>Ga0075154_10000629_pt1 | contig 28879 bp, 15 predicted proteins | sample JI71714BDNA_FD_70965 | JGI IMG/M metagenome (GOLD analysis project Ga0075154, IMG submission 70965) | Wastewater effluent complex algal communities from Wisconsin, to seasonally profile nutrient transformation and Carbon sequestration -... | ecosystem: Engineered > WWTP > Effluent > Algae...
GAAATCGTCGATAATTCAAATTGATTACCCGGTTCTATCGTGAATGTTGTATCAAATGGACATCCATTAGCATCAATAATCCCTAATAAATATTGTCCTGGTGGTAAATCATCCAGTTTAGGATTGGTATTACCATTAAGAGATAATTGATATGGCTCTTCTCCACCTTCTATGGTGGTTATATCGATGCTTCCATTCCTATCATTGACACAAGATTCATCTTCTACTACAGCAACTACGGCTTCTGGGACATTATTATTTATATTAACGATAATGTCTTCTGTCGTCATACATCCAGAAATTGGATAGGTCACTTGTACCGTGTATGTACCTGCTCCTTGGGTTTGAATAGACTGTGTATTTGTACCATTTACAATATTCCCATTTATGGTATTCCAAACAATATTTACAGCGCTTAAAGGATTAATTATATTGACATCAAGGCTTGTATTGGTGGCACCACAGAATAGGGTTTTGTCTTCTGATACTGAAATTTCAGGGAAGTCCCCTATCCTACCAACGTCTATGGTATCCCTATTGCTACATCCATTTAAAGTATCTGTTAATACGACATAATAGACACCCGGCATATTGACATTTAACGTACTAGTGTTAGCTCCTGGTATCAACACATTATTCGAATTATACCATTCAAACACCAAATTAGGTCCTTGTGGAGAATCAGAAGCAATAATTGTTGTTTCATTTGTCGTACATGTTATAGGCAATGGAGGCGTGATTACTAAAATAGGGTAATCTTGTAAATCAATGATTTCTAGCATAGATGAATTACTACAACCTGATAATGTATCTATAGCAGTCATAGTGACAATGGTTGCAAAGTCAATAATCACTGAATTCTGGTTTAGTACAGTATTTTCTGGATAGATCCAATTAAAGATAACATTGTCTTGTGGTTGACCAGATAAAACTACAGTTCCAATAATACAATCAATTAGATTGCCAGGATCTGCAAAAATGATCGCTATAGGCTTTTCTGTATCGTCTATGACCTCTACCTCATCCTTTCCAGAAGAACAATTATTTGTTAAATTGATCACCTCAAAATAATAAAATCCAGGTTCTGTAACCGTGATATTTTGGGTGTTACCTAGTACTGATCCACTACTATTTGTCCATATATATTGAACATTTGTATTAAAGTTACTTGTACCTGATAAGGTTACTTCAGTTATCTTACAAGTAATAGATTGATCTAAACCAGCATTAGATATAGGCAAACTTCCATCCTTAAATACTTCAACAATGTCTGTCGCTGTACAATTATCAGGATAGATTACGGTTACTGTATAAACTCCTGGCGTTGTGGTTGTAACTGTTTGTCCTGTTTTCAAAAATCCATTCGGTCCTGTCCAAGTATAAACTCCAGATTGTGATGATGTAGCTGTTAAAGTAGCCGTATTTTGTAAACAAGTAAGCGTAATATCCGCTCCTGCACTTACAGTTTGCGTACATGAAGAACATGAAGGTTGAGAGACTACAATTGACTGAGTGCACCCTGAATTAATACCGTCATACACAGAAAGTGTTATATTGGACCCATCTGCAGACAGATCACTTATGGATACCGTTTGTCCATACGTATACGGTCCATAAATTATCGTGCCATCTGTTACATAATAAAAGTTAACAGAACCACTTACCCTGTTTACAGAAAAACTGATACCAAATACATCATCTGTATCATCGTCTCCGGTGCCATTGTCATCACAAGGACTGACCAATAAATTATCAACTCGTAATATGCATGGTTCACTACAAGCAGAAGGTGCTTGTGCCGTAATCGCTCTTGAACAGTTATTATCTACCGAATCAAAAATGATTTGATTAAAATCACCACCTGAAATCGGGAATGGTCCTATTCTATGTAATGTATTATATGTTCTTAATTGAGGATCTCCTTGTATGAACCAACCAGCTGATATATTTAAACCAGTAACCCTAATATCAAAAGTATATAAATCATCAGAAGGATCATTGATAGTGCCATTGTCATTACATAGTATATTAGTAATCGTGCTGTTTATGACACAACTTGCTGAACAAGGGGTCAACGCGTTAACAGGTACATTTTCTATACATTGTAAATCATCTGCATCTCTAATCACTACTGTAGGCACCTGTCCATCTGCTGGAAGTTGGAAACTAATTACTGTCCCATAACTATATGTACCAATGATAACGTCATTCACTAAAATGTTAAAAGTATTACTATTACTTCCATTAGAAGCCTGAGCTGTTAAAGAAATGGTGTAAAAATCATCGGCTCCATCAGATTCTGTGCCATTGTCAGAGCAAACGACAGTTAATCCAGAATATACAATTTCACAATCTGTAGAACAAGGTATCAAACTACCTACAACTCTTGATGTTTTACATCCTGAAACCACATCAATAAACTCCAATAATCCACCCATGCCATTTGCTGGCAAAGTGATCGTAGACGAAACATTGTAATTAAACAGTCCTTGAGAAACATTATTGAAAAAGACTTGAAATTGATTAGAAACAGTTATAGAGCTAGCTATGGTAAATGTGACTTCATAAATATCATCTGTTGATATACTCGCAGTCCCATTATTTTCACAAATAATGCTGTACGAAGCTACACTTAATGATTGGCCAGGTAAGATAGTTACAGAAGCTGTTGATATACATAAATCTTCGTTTCTTACAGAGACTGAATAAGTTCCCGGTCCTAGATTCTCAAAAATATTTAATGATGTCCATGGTAAATTATTTAACCTGTAGGTATTTGTTCCCGTCGAGATAACTTCTATGGCACCATCTTGGGCTCCTACACAAGATATACTGGTTATTACAGTATTGAATGTAGGTGGATTTATAGTAACAAGCTGTACTTGAGCCACTGAAATACATCCATTGTTGTTTCTTACTGATGCAAAAATAGTTTGATTGACCGATGTATTGGTATACAAGGTAGGTAGTGGATTGGCACCTGTCAGCGCATCAGCATTATTTATATGAAAAGTGATCACATTAGCTGGATTGGCATTTACACTTGTTTTTATATCATCAAGGTTGAATTCAGCAAATCCATCGGCATTGTCATCACATGTTCTTAAAATGGCATTCATGACATTCGGATTAGCCACCACTTCTAGTCTTACTTGTGTTCTAGTATTACTTTTACAATTGGTAACTAAGTCGATAGCTTCAGCAAAAAATGTAAATATTCCAGTAGCAGCAGTAGAAGGACTGTAAGTGTTGCTGTTTGCTAATAAAAGGGTACCACCTGTGGCAGCAGAATACCAATTTACTGAAAGACCCGCTCCTGGTGTTACAGAAAGCGTTACGTTCTGACTGTTTTGACAAGCTAAAACATTCCCATTGTTTGCAGGGGGATTGATATTTGGACATCCGCATGTAGGTGCAGAAATATCTACAGTCTGTGGACTACAATTGCTACCTGAATTTGAAAACGTCAAGGTAACTCCTTGTGCAATCGGAATATTAGTGATTGTAAAAGAACCACCTCCATTAGAGACAACTGTTCCTGCTGTAGTTTCTACTTGGTAACCTAAAGCAATTAATTGTATGGTATAAGTAAGTAAATCACCAGAACAATTGACACTTTCAATAAAATAGTCACCTGGTGCTACAAGACTTATTAATATGGTAGCTGCATCATCTGGACAACCATTAAGTCCTGGAACTACATACTCAAACTCATAATCACCTGCAGGTACTTCACTGAAATTGACATTAAAAGGATCGTCAATATTTAAGTTTTCACTCCCTAAATATACCCAATATCCATTTATATCATAATTGCCAAATAAATAATCCCAAAGACTGACAGGAGTACCATCATTACATTCATTGCCTGAGGTACCATCTCCTGCGCCAATTTGTGTTGTTACATTAAATATAACAATCTCCTCATCTGAGCAACCAAATTCATTCGTAACTTTGATAACGTAAGAATTTTGGAATAACGATGCTACAATGATTGGATTAGTGATTTCATTTGCACTAGTGGCTGGTGAACCAGTGTGGTAAGATGTAAATAAGTTTGCTGATTGACCATTTAAATCTGTTACTAGAATCGTAGAAAGGTCAAATGTCTGCCCTTCACATAAGGTAACAGATGAAGGATTGAGCACAATATTGGGTTCTGGTACGATGGTCACTGTCTGTACATGTTCTATTTGAACATTGGTACATGGATGGATAAAACTCCAAGTGTAAACTCTGTTCGTTCCAAAATCTTGTGTAATAGGATTTGCGGTTCCATTGATACCACATATTCCAGTCAGACCATTTGAATAGGACAAAACTGGTGGTGTACCAAATCCAACACCACATGGAAGATTTTGATCTGCAGGTGGGTTTATAAAAACGACAGGGTTATTACTTGGTAACACTGTTACATTCTGATTGTAAACAATGGACCTTCCACATGCGTCCGTAAATTGCCAAGTATATTGGACTGTTCCGCCACAAGCATCGTACGAACCTGTCTGCACAGCAGTAACTGTACCAAAAATCAAACAACTTCCTGTAGCGTTATTTGTATATGACAACGTAGGCAACTGAAAAGGCAAACCACCGCATGCTACCGTGGATGTCGGAGGTGGAAGATTGACAAAAGATGCTTGTGGTGCAGGGTTTACCGTTATATTTTGAACGTGAGTCAAATTATTACCGCAAGCGTCCGTAACATTCCATGTAACTGTTGCTGTTCCACCACAAATAGTAGTAGATTGATTGAGAACACCTTGCACAGTACCCATGATACCACAAGTATTATTTAATCCATTAGAATAATTCAGTGGGATGGCGTAAATACTCAAGTTACTACAATCGACTGTAATATCTTGTGGCAAAGTAGAAGTAAAAGTTGGTGGCGGTGCAGGTTGGACGATAATGATCTGATTGTAAGTAACAGGTCTGTTACACATATCTGTACCACTCCAACTTATCTGAATATTACCACCACAGGCATTATAATTATTGGTCACTACGGGATTTAATGTACCTTCTATCAAACATGGTGAATTGTTAGTATATGAAATTATTGGAGCAACAAATGTAGATGCATCAGCACAAGTTATAGGTGTAGTATAAACAGGTGGATTTGTCAAAGTTACTACTGGTGGAGGCAAGACTGTCAGAATCTGTATATGATTAATAGTCCTACCACATGGATCTGTGGCAGTCCAAGTGAAAGTAATTGTACCCATACAGTTTACAATAGCATCTACTCTAGTACCTGTCATAGGACCTTCTATCAAACATAAGCCTGAACCGCCATTGCTATACATCAGTGGTGGTACCACGCCTGCAGGAGGTACTTGATCACAATTTATGGTGGCATTTGCTGGTGGATTCACAGGGAAAGCTTCAGCAGGTGGCGTTACTGTAATCACTTGTATGTGTTGTTTTTGCCTATTACATTGGTCAGTAAATGACCACGTATATGTAATTGTGCCCATACAATTAGTAATATTCTCTACCCTAGTTGGTGTAGCATTACCAGCAATGAGACACGATCCTGAGCTATTATTAGTATACGCAAGTGGTGTCAATGCAGTTGGTATCGCTACACTACAATCTATAGTAATATTCGCTGGTGGATTGACAAAATCAGCTTCAGGTGGAGGTAATACAGTTAGGACTTGCGTATGCGATATTTGTCTATTACAATAATCTGTTGTTTGCCATGTGAACGTAATTGTACCTGCACAATTTACAATATTGTCTACTCTCGTAGGTATTAAAGTTCCTTCTATAAGACATGTACCAGTTGAACCATTTGTATAATTTAACGGTGGAAGTGTACCTGCTGGTGGTACATCAGGACAATTAATGGTCATGTTTGATGGTGCTCCGGTAATAGTTGCCACAGGTGGAGGCAGTACTGTTAATACTTGCGTATGAGATATGGTTCTATTACAATAGTCAGTCGTCTGCCATGTGAAAGTAATTGTACCTGCACAGTTTACAATATTGTCAACTCTTGTAGGCGTAAGCGTACCTGAAATTAAACAAGTACCACTCGATCCATTTGTATAAGTTAAAGGTGGCAGTGTTCCTGTAGGTGGGATGTCCACACAATTGATAGTCATACTGGCTGGAGGTGATGCAATAGTTGCCACAGGTGGAGGCAATACTGTTAACACTTGTGTATGAGAAATCTGTCTATTACAATAATCAGTTGTCTGCCATGTGAATGTAATCGTTCCAGCACAATTGACAATATTATCTACTCTAGTAGGAATAAGCGTCCCGGATATTAAACAAGTACCACTCGATCCATTCGTATAAGTTAAAGGTGGCAATGTCCCTGTCGGTGGGATGTCCACACAATTAATAGTCATACTGGCGGGAGGCGAAGCAATCGTTGCAACAGGTGGTGCTAATACCGTAAGCACTTGTGTATGAGAGATGGTTCTATTACAATAATCAGTTGTCTGCCAAGTATAAGTTATTGTACCTTCGCAATTTACAATATTGTCTACTCTTGTAGGAATAAGCGTACCTGATATTAAACAAGAACCAGTAGAACCATTTGTATAAGTTAATGGTGGAAGTGTCCCGACTGGAGGTATGTTAACACAATTAATGGTCATATTTCCAGGAGCAGCAGCTATAGTTGCAACAGGTGGCGCTTGTACGGTAAGCACTTGGGTGTGGTTTATGTTCCTACCACAAAAATCCGTTACTGACCATGTATAAGTGATCGTTCCAACACAATTGGTAATATCATCTACTCTAGTCGGGATAGCTGATCCTGAAATAAGACATGCTCCACTAGATCCATTTGTATAGGTTAACGGAGGTAAAGTTCCAACTGGTGGAATGTCTACACAATTAATGTTCATACTAGGTGGTAGACTTGCAAACACAGCAATATTAGGTGGTTGGACCGTTAATACCTGTACGTGTTCTATCAGTCTTCCGCAAATATCTGTTGTAGACCATGTATAAGTAATCGTACCAGAACAGTTGGTATTATTGTCTACTCTTGTAGGTATAAGAGTACCAGATATAAGGCAACTACCAGAACTATTATTTGTATATGTTAATGGAGGCAGTACCCCAGGAGCGGGTATCTGTTCACATGTAATATTCATAGATGCAGGTCCATTCAGGACTGCGGGTGGAATTGGCGAGAGGGTAATCGTTTGTACATGAGTGGCTGTATTATCACATTCATCAGTTATTGTCCATGTACGAGTCAAAGTACCTCCAGCACAATCTGTATAATTTACCACTTCTGTTCCCATGACAGACCCATCAGGAATACAATTATCGATGTAAGCTAGATTCATCAATGGTGGAATCTCTCCGAAACAGCTAAAATTGGCATTTGAAGGTGGGTTCGTAAAGACTGGCGCTTCATCATCATCAAATGAAAAAGGCACCATATCTAAAACACAACAATCGTCACCACACATTACTGAAGAAATATTAGCACCTAATACGGGAGGAGTACCTGTACCAACAGGGTAATTATACGCATAAGCAGTAAAATCAGCACACATATCATGGGTAAATGTAGTAGTCTCCCCAAGTTCAATTTTAACAATAATACCTGCTGAATTTACAATCAAAATATATTTTGTATTTGCTCCATATCCCGTGGTAGAAATTGTAACTGTTTCATTAGGACAAACTGGCGTAGGTAATGCTGTGATAGTTCCCATTTGTGGACCAACTACCGTGATAGTTTTACATAAAGGAGTAGGATTACCAGATTCAGCCACACAATCATTATATACATCCACACATAACTGATAAGTACCTTCTGTAGAAAAGGAAAAACTTCTTGTAAAAGATGCAATAGGATCATTTTCTATTTTTTCCGTTACATTAGCAGAAACGCCATCAATATACCAAGGATACCTGATTCCACCAGTTACCGTTAAAAATGTATATGCTCCGAATTCATTAATACATAATACATCTGGGCCAGATAGTTCTGAAGGCCATGCTCCCAAAGTTGGTGGACACTCAGCAGATAAAACATTTATTGTTACGTCACAAGCAGAACCACCACATCCATCAACTAAAAAATAATATATTTTTCCTACAATTAGATTTGTTAAGTTTAATATTCTGACCCCACTAACAACACCACATCCATAACATGGCGGAGGTGTACAATCCCAATCTGTAGCACACCCACCACTTACAATAGACCCGGGCAGATTCATACAATCACCATAAACTGCGGCTTGCAAACCGCGTGAAATACCAAAACCAGTGCAACTGCTATATTCAACTTCGATATCAATACTTGGACAATTGGCAATGAAAGCAAACCAAGTTGGATTATTTGAAGTTGTGTTGTCCACAGCAGGTGGAGGACACATAGGATCTGGACCATCAAAAGGGTGTTGAAAAGTTGACATAGAATAAGAGAATCCATCTAATTCTTCAAATTCACATAAAACAGGAGCACTTAAGCATGTGCAACTTTCTTCTGTTCCATTTAAGCATGGATCGGGTTGTCCAAATACTACATAAAAATTGATCCCAAATAGAATAACTAATAAATACCTCATTTCCGATTATTTGGTTTAGCGAATTGAATTGCAAATAAAACAAATTGTTTTGTAAATTCCTACATATTTAATCAATCAATTTAAAAATAAACTACCCAAAACTAGTAGTGTCATTTTCCCGACATTAAAATATTAGTGGATAATTTATGTAGTTTGCAAAATTAAATTGTTTTAAATGGGAAAATAATATTCACTTTTGCCTAAAGAAATATTTTATAAACTATTGAATCTTATTTTGTTATCGTTACGTTAATTCATGTCATACTATCATCTAAGAAATATATTTTTTGAACATAAAAATGACAATTCTGTTTGATTTGACAGATAAGCAATACTTTTGCATTTTTTTAATGTAATACCTACATAGACAAAACAAAGATGGCAACCATAAAATTTAGATTTGAAGATACCACTATTCCCGAAGTATTGGTCAGTAATGCAGAAGAAGGATATTCAATATTAGAAATCACAGAAGACCATGATGTGCATCTAAACCATAACTGCGGTGGCGTGTGTGCATGTTCTACCTGTCATATTTACGTGGTGAAAGGTGGAGATGACCTAGAAGAAATCTCAGACAAAGAAGAAGATTTTATTGACAGGGCTATCAATCCAAAAATTGAATCTAGATTAGCTTGTCAATGTATTATTCTGGATGCAGATGCTGACATAGAAGTTATCATACCTGATCAAAAAAATATCATTGGTCACGAACATTGATAACATTAAAAGGAAAAATTCATTTTAATTACCATAAATAAAACCAATCATGGCATTTGAAGATATTGATAATCTACCAATCAATTGGGCAGATCACGAAGATATAGGTATGAAACTTTACGAAAGATTTGGTGATGACTTTACTGAAGGCAAAATATACCGTGTAAGGTTTACAGAACTTATCGAATATGTGTTAGAAATATCCAATTTCGTAGGTAAAAGAGAAGACTGTACGGAAGCCCACTTGGAACAAATCCAAGCAAAATGGGTCTATGAATGGAGAGACAACCAATAATCATGAATCACGAACTTTTTAATCATATTACGACATTCATATTTGATGTAGACGGTGTATTTACAAATAGTGAAGTCATCGTCATGGAAAATGGAGATCTCGTGCGCACCATGAATACCCGTGATGGTCAAGCTCTCAAGATTGCCATGGATGCAGGCTATCATGTGGCAATCATCACCAAAGGTTTTTCTACAGGTGTACGCAAAAGATTCGAAATACTAGGTGTACCGCATATTTATGATAAACTAAAAGAGAAGGAAGCTGCTTTTGTCGAATATTCGTCATTATTAGGTTTGAAAAAAGAAGAAATCTTATTTATGGGAGATGACATTCCTGATTTAGTCTTATATGATAAAGTGGGTATTTCTTCTACTCCTTCTGATGGCGCTATTGAAAATCTCCAAAGAGCATCATTTATTTCATCCAAAAAAGGTGGTGAAGGTTGTGTACGCGAAGTCATTGAAAAAGTGATGCGTATTCAAGGTAAATGGAATTTCTAAAATATTATGATACCGTTTATCCAAATATTAAGACCTAAAAATCTAATCATAGTAGGTATTACCCAATGGATATTGTACCATTATATCATTTTAGCCTTTGTTGCAAGTCCTGCTCTTGACGTTGTTTTGTTTTCTTTGTTGGTTATAGACACCATGCTCATTGCAGCAGGTGGATATGTTATTAATGATATCATTGATGCAAAAACAGATCAAGTAAACAAACCTTCCAAAACTTATATTCCATCTAAAATTAGTCTAAAAACAGCGACTTATTATTATTACACTTTATTGGCTATAGGTTCTTTTATCGCATTTTATATAGCTTATCGCATTGATAATTTACCCCTAGTTTCAATTTATCCTTCCGCATGTTTTTTATTATACCTATACTCCGCGAAATATAAAAACTCAATCATCATTGGTAATGTGTTGGTAAGTTTGTTTGTTGCCATGGTGTCAGGCATCATCTTATTTGCAGAACGAAATGCTATCTTTGCATTAAATGATCTTCCAAGTATGTGGCTTATATTGGAGTTGTTTTTTGCTTACATGGTCTTCTCATTTATGGTCAATATGATCAGAGAAATCATTAAAGATATTGAAGATTTAGAAGGTGATAAATCAGCAGGTCTCACCACCTACCCTATCAAATATGGGGCAGATTCCGCCAAAAAGCTTGCTGTCATTTTTTGCATCTTATCCATTTTTGTCCTAATTTTATGGTTATTGACCACAAATATCCCTATGAATCTTCGGGTCTATGTTTTTTTGTTGTTATTGGTTGCGTCTCCGTTAGTTGTGATCATTCAAATTTTGACAAAGACAACAACCAAAAGAGATTTTAGCAAGATAAGTGCCATTCTCAAATACATTATGCTTGCTGGATTGGTAAGTATTATTTTATTGTCTTCTATTTTAAAATCATTATGAAATCATTGATAGATAAACAAATAGTTTTGGGTTCGAAATCACCACGAAGGAGTCAACTATTGACAGAAGCTGGTTTCAATTTTGAAGTACGAATCCAAGATATTGATGAAGACTTCGGCCCTGATATGCCAGTGTTAGAAGTAGCAGAAGACCTCGCAAAAAGAAAAGCGGAAGCATTGCTAGATACACTAACAGATAATGAAGTCTTACTTACAGCTGATAGTGTAGTCATCTTAGATGGTATCATTTATAATAAACCAGCCAATTATGACGAAGGTATTTTGATGCTTGCTAAATTATCACATAGCACCCATACTGTTGCAACAGGTGTATGTTTAAAAAGTAAAACAAAATCAATATCTTTTACAGTTACTACGATGGTCACCTTCGACAATATCTCAGAATCAGAAATGGACTACTACCTTGTCAATCATAAGCCCTATGATAAAGCAGGTGGATATGGTATACAAGATTGGATAGGATTATGCAAAGTTGCTTCTATACAAGGTAGTTATAGCAATGTCATGGGATTACCCATCAGAGAAGTTTATCAGGCATTAATGACTTTTTAGTAAAAATATCTGAATTCACGATTTAGAAATAAATATCCTGTGCAACTCTAAATGTATTGGCGTGAGCATCAATAATGTCTGTCATCATAGGAGAATAACCGCCACCCATACTCACGGCCACAGGAATTTTGTAATCTTTGCAAGTCCGTAGTACTAAGCGATCCCGTTCTTTACAACCTTTTCTACTTAGATTGAGCCTACCTAGTTTGTCCGACTCCAATACATCTACACCAGATAAGTAAAAAATAAAATCAGGCTGTACTTGATCAATTAATTTTGGTAATGTTTCCCTTAAAGTTTGGAGATACAATTGGTCATCTGTTTTGTCAGGCAGGCCTATATCTAGATTAGAGACTTCTTTTCGTGTGGGATAGTTTTTTTCTCCATGCATCGAAAAAGTAAAGACCCGTGGTTCGTGTTCAAAGATTTTTGCAGTCCCATTTCCTTGATGTACATCCAGATCTACGATTAATATCTGAGAAACTTGTCCTCTAAACAAAAGGATATTCGCTGCAATTGCAATATCATTAAACAAACAGAAGCCTTCTCCCCTATCTGCAAATGAATGGTGTGTTCCGCCTGCAATATTCATTGCAATACCAAACTCCATGGCATATTCTGCACAATTTAAGGTACCATTAGCTATGTGTTTGCCACGTCTTACCAAAACATCAGACATAGGAAATCCAATATTCCTGATCTCCTTTTTGTCCAATTGTTGATGATTCAGTTTATCTAGATATATCTGTGTATGGGTGAGCAATATGAGTTCGTCATCCAATGCATCAGGATGAAAAAAATGATCATTCGTCACAGTACCTTCGTATAATAATTGTTCTGGCAATAATTCATACTTCATCATCGGAAAACGATGGCCTTCAGGAAGTTCATACTTGTATATGGGCGAATAAGCGATTTTTAACATCTACTTTTATCTTGTCACCGTAATATCTCCAGAATACTTATCTACTTTTGGTTTGCCATCTATTTGGACTTCTAGATAATATACAAAAACGCCTGGTACTACAAAATTGCCATTCAATGTTCCAGCCCAACCGGCCGAGGGTTCATTGGCAGGTATATCTTTTTTGTCAAACATCAGATTGCCCCACCGATCGTACACGCGCATGATCTTGATAAGTCCTGTCACACCATCAGGCAATTGGACATAAAACTGGTCATTACTTCCATCACCATTGGGACTAAAGATATTTGGTACGATGACTTCAGAATTTAACCTTTCGATGGTTATTACCCTTGTATCTACACAATCGTCACCATACATGTATTGGAGTGTGTATGTGGTCGTTTCGATAGGAAATGCTATTGGGTCAAAACAATCTGAACAAGTCAAGGTAGACGATGGATTCCAATTTAGATCATACAGAACATTATTTGGCGCATTTACATTGATTTGTGTACGTCCATCTAGTAATGGCACCTGACTCAATGTAACTAAAGGTCCACTGTTTTCATCCACAACAACCGTAATCGTATCTTGACAACCATCAATTGTTTCTACTTCTACAAAATAACTACCAGGTGCAAAACTTGTATTAAATGGTAACAATGGTAAAGTAGGCTGTGAGACATTATTAATGCTTATATCGTACGGTCCAGGATGTGAAGCCAAATTGATATTAAATACCGCATCACTTTCATCACAAGCATAATTAAGCTCAGAAATAAAACTAAATTCTGAAAAGTTGAGCTGTACATTTACTAAACTATCACATCCATTGGCAGCAGCACCCGATAAAGTATAGCTACCCGTTGGATTTGCTTTGTTATAGGTAATACCATTGAAACTAAAAGAGTAATCGTCATTACATGTAGCGATATCATTTCTTCCTACAGCCATTGGTAGAAAAGTCAAATTGACATTAATGATACTATCACATCCATTTTGTGCTTGATTAAATAATGTTACACTTCCAGATGGATTAGCCAAGTTGAAGGTTTGATTACCATAAGAAATAAAGTAAGTAGCGTCACAGGTAGTTTCATTTATGTCAAACGAACTAGGCGGTAAAAATGTAAGCGACACATTGACAATACTATCGCATCCTGATGCACTTCCACCGACTAATGTAACGGGCCCATTAGTATTATTAATATCAAATGTCTGTCCTCCTAATGTATATGCATAGTTGGCATCACAAGTGGCAAAATTAAAGTTTCCTGATGAAAATGAGCTATAAGTTAGATTTACATTCACTACACTGTCACATCCATTTGCGTTTTGAAGTGTAACTTGACCAAATGGATTAGAACTATTAAAAACAGTATTTCCAACTGTTATAGAATAAGTCTGATCACATGTGGTTTCTACTAAATTAGTAATAGGCGAAGGACCCACAAAAGTCAAATTGACATTGATAATACTGTCACAACTATTTGCGATAGCTGATGGGATGATCGTAACACCACTCGGATTGGATTCAGAGTAAACATCACTTCCCACAGTGACAGTGTTCCCATTACAAAGTGTTCTAATGATATTTCTTGTAGGGGTACTTTGCGTGTTAAAAGTAGATGTAACAATGTAATCAAATCTACAACCTCCATCAATGATATTAAGACTATCTATTCGTAAAGTAAAGGTTTGATTTAAAGGTAAATTCCTAAAATTAAATGGCCCCATCGATGATGCACAAAATGTAATATCCAATGGGTTATTATTTACCACTGTTACTACGTTTCTATAAGTTTGACCAGCAGAAGATGTCAATGCTAAGCTAAAATTTGATCCCACAGCAGCATTATGGTTGATGGTTATGCTTTGACAATCTCCATCACAAATATTGACGATTGGATCTATGGTTAGCACAGGTTTAGACACACGGCCTAAGGTTATGAAAGATGTATCTCTTGGACAGGTCACGCCATCACCGACTATATATTGAAATATTAAAACATTAAAACCTGTTGTATTGAAAATTCCGTTTGGTACTATATTTCCATTATTATAAAACATACCACCTAATGATGCGCCAACGGATAAATAATCATTTAATGATATAACCGATCCCTGACAATAGTTAGAAATGCCATCTTGGCCAGCGGTGACGACAGATGCAAGATTTAACGTTAATGTTGCCGTATCAGAGATACAAGGATTGATGTTTGTTGCTTCATATTGAAAAACATAGGTGTTGGCGGTCAACCCCGTTGTATTCCACAAGGAGTCCGTCAGTCCAGCAATATTATTAGGATTTAGAAAATTTCCTAAAGTAAATCCACCATTTACTAATGTAGACAAATCTATAGTCGCTCCTAGACACAAAGTACTCATTACATCAGTTCCTGCACTATTGAATGATTGGATAGTAAAGACCGTATGAGATGTATCAGCAACACAATTATTTTCTGGTAATACATAAGTAAAATCATACGTTCCAGCTGGTAAATTAGAAAGATCAACATCCATCAAATTACTCAAATCTACATTAACTCCCATAGGTTGAATCCAACTGCCTCCATTTGTAATAACACCTAATAAACTCGCAAAATTGACAGATGCAGCATTCGTACTACATAAAGATTGTGTGGTACTGTTACCAGCATTATTTTCTGGTTCAATATCAAAAGAAACAATGGCGGTATCCTGCCCACAATTTACGTCATTAATCACATAAAAATACTCATGAAATCCATTAGGCAATAAACCCAAATCTACCATAGTTGGATCGGTTACTGGATTACCATTGTAAGTCCATGTACCTCCAGGAGTAGTACCAGGTGAAAGATAAGTATTCAAATTGACTACTATGTTTGTATTTGATCGGCAGCTCATTTGCAAGCTATCAAATCCAGCTGTAATGGAACTCACTGAAATAATGGTACTAAATGACGATGCACAAAATCCTGCATCTACAGTAAAATCTAACGTAAAATTACCAGTCCCATAAATGGATGGATCAAAAGTGGTTATGGGCAGTCCTCCTATGGTCCATGTTCCTGTTACTGAATTTATTGTAGTAGGTAAAACTATCGGTGCACCGTTTGTACAAGTGGGTCCAAGCATAGGCGGTGTAAAAGTACTAAGTGGTACTACATCAATACTTGTATTTAATGGATCTACACACAGGTCATTGGGTGTAAAGGTTAATGGATAAGTTCCTGGTGTTGTATTTGGATCAAATAAATTAGTAAAAACTTGGGCATTTCCAGACCAAACTCCTGTTTCGCCTTGCACAATATTACCTAAATCAAATATACCTGAATCTGGACAAAGATCAGCAAAAGTGATCGGTGCCAGTATAGAATTGGCCACTATTACGACTTGAGTGGTATTGGGACTAAAACAAGTCATGGACCCTGTAGGAGTGAATGTAACTGTAAATGAACCTACACCCGCAGCAGTTATATCAAAATTATCACCAGTTAGAAAAGGACTTCCAGACCAAACCCCATTTACACCACCTTGGGTATTACCTAATGAAACAGATCCATTGCCTAAACAAGAAGTTACTATCGGATTAGGTAAATTGATAGGTCCAGCATTTGAGATCACTACATCTACAGTGAGTGGTAAAGCGCATTGTGTACCTGTAGGCGTAAACGTAATTGGATAATTTCCCGCAGGTAGTCCGGTAGGGTCAAATTGATTTCCTGTAACATTTGCTCCTGACCAAGTGCCATTTACGCCACTTAATATGGTTGGTAAATTTAGTAATGGGTCATTAATACAAATATTAAAGTCAGTGGCAGTTGGTTGAACTGGTGCAATCAATTGTAACAATGTTTGATTATTTCCTTCACAACCATTTGGAGATGTGACTACTGAATAAACTATTGTTCCTGAAGATGCAGAAAACATAGTAGGATTTAATATTTCTGTCGTAAAAGCAGCATCAGAATACCAAGTCACAGTATTCCCTCCTACACCACCAGTCACGATTCCATTAACCGAAGTCAAATCAAATATTTCTGTCCCATCTTGGTCAAAGTCACATGCAGTGATATTAGCAGGATTTGCAGCTGGTGCGCCATTTATGGTAACAGAGATAGATCCTGGACTCCCTACTATTCCATTAGAACAAGGACCTGCAGGAACTGATGAGAAATTTAATAAGGTCAAGCTATAAGTGCCTGATGGAATAATTGTAGGAATGCTGAGTGTATTTGTAGCAGGGTCAAAAGGTACACCATTTCCTATACAGATATTTAAAACGGTACTATTGGTAACACCTACCATTGGAAAGTTAATACCTAACACACCAGCTAAAAAATTCATGTTTAGATTATAGGTACCTGAACCTCCACTAAAATTAAATGTAACTGTTCCACATTGACCTGGACATAATATTGGATTTCCAGAAAGATTACCTATCGGGTTTCCTATGATTTCTATGGTAATATTTGCTACCGAAGCACATTGACCTGCTATTGGTGTAAAAAATATTTGATACATACCTGGCGCTAGAGATGCAGGATTAAGTTGATTGCCCACTATACCTGGTCCCGACCAATTACCTGTCACACCACTTTGTGTTGGTGGTAAGTTAACAATGCCATCGGAAGTACAATAAGGCCCTAATGGTCCCAAAACAGGAACTACCAAATTAAGCACATCAACTACTATGGTCATATTATTTGGACAAGGTCCTGGTGTGACATATTGGACACTGTAGGAATTACCTGCAACAGGATTGGAGATGATACCTGTAACAGGATTTATTGTTGCACCATCGCCTGGATTTGGATTAAAGGAAAATGTACCACCTGGTGTTGCAATACCAGTAGGTCCATTTTGTTCGCCAAAACAAAAATCGGCAAAAACAAAGGAAGCATCTTGATTTGACAGTGCTTGTACCATGACTACTTCAGTGCCAGGACATGGTCCAGGAGTGATATACTGTACAGAATAGGTGGTGGCTCCAGTAGCATTTGATATGACACCTGTTGTGGGATTGATGGTCGCACCATCACCAGGATTGGGATTAAATGAAAATGTTCCTCCAGGTATTACTATATTCGTAGGTCCATTAGGGGACCCTACACAAAAATCATCGAAATCGAAGGTAGCATCTTGAGGAGGTGAAACTGTAACAATCATTTGATCTGATGGTGCAGGACACCCAGGGTATGCGGGCAGTCCTGTGTATGTTAGTGTCACCATTGAGTTTTGTTCAGACGCGTTCGGAGTATATGTTGTTACTGGTATGTTTACATTACCGATGGTACCACTTCCTCCTGACCAAATGCCTGTCCATACACCATTCAAATCTGCCATTTCTGGATAGCAGACGATATCATCTGGGCCTGCACTAAGTTTAGGAGTTCCAGTAATTAATAAGTCTTCAAAATAAAAAATTTCTGGAGTTGCTTTATTTGATGCATAAATTTTTATCTTGAGTGTATTTCCATTTACTGGTCCTGCTATCCATGTTCCAGTAAATGCTGCTTGATTTGTTCCGTGTACATATAAACTTTGAATTTCTGGCCCTCCATCGATTGAATATGTAAAAATGATTTGGTCATGGCTATTATCAGGGGGATTAGTTCCTTGACAACCAAAAACAGGGGCACCAGGCGAGTCATCTTCGTACCCTGTATTTGATGCAGAGTATGCTAAACTAATATTTACATTTGTAAATCCTGAAATATCTAAAATATCAAATTCGAAGTAAGCTTCACCATCTCCTCCTCCAAATGGCCCTATACAACAATTTATTCCATCAACATTTTGTACTACAAATTGATTCATTGCATTAACACCAAAGAAGGTTGTTCCACCGCCACAACCCATCCCTTCTTGATTTACAACAGGTAAACAACCAGGTAAACCATTTGCAATAGTAAATTGAGTATTCCCAATTACATAAAAAACGAACACAAAAATAAATGAGACGAAATACTTCATTAATTTTATTTTATTAAACCTTCTTCTAATTCCCAAATTCATAACTATACACATCTTGACCAGTCGCATTTTTAAACACAACACTCAATTTTCTATTTTTTTTATCTCCACTTAATTTGAAAATAGCAAAATTGCGCTCTGATATCATACTGCCTTCTACTCTTAAAGTATTTGGCTCTTTGCTATGTTCGTATGTACTCGACGTGATAGCAGATGAAGTCACATCATAAAAGACATTTCCTTTTTCAGTTACCATCTTACTAATTTCAGAATGATGACGGTCACCTGTGAGAAATACCACACCTTTTATGTCATTGTCATCCAAAAACTGGATAATTTCTGCTCTTTCTTCTTTGTAATTTGCAAAATTTTCGAAACCTGCAAAATCACTTAAAAACTGTCCACCAACCGCTACAAATTTATATCTAGCTTTACTCGCTTTGATTGCTTCTTTAAACCAATACTTTTGAAGATCGCCCAATATAGTACCATTTTCGACTTCTACAGTTCGGTACCATCTGTCATCCAACATAAAAAACTGACAGTCATTCCATCCAAAACTACTAGTAACACCTTCTGTATCTCCAGCACCATAAGATTCGGACGGCCAAAAATCTTGAAATGCATCTAGCGCGTGATCTTTTAATGGATAGGTCCAGTCAGAGTCATTTGGTCCGTAATCGTGGTCATCCCATATGGCATATTGTGGGATAGAACTGATAAATGGTTGTAATTCCTGTAATGATCTAGTATGGGTATGTCTTTGGTAAATACCTGATCGACTTTCATAATCTCCTTCTCTCAGATATATATTATCACCCAACCAAACCATTAAATTTGGTTTTGATTTGTACATTTCGTTCACAATTTCATAGTTGCCCCCATACGGTTTGCCAGGCCTATCATAACTTTCATCATTTACATAAAAACATGATCCTGCTATAAATGAAAAATCTGGCGCATCCGTTCTAAATTGCCAATGCGGTTGTGTGGTAAATTCTGTAGTATATGAAAGTATTACTTCAATATTATTGATAAAAGTTTTGTAAGTGTAAGTGGTACCAGGGATAGCATCACTTATATGAATTTGTACTGTATAACCATCTACTTTCTTAGATGTAACCCTTTCAGATTTCCTGTATACATCTTTACTTCCTTTGGCCTTGTAAGTAAAGTGAACGGTGGCTTCTTGTGTTGTCTGAAGCCATAATGTAACGTCTCTTAATGAAGTTGGCCCTAAAAGTGGGCCACTTTTGAGTAATGACTTTTGGGCATAACCTCCTTCTAGGAATGTACAAACCAAGACAAAAAGGAAAATAAATGGCATATGATTCGTTCTCAAATGGAGTATATTTTAAATTAAACAAATTTTACACAAAAGTAGATATAAAACCTACTAAATGAATGGCTAAAGTATTATGTCTATATTAAGGTTTGATCTTTTTGTCTCTGTTTTTGACGTATTTATCTAGCCATTGATCTTGCTCCCACAGCATATGCATAATGGATTCTTTGGCCGAATATCCATGCGATTCCTTAGGTAAAATGACTAATCTTGCTGTTGCTCCTAGTCCCTTTAAAGCATTAAAATATCGCTCACTTTGCATCGGATAAGTTCCAGCATTATTATCTGCTTCTCCATGGATTAACAGCAATGGTGTCTTCATTTTATCAGAATTTTGAAATGGCGACATAGCATCATAAACTTCTGGTGCTTCCCAATAATTACGCTCTTCTGATTGGAACCCAAATGGTGTCAATGTTCTGTTATAGGCGCCACTTCTAGCTATACCAGCCGCAAACAGGTCTGAATGCGTCAACAAATTGGCTGTCATGAAAGCACCATAGGAATGACCACCAACGGCTACCTTTGTCCTATCAATATATCCCAAACTATCTACTACATCTATGGCAGCTTTTGCATTGGCTACGAGTTGTGGCACAAAGGTATCATTGGGTTCATTACTGCCTTCACCTACGATAGGAAATGCGGCATCATCCAATATGACATATCCCTTTGTAAGCCAATATAGTGGCGAGCCATAATTAGGAAATGTGAATTCATTGGCATTGGCAGTGACCTGTCCTGCACTAGATTTGTCTTTGTATTCTGTCGGATAGGCCCACATAATCATAGGCATTTTTTCTTTTTTTGTTTTGTCGTATCCTACAGGCAAGTATAAAGTAGCTGATAGTTCTACGCCATCATTTCTTTTGTATTTTATGACTTCCTTATGCACACCATTTAATACTTCAAAAGGATTTTTGTGGAAAGTGATTTGTTTGATAGATTTCTTTTTTAAATCCCTTAAGTATATATTAGGGTACTCATTTTTTGACTCCAGTCTGGTCAAATAGATGCCTTTTTTAGTGTCAATAGAAGACAGCAATTCTTCTAGTTTATCAGTTTCCTTGCTTTGATAGATACGTTCTTTTTTAAAATCTTTTAAGTCATATTTATCGATAAAAGGAAATTTTCCTGCTGCTGAGTAGCCATCTCCTATCATACTAACCTTATTATCAATGATTTCAAGGGTATTTAGATTAAAAGAATTCCTTTTGGTGACAAAACTTCCTGGATCAGAATAAGTGTCTTGTTGATTTCGTTCGTTAAACAATCTAGGACTTTGTGCATTATCTGATGGGTTAAAAAACAACGTTCTAGCATTTCTAGTATTCCACCATCGTTCATAAAGGACAGCAACTTTATCACTTCCCCATTGAATGCCAGCAAAACGCTCTTTGGTCTTTGCCAATAGTTTGGCGTCTCCATTAAAAGGAGCAGGTAGTGTGTATACAGCATCTCTCTCTGTTACTTCTACAGCAGGATCACCACCGTCTAAGGCTTCTGCCCAGAATAAAGAAGCTGGTTCATCTGCGCGCCAATTGACATTCCTAGGACCTTTTCTGACTGCCATAAATCCTTTAGGCAACTCTTCTGTAAGTGGAATCTGAAGAAATACTTTGACCAATTTTCCTGTTTTGTCAAGAATATTAATATCCGTTGGGAATCTTTCAAAATTGACAATATAAGAGAAAGGTCTTTTTATTTCATAACTCATGATATAATTACCATCAGGTGAAAAGCTCAATCCCGCATACATGGCGGCAGGCGCAAAAGGTGTAAAGTTTCCATTAAGATCCACTTTTGAAATTTCAGCTGTTGCAAGCACTTCAAAGTTTTGTTCGTCATAAGGATTTTTTAAAAGATCTTGATAAGTTCTATTTTGCGCTTTCTGTCCATCATTTTCTGAAATGACAGGTCCTGTTGGAATGGCAGCTTGTGTATCTATGAGATCTGCCCTACCCTTCACAAGCGTAGGTACTAGTAGTGACTGATCATCTTTGCACCAAACAGCTCCATTTAGAATATTGTTATTCAGTATAGGTTCTGTAAGTTTGGTCGCTAACTTTGATGCAAGATTTAGTACCCATAATTCTACACCATTATCCACCGTATTGGTGAATGCCATCTTTTGTTGGCTATTAGACCAAGAGAAGTTAGAAAGCATTGCATTTTCTGGAAGTCCGTCGATCTCAAACTCCTTTTGCGAGATGACATCTAATACCTTCATGGTATAAAAATATGTGGTACGAGACGGAGCGTTTGTTTTTGGATTTATCCTCAGTCCCGCAAGTTTCATCTCAGGTGCAGCTAGTTCTTCTATACTCTTAAAACCATCTCTAAAAAGCAATACACCTACCGTTGCATCGGCATTTAATCTTAATGCAGGAGCAGGTTTTGCGTCAGCTAATGAAAGTATAGCATCATCAGGCTTTTGATATGGAAAATCAGTTTGTGCATATATATTGAAAGTACTAAACATCATAAGAACTATTACCCACTTTTTCATCAGGTCTGTTTTTTAATGGTGGCTAAACCTTAATTTGGCTTAAAAAAATGTCAAATCTCGCTCAAATATAGGTCAAAAAAATAGCATTATGAAACATTGGTTTGTGAAAAATTGACATCTTGGCACATTGGAAATCAGTTACTGTTTAATAGATTAATTAAGTAGGTTTTAAATATAATCAACAATTCTAATGTGAAAATATTATTTATAATCATTTCCTAATTTCAATCAACACAACTATATGCATAAATCTTTAAATTTTAATACCTTTGTTTCTTCAAAATTAAAGATATGATATACAGAGTTATCATTTTATGTGCAGCCCTCTTTTTATTTTCTTGTAAAAATTCAGATAAAAGCACCTCTGAAGTGGATGAAATCGCAACGTTAGAATCAGCATACAAAGCAAATCCAACATTGGATAATTTTAATCTCTTGCTACAGAAAATGGGAGAAAAAATTATGAACGAAACCGATCCTACGCAAAAAGAAGCTTTGATCATCAAATCTATAGATTTATGTAAGGAAACCAAAAATGAAGCCTATATCAATACCTTTGCCATAGAACTTATTAAGCTAAACCCAAAAAGTGAAACATCAAAACGCTACATGTACCTAATTGCAGATGATATGAGTGCTTCGGGCAAATATGAAGTTGCAAGCATCTTGCTGAAAGGTTATGCAAATCTTTATCCTGACGATATTAAATCTAAAACCATCGTAGACAGTTTGCCTAGTACTTACAATGATCTTCACGGATTAATCAAATCTGTTGCTGCCAAAGTCTTTGAAAACCCGGGTGTTAATGGCATAAACAAAGCTAATGCTGAAAAATATGTAGATGTTTGTGAATCTTTTGCATTAGCTTTCCCAAATGATTCACTTGCTGCTAGTTACCTTTTCAAAGCTGCAGAGATGTCTCGAGCAATGCAGTCTTATGGAAAAACTATTAGCTTATACGATTGGATTTCGACTTACTATTCAGAAGACAAAAACGCACCCATGGCTTTATTTCTTAAAGGATTTTTATTAGAAAATGATCTTAAAAAACCTGAAAAAGCAAAAGAGATATACGAATCTTTTATGCAGAAATATCCTAATCATGCGATGGCAAAGGATGTCAATTTCCTAATTCAAAACTTAGGCAAATCTGATAAAGAAATCATAGAAAAGATAAACAAAACGTCAGAAGATCCCGCTAAAAAATAAGTGATGGGACAGGATAAAATAAAATGAATTTTAAACAAATCGTATTTTGTGGGTACAGCCCATTTAATTTTCTTTTTGCGCTAACTTTTTATTGATTTTATCTAGTGCAAAATTAAATTGTTCTTCGATACTAAAATCTGAGTTATCTAGTACGATGGCATCTTCTGCTTGCATCAAAGGACTATCTTCTCGAGTCGTATCTATATGATCTCGATGCTGAAGATTAGAAATAACGTCGTGTAAATCTGCTTTTTGATCTTTTGATATCAGTTCATTGTATCTTCGTTGTGCTCTGATGATGGGATCAGCGGTAACAAAAAACTTAATGTCTGCATCTGGAAAAACTACCGTACCGATATCTCTTCCGTCCATGATCATCCCACATTTGCCCATCATTGCTCTTTGCAAAGCAACCAATTGACGCCTTACCTCTGATATTGCAGCCACTTCACTGACTAATTCTGAAACTTGTAATGTTCTGATCTCAGATTCTACATCACGTCCATTCAGAAATGTAGTATTTTGACCATTTATATTCTTGAAAGTAATTTCGATATTTTCCAAAGCATTTGAAACTGCACCTTGATCACTCAGATCAATATTTTGTTCAATAAAATACAGTGTTACTGCTCTATACATAGCTCCAGAGTCGACAAAAACGTAATGAAGTTCCTTAGCCAATTGTTTAGCAAGTGTAGATTTGCCACATGAAGAATATCCATCTATGGCTATGACTAAAGGTTTAGCGTGTAAAGATTCCAAAAAATGAAAATTTAAGTTGGCAATAATAAAAAAAGTCTTGCTCATATTAAAAAAAGCAAGACTTTTATTGTTAATAAGCTCTTAGTAAAAATAATTTTACACCAAATTTATTTCAAATTGTAAGGTGCAAAATTAAAATCAAAAGCGCTTTTGAAATTGTTATGTTAATTGTTTTTAATACTCTTCCTCATTAAAGAGAAAATCATCCTTTCTCGGATAATCTGGCCAGATATCTTCCATAGACTCATATATCTCAAACTCGTCTTCGAGTTCCTGAAGATTTTCAATGACTTCTAATGGTGCGCCTGATCTGATGGCGTAATCAATAAGCTCATCACGAGTAGCAGGCCAAGGTGCATCCTCCAAGTTGTGAGCTAATTCTAATGTCCAGTACATATGAATGCTTTAAGTTAGTTATTAATAGGTTTAAAAAAATAAGATTAATCTGACAATAAAATTATAACGAAATAACGACAAAATAGTTACAATAATATTTCGTTGTCAACGATAAATGTCAGTGAAAGCATCTATAATTAAAAAAAGAATTTAAAAGTTCCCCAAAGAACTAATATTATCTAAAAAAATAATATTTATCAAATAATTAGCATGGCATCACCATAACTAAAGAATCGGTACTTCTCTTTTATGGCTTCTTGGTACGCTTCCATGATCAATTCAAATCCACCAAAAGCTGCAATCATGATGATCAAACTAGTTTTTGGTAAATGAAAATTAGTGATCATTGCATTTGCAATACTAAAGTCATATGGTGGATAAATAAATAAATTCGTCCAACCTTCTGATGGTTTTAGCTGACCTGTTGCTGATACAGATGTCTCAATAGTACGCATAGATGTAGTACCTACTGCACAAATTCTATGATTACCTTCTTTAGCTTTGTTTACGACATCAGCTGCTTTCTGTGGAATACTATAATATTCTGCGTCCATCTTGTGTTTAGACAAATCTTCCACATCAATACTTCTAAATGTACCCAAACCTACGTGAAGTGTTACCTCTGCTAAGTTGGTACCTTTTATTTCAAGTCTTTTTAAAAGCTCTCTTGAAAAGTGTAAACCTGCCGTCGGTGCCGCTACAGCGCCTGTTTCTTTTGCATACACTGTTTGATATCTTTCGTCATCAAGATCTTCTGGAATTCTAGAGATATATTTAGGAAGTGGCATACTACCCAATTGCTTTAAAACATCTCTGAATTGCTCATCCGTTCCGTCATAGAAAAATCTAATCGTTCTTCCACGTGAAGTAGTATTATCTACAACTTCAGCAACAAGAATGTCATTACCTTTGTCATCAGCAAAGTAAAGCTTATTACCTACCCTGATTTTTCTTGCAGGATCTACTAATACATCCCAAAGCTTAGCTTCAGCATTCAATTCTCGAAGCAAAAACACTTCGATTTTAGCCCCAGTCTTTTCCTTTTTACCATACATTCTGGCAGGAAAAACTTTTGTATTGTTGAATATCAAGGCATCACCATCATCAAAATATTCAAGAAGGTCTTTGAATATTCTGTGTTCTATCTTACCTGTCTTTCTGTCTACTACCATTAATCTTGATTGATCTCTCTCCTGTGTAGGATATTGTGCAATCAGACTTTCTGGTAGGTCAAACTTAAATTGCGAAAGTTTAGTCCTCATGAATTTATTTTTAAAAATGAGTGCAAAAGTATAAATCTTTATACATTTAATAACATATAATTGTTTTGTTTTATTTTATTTTTTGAAATTATTAAAATTATTACCCTCTGTTTCAGACTTTTTAATTGAAATAGCGGTATAAAATTGATCAATAATTGGGCTCTAATTGATAAAATATATTAAAAAATATAAGTGTTTAACGATTAATCACTTACTTTCATCTAAACGACAATAATATCAATTGAAAAAGATGTTACTTTGCATAAATTTATTTCAGATAACTTCTCAATGGTATCTGGAAAGACATGGTAGAAAGGTAATGATCATATTATGAAGATATTTTTTAAAATTGTATGGGAAAGTTTAAACCAAGCTTTAGGTTCGCTTAGGGGCAATAAATTACGTACTTTCCTGTCTTTGCTCGGTATTACAATAGGTATCTTCTGTATCATTGCCGTAAAGTCTGCTGTGGACTCTCTCCAAGAAAACATTGTGAGCGGATTTAACGAGTTGGGTAGTGATGTTATTTATCTGGATAAAATGCCTTGGGGTGAAGACCCTGGAGAAAATTACTGGAAATATGCCAAACGACCCGACGCTTCCCTAGAAGATTTTGAAGCTATTAAAAAAAGAAGCAAACTTGCTGAAAATGCTTCATACACAATTTTTACTGGAGGAAAAACGATCAAATTCCAATCTAGCTCTCTCAGCAATGCTTTCATTATGGGATCAACCTTTGAATATGCGTCAATCCAAAATCTAAAACTGCAAGAAGGGCGATATTTTAGTACAAATGAGTACGAAACCGGGGCCAATAAAGTTATTTTAGGATATAAAGTGTATAATGAGCTATTCAAAAGTTTGGATGGCATTGGGAGAGAAGTAAAACTTTTTGGTCAGGACTTCCAAGTGATTGGCTATTTAGAGTCTGAAGGGGACAATGCCTTTAATTTTATCAATTTTGATGATGTCATCTGGGTCGGATTCAACACGGTCAAAAAATACATTAATGTAAAAGATGAATCAAGTGTAGGTAGAATGTTGAATATCAAGGCAAAAGCTGGAGTTGACTTAGAAGAATTGAAGGGTGAAACTGCAAGCATTATTAGAGCAGTACGAAGGTTAAAACCAATGGAAGATAGTAATTTTGCATTAAATGAATTGTCCATGTTGTCACAAGTACTTGATAGTGTATTTAAAGTATTAAATTTTGCAGGATTCTTAATAGGCGTTTTTGCTTTAGTAGTTGGGATGTTTAGTGTGGCAAATATCATGTTTGTATCCGTAAAAGAACGTACAAGTATTATTGGTATTAAAAAAGCCTTAGGTGCAAAAAGATTCATTATATTACTTGAATTTCTCATAGAAGCCGTCATTTTATGTTTAATTGGTGGCTTAATTGGTCTCGTTTTGGTCTTCATCACACTAAAATTGATATCATTGGCAATACCTTTTGCGATGACTTTATCCTTTTCTAATATATTGATAGGAGTCTTATCTTCTGTGATAGTTGGTATCATATCAGGTATATTGCCTGCATTGCAAGCATCAGGGATGGATCCTGTGGAAGCTATAAGGTCGTAAGTTTTACTTGATTTGCTGAATTGTGGATTTGCTGAATTACTTGTGCAAGTCAGGCTACGGGCGTGCTAAAGATTGAAAAGTAAGTAATACAAAAGCAAAACGCTTTAACGAACGCAAACTAAGCGACGACGCTAAGCTTATCAGCAATTCTCACATCTCATCATTCATATCTCATTTCTCATAACTCATCTCTAATCCCATTTAAGCACCACCTTCCCTGTAGATTGTCGAGATTCTAAAAAATCGTGCGCTTCTGCAATATCTAATGCAGGAAAAACCTTGCTCACATGTGGTGTGATGATCTTTTGATCAGCCATTTTTATCACATTCTGCAACACTTCATTGAAAACACTTTGCTTGAAATCGGCTATTCTCAGCATATTTACGGTAATGATCGATTTTGATTGCATCAATAAGGAGATTGGAGAGAACAACCCGAAACCGACGGCAAGGCTTATTAGTTTCAACTTGTTTTTTCTGGATTCTAGTTGTTCAGCCGCACCATAACATACCATTTTTCCACCTGGAGCAAGCAATTTTACTCCTTTTGCAAAAGCTGTTCCGCCTAAACTATCAAAAACCATGTCGAGCTGATGTCCATTTCCTTTGATGACATCATAAAAATTATCTTTTGTGTAATCAATAGCATAATCTACACCCAGTTTCTTTATGAAATCTTGTTTACCAGTGGAAGCCGTACCGTAAACTATACAGCCACGATGTTTTGCGATCTGCACTAATAGACCACCTACCCCACCAGCAGCGGCTTGTATGAGCACTTTGTCTCCTTTGTGAAGCGTTACACAATCCTCTGCACAATAATAAGCTGTACAAGCCTGTGTTGCCAAAACAGTAGCAGCTGCCATATCATATCCATCAGGAACTACTGCCACGCCATTTTTATTAGTAACAGCATACTCTGCGTAACCACCAAATCTTGTCATGGCAACTACTTGCTGACCAATTTTAAATTCAGTGACATTCTCGCCTACTGCACTGATTTCTCCAGAAACATCATATCCTAACAAAGCAGGATTTTTTGGCGCGTCAGGATACATACCTCTTCTAGCGATAACATCAGCAAAATTCAAGCCTGAGTATTTAACTTTTATGAGTACTTCGTCTTCTTTTGGCGTAGGTATCTTAGTTTCTTTGACTACAAATGCCTCTTGGGCAGAACCGTATTTTTGGAGATATATGGCTTTCATATAATTGATTATTTAATGCTTCTAGAAAAAATAGAACGTAAAAGAACAACATTTTTTAAGCATTCGACTAATTTTTAACAGGCTATTTGCAAATAAATTATCTTTGATGCATCAAAACCCAAATAATAATCAACATGACGCCTTCTATTTTCTTTACACAGCTT
>Ga0075154_10000630_pt1 | contig 28871 bp, 22 predicted proteins | sample JI71714BDNA_FD_70965 | JGI IMG/M metagenome (GOLD analysis project Ga0075154, IMG submission 70965) | Wastewater effluent complex algal communities from Wisconsin, to seasonally profile nutrient transformation and Carbon sequestration -... | ecosystem: Engineered > WWTP > Effluent > Algae...
GCTATCACTATCCAGCGTCCGCATGTTCACCCAAAGCACGTCGTGATCGGCATGCCAGGTGGAACCCCAAGGAAGCAGACCCGTACCCTTCGGCTTACGCGTGCTCGTGATCTGTTCACCGGTCATCGCGAAGACCGTTCGCTCACCCGGAAGCTTGTCCGGGCCCACAAAGGCGACCTTGTAGGTGCTGGACTGCTCCACATAGAGGTTATATCGCACATTGAACTCACGCTCCACCACCCGTTCGGCGTAGGAGCGGTTGGCTCCATCACAGACAACCGTGGCCATCAAGCGCTCTATTATCGCCTCAATGGGGTTCCCATTGATGGAGACCACGCGGCTTCCCACCGGTATACTGCGGAAACCCTTCAATTCCTCCTCCACGAAAACCCCTTCGGGCAATATGCGGACCTGCAGCGGCAACAAGCTTGCCTCGCGGTCCAGTGCGTTCACCACGGAAGGTGGCCGGTCCGCATAGCAGTGCGCATCACCCACGCCGCGGAAAATGGGCACCAGGGCTTGCTCGAATTCCACGACCGACATGGTCCGAGTGATGGAATCGCGGACTTGATCGAAGATCGCGTCCAGTTCAGCCTTGGTATGGTACCGATAGGGATCAGGATGAGCTTCATGGATGGCCGACCGCAACAACTCCACATCGTCGCGCAGCCTCTCCGGATAGAGCACCTTGTCATGATAGGACTGCCCCGCTACTTCACACATGGTCAAGAGCAGGAAGCCAAAGGCCATCCCGAGCACACGTACGATTCCCTTCTGCCTCATTGTATCGCTCACTTCACAGATCCGATGCCACCATCCATTGCAAGGCCCCTCCACCGCGGCGGGTGAAGGGGCCTTGTTCGTTGTACCCATTAGACCTTCGCGGTGGAACGCGGTGCGGCTGCGAGTATCTCAGCGCTGGCGCCCTGGCTATACTTGGCGAAGTTGTCGTTGAACTGCTTAGCCAGCTTCTCCGCCGTGGCGTCGTAAGTGGCTTTGTCCTTCCATGTTGCGCGCGGGTCGAGCACTTCTGCGGGGACATTGGGGCACGAGGTGGGGAAACTCACCCCGAACACAGGATGCTCGCTGTACCCCACCGTATCCAACTCACCACGCAACGCAGCGGTGATCATGGCCCGGGTCAACTTCAGTTTCATGCGCTCGCCGGTGCCATAGCTACCGCCGCTCCAGCCGGTGTTCACCAGCCAAACGCGCACGTTGTGCTGCTTCATCTTCTCACCGAGCATGTCGGCGTATTTGGTGGGATGCAGCGGCAGGAAGGCCTTGCCGAAGCAGGCACTGAAGGTGCTCTGGGGCTCGGTGACTCCGGCTTCCGTACCGGCGACCTTGGCGGTGTAACCACTGATGAAGTGGTACATGGCCTGTCCAGGGCTCAGTTTGCTGATGGGAGGCAACACGCCATAAGCGTCGCAAGTGAGGAAGAAGATGTTGGTCGGATGCCCGCCCACGCTCGGCTTCGCCACACCAGCGATATGGTCGATCGGGTAGCTCACACGTGTGTTCTCGGTCTTGGACCCATCGGTGAAGTCCACCTTGGTGGTGCCTTCTTCGAACACGATGTTCTCCAGGATGGAACCGAACTTGATGGCCTCCCAGATCTGGGGCTCCTTCTCCTGGCTCAGGTCGATGCACTTGGCGTAGCAGCCGCCTTCGAAGTTGAACACGCCCTTGTCGCTCCAGCCGTGCTCATCGTCGCCGATCAGGGCGCGTTCGGGGTCAGCGCTCAAGGTGGTCTTGCCGGTGCCGCTCAGACCGAAGAACACCGCAGTGTCGCCACCCTTGCCGATGTTGGCGCTGCAGTGCATGCTGAGCACCTTGCGCTCCTCGGGCAGTACGTAATTCAGTACGGTGAAGATGCCCTTCTTGATCTCGCCGGTGTAGCCAGTGCCGCCGATGAGGATCATCTTCTTGGTGAAGTTGAGCACCGCGAAGTTGTGCTGGCGAGTGCCGTCCTTGGCCGGGTCGGCATGGAAGCCCGGGGCGCAGATGATGTGCCACTCGGGGTCGAAGCTTTCCAGTTCCGCTTTGGTCGGGCGCAGGAACATATTACCGGCGAACATGGCGCTAGCCGGGTATTCGGCCACCACACGGATGTTCAGTTTGAACGTGGGATCAGCGCAGGCGTAAGAGTCCTTCACGAACACTTCGCGGCCTTGCAGGTAGGCGGCCATCCGATCTTGCAGGTGGTCGAAGTTCTCGGGGGTGAAGGGGAAGTTCACATCGCCCCACCACACGGTGTTCTCCGTCTTGGCGTCCTTCACGCAGAACTTGTCCTTGGGACTGCGGCCGGTGAATTCGCCGGTATCGATGGCCAGTGCGCCACTATCGGCGAGCACCCCTTGGCCGCTCACGATGGATTGCTCCACCAGTTCAGCGGGTTCGAGGTTCCAGTAGATCTCGCCCACTTTGCCCAGGCCCACCTTCGCGAGGTCGGCGTTCTTCGGTTTATGACCGAATTCGTTCATGTTCCTTGTGGAATTGTGAATTGGACGGCAAAAGTACGGGGAAGCGGGATCCCGATGCTAGCGATCGTCAGCCCGGCGCCAAGCGGTTATGAACAGGGTGGCCCAACCCACCATGAAGCACAATCCCCCCAGCGGCGTGAGAGGCCCAAGCACGGGCGCAAGTCCTTGCAGACCAGTCACATCACGCGTGGCCAACAGGTAAATGGACCCGCAGAAAAGGAGGATCCCGAACGTGAACGAGAGCCTTACCAGTCGCATCGACGCAACGGGCAAGCTGCTCGCCAATCCGGCGAGAAGAAGCAGCCCAAGCCCATGATAGAACTGGTACTCCACGGCCGTCTTCCATTGGGCCAAGGCCTCCGGCTCCACATAGGTCTTCAATCCGTGCGCCCCGAAGGCACCGAACGCCACGGCGAGGAAAAGGACCAAAGACCCAAGGAGGAGCGCGCGTTTATCCATGGTACAAAGGTCGCTGTGGGCCGGTTGGAAAAAGAAAGACCCCGGGGACTTCCCGGGGTCTTCCGAAGTTGAACGTTGAAACGATCACTTCAGCTTGTTCATCTCTGCCTCGAAGGTCTCCTTGAACTTCTCGTAGTCGTAGTCGATGCGGAGGCGCTCGTCATTGCTCAGGCGCTCGTTGTAGGCGGCGAGCAGGTCTTGAGCGCTCAGCTCGATGGCCACGTAGGTCTTGAAGTTCCCGGTGGCGTTCACCTTCATCACCTTCTCGCAGATGGTCTTGGTGCCGGTGAGCTTCTGATCGACCACTTCGCGGGTGAGGCCCTCGAAACGCTCAGCCACTTCCTCCTTGTTGTTCATCTCGCGGCTGTTCACGTAGTTGTCGATCACACCCTTGATCTGGGTATTGATTGCGCTAGCGAGGTCGGCGCGGGCGTTGGCCAATGCCTTCTTCTTGGAAGTGGCCTGGTCCATGCTCTCACCAAGGTTGTTCGCACGGAAGACCTTGTCGTTGGTGAAGTATTCGGGGCCGGAGCACTCCACCTTCACTTCCGTCTCACCGGAAGGCGGGGGTGTGTTCACGACTTCCTTCTTCTTCTTGCAGGCGGTCATTGCGCCGGACAGCATCAGGGCTGTCATCAGCACCGTAACGGAACGGTTCATGCTCGTGGTTTTCATGGTTGGGGAGTTCTTGTACCGGCGGCGCCGGTGGTGGTTTCTCTTGTTGTGGGTTTTGCCAGATCTGTGCCAAACTTCGGAAATGCCCGTCATTCCTCAATTAAAAGCGTTCATGATCCCGGGCACGAGCTCTTTACGGATGTCGGGGATGGCCTTCTTGAAGCTCTCCAAGCCCGCCTTCTCGTAGGTCAGTTGGACGCCTTTCACGCCCTGTTTGCCGCCTTCGAAGACCACTTCTTGGGTCTTGCGGTCGCGGAAGGAATAGGTCACATCCACGAAAGCGGTGAAGAACCCGTTGGACTCGCCCCCCTGCCGGGTGTTCGCGGAAAGGTCCAGGATAAGGTCGGCATCCCCTTCACGCTCGACGAAACGGAAGCCTTTGGTGGTGAGCTCCTCGCGCACCACGGAAGCCACTCCGGCATCGCCCACGGGTTGGCCCAGGTTGGTCTCCTTTGAACGCATAAACACCCGCGGCATACGCATGACGATGGGTACATGCACTTCCGGCGCGGTCAAGCTGGCCAGCAGTGCTCCAACGAGAGCGCGATCCAGTTCACTGCTGATCAACTCATCGAGGTGGAGCTTCACGAGTACTTCCTGCAGCTTCGCGCCTGGGTCCACGCGCTGCACGGTGGTGCGAGCGCGGCCTTCGGTATCGGTGTTCTTCAACTCGGTGACCTTGCCCCCAGTACCTGGGTAGGTGATGAACAGCGGCAACTGGCCCAGGTCGCGCAAGCCACCGCCGTTGGCATAGGCCGCACTCACCATGAGTTCGCGTTTAAAGCCATTCTCGTAGGAGAGTTCAGCGCGTTCAGGAAGCGCGGTCAGCCGCACCTGGCTCGTGAGCTTCTGTAGTTCGGCATACAGCTCATTCACCAATTGCACCTGGCGACCATCGAGTTCCACGGCATCGTTCTCCCCCCAATACTCCTTCATGGCCAAGAGGGCCCGAAGCTCCTGGTCGAATGCGGTGCGCAGATCACCATTACCGATGCTCTGCTTGCTGCGTGCATGCAGATCGAGCGCGTTGCGTATGGCGCCCGCTTTCTTCTCGGCCTTGATCCGGGCGTGCTCTGCTTTGGAAAGGCGGTAGTAAGTCCAGTATTCGGTGGCGTTCTCCCAAGAATCCACCAATTCGAAGCCTTCGAGCTGCTCGTTGCTGGTGGTCTTGATGGTGCCCGTGAAGCTCTCGTCGAACTGGTTCTTGCGATCGAGCGTGTATAACAGGCTGTTCCCTTCCACCCGCACGCTGATCTCGCTGGCCAGGTCGTTCAGGGCGTTCTTCTTTGCGGTCTCCAGCACATCGGGTCGGCTCTTGTTGGCCATGCCGATGCCTGTGTAGTAGCCATCGCTAGAGGGGCGCGCACCCACCCAAGAGGGACGTTGTTCCACCGGTGTCACCACCGGGGTCTCCACCGTCTTCTTGCTTCCACCGCAAGCGACCAGTAGCAAGAAAGGCGCGATACGCAGCAAGCGTTTCATCATGGCAGCTTAGCGCTGATCTCCTGTTCAATGGTGGCGGCCATGGAGGATGAAGTGGCCTGCAACACCTCGCTCATCAAGGTGGTCACGGGCTTCACCTCCCGAGACGCATTCAACAATGACTTGATCTCGCGGCGCGCATTGTCGCGCAGGTCCACATTACCGTTCAGCATGGGCAACAGGGCGTCCTTGTTACCATCGTAGGCTGCATAGTAGGCGTGGTCTTCGGCCTGGCGTTCCACCACTTTGCTCACGAGCACTTCACCGGTCTCGAGTGAAACGAGCCTGTAGTTGAAGGACAGGACCACCTTGTTCTCCTGATAGAATTCGGTGTACCGCACGGGTTTGTACTTGGTGATGAAGTACTTCTCATTGGTCTCTTTGTTCACCTGTTGCACGCGGTACGATTCGTAGCCATCCTTGGTACTCTTCCGCACCTGGCCCGGGATCTCCTGATAGCTCACCACGTTGCCCATCAGCACGGCTTGGGCGCCGATGAGATTACCAACGCGGACGGCTGTCTGCTCATCCACCACGCCACTGAGGCCGAGGCGCTGTTCCTCCAAGATGCGATCCATGTTCTCCCGGTCAACCACCTTCAGGAATGGGTCCTTCACATCGATCAAGGCGGTCATGGCGTGGGCCTGCACCTTGGTGGCCAAGCCGCTGTATTTGTCGCTCGAGGTGAACGGCAGCACCGCCACGGTGAACTGCCCTTTGGTCAAGCATTCCTGACGCAGGGTGTTGGTGTCCTTGTAAGCGCTGTTCTTGTCCATCACCTTGGTGAAGGCGGCGTGAGCTTTCCGATAGTTGCCGCTTTCCAGTTCGCTTTTACCGGTGCGATAAAGCGGCTCCAGGTAGGCTACGCTCTGTAAGCTGCTTGCATCCTTGTAGTTGGGTTCGAGTTTGGCGATGCGCGCAAAGACCTTCTCCGCTGCAGCGAACTCCTCCTTCTCGAAATGGGCCTGCCCTTCGTTGTAGAGGTCCACGAGGTGTTCGGCCTTCACCTTCTCGAAGTCGGCCTTGTAGTGGTCGGGGATCTCCAGCACCACACCGGTATAGGCCACGCGGTCCACGTAGGCTTTGGCATCGAGGTAGGCTGCCACGGCTTCGCCGCGCGCACCGCCTGTGGCCACCTGCTTGAAGAAGGTGCTGAGCTTGTCGTTCAGCAACATCTGGCCGGTCTTCTTCAGGCCGATCTTGGCCTCCACGTTCTTGGTATTCCGCTGGGCCGCCTGCAGGTACATGTCGGCAGCCTCCGCGTACATCCCGGCTGCGTCGAGCTTGTCGCCCTTCTTGGAGAAGGACTTCGAGCCGGAGCACGCGCCGAGGAGAGCGGCTATGCCAAGGGTGATGAGGATATGTGGTTGCCGGCGCATGGTGGGAGGCCGTTTGGTGTTGGGGCTTAACGGGCCTGGATGTACTCGTTCAGGTCGTCGATGGAACTTTCGAAGGTGAACGCGTCGTTCACTTTGTAGTAGTTGTCGATGTCGAAGGTGCGCTCGTAGGCGTACTTGGCGATGTCCAATTTGCTGTCCTCGAAGCTGAAGAGCGTCATGAGGCCTTTCACCTGGTCGACGGTGAAGCAGCGGTTGCTTCCCACCTGCTTGGCCAAGGTCATCTTGCTATCCTCGAAGCTCTTGGCTTCGATGCTCTTCTTCACATCGGCGAACTCGGTGTTGCTCATGGGCCAGCCGCAGCCTACGCGTCCGGAGTAGCCGGGCATGCTGTACACAGCGGGCTCCACGGGAGCGGGCTTGGTGTCGATGATCGGTTTGGTCGGAGCAGGAGGCGTGGTGGTGCGGGTAGTGGTCGTGGTGGTGCGGGTGGTGGTTGAAGTGGAAGTGGTCGACTTGGACCCGTCATCCACCTTCACGTTCATGTTGAAGTTGATGCCGTTCACGCCCATGTTGATGTTCACGTCCTCACCATCCATGGGGTCGCCTTCCTCGATCACCGTGGTGGTGGTGATCACCTCATCGGCCGGCACGGCCACTTCTTGGGTCACGGTCGTCGTTTGCGTAGGCGCATCCTCCGTGAAGGTGGTGGGCGAAGGCTTCACCGGTTCGCTCTTGGCGGCGGTGCCCAGTTCAGCCTGACCGGTCATGCGCAGCACGCGTGCTCCTTTCTTGTTGGTAGTGAGCATCATGGTGTACTCCTTGCCCATCTCCAGGTAACCGTTCTGTTTGATGGTCGGGATGGCAGCATCCTCGAACTTCAGCATCATCACGGGTGTCTCCGTCCGGATGCCGGTAGCGACAACACGGGTGGCGGGCGAGGCGTTCTTGATGTCGCCGTCCACGATGAGGGTGAACTTGGTTCCGTCGTCGGAGAAGACGACGAGATCGGCGGTCTGGGCAAAGCTTGCCAGGGTGAAGAGCACCGCGAGGGCGAGGGAGAATAAACGTTCCATGGTGGGTTTAATGGGTTGCGAAGTTAGACGTTGCCCCATCCTAGGCAAGCCCTATGCCAAACCGGGGCAGCCGTCATGGAACCCGCGTGGCGCTTGGCTGGTCCGCACTTCGCATCTTTGGGGCCCAGCACCTGAACCATGCGCAGCATCCTGATCCTCGGCGCCGGCCGATCGGCCTCCTCCCTGATCCGTTACCTGATCCGGAACGCTGGTGACCAGCAGTGGCGCATCACGGTGGCGGACAAGGATCCGTCGCATGCCTCCATGTTGGTGGCCGAGGGGCCAGCGGTGGCCACGGGATTCGCCCTGGATGCCACGGATGGTGCGGCTCGAAGCGCGCTCATCGCCAAACACGACCTGGTGATCAGCATGCTACCGGCCTTCATGCACATGGACGTGCTGAAGGACTGCCTGGCCTTGAAGAAACACGTGATCACGCCCAGCTACGTGCCCGACGCGCTCTGGCCGATGGATGCGGACTTCAAAGCGGCGGGGCTTACCGTGCTGAACGAAATGGGCCTCGATCCGGGCATCGACCACATGAGCGCCATGCGCATCCTGGACCGGATCCGCGCGGAAGGTGGACGCATGGAAGCCTTCGAGAGCTACTGCGGTGGCTTGGTAGCACCGGAAAGCGACGACAATCCGTGGGGCTACAAATTCAGCTGGAACCCACGCAACGTGATACTCGCCGGACAAGGAGGCGCCGCGAAGTACATCCGCGATGGCGAAACGAAGTACATCCCCTACCACAAACTCTTCAAGCAAACGGTGCATGTGGCAGTCGAAGGTTTCGGGGAGTTCGATGGTTACGCCAACCGCGACTCGTTGAAGTACCGCTCGCATTACGGCTTGGATGATATCCCGACCCTGCTACGCGGAACGCTGCGGAAGGCGGGCTACTGTGAGGCCTGGGATACCTTCGTGCAGTTGGGTTGCACGGAGGATGGTTTCACCATGGAGTTGCCAGCGAAAGCGAACTGGAGTGCGTACCTGGATGCCTTCCTCCCCCATTGCCAAGAGTGCGACACGCGGGGGAACCTGGCCAACTACCTGGGTCTGGACGAACACGGCACCGTGATGCAGAAGCTCCACTGGCTGGGTCTCTTCGACAAGAACAACCCGATCGGCGTGAGCGGTCGTTCCCCGGCCGCCACGCTGCAGCACTTGCTCGAGCAGAAATGGAAGCTCGGCCCGCAGGATAAGGACATGGTGGTGATGTGGCACCGGTTCCGCTATGCGGTCGAAGGGCAGCACCAGACCATCCATGCCTCGTTGGGAGTCATCGGCGAAGACACCATTCACACGGCGATGGCCCGCACGGTCGGTCTGCCGATCGCCATGGCTTGCAAGCTCTTGTTGAACGGCACCATCACCGATCGTGGCGTGCTATTGCCGCTGAAGCCCGTGATCTACGAGCCGATCCTGGATGAGTTGGAGACCTTCGGAGTGAAGTTCACCGAAGAGGAGGTCGAGGCCTAGAAATTCAGCATCAGGTCGCTGATGAGCGCCCGGTACTCCGGCGTGTAATCGAAGGGGCCCGTGTTCTCGATGGTGAGTTCTTCTTGACGGATGGTTCCTCCCACTCGGTCGAACTCCAGCAACACGCGCTTGGCGGGCCGGTGCGCTACGTACTTCACCAGGCAGCGGCGCACCGGCTTCAACCCCACCTGAGCCGCCAACGCAAGCAACTCCAGTTCCCGGTTCAAGGGGATGATCACCGCAAAGCGACCAGCTTCGGATAGCAGGCGGTCCACAGCCCCGAGCAACTCCGGGAACAACAATTCGTCGCTGTGCTTGGCCAGGCCCACCCGTTCATCCACAGCCGTGGAATAACCGGCGTAGTAGGGCGGATTGCAGATGATCAGATCGAAGAGTTCACTGGCGTTCATACGGCGCACGTCCATGCGGTGCACGCGCACGCGATCACCCCACGGACTCGCGGCTGCGTTCTCGGTGGCCTGTTCGGCGGCGGCATCATCGATCTCCACAGCATCGATGGTGGCTGTTGCACAGCGCTGCGCTGCGATCAGGGCCAGCACACCCGTTCCAGTTCCGATATCCAGGATACGGGGCGCACCATCGTAGTTCACCCAAGCCCCGAAGAGCACGCCATCCGTGCCCACCTTCAGGGCACACCGGTCCTGTTGGATGGTGAACTGTTTGAAACGGAAGGATGGTTTGGGCATACGGTTCACCCACGATACATATCCACCAGCCCCGGCGGCGTGCGCACCATCAACGTGTTGGTCTCGGGGTCGATGCCCAGGATCATTTCTTCGGCCAGCGGCACCATCACCTCCCCCTCGCCGTGCAGGATCACCAACACGGGGTTCTTCGCCGAACCTTCGATGCCGGTGACCTCGCCCAGGTCGCCATGCTCCTCGTCGCGCACGATCATACCGATGAACTCTTCGGGGTCCCAGCTTTCGTCGCTGCCATCGGCCAGCAGGCCGGGCGGTGCATAGATGTCGCGCCCCACGAGGATCGACGCGCTTTGCGGATCGTGGAAGTCGTCGAACTTCACGAGGATATCACGGCCCTTGTCGTGGAGCTGGGTGAAGAAGAATGGCACCTTCTGCCCTTCGATATCCACGAACAGCGATCCGGCGTGGACCAGGTCCTCCAACTCGCAATCCTCTAGGTGCACGGTGAGCTCACCGCGGTGGCCCCAAGGCTTGCCCAGCTTGCCGATGCGATGGAGGCTGTCCAGATCCATGGGGGCAAATTACATCCGCGGGGACCGAAAAGAAGAAACCCGCACACCTTGCGGCACGCGGGTTCCTTGTGGTGGTACTTGAATTACTCGGCAGCGGCTTCAGCAGGCGCTTCGCCTTCGGCAGGAGCTTCAGCGGCAGGTGCCTCCACCGCAGCAGCAGCGGCCAATTTGGCGCTGAGTGCAGCGGCTTTCTCGGCAGCCTTCTTGTTCTCGGCATCGATGCGGGCCTTCTGAGCGGCATCGGCACCTTGAGCAAGCTTGCTCTTCTTGCCTTCGATCTTCAGGGACTTCTCGTTCTTCCAGATGTCGAAGCGACGATCGGCTTCGGCCTGGTCGAAGGCACCCTTCTTCACGCCGCCAGCGAGGTGGTTCTTGTAGACCACACCGGTGTAGCTGAGGATGGCACGGCAGGTATCGCTGGGCTGGGCACCTTTCTGGAGCCAGCTGAGCGCCTTCTCATCGTTGATCTCGATGAACGCGGGGTTCTGGTTGGGATCGTAAGCGCCGATCCGTTCGATGTACTTTCCGTCGCGGGGTGCGCGGGAATCGGCCACCACCAAGTGGTAGTACGGCCGGCCTTTCTTGCCCTTTCTCTGAAGGCGGATGCGAGTTGGCATGTCGCGGTTTGTGTTTAGGTCCCGGAATTGGGGGTGCAAATGTGGGGGGAATTCCTGAGAAATGCAAATGCGGCCATTCGCCTTTAGCTACTGGCCGCTAGCTACTTATCGACCCACCACCTGCTCATCGGATGCCGGTAGGGCGTAACACTGCAACTTTACGGCATGCGTTCACTTCCGATCCTTCTGCTCCTCTCTGCGAACGTCTCGGCGCAGCAGCGCGTGTTGCCTTCGATCATTCCGGCGCCGGTGGAGATGCGGTTGACTGAAGGATCGATCGACCTGCAATGTCCTTTCCTCGTCGAAGGAGGTAAGCCAGTGGAAACGGGTCTGGTCGAGCTGATCCGTGCGGACGTCGACCGTTCCGTTACGACAAGCTTTCAAGAGTGTATGGAGCCCAATGTGGTATCCCTGGCCTTGATCCAGCCGGACACTCTTCTTCCCGTGGAATGGTATTCCCTGTCCGTCACACCAAAGACGATCACCATCAACGCCGTGCATGAGGCCGGGCTTTTCCGCGGCTCCCGCACCCTGATCCAACTCCTGGAGCAAGGCCGCACGACCGGTTCCCTCCCCTGCCTCACCATCACCGACTACCCACGTTTCCCTTGGCGTGGCATGCACTTGGATCCGTGCCGCCACTTCTGGTCCGTGGAGTTCACCAAGAAGTACATCGACCTGCTGGCGCGGTACAAGATGAACAGCTTCCACTGGCACCTGACGGATGACCAGGGCTGGCGGATCGAGATCAAGAAATACCCGGAGCTCACCGCGGTGGGTGCCTGGCGGAAGGGCAGTCAGGTAGGACCGTACAGCCGGCGGGAATACGACAGCATTCCCTACGGCGGCTTCTACACGCAGGACGAGATCCGCGAGGTGGTGGCCTATGCGGCGGCGCGGCACATCAACGTGGTGCCCGAGATCGAGATGCCGGGCCATGCGCTGGCGGCCTTGGCGGCGTACCCACACTTGGGTTGCACGGGCGGCCCTTATGAAGTGAGCAAAGGCTGGGGTGTGTTCGAGGATGTGTTCTGCGCGGGCAACGACAGCACCTTCGCCATGTTGGAAGACGTGCTGACCGAGGTGATGGAACTCTTCCCGAGCGAGATGATCCACATCGGTGGCGACGAATGCCCCAAGGAAGCATGGAAGAAATGTGCGAAATGCCAGGCCCGGAAGAATGCGCACGGATTGAAGGATGAACATGAATTACAGAGCTACTTCATCCAGCGCATCGAGAAATTCGTGAACAGCAAGGGCCGCAAGATCATCGGCTGGGACGAGATCCTCGAGGGCGGCCTGGCACCCAACGCTGCGGTGATGAGCTGGCAGGGCATTGAAGGCGGGATCGCCGCGGCCCGCAGTGGGCACTATGCGGTGATGAGCCCCGGTAGTCACTGCTATTTCGACCACTACCAAGGAGACCCCGCGAACGAACCGCTGGCCATCGGCGGCTATACCACGGTGCAGAAGGTCTACAGCTACGAGCCCATTCCCGCAGAACTGAAGCCCGAGGAGTGCAAGTACATCCTAGGTGCCCAGGGCAATGTGTGGACGGAGTACATCCTCACCCCCGAACATGTGGAATACATGGCCGTGCCGCGTATGCTGGCCTTGGCGGAAGTGTTGTGGACACCGAAAGCGAAGCGCAACGAAGCGGACTTCTTGAGCCGGTTGGAGAATGAGTTCCCGAAGCTGGACGCGATGAAGGTGAACGCGAGCAAGAGCTTGTACCAAGTCTCCCTAGTTCCACGACCAGGAAAGGTCGCTGGCACCATTGAAGTGCAGGCAAGCACCTCCACAACGGGTAATATCGCCTTTCAGCAGAACGACTCACCTGATTGGTTGGGGTACTTCACGCCCCTCATGCTCGATAACGACACCCGGCTGCGGGTGCGGTCGGAGAAAGATGGGATCATCGGTCCGTTGAGCGAACGGCAGTTCATGTTCAACGCCGCCACCGCCCAGAAGATCACCTTGAGCAACGCGCCCCACGAACGCTACAACGACGGTGGTGCCTTCACACTGGTGGATGGCATCACCGCGCAGGAGAAGCGTGTGAACACCGAGTGGCTGGGCTGGCGCGAAGGGGTGACGATCACCGTGGATCTTGGCAGCTTGCAGGAGATCAGTCGAATGAGCGTTGGCGCCTTGCACGAGACCTACAGCTGGATCCATGCACCGAAAGCGATCGAATTCCTGGTGAGCACCGACGGGAAGAACTATACCTCAGCAGGCATGGCCTTCCCGCAGATGCGCGAGATCCCTGTCATCCCTGCTGACCCGATCAAGCGGAGATCCACGTCGATGGCCAGGGTCCATGGGCGCAACGCGTTCGCATTGGACAAGCCGACCAAGGCTCGTTACGTGCGGTTGGTGGTGCAACACATCGGCGACATTCCACCTAGCGACCCCGGCGCGGGGAACCCTGCGTGGATGTTCCTGGACGAGGTGGAAGTGCGTTGAGGTATGATCTTTGAAGCATGAACGCCATGAAGCAATTGCTCCTCGCCGGCCTGTTCATCGGCAGCCTATCCGCATCGGCCCAGAACGTCATCTGGAGCCATGCCATCGGTAATTGGCGGAACGGCCCCACGGTCTACATCACGCCGCTGATCGAGACCACCGAAGCCTTCACCACCGCGCAATTGATCGCCCGTTACAAGGCCGAGTATCCCGAACTGAAGGACGTGACCGAACTTGACGTCTTGCGCTTCGGCACGCCCGAAGAAGGCAACGACAGCCGCAACACCTTGAAAGCGAAGTACGGCATGCGCAAGCTCGAGGTGGTGATGCTCGAGGCACCGAAGGAACAGCCCGTCACCCCTGCACCTACGCGCCCCTGACCGGTGTCGCCTTCCCGCCGCCTCAGCTACCTTGCCCTCATGCAGCGCACGGCGCTCGTCCTACCCTTGCTATTGAGCGGAACGTTCACTTCCGCTCAACTCAACGATAATCGGAACAGCTTCACCCGTGTCGATAGCCTGCGCGGTGGCATCGGTCCTGAACGTGCGTGGTGGAACGTGGTGAGCTACGATGTGTGGGTCCAGCCGGATCCTGCTGAGCGCTCCATCCGGGGCACCACGACGATCGCCTTCGACGCGGTAGCAGAAGGACGTCGCATGCAGATAGACCTGCAACAGCCGCTCGTGGTGGACAGCATCCTCGTGGATGAACCGGCCTTCGTCGATGGGAGCATTAGCATCCGACAACGATCCTTAGCCTTTGAGCGTGAAGGCGACATCATCTGGCTCGATCTATCCGGCACCATGAAAGCGGGTGAAGCCAACACCGTCATGATCATCTACCATGGCGCGCCCAAATCGGCGAAGAACCCGCCTTGGGATGGAGGGTGGATCTGGCGCAAGGACAGCGCGGGGAACCCTTGGATGAGCGTGGCCTGTCAAGGTCTCGGCGCCAGCGCGTGGTACCCCTGCAAAGACCATCAGAGCGATGAGCCGGAGGAGGGCGCCATGTTACGCATCACCGTGCCGGATAGCTTGCAAGCGATCGGCAATGGTCGCCTGGTGAGCACCTGGAAGAACGCCGAGGGCATGACCACATGGAACTGGCATGTGAAGGAGCCGATCAACACGTACAACCTGGTGCCGTACATCGGCAAGTATGCCCATTGGAACGAGGTCTACCAAGGGCGTGATGGTGCACTGGATCTGGACTACTGGGTCCTGAGCCAGAACGAGAACAAGGCCCGGGAACAGTTCAAGCAAGTGCCTGCGATGTTGGACTGTTTCGAGGAATGGCTGGGCCCCTACCCTTTCTACATGGACGGCTACAAGCTGGTGGAGGCACCACATCTTGGAATGGAGCATCAGAGCGCAATCGCCTATGGCAACAACTTCGTGAACGGCTACCGCGGAAGTGACCTGAGCGGAACGGGGCACGGGTTGGCGTGGGACTACATCATCATCCACGAGAGCGGGCATGAGTGGTTCGGCAACAGCATCACCACGGCGGACATCGCCGACATGTGGGTGCACGAGGGATTCACGGATTACACCGAGACCATCTTCACAGAGTGCCAGCAGGGGGCTGAGGCTGCTCAGGAATATGTGATCGGCTTGCGGAAGAACATCCGCAACGACCGGCCGATCATCGGGCCTTATGGCGTGAACCAGGAAGGCAGTGGCGATATGTATTACAAGGGCGCCAACCTGATCCACATGATCCGGCACATCGTGGGTGACAGCACGTTCAAGGGGATGCTGTTGGAGATGACACGGACCTTCAAGCACAGCGTGGTCACAAGTGCCGAAGTGGAAGCATTCTTGATCGACTACAACGCCACCACGCGTTCAACGCTTCATCCATCGCTCTTCGATCAATACCTGCGCACCACGAAGGTCCCGACCTTGGAGCACGCGTTGGTGAACGGCCGTCTTTGGATGCGTTGGGTGAACGCTGTACCCGGTCTGCGACTCCCCGTGCGCGTGGTGATCGATGGAAGTGCGGTCTTTACCCCAGTGGGCACGGCATGGCAAGCCGCGGTCACGGAACAACGTTTCCGAAAGAATGCACAGATGCAGGTGGATCCTGCTTGGTATGTGAATGTGCGCGCACTGACGCGGCGCGAGATCCGATCACTGAAGGTAACCGAACTGAAAACCCCCTAAACAGGGAACTGCTGGCGATGCTTCGCGAGCGCCTGCGCCGCCTTAGCCCGCACCTTGTTCGCGATGAGCGGTGACCAGCCAAAAAGAAGACCCGGTAGTCCCAATGCCTGCCGGCTCCAGCGCCAGAGGCTGAAGTGGTCCTGATGCACCAGGATCAGTCCATCCTTCAAGGTGAAGTCAGCGGTGATAATGTTGTGTACAGAGCGCTTTGTGCGGCTGAAGGTGTACCACCCTTCCCAGTGCACTCTGCCGCTGTTCGCGTTCTCTTCGAGCACTTGGAAGGTGACCCGTAGATCGGTACCGCTGGTGAGCAGCATGCGCCACATGGCCCGCACACCGGCGGCATCGAGATCGGTGAAGACCGGATCACTGAACCGGGCGTCGGGGTGGTAACAGGCGCCCATGGTGGCCCAGTCGCGTTGGGCGAAGGCCGTGTAGAACCGGTGGAGGACGGACATGAGGTGAAGGTAATGCGTACGTACCTTCGGGACATGAGAACGAGCATCACCATCGTGCTATCGCTCTTGCTGAGCGTGGCGAGTATTGCCCAGGATGAAGCGCGCTACGAAGAGTTGATCAAGACAGCATTCGCACTGTACGAACAGAAGGACTACAAAGGCTCGGCTGAAACGTATTCCAAGGCCTTCGAAGCCAACGGGTGGAAAGGCTACCAAGGTGATCGGTACAACGCGGCCTGTTCGTGGGCGTTGGCGGGTGTGGCGGATTCAGCCTTCTTCCAGTTGAACCGGATCGCGGAGAAGATGACCTACACGAACCTGGGCCACATCAGCAAGGACAGTGACCTCAACAGCCTTCACACGGATAAGCGATGGGGTGAAGTGATCGGCCTGATCAAAGCGAACAAGGATCGCGCAGAGGCCAACTACGACAAGCCCTTGGTGGCCCTCTTGGACTCCATCCATAACGAGGACCAAGGACTCCGTCAGCAGATCGGTGAGATCGAATCGAAATACGGCCGTGATTCAAAGGAAATGCAGGAACTCTGGGCCAACATGGCGCGCAAAGACTCGATGAACCTGATCGTGGTAAAGAGGATCTTGGATGAACGTGGTTGGTTAGGTGCGGATGTGATCGGCCCAACGGGTAACTCCACCCTTTTCCTGGTGATCCAGCACGCCGACCTTGCCACGCAGGAGGAATACCTGCCCATGATGCGCGAAGCGGTGAAGAACGGCAAGGCTCAAGGAAGCAGCCTTGCTTTGTTGGAGGATCGTGTGCTGATGCGCAATGGCAAGCGACAGATCTACGGGAGCCAGATCGGTATATACGAAGAGACCGGTAAGCACTATGTGAGTCCGCTAGAAGACCCTGACCGCGTTGATGAGCGACGGGCATCGGTTGGGCTTGGCACACTTGCCGACTACGTGAGCCATTGGAACATGACGTGGGATGTGGAATCCTACAAGAAGCAGCTCCCCGAACTGGAGAAAATGCTCGAAGAGCGGAAGGAGAAATGATGTCGCGAATGCATCGTTACGCACTTACGCTGGAGTGGACCGGCAACCTCGGCACCGGTACCGACCACTACCGCAGCTACAAGCGGGATCATCGGATAAACATCGACGGCAAACCGGAGCTGCTGGGTTCAGCGGACCCCACGTTCCGCGGCGATCCGGGGCGACACAACCCGGAGGATATGCTCTTGGCTGCATTGAGCGCTTGCCACATGATGAGTTTCCTGCATGTGTGCGCGGTCAACGGGGTGGTGGTCATCGCTTACACTGATCATGCCACAGGAACCATGGAGACCGCATCGGATGGAAGCGGACGCTTCCTCGAAGTTAGCCTTCACCCCGAGGTGATGGTGCGCGACGAAGCGATGATCCCGAAAGCGACCGAACTGCACCACAAGGCCCATGAACTGTGCTTCATCGCCAACTCGGTGAACTTCCCGGTGCACTGTGTACCACGAACCCTTTCGGAACGATAGCACAAGGCACACTGCAGGAAGCGAGGTGTTCCGTAGCATTGCGTCATGCGCGAACTGGAACGCTCCCTCCTCTCCTTCGGACTTCTCTTTTCACTGCACCTGACGTGTGCCGCCCAGGATACCGCGAAAGTGGACGCCAAGGGGGCCTACAACTATCCCGAAACCAGCGTCACGAAACATAGCATCACCATCGGTGGGCAGCGCATCGACTACACAGCCACCGCGGGGCATCTGGTCCTGTTGGATGAAAAGGGGGTGAAGCGATCGCACAACTTCTATGTAGCCTACACCAAGGACACCCCGAAGGACAAGACGAGCGGTAACGCGAAGCGGGCCATCACCTTCGCTTTCAATGGTGGGCCCGGTAGCAGCTCGGTTTGGTTGCACATGGGTGCCTTGGGGCCGAAGCGCGTGGTGATGAACGATGATGGAACGAGCAGCGGTCCACCCTACGTGGTGGTGGACAACGCACAGTCCTGGCTGGACAAGACCGACCTGGTCTTCATCGACCCGATCGAAACGGGGTACAGCCGTCCGGCGGAGGATGTGGAAAAGAGCGAATTCACCGGGTACACGCAGGATCTGCAAAGCGTGGGTGACTTCATCCACAAGTACGTCACGTTGAACGGTCGGTGGTCTTCGCCGAAGTTTCTGGCCGGGGAGAGTTATGGAACCACGCGAGCAGCAGGCCTTTCGGGCTATTTGCAGGACCGCCACGGCATGTACCTCAACGGTATCGTGCTCATCAGCGCGGTGATGAACTTCCAGACCTTGGTGGGCAACGAGGGGAACGATCTACCGGCCAGCCTCTTCCTGCCCAGTTTCGCGGCCACGGCCTACCACCACGGCAAGGTGGACAAGGGGCGGTACCCTGCCATGGATAAGTTCCTGCGGGAGGTGGAAGCGTTCGCGATGACGGAGTACACCACCTTCTTGATGAAAGGCGACCGCACCACGGTCGAAGAGCGCGCGGCCATGGCAGCTTGGCTCAGCACCTACACGGGTATTACTGCCGATGTGATCGAACGGAACCATCACCGTTTGAACACGCGGGTCTTCACCAAGGAACTGCTCCGAACAGAAAGCCGCACGATCGGCAGGTTCGATGGCACGATCAAAGGCATCGACCGCAGCGACGCCGGCGATGGCTTCGACTTCGACCCGAGCTACAACCTCACGGTATACGGGCCCTACACGGCGGCTATCAACGACCACCTCCGCAACACCTTGAAGTACGAGAACAGCGACAAGGTGTATGAGATCCTCACCGGCAAGGTGCAACCTTGGAACTACGGCTGCGACCAGAACAAGTTCCTGAATAACGCCGAAACACTGCGCTCAGCCATCCACAAGAATCCGGCTTTGCGCGTGTTGATCTGCAGCGGCTACTACGACCTGGCCACCCCCTATTTCGCCACGGAGTACACGGTGGACCACATGTTCCTGGATGAGGAATTGCGGAAGAACATCGCGGTGACCTACTACAATGGCGGGCACATGATGTACACGATGAAGACGGAGCTGGATAAGTTCACGGTGGATGTGAAGCAGTTCTATGATGGCTTCAAGTTCTGAGCGGGCTTATGGCCAATTGAACACATCGTCAAGGTCAGACTGAGCGATCCGCTTTCGAAGAGCCCTTCCTCCATGCATTTACGAAATGGAACAGCGTCGCAAGTAGGAAAGCGATGTTCACATATCGAGCGAATGGCGGCGCTCCTTCCGGCCACAGTTGACCAAGAAGAACGACAACGTTCAACAACAGGAGAGTGAGCATGATCGGCTTGTTCATAGTGGCGATATTCTCCCAAGGATAATACTTGCGGGCGCTCCACGATCGATGGCCCAACCCATTGACCCGCAAGCCTGTGCGCTGTGGGAAAAAAACGCTGTAGCCGCCGAACGTCGTCGGTAACTTCGTGCCCCTCAACCCGGCCAAATTCGATGCAGTTCACCCACCTCCAAAGCCTCTTCGGGTAAACGCGGGTCCAAGCTCCTCCAATGTCGTTCAGTCACCTCCACGTACACACCCAATTCTCGCTCCTCGACGGGGCCGCCAGCATCCCATCGCTCTTCAAGAAAGCGGCGAAGGACGGCCAGCCCGCGCTGGCCATCACCGACCACGGCAACATGTTCGGGGCCTTCAAGTTCGTGGCCGAGGCGGGCAAGCACAAGAACGATGACGGCACGCCCAAGGTGAAGCCCATCGTGGGTTGCGAGTTCTATGTGGTGGCCGATCGCTTCAAGAAGACCTTCACCCGCGACGACAAGGACAAGCGCTTCCACCAGCTGATGCTGGCCAAGAACGCGGAAGGCTACAAGAACCTGAGCAAGCTCTGCTCCCTGGGCTTCATGGACGGGTTCTACAGCAAGTATCCGCGCATCGACAAGGAGCTGATCGTGAAGTACCACGAGGGACTGATCGCCACCACCTGCTGCCTGGGGGCCAGTGTTCCGCAGGCCATCATGCGCGCCGGTGATGGCGACCTCTCCGCTGCGGAGACCGAGTTCAAGTGGTGGTTGGACCTCTTCGGCGAGGACTACTACATCGAACTGCAACGCCACGGCATACCCGAACAGGACAAGGTGAACGCCGTGCTAGTGCAATGGGCCCGCAAGTACAACGTACCCATCATCGCCAGCAACGACAGCCACTACACCGACCGCGAGGACAGCAACGCGCACGACATCCTGCTGTGCATCAACACCGGCGAGAAGCAGAGCACGCCCATCGCCACGGACGAGGACACCTCCACCAAGGACAAGCGCTTCGGCTTCCCCAACGACCAGTTCTTCTTCAAGACCCAGGCCCAGATGGCCGAGACCTTCCGCGATCTGCCGGAGGCCTTGGACAACACCAACCTGATCGTGGACAAGGTGGAGACCTTGAAGTTGAAGAAGGACATCCTCCTGCCCAACTACCAGCTACCGGAAGGATTCACCAACCAGGACGACTACCTACAGCACCTGACCTATCAGGGGGCCATCAAGCGGTACATCAACGATGGGGTCTCGGGCATCGATTCGCTGGACCTGAAGATCAAGGAGCGGCTGGACTTCGAGCTCTTCGTGATCCGCACCATGGGCTTCGCGGGCTACTTCCTCATCGTACAGGACTTCATCAACCACGGTCGCAAGATCGGGGTATTGATCGGTCCGGGCCGTGGCAGTGCAGCGGGCAGTGCGGTGGCCTATTGCATCGGCATCACCAACATCGATCCCATCAAGTACGACCTGCTGTTCGAGCGATTCCTGAACCCGGACCGCAAGAGCATGCCCGATGTGGATACGGACTTCGACGACGAAGGCCGCCAAAAGGTGATCGACTACGTGGTGGAGAAGTACGGCCAGAACCAAGTGGCGCAGATCGTGACCTACGGCAGCATGGCGGCGAAGAGCAGCATCCGCGATGTATCCCGGGTGTTGGACCTACCACTGCAAGAGGCCGACCGGCTCGCCAAGTTGATCCCGGAACGACCGGGCATCGAACTAGGCCGGATCCTACGCGCGCCGTTGGACGGAGAAGGCAGCCTGAAACAGAAGGAGAACTTCAGCAGCGAGGAGATCGCCGCGACGAAACAACTGCGCGAGATCCTGGAAAGTGGTGAACTCACCGCCGATGTACTTCGCGAAGCCGAAAAGCTGGAAGGCAGCGTGCGCGGAGTAGGGATCCACGCGGCAGGGCTGATCATCGCTCCAAGTGATCTCACGGAATACATCCCGGTGTGTACCAGCAAGGATTCGCCCATGCTGATCACCCAGTTCGATGGCAAGGTGATCGAGGACGCCGGGGTGATCAAGATGGACTTCCTGGGGCTGAAGACGCTCACCATCATCCGCGATGCACTGCGCATGATCGATGCGAACCACGGCATCCGGATCGACATCGACGGCATTCCGCTGGACGACCCGAAGACCTACGCGCTCTACCAGCGCGCCGAGACCAACGGCACCTTCCAGTTCGAAAGTGCGGGGATGCAGAAGTACTTGCGTGAACTGAAGGCCGACCAATTCGGTGACCTGATCGCCATGAACGCCCTGTACCGCCCGGGGCCCTTGGAATACATCCCCACCTTCATCAAGCGGAAGCACGGTCTGGAACGGATCGTATACGACCTCCCCGAGATGGAGGAATTGCTGAAGGAGACCTACGGGGTAACGGTCTATCAGGAGCAGGTGATGTTGCTGAGCCAGAAGCTGGCGGGCTTCACCAAAGGCGACGCGGACGTGCTGCGGAAGGCGATGGGCAAGAAGGACCGCGCCACGCTGGACAAGATGAAGGGCAAGTTCCTGGAGGGGACCGCCGAGCGGGGCTTCGATGCCAAGGTGTGCGAGAAGATCTGGACCGACTGGGAGGCCTTCGCGCAGTACGCCTTCAACAAGAGCCACAGCACGTGCTACGCCTTCGTGGCCTACCAGACGGCATGGTTGAAGGCCAACTACCCCAGCGAGTATATGGCCAGCGTGCTCACCCACTCGCAGGGCAGCATCGACAAGATCACCTTCTTCATGGAGGAATGCCGGCGCATGGGCATCTCCGTGCTGGGTCCCGATGTGAACGAGAGCCAGTTGCAGTTCAGCGTGAACAAGCAGGGCCAGATCCGCTTCGGGCTCGGCGCGGTGAAGGGTGTGGGCGAAGCAGCCGTGGAAGCGCTTGTGGCCGACCGGCAAGCCAATGGTCCCTACAAGGACATCTACGAACTGATGCGGAGGGTGAACCTGCGGGCTGCCAACCGCAAAGCCTTGGAAAGCCTGGCCTACGCCGGAGCGTTCGACGGGTTCCCCAAGAGCCACCGGGCACACTTCTTCCACAGCGCGGGTGAAGGCAAGCCCTCCTTCCTCGAAACGCTGGTGCGTTATGGGCAGCAAAGCCAGGACGGAGCGGACAGCGCACAGGTGAACATGTTCGGGGAGTCGGATGATGCCGCGGGAATCCCTGAACCCACCCTACCGGCCATCGATCCGTGGAGCGCGTTGGAACAACTCCATTACGAGAAGGAAGTGATCGGCTTCTACCTGAGCGGTCACCCCTTGGACGACCACCGCTTGGAGATCAAGTACCTCTGCAACACCACCCTGCCGGATCTGAAGGAACTGGACAAGTTGGCGGGCCGCGACCTCACCTTCGCGGGGATCGTCACCAAGGCCGAACACCGCATCGCCAAGAGCGGTAAACCCTTCGGAAGCCTCTCGTTGGAGGATCACAGCGGCACCCACGAATTCATGTTCTTCAGCGAGGACTACATGAAGTTCAAGCTCTACCTACAGACCGGCGCATTGCTCCTGGTGAAAGGCAAGGCCATGGCGCGTACCTGGGGGCGTGACGAAGGCCAGATGGAACTGAAGGTGTACAACATCGACCTGTTGGGCGATGCGCGGGAGAAGTACATCACCAAACTGAACCTGAAGCTGGATGCCGACCGGGTGGACGACGCATTGGCCCGTGAACTTGGACAGCTATTGAAAGCCTCTCCGGGCAAGTGCAGGGTGAGCATCCAACTCGTGAGCGAACAGGAGAAGATGGCCCTGGAAGCGCCCACGAAAGGGATCAGCGTGGCGGTGAGCGAAGACCTGATCCGGTCGTTGGATGGCCTTCCCGAGGTTTCCTATACCCTGAACTGACGGATCGTCAGATTAGTTTCCATGGCAAGGATCTTGTCCAATGGCTGTACCTTTGTGGTCGTAACGCGTGGAAAACTGATCGGGATCAGGCAGTCGAGCGATCGTCAGCTATTCACAACTTGCACGACCAACGAACTGTAACAAACGAGGCAGCGCAAGCTGCCCACCCAAGAACATGGCACTCGAATTCACCGACAGCAACTTCGAAGAACTCGCGCTGAAGAGCGACAAACCCGTGATGGTGGACTTTTGGGCGGAATGGTGCGGCCCATGCCGCATGGTAGGCCCCGTGGTGGAGGAATTGGCCAAGGAGTACGATGGCAAAGCCGTGATCGGCAAGGTGAACGTGGACAACAATCCGCAGACCGCCATGAAGTATGGCATCCGCAGCATCCCCACGATCCTCTTCATCAAGAACGGCGAGGTCGTTGATCGCAGTGTGGGTGCAGTGCCCAAGAGCCAGTTGAGCCAGAAGCTCGAAGGACAGTTGGCCTGATCGAACAAAACCTGTTGTGTGAAGCCCGGTCATCACCGGGCTTCATTCTTTCCGAACTTCGCGGACATGCCCATCGAACAGAAAGCCCTACAGGTCCTTAGCCAGCTCGAGTTCCACTCCAAGCAGGTAGTGGAAGGGTTTCTGGCGGGCTTGCACAAGAGTCCGTTCCACGGGTTCAGCGTGGAGTTCGCCGAGCACCGGGCTTACAACCAGGGCGAGAGCACCCGCCACATCGACTGGAAGCTCTATGCCCGCACGGACAAGCTGTTCGTGAAGCGCTACGAAGAGGAGACCAATTTGCGGTGCCAGTTGGTGGTGGATGCATCCAGCTCCATGTACTTCCCGGACGTCGTACCGAAAGGGAGCTTCAACAAGATCCAGTTCGCCACGCATGCGGCCGCGGCCTTCGTCCAGTTGCTTCGGAAACAGCGCGATGCCGTAGGCCTCACCACCTTCAGCGATCGAGTGTTGGTGAAGGAGGAAGCACGCAGCAATGCGGTCCACTTGCGGCATCTGATGCACCAATTGGAAGACCTGCTCAGCACCGAAGCACCGGCCCGGGGCCAGCGAACCTCGGTAGTGGAAGCGCTCCACGACATCGCCCAGCGCGCTCATCGTCGCAGCTTGGTGGTGATCCTGAGCGACATGCTCGACGGTGCTGACCGGGAGGACGAAGTCTTCGAGGCCTTGCAACATCTACGGTTCAACAAGCACGACATCATCCTCTTCCACGTGGTTGACCGCAAGCACGAATTGGATCTTGACCTTGCGGACCGTCCGTACACCTTCGTGGATGTGGAGACCGGCGAACAGGTGAAAGCCCACCCGGCGGAAGTCCGTGAGGCTTACAAGGCCGCCATGGCCGACCGTTGGCACCGCTTGAAACTGAAGTGCGGACAATACCGCATCGACCTAGTAGAGGCCGACATCAACGCCGGCTTCGAGCCCATCCTGCTGGAATTCCTTACGAAGCGCGCGCGGCTGTATTGAGCCTACTGGCTTCGGAGCCACTGCACCGCACGTTCCAAGGCAGCATCACCTTCCTTGGTATCCGGCACCGGTTCGTCCGGAGGAAGTTCGGCACCGTAAGCGTTCATTGCGCGGTCCACATAGACCGAAGTGGCAAGGAAAAGCATGGCCCCATCACTTAGCTCGAAGTTCGTGTTGGTGGTGGAATAGCCAGCGGTGGGCGCCCCGAAGCTGCGGGCGCCGGGTCGCGCGCGAAAAGCCACCGCCACTACTTCACCGGAACTGGCGGTGGAGGGCCCTGTGATCACCGCCACACGAGGATCGGGAGCAAGTAATGTGTAAGGTGCCCGGGAAACGGAGCACTGCGCTGAATCGTCCATCAAGCTGCGCCCCTCGCCATAGGACCAATCGGATCGGTCCGCGTCCGCTCCGAAATACCCGCAAACACCGGAGCCGAGCACAGGGCCGATACCCGCCAACATCGGCCAACAGTTTCCACCCATGTTCCCACGAAGGTCCAACACCCACCCTTTCAGTCCTGGGCGGTCCAAGGCCCGGATCAGCCCATGCAAGGTGTCGGCGAAGTAGGTGTCCCAAGCTGCATTCCCGGAGTTGAACTGAGGCATGTTCAGGTAAGCCACATCGTCGCCGATCAGGTTTCCGGATGTGATCGGAAAGTCGAATGCCACCGCCGGGATCGGTGCTTCTAGGTCATCCGTATCCGCTCCGCGCCAAGCTTCCACTTCAGCTTTGCTCCAGTAGAAACTGTGCTTGTCCACGAACTTCAAGAAGAAGTTAGCCACCGCTTGAAAGTCGGCCACTGATCGCCCATCCGCGAGCAACTGCGACAATTGGCCACGGAGCGCTATGGTGTCAATGGTACTCCGGTACAGGGAATGTTCCTTGATCAGGGTGAACACTTCATCCGCATAGCGCGCGAGCTCTGGTGCAACAGGGCTGTCTTTTCGTGGCAGTTCCTGCACCCTGAAGTCATCGACGAGAAGGTCCACCGTGCTCTTCAACTGGAGCCCTATCCGGAGGCTGCGCACCTGCTCATTCACCCAGAAGGTCAAGACCAGTTCTTCCCATTCGCTCTGCGGCGCCTCGCCTTGTGGCCTGACGACCTGGTAATTCAACGTGCCCCCCTCTTCCGTGGTGGAATAAGCGAACAATTCAACTCCCTCTTCCCCGCTGTTGACTTTCACCCTGGCCGCGATGCGCAGCTTGTGCAGGCCGGTGTAGCGGCTGGTGTCATTCTGGAGGAGGTGACCAGGCGCGTTCGGAGTCGCTTCCCCGTGGATGTGCAGGGCTCGAACACCTTCGGCCGGTCGTTCAGTGGAGGGCTGCACCTGAAGACCATCGCTGACCCACCAGAACCGAGGTCTGAAGGAGCCGGTATCCGGCAGCACTTCAAATCCTCCATTCTTCAGATGCTGCGCCTGGAGCATGACCGGCAACAAGACAAGGGCGAAAGCCCACGTTCGCATCGGGTAAATGTAGGCTCCTCCCGGTTGGCGCAACCTGATAAGTGGCAAAAGCTTCATCGCTGCAACCTGGAATTTTTCAGGCTGCATTTGCAGGTTCCCGACATAGCCCTACATTTGCACCCGCCTCGCTGAAAAGCTTGGCTGAACGGACCGGTAGTTCAGCTGGTTAGAATGCCGCCCTGTCACGGCGGAGGTCGCGGGTTCGAGTCCCGTCCGGTCCGCAAAAAAGGTCATCTTCGGATGGCCTTTTCTGTTTTGCCCCCGATGCGTCTCCTGTGTTCCGCACTAGTGCTGGCCCTTGCGATGGTCGCTGTTGGTCAGGACGCATCCCTCGTCCCCCGCATCCGCGGTGAGCTGGCCACCGCCACCAACGACACCCTCCGCGCCGACGCGTTGGCCCGCCTCTGCTTCAACCTGATCCACAGCGACCCGGACAGCGCGCGCCTGTGCGGTGATCAGGCCCTAGCGCTGGCCACCCGCATCGGCAACACGCGCGCCTTGGGCGATGCGCACAACAACCTGGGCTGGCTGGAGGCGCAACAAGGGCACCTGGACAGCGCCGAACACCACCTGGACCATGCGCTGGCCCTATTCCGCAAGGCGGGCCGGCCCGAGCACATCGCCGTGACCCTGAGCAACAAGGGCTGGGTGGCCGAGAAGCACGGCGACCAGGTGGGCGCGTTGAGCCACTTCCTCGAGGCCTTGAAGTACAGCGAGCAGGCCCGCGACACCGCCAGCACCTCCATCCTGCTCTACTCCATCGGCATCGCCTACCGCAAGACCAGCGACCATGCACAGGCCCTTGAGTTCCTGGAGCGTTCGGCGGACCTGGAACGCGCGCTGGGCCGCACGAACAAGCTGGCCAATTGCGCGGTGGCCATCGGCAACACCTACCGCGAGCAGGGCGACACGGTGCGCGCACTGGAACGCATGGCGGAGGCGGCGGGCATCTTCGCCACCCTGCGCGACCATCAGGGCATGGGCATCGTGGCGGAGAACACCGGCGACCTGCTGGCCCCGCGCGACCCCAACGCCGCCCTGAAGGCCTACCGCACGGCACGGGCGCACTACGACACCCTGCACAGCACCACCGACCTGGCCTATGTGCTGCGGAGCCTGGGCGCGCTGTACCTGCGGATGGGCCGGATCAAGGATGCCGATGAAGCCTTGCGCGAAGGCGAAGCACTTGCGATCGGTACCGGGGATGCCGAACTGCGGATGAACTATGCCTTCAGCCTGGCCGAGCTCGCCCGCGCACAAGGGGATGCCGACGGCGTGTTCAGCCGGATGGAGCACTACCTGGCCCTGAAGGACAGCCTGCAGGGCGCCGGCATCCAGCGCGAGCTCGCCCGCCTGCGCACCGCCTTCGACACCGAACGCAAGGAGAAGGACAACGCCCTGCTGCGCGCCCAGAACAGCGAGCAGGCCGAGCGCATCCGGCGCAACCGGCAACGGCTCATCGGCATCGCCGTGATCGCCGCGCTCGCCGTGGTCGCCGCGCTGCTCTTCTTCGTGAACTACCGGCAGAAGCGGCGCCATGCCACCCTGCTCGAAGAACTGAACCGCAAGCTGGCGGACAGCAACCGCGAGATCACCGAGATCAACGGGCTGTTGGAACTGAAGCTGTTGCGCAGCCAGATGAACCCGCACTTCATCTACAACAGCCTCAGTAGCGCGGCCCGCATGACGCAGTCGGGCCAGCAGGTGGAGGCGCTCGCGTACCTGCAGGGCTTCGCGCGGCTGCTGCGCCAGGTGCTGGACCACAGCGTGGACGACCGGGTGAGCGTGGAGGCCGAGGCCGACTTCCTGCGGCAATACCTGAAGCTGGAGGCCGTGCGCATGGAAGGGCTCAGCTACACGGTGGACGTGGAGCCCGCCTTGCTGAACGAAGATGCCGAGGTGCCCGCGCTCATCGTGCAGCCCTTCGTGGAGAACGCCGTGCTGCACGGGCTTTCGGAGAAGGCCGGTGAACGCCGGTTGGCCGTGCGCTTCGAACGCGCTGGCGAACAGGTGCGTTGCACCATCACCGACAACGGTTTGGGCAGGAACGCCACCGGTGCAACGACGCACAGCGGCAAGGACCATCGCTCCTTAGGCATGCAGCTCACCCGCGAACGCCTGCTCCTGTTGACGCGCAGGCTGGGCGGTGAACGCTCCGTGCGCATCGAGGACCTGCACGATGCGCAGGGTGCAGCGGCCGGCACACGCGTGACCTTGCTGCTCTGAGCACCACGCGTTCTAACTTGCCGCTCATGATCCGGGCCTTGGTGGTGGACGACGACGCGGCGAACAGGGCCTACCTGCGCACGTTGTTGGCCGTGCATCCGGAGGTGACGGTGATCGGGGAGGCCGAAGCCATCGCTCCGGCGCACGCGCTGATCACCTCGGCAGCGCCGGACCTGCTCTTCCTGGATGTGGAGATGCCCGGCGGCAGTGGCTTCGACCTGTTGGAGCGGCTGGGCACCTGGCCCTTCGAGGTCATCTTCTGCACCGGCTTCCAGCGCTATGCCATCCAGGCCATCCGCTTCAGTGCCCTGGACTACCTGCTGAAGCCGGTTCAGCCGGACGAGCTGGCAGCGGCGCTGCAACGCTACCACCAGCGCCACCCGGATGCCGACCGCGAAGTGGTGCAGCAGCAGTTCCTGCAGAACATCCGCCAGGCCGACGAGCAGCACCTGAAGCTCACCCTCACCACCGGCGACCGCACCTACTTCGTGGCCCCTGCGGAACTGAGCCATTGCACGGCGGACGACAACTACACGGAACTCCATACCCTGGACGGCCGCAGGTTCGTGAGCGCTCGTACGCTGAAGGATTATGAGGACATGCTGTTGCCGTTGGGCTTCCTGCGTGTCCATCGGAGC
>Ga0075154_10000631_pt1 | contig 28783 bp, 25 predicted proteins | sample JI71714BDNA_FD_70965 | JGI IMG/M metagenome (GOLD analysis project Ga0075154, IMG submission 70965) | Wastewater effluent complex algal communities from Wisconsin, to seasonally profile nutrient transformation and Carbon sequestration -... | ecosystem: Engineered > WWTP > Effluent > Algae...
TGCCAGCGGCAGCATCATGGCGGCGGTGGCGGTGTTGCTCAGCCACATGGACAGCAGCGCGGTGAGCAGGAACAGCAGCAGCACGGCCAGCACCTGCCGCCCGCCTGCCAGCCGCAGCACTGCATGGGCCAGTGCGCGGTCCATGCCCTGCTTCGACAGGGCCGCCGCCAGCGCAAAGCCGCCCATGAACAGAAAAATCACAGGCTGCGCGAAGGCCGAGAAAGCTTCGCGGGGGGTCATGAGGCCCGCCACGCTGGCCAGCACCGGCACCAGCAGGGCGGTGATGCTCAGGTGCAGGGCCTGGCTCATCCAGAGGCCACCCACCAGCACAAAGATGGCCAGCCCCAGGGCCAGGCGGGTGGGGTCAGCGGGTGCGATGCCTGTAACGGTCGCGCTGGTCTCCAGGCCAGTACCCGCTGCGCCCGGCGCCATGAGCAGGTACACCACACCCGCCAGCACCACGCAGCCCAGCAGCGCCACCCAGGAGGGGCGCTCTTCGCTGTCCGGCCGTGTCGGCTCTTGCGGTGTCGGCCCTGTATTTCTCATGGTGCTTTGGCGCTGGCCCGCGCTGGCCACAGTACGGATGCTATGGACACCACCATGAGCGCCATGGCCACATAGTCCTGCCAGAACAACTGCTCACGCAGCCACAGCGCTCCGCTGAACACGCCCAGCACCGGAATCAGCATCACGCTCAAGGTGGAGGCCACCGGAGGCAGGCTGCGTGCCAGGAAAAACCAGGCCGCGTGGGCAAAGCCGAAAATCATCACGCCGTTGTACAGCATGGCCCACAAAGAGGCTGGGCCCATGGCGGGCCACACCCCGTCGGCCGGGGACTCGAACCACCAGGCCATGGCGGTCATGACCACCGCAGTCAACGCCGTCATCCAGAAAGAAATGGTCAGGGTGGGCACAGGCAAGGTGGTGCGGCGCAGCAACTGGGTACCCAGCGCCCACGAAGCTGCCGCCAGCAGTGCCAGTCCCACCGCTTCGGGCTTGCCGGTCAGTGCCGTGAATTCGTGCCACAGCAGCAGCACCACGCCCACGCTGGCCGCCCCCACGCCCAGCCAGCCGCGCCGGCTCAGCACGGCGGCAAACAGCACAGCGCCCAGCAGCGCCGAGAAAATCGGCATGGTGTAGCCCAGAATGGCCGCGCGGCCACTGGACAGCGCACTCACCGCCAGGATGATGCACACGTGCCAGACGAACATATTGGTGCAGGCCAGCTTGAGCAACTCCAGCCAGTCCCGCCCGCCCGGCCCGGCTTGCAGCCGGAAAGGCACCTTGAGCCACCACAGCGCCAGCCCCAGCACCGGCAGCCCCACCCACATGGACAGGGCGCGGAAGGTGAGCGGCGGGTAACCGGTCACCCCCACCTTCATGATGGGCCAGTTCAGCCCCCACACCAGCGTCAGGAGCACCAGCAGAATGAGTTGTTGTTTGGTCAGGGTGGGCATGGGCGGCGGTGAGGCTGGGGAGTGTCGACGTTAACAAATTTCCGCAGACCGTACCGTCGCTTCGGGGGCGGTGCCTACAATCCGGGCATGAAATTCCTCGAGAAGATGCTGGCCGCCGAGCGCCAGAACCAGACCCTGCTGTGTGTGGGCCTGGACCCTGAACCCCAGCGCTTCCCGCTGCACTGGCGCGGCGATGCGGGCCGGATTTTCGATTTCTGCGCCGCCATGGTGGACGCCACCGCCGACCTGGCGCTGGCCTTCAAGCCGCAGATTGCCTACTTTGCCGCCCACCGTGCCGAAGACCAGCTCGAGCAGTTGATGGCCTACATGCGCCGCGTGGCGCCGGGCGTGCCGGTCATTCTCGATGCCAAGCGCGGTGACATTGGCAGCACCGCAGAGCAGTACGCCCGAGAGGCCTTCGAGCGCTACGGCGCCGATGCCGTGACGCTGTCCCCGTTCATGGGTTTCGATTCCGTGCAGCCCTACCTGCAGTACCCCGACAAGGGAGCTTTCCTGCTGTGCCGCACCAGCAACCCCGGTGGGGATGACCTGCAGAGCCAGCGCCTGGCCAGCGTGCCCGGCCAGCCCCTGCTGTACGAACATGTGGCCGCGCTGGCGCAAGGGCCTTGGAACCTGAACGGGCAACTGGGTCTGGTGGTGGGTGCCACCTACCCGGAAGAAATTGCCCGCGTGCGCGACATCGCCCCGACCTTGCCGCTGCTCATTCCGGGCGTGGGCGCCCAGGGAGGAGACGCAGCCACCACCGTGCGCGCAGGCTGGCGCGGGAACGCGACTACCACCACGGGTTCGGTGGCGGTGAATTCTTCGCGGGCCATCCTGTACGCCAGCGCCGGGGAAGACTTTGCGCAGGCGGCCCGTGCGGTCGCACTCAGCACGCGCGCTGCCCTGGTGCCAGAAGCCTGGAGCCGAACAGGCTGAACGGCGCAGCGGGCAGGGTCAGCGTACCTGCTGACGCGCCACCACCTTGCTGTGCGTGTTGCGAAAGCGCGCTGCCAGGTCCAGCGCCATATTGGTCAGCAAGCGCTGCACTATGTGCGGGTGGGACTGAGCCAGCCTGTTGAAGCTGGCCCGACTGAGTTGCGCCGCCTGCACGGCGGTTTCCGCCCGCACGGTCGCTGAGCGCGGCGCCCCGTCGAGGAAGCCCACCTCGCCCACCGTGGTGCCTTCGCGCATGCCGGCCAGCCGCACATCGGAATCTCCCCGGGCCGATTTCACCCTCACGCTGGCCGTACCCGCCAGAATCAGCCAAACGCCGTCGGCCTCCGCTCCAGCTTCCACAAGCACATCGCCCTCGGCCAGACTGTGCAGCGTCATGCGGCTGCGCACCTCCTGCTGCTCCTCTTTGGTGAGTCCATGCAGCAGCGGAGCCCCCGCCCAAAGTGCCTCGGTGTCACCGTCTCCTGCCGCGCCAGAGGTGCCGGTGGTATCGGGCAGTGCCGTGGGCGTGCCACTGTAATGCGCAATCACCTGGTTCTCGGCAGCTTCCAGGGCATGGTCCAGGTCGGGGTAGATATCGGCCGCGGGCAGGCTTTGCAGCAGCAGGTCATGCACGGTGCCCTGGTGCAAGGCGGTGCCTGCCTGCAACATACGCACCCCTTGTTCCCGGGCATACGCATGCAGGCGGGCCACCACCATGGCGACGCTGGTATCCGTATTGCGTACGTAGCTCCAGTCCAGCACCACCACCAGCGGGGTGCGGCCGGCGGTCGAACCACCGTGGGCAGGCAGGCCATGCAGATGGTCCCGCACTGTGGTGTTGAGCAAAGAGGCCGACGCAAAAAACTGGTGCGTGTCCAGTTCCAGCACGATCAATGCGTCTCCGTGCTCGTTGAGCTTTTGCTGATCGGCCCGTGTGCGCGCGCAATTGGAACTCACCTGCCGTCCTGTCCACACCTGCCGGACCGGACGGCGCGTGTTGCGGTGGGCGTGCAGCAGCAAGCCCAGCAACAAACCAGTCAGCAGGCCTACCACCATGTTGGCCAGCAGAGAGGCCGCCATGACCCCCGCAATCACCACCAGGTCTTCGCGGGTGTGGCTGGCCAAGGGGTGACGGCGCAGCCAGAGCCAGAACTGTTTGACCGAAGGTCTGTCCCACATGATCCAGGCATCGAACAGCAACAGTCCTATCAGGGCCGCGGTGGGCAGCAAGGTCAACGCTCCGCTCAGGTGAAGCGCTACCACCAGCAAGGCCGCGATACCCAGAGTGCGCTCCCAGTCCACCCGGGGGGCATGTCGCATGGCACTCATCGACGCAGACGGCGATCCCGACACAGGGGTCGACCCGGACAGCCCCGACAGCGCATACGCCAGTGCCTGCAGCACCTTGTCGCGCGGACGGTTGCTGGCGCGGTCGTCCACCTGCGACAGCATCTGTCCCGTCACCAAGGTGTTCAGGAAAATCAGCACGCCCAGAATCACGCCGTTTTTGGCCATGACCAGCATCAGGGGCAATGCCGATCCGGTGTGAAACAGATTGGCAAAGTCGGCCTGCAGAAACGGCAGGGTCCATGTCAGATCCGCGATGAGCATCGGCATGGCCCAGCCCTGCTGCGCCAGACCCAGCGCCAGCAGGGTACCCGTCAACAGGCCGCAGGCTCCGGCAGGCCACCGCGGCAGCCATGTGCGCACCGCCAGGGCTACTCCCAGCACCGCCAGCGCCACCAGGGCCACAGGCCAGGCATGGGGGCTGGCCTGCATTTGCTGCAACAGTTGCTGGGGTTGGGTCAGCAGCAGGGTCAGCGTCACGCTGTTGGAGAAAGCCACGAACACCGGATGGGGAATGAAGCGTGCAAACCGTTCGGCACGGGCCAGTGCCAGCAGGCCTACCGTCAGGCCAGCGACCAGCAGCACGCAGCAAATGACCGCGAGACGCGTGGTCGACGTGTCGGTAATTCCCCAGCGGCCAAACTGCAGCACTGTCTGCTGAACCATGACGGCCAGAGTGGCTGCTTCGAATACCCGTCCGGCGTTGAAGACCGGGCGAGATATGCGCATGGTCAGCGCATGGGTGATGACCAGCCCCAGTACGGCGGCCAATACCCCTGCCGACAGCCACTCGGGTGCAACGAGAGAATACAGAAGTAGGGTACTGCCCAGCGTAGTGGGCAGCGCCGAGGCCACTCCGTCGAGGGCGCAGAGGGCCGGGCTGGCCCACTTTCCAGTGGGCGGCGGCTGTGAGCCGGGCGATGCCAAGGGCGGGACGTCTGTGGTTCTGGGAGGCGGAGAGGCAATCACGTCAATGGCGGAGCCGCAAGGGTGGACTGTTGCAGCGGATTATTCCTGCTTCGCCTGTCCGGCGGCGGCTTTGCGGGCTGCGCTTGACAAATAAAGCTCGCCGGCTTTCAGAAATCCAGTTCCATGCCCGTTTCCAGCCACACCAGTTCCACGTGAGGAGGGGCGCCCATGGCGGTGACTTCTGCCCGGATCCGCTCCGCTTCCGAAGGCTTGGTGTGGGTGATACCCACACGGATACGCCCTTGAGCGGGCGGAGCCAGATAGGCCAGGGTCTCGATCAGGGTGTCCGGGCAATGGTGCTTGCTGACCTTGGCTACCTGCTTTTCCTGGTTGCTGAAGGCGGCTTCGATCACCAGCATGGCCAGCGGTAGCTGGTTGATGCGCTGCCAGAAGGGCAGGTGGTGGTCGGTGTCGCCGGTGAACACCCACCAGCCACTGGCCGCCTGGATGCCGTAACCCACAGCCGGGACGGTGTGGCTGGCTGGCAGCACCTCCACCAGATGGCCGCACAGGTCGAACTGCTCTCCCACCGCCAGTGGCTCAAAGCGCAGGTAGGGGCGCTGATAGGGAATGGCAGTGAAATCGGGCCAGATGATGCCGTTGAAAATGTGCGCCTGGAGGTCGGCTATGGTGGCAGGCAGGGCATGCACCACCAGGGACTCGGTGCGCAGGCTGCCCACAGCGTCGAGCATCAGGGGCAGGGCGGCAATGTGATCTACGTGGGTGTGCGTCAACAGGACATGGTCCACCCGCGCCATTTCTTCCAGAGTCAGGTCGCCCACACCGGTGCCGCAGTCCACCAGCAGGCGGTCATCGATGAGGAAAGACGTGGTGCGCACCCCGCGGCCAATGGCGCCGGAGCAGCCCAGGACACGCACCCGCAGGTCGCTGCCAGGGAGTTGGGAATCGAGTTCCAGCAAAACGGGATCGTCCTGTCCGTTCAAGAAGGGGGTTGGGGGGACAAGACGAAGCGCATCTGCGTACCGGCCAGTTCAATCTGGTCCTGGTCGCGCAGGGCTACGGGGCTGGCCCCCAGTGGTTGGCCATTGATGGTGGGAGCCGTGTGTCCTTCCACCATGCTCAGCAGGTAGCTGTCTGCGCGGCGCGTGATGGCGGCAATGGCCACACCGGGCTTGCCCAGCGTGGTCACCACCTTCACCAGGCTCATCTCTCGGCCAGCGGCTGGCCCATTGAGTACCAGGATGCGCCCGACCAGATCGGACGAAGCGGCCGGCGCTTGCGCCGCCTGGGTCTGGGCAAAGGGCGGCGGCGTCAGGCTGGAGTGGGCGAAACCGGAGGGTGCGGCAGCGGGGCTCGGTGCCGGCACCGCATAGGCGGCCAGCATGGCGTCGAGTTCTTTGCCACCGGCGCCTTGGGGAGCCAGATTCTCGAAAGTGATGCGGTAACGTGCGATCTCCACCACATCGCCCGGCTGTAGCACTTCCTGCCGCACCGCCTTACCGTTGACATAGGTGCCATTGGTGCTGTTGAGATCTTCCACCTCCACCTGCTGGTTGCGCACGGCAAACACCGCGTGCTCACCACTGACAGCCAGATTGTCGATAACGATATCGTTGTAGGGGCGTCGGCCGAGCGTGGTCCGCTCCTTGGTGAGCTCTATGTCCTTGATCGCCACTCCGTCTATGGAGATGGTCATTTTCGCCATGGGGTGCTCCTGAGATCCTCCGGATTTTGGGACATCTTAATGGGCATTCAGCGGGCAATGGCACCAGCAAGCTGTCCCGTCCCGGTATTTTCCGGGACGCAGCGGGCCATGATGAGCGAAATATTGTCCCGTCCTCCTGCTGCGTTGGCTGCATCCATCAACGCCTGACCAGCGGTCTCCAGATTGGGATGATCGGTCAGAATTTCGGCCATGTGCTCGTCGCTCAGCATGTCATTGAGCCCATCCGAGCAAAGCAGGTAGACGTCATCGGGGGCCAGAGAGTGCTCGCTCACGTCCGCGCGCACTTCTCCCTCCATGCCCAGCGCACGCGTGAGCAGATTCTTGTAGGGCGCAAACCGGGCTACGCCCGGAGTGATCAGGCCGGCATCGATCTGTTCCTGGAGCATGGAGTGGTCGCGGGTCAAGGACAGCAACTCTCCATTGCGCCAACGGTAGAGCCGGGAGTCGCCAATATGTCCCACCACCAGCCGGTCGCCCAGAAAGACTGCCACCACCAGCGTGGTGCCCATGCCGCGGTAGGCCTGGGTGTGGCGCGATGCATCGAACACGGCCAGGTTGGCGGCCGCCACGCTGCGCATGAGCAGCGGCGCAATGTCCTCGTCGGCGTGGCGCTCCAGCACCGGGGCCAGCTGCTCCAGTACCACGCGGGTGGCCATTTCGCTGGCCACTTCGCCCGCGCTGTAGCCGCCCATGCCGTCGGCCAGCACCGCCAGACCGGCGTGCGGAAGTACCGCCAGAGCATCCTCGTTGTTCTGGCGTACCCGCCCTACATGGGTCAGGCTGAAAAACTCGCAGTGCATGCGACTACCCACGTCCTTTGCGGCGCGAAGCCACACTGGGGCCTGATTTTTGTGGCCTCCGCTAACACCCTGATCACACTGTTTATATCCCAAGTTGCACTGCGTTCCGCTACAAAAAGCAACAGGCCAGCCCCCATCCGGGAGGCTGGCCCGCAAAGTGAAAAAACGCGGTTGGATTTACAGCATGGCCTTCAGCAGTTTGCCCATCTCAGACGGGTTGCGCGTGACCTTGAAGCCACACTCTTCCATGATGGCGAGCTTGGCATCGGCCGTGTCGGCACCGCCGGAAATCAACGCGCCGGCGTGGCCCATGCGCTTGCCGGGAGGCGCGGTGACACCCGCGATGAAGCCCACAATGGGCTTCTTCATGTTGGCCTTGCACCACATCGCGGCTTCGGCTTCGTCGGGGCCGCCAATTTCGCCAATCATGATGACGGCGTCGGTGTCGGGGTCGTCGTTGAAGGCTTTCATCACGTCGATGTGCTTCAGGCCGTTGATGGGGTCGCCACCAATGCCCACGGCGCTGGACTGGCCCAGACCGATTTCGGTCAGCTGTGCCACGGCTTCGTAGGTCAGGGTGCCGGAGCGCGACACCACGCCAATGCGGCCTTTCCTGTGGATGTGGCCGGGCATGATGCCGATCTTGATCTCGTCGGGCGTGATCAGGCCCGGGCAGTTGGGGCCCAGCAGCAGCGTCTTCTTGCCACCGGCCGCTTCCTTGGCTTTCATGCGGTTGCGCACTTCCAGCATGTCCTTCACGGGAATGCCTTCGGTGATGCAGATGGCCAGATCCAGGTCGGCTTCCACGGCTTCCCAGATGGCGGCGGCGGCGCCGGCGGGCGGCACATAGATCACCGACACGGTGGCGCCGGTCTGCGTGGCTGCTTCCTTCACCGAGGCATAGATGGGAATGTTGAAGATCGACTCACCGGCCTTCTTCGGGTTCACGCCGGCCACGAAGCAGTTCTTGCCGTTGGCGTATTCCTGGCACTTCTCGGTGTGGAACTGACCGGTCTTGCCCGTGATGCCCTGGGTGATGACCTTGGTGTCTTTGTTGATGTAGATGGACATGGCTGTTCTCGCTTTCCTTTAGGCCTTGACCGCCGCAACGACCTTCTGGGCCGCCTCGGCCATGGTGTCGGCGCTGATGATGGGCAGACCGGACTCGGCCAGCATCTGCTTGCCCAGTTCCTCGTTGGTGCCCTTCATGCGCACCACCAGCGGCACGCTCAGGTTCACCGCGCGGCAGGCGGTGATCACGCCCGTGGCAATGGTGTCGCACTTCATGATGCCGCCGAAGATGTTGACCAGGATCGCCTTGACCTTGTCGTTCTTCAACATGATCTTGAACGCCTCGGTCACCTTCTCGGGGGTGGCGCCGCCGCCCACATCGAGGAAGTTGGCGGGCTCAGCGCCAAACAGCTTGATGGTGTCCATGGTGGCCATGGCCAGGCCGGCGCCGTTCACCAGACAACCAATGTTGCCGTCCAGGCTGATGTAAGCCAGGTCGAACTTGGAGGCCTCGATCTCGGCGGGGTCTTCCTCGTCGAGGTCGCGGTAGGCCACGATCTCGGGGTGGCGGAACAGCGCGTTGGAGTCGAAGTTGAACTTCGCGTCCAGGGCAATCACGTTGCCTTTGCCGTCGCGGTTCAGCGGGTTGATTTCCACCAGCGAAGCGTCGGTGTCCATGTAGCACTTGTAGAGCTTCTGGAAGATGTCCACGGCCTGGGCGGTGGAATCGGCCGGCATGCCAATGGCGTCGGCAATCTTCTTGGCCTGTGCGTCGCCCAGCCCGGTGAGCGGGTCGATGAATTCGGTGACGATTTTCTCGGGGGTGGAATGCGCCACTTCCTCGATGTCCATGCCGCCTTCGCTGGAGGCAATGAAGGCCACCTTCTGCGTGGCGCGGTCGGTCACCACCGACACGTAGTATTCCTTCTGGATGTCAGCGCCGTCTTCAATATAGAGGCGGCGCACCTTCTGGCCTTCCGGGCCGGTCTGGTGCGTCTTGAGCTGCATGCCCAGGATCTCGCCGGCGAGGCGCTTGACATCGTCGATGGACTTGGCCACCTTCACGCCACCGCCCTTGCCACGGCCACCGGCGTGGATCTGGGCCTTGACCACCCACACGGGGCCGCCGAGTTTCTGAGCGGCTTCCACCGCCTCCTGCACCGTGAATGCCGGAATGCCGCGGGGCACAGGCACGCCGAACTGTCGCAAGATTTCCTTGCCTTGGTACTCGTGTATCTTCATGGGATTTCTCAGTGGGAGTGGTTCAACGACACGTCCGACCTTGCGGCAAAACTGCGGGGCAGACGTAGCTGCACGAAGCGCCATTTTGCGGGCAGGCAAGGAACACTCGAACAGCCAAATGTATCATGCGGCAATGCACAAAACTTGTGCGAAGCTGACAGCGGCGCCCTGCCACGCGCCACAAATCTGCACCAGATTCACCCCTGATTCCATCCAGAGAGGCTCAGAACATGGCCCCCGCTTCATCTCCAGGCTCTGCCGCTATGCCCGGTACGCACCGCATTTTCATCGACGGCGAAGCCGGCACCACCGGGCTGCAAATCCGCGAGCAGCTGGCCGGTATGGCGGGCCTGCAACTCCTGAGCATTGCCCCCGAGCAGCGCAAAGACCCGGCGGCCAAGCGCGCCATCATGGCCGAAGCCGATGTCGTCATCCTTTGCCTGCACGACGACGCGGCCCGCGAATCCGTGGCCATGGTCGATGCGCTGCGGGCCAGCGGCAGCCGGGGGCCCCGCATCATCGACGCCTCCACTGCGCACCGCACTGCACCGGGCTGGGTGTACGGTTTCCCGGAACTGTGCGCGGGCCAGCGCGAAGCGGTGCAGCGGGCCGACCGCGTGGCCAACCCGGGCTGCTACGCCACCGGCGCCATTGCGCTGCTGCGCCCGCTGATAGACGCCGGCTTGCTGAGCCCGGACCAACCCGTATGCCTGCCCAGTGTGAGTGGTTACTCCGGCGGTGGCCGCACCATGATCGAAGCCTACGAGGCGGGCACTGCAGCGCCCTTCGAGCTGTATGCGCTGGGCCTGAGCCACAAGCACATTCCCGAGATCATGGCCTGTACCGGCCTGAAGCGCCGGCCCCTGTTCGTGCCGGCGGTGGGCAATTTCCGCCAGGGCATGCTGGTGCAGTTGCCGCTGCACCTGGACGAGTTGCCGGGCAAGCCCACGGCTGCCCAGTTGCACGACGCACTGGCGCGCCACTACGCCGGCAGTGAGTGGGTGCAGGTACTGCCCGCCACCGAAGACGGCAAGCTCGACGCCGTGGCGCTGGCCGGCACCAACCGGCTGGAGTTGCGGGTGTTTGCGCACGAGGCCCACCGGCATGCGGTGCTGGTGGCCCGGCTGGACAACCTGGGCAAGGGTGCCAGCGGCGCGGCGGTACAGAACCTGCGGCTGATGCTGGGGCTGTGATGCTGGCGCGGTGCCGGCCGGGCGCAGCTCAGGCGTTGTAGACCGTATCGCCAGCCACCCGGGCAGCGCCCGAGCGCTCCAGGTCGGCCACCAGTTCGCGCAGCCATTCTTCCACCGGCTGGCTGGCTCCGTGGTCGCGGTGAAGGGCTATCAGGTACGGTGTCTGGCGGGCCCAGTCCAGCAGGCTGGTCCAGCTCACGGTCTGCCATTCCAGCAACCGGAACTTCAGCAGCACCTTGAGCGCGTAGCGTACATGGGCTTCAGGGGAGCGGATGAACTGTTCCAGCCGTCGGCGAGCCCGGGCCAGCGCATCCCTCACCACCGGCGGCATGCTGCCCGGTGCCAGCGCCAGGTCGTCGGGGGTTATGGCGTCCTGCTGGACGCCGAAGGGGGAGCCATGGCCTGGAATGACCACGCGCGGTGCCAGCGACTCGATCAGGTCCAGCGTATCGCCCACGCAATCGAAAGAGGGTTCACCTAGGAGTTCCGGGAACACCACGCCAAAGCCGTTTTCCCACAGCGCATCGCCCGAAATGAGGGTGCGGGTTTCGGGTTCGAACAGCAGCACGGCGTGCGGGTCGTGGCCGGGCGCCGCCTTCACCAGCCAGTGCCGGCCGGCCAGCTCCAGGCTCTGCCCAGGCAGCAGCAGGTCATCGAACTCGAAGCGTGGGCAGTGCTGGCCGGTGGCGTCGTAAGAGAGCTCGCGCAGGTTCCAGACCTTCACAGCCTCGGCCTCGCCGGGTGGAATCAGGGTGCGCAGGCCCGGGTAGCGCAGTTGCAGGGCCGCATTGCCGCCGCAATGGTCGCTGTGCAGGTGGGTGTTGATGAGCAGGTCGAGCGTGCGCCCGCGCAGCGCCGCCGTGACCAGATCCACGGTCTGGCTCGACTGGGTGCAGTAACCCGAATCCACCAGCGCGCTGTGTTCTCCGTCGTCGAACAGCACGTTGTTGGCCGAGAGCCAGTTGCGCTCCAGCAGCGTAACGCCAGGGGGGAGTGAAACAGCCATGGTGCTAGCTTAGCGCTTCCCGCCCTGAAGCAAAACCCCTGGCTGGGGCGGTGCGGTCTTCACTTCTGGCGCAGTTCGCGGCGCAGGATCTTGCCCACGTTGCTCTTGGGCAGTTCGTCGCGGAACTCGATGTACTTGGGCCGCTTGTAGCCAGTGAGGTTGTCGTGGCAGTAGCGCGCCACGGCTTCCTCGGTCAGGGTGGGATCGCTGCGCACCACGTACACCTTGATGACTTCGCCCGAATGCGCATCCGGCACGCCCACGGCCGCGCACTCCACCACGCCCGGGCACAGGGAAATGACGTTTTCCAGCTCGGTGGGGAACACGTTAAAGCCCGAGACAATGATCATGTCCTTCTTGCGGTCCACGATGCGCACGAAGCCGCCGTCGTCCATGACACCAATGTCCCCGGTGCGCATGTAGCCATCGGCGGTGAAGGCTTTGGCGGTTTCTTCAGGCTGGTTGTAGTAGCCGCGCATGACGTTGGGGCCGCTGATGCAGATCTCTCCGGACTGGCCCGGCGGCAGAGTCTGGCCGTCGTCGTCCTTGATGGCGATGGAAATGCTGGGCAGCGGCAGCCCGATGTGGCCCGAGTAGTTCTCGTTGGTCACCGGGTTGTTGGTGCCGATGGCGCAGGTCTCGCTCATGCCCCAGCCCTCGATCATGGCGCTCTTGGTCACGGCTTTCCATTGGCGCGCCGTGCCTTCGGAGGCGGCCATGCCGCCGGCCTGCGACATGACGAGGCTGGAAAAATCGAGCTGGCGGAAGCGCGGGTTGAGCAGCAGGCCGTTGAACAGCGTGTTCACCGCCGGCAGCATGTGGAAGGGCCGCTTTTTCAGCACTTCCACGAATTTGGGGATATCGCGCGGGTTGGGGATGAGCGTCATCAGCGCGCCCTGGCGCATGGCCAGCAGGCTCAGGGTGAGCGCGAAGATGTGGTACAGCGGCAGCGCCATGATGTGGTTGGCCTTGCGCACATCGCCTATCTTGTCCAGCGCCGGGGTGAACCAGGCCTCGGCTTGCAGCGTGGCGGCAATCACGTTGTGGTGCGTGAGCACCGCGCCCTTGGACAGCCCGGTGGTGCCACCGGTGTACTGCAGGAAGGCGATGGAATCGTGGTCCACCGCGCCCGGTTTGAGGGTGAGGTTGTAGCCCTGATCCAGCGCCGCACGGAACGGGACAATCGTTCGGTCGCCCTCGGGGCCCTGGAGCGGCAGTTTGTAGGCGGGCACCATCTTGCCCAGGTGGCGCACCGCGAAAGTGATCCACTGGCCATACCAGAAGCCCAGCAAATCTCCCAGGCTGGCCACCACCACGTGCTTCACGCGGGTGTCGTCCATCACTTCTTCCAGCGTGTGGGCAAAGTTTTCCAGGATGACGATGGCCTCGGCGCCCGAATCCCGCAACTGGTGCTTGAGCTCGCGGGCCGTGTACAGCGGGTTCACATTCACGCAGGTGTAGCCCGCGCGCAGCACCGCCGCCATGGTCACCAGGAACTGCGGCACATTGGGCAGCATGATGGCCACGCGCGAACCCGTGGGCAGGCCCAGCCCCTGCAGGTAGGCGCCGAGTGCGGCACTCATGCGGTCCAGCTGGCCATAGGTCATCCAGGCGTCCATGCACACGGATACCGGCGAGTTCGCGTTGCGCTTGAAGGCGCTTTCCAGCAGCTCGTTCAGGGAGCGGTACTCCCCGGGGTCGATCTCGTGAGGAACGCCGGGCGGGTAATTCTTGAGCCAGATTTTTTCCATGGGGAGACGGGTGCAGCGGTTGACCGAAAATGCGCAATGACCGCAGATTGTGTCTGTCGCCACCCGCAAGCCATGACAGGGCTATTCCCTAGTCCGTGTCGCACAAAGCACACCCGGAGCCGGCAGCCGACGCTTCCCGCTCACCAGACCACAGCAAGCGCTTACCCATGATTGCCTGGCTACAACGCACCCTCGTTCTGCTCACTTTGGCCGCAACGCTGGCCTGGCTCTGGTGGCTCTGGCCTGAGCGCCCCCTGATGGCTTTGCTTGGGCTGGTGTTCGGGCTGGGCGGGCTCGCCTGGGTGCTGGCATTGGAGTTCGCCCTGGTGGGCTGGGCATGGAGGCGCGGGGTGGGCGGCGCGCTGCCCCCGTCCGACCAGCGGTATGCCCCTGGTGCCATCACTTTGCTGCGCGCGTGGTGGCTTGAGGTGGGGTGCGCCCTTCGCGTGTTCGCATGGTGGCAGCCTTTCCGGGCCCGGGCGCTTCCCGATTCGGTCCCCAGCGGACACACCGGGATGCCCGGTGTGGTGCTGGTGCACGGCTACCTGTGCAACCGCGGGTTCTGGACAGCCTGGATGCAGGCGCTGCGTGCGCGCGGCATTCCCTATGTGGCCGTGACGCTGGAGCCGCCGTTTGCCGGTATCGAGTCCCACGTCATGGCGGTGGAGGAGGCGGTGCAGCGCTTGCGTGCCACCACCGGGCAGGCGCCCTGGCTGGTGGGCCACAGCATGGGCGGGCTGGTGGTGCGGGCCTGGTGGCGCAGCGCCCGAGAGGCGCGCAGTCCCGGCCAGAGCAGCCCGGACTTGGCCACCGTGGGCCGCGTGGTCACTCTGGGTTCCCCACACCATGGCACGTGGATGGCCCGCTTCAGCAACACCGACAGCGGCCAGCAGATGCAACAGAACAGCCCCTGGCTGCAGGCGCTGGCCGCCAGCGAAGGGCCCGCCGAGCGCGCCCGGATGGAATGCTGGCACACGCCCTGTGACAACATCGTCTACCCGTGGGGCACTGCGGTATTGCCCGGCGCTGAAGAGCGGGTGGTGCCCGGCGTGGGACACGTGGGGCTGGCCTTTCACCCCGAAGTGCTGCAATCGGTGCTGGGCCGGCTAACCCCTGGCCACAGACAGGACTAGGGAAAACCCTTATATTTCGCCCATGACCACCCCGCCTCCGGCCCGCCCGGCCCCGAGTCCGCATTTCAAGGTGCCCATACGTGCCCTGGAAGCAGAGCACTGCCCGGCCATCACCGAGCATTTGCTGCAACTGGGCCCGCGCGACCGGTATCTGCGTTTCGGCTATGCGGCCAGCGACGACCACATCCGCCGTTACGTGGCCCACCTCGACTTCGAGCGCGATGAGGTGTTTGGCATTTTCAACCGCCAGTTGCGTCTCATTGCCATGGCCCATCTGGCTTACCTGACGCCCCAGGCGGCCCTGACTGAGCAGGCACCGGGTCCGGCGGAGCCGCCCGAAGGCATGGCCGAATTTGGCGTCAGCGTGAACCACCACGCCCGCGGCCGCGGCTACGGCATGCAGTTGTTCCGCCGTGCCGTGGTGCACGCGCGCAATCATGGGGTGCAGCAGCTCTATATCCATGCACTGACCGAGAACATGGCCATGCTGGCCATTGCGCGCAAAGGCGGTGCCACGGTGGTGCAGGACGGCTCGGAAAGCCAGGCCCACCTGCGCCTGCCCCCTGCCGATTTCGAGTCGCAGGTGAGCGAGATGCTGGACGAGCAGGTGGCCCGCACCGACTACCACTTCAAGGTCCAGACGCGTTACCTGTGGTACCTGCTGCGGCGTGCACTGGGCCTGCCCGACCGCCGCGACAAGGACACCCGGCCTGTATAAGCGCGGGCCTTGCCAGCCCCGCCTATGCCCGCGGGGTCTTGCTGCCCGGTTTTCACCCGTCTGCCGCGGCCTTGTTGTATCCTGTCAGTCCCCGTAACAACATCGACTGCTCAGTGGCCGACCCTTACCCTAGTACGTCGCCGCACCCCAAGGTGCGGCTGGAAGACAAACGAAGCTTCTTGCAGAAGCTGGCCGAGTTCATACACCCGGGCCCCGACTCGCGGGAAGAACTCATGGAGACCCTGGCCGAGGCCGAGGACAACGAGATCATCAACGCCGAGTCGCGCGTGATGCTCGAAGGGGTGCTCCGGATTGCCGACATGACCGCCGGCGATGTGATGGTGGCGGCGCCCCGCATGGATGTGCTCGACATCCATGCCAGCTACGAGGACCTGCTGCACACCATCATCGACACCGCGCACTCGCGCTTTCCGGTGTACGAGGGCGAGCGCGACAACATCATTGGTATTCTCCTGGCCAAAGACCTGCTCAAGCTGCAGCGCGCGCCAGAACTCAACCTGCGTGCGCTGCTGCGCCCGCCGGTGTTTGTGTCCGAGAACAAGGGCCTGAATGATCTGCTCCGCGAGTTCCGTGGCAACCGCAACCACCTCGCCATCGTGATCGATGAATTTGGCCGCGTGGCCGGTCTCATCACCATCGAGGATGTGCTGGAAGAGATCGTTGGCGAGATCGAGGACGAATTCGACGAGGAAGAAGACGCCGGCGACATCTTTGCGCTGGTGGACGGTACCTGGCGGGTGGCGGGCGATACAGCCATAGAACGGGTGAACGAGTCTTTCGAGGTGACCCTGCCCGAAGAGGACTTCGACACCATCGGCGGTCTGGTGGCCGATGCCATGGGCCGCGTCCCCAAGCGCGGCGATGTGCACGAGGTGGCTGGTCTGCGCTTCACGGTGCTGCATGCCAAGAGCGGCGCAGTGAAATGGTTCAAGGTGGCGCGGCTGCCGCAGGACGCGTGAGGGCCGGGGCCCCGGCCCTGACATGGGCAGCGTCCTTGCTGGCGCTGCTGGCCGGCGCGGCCCACGCGGCGTCCATCGCCTGGCCGCTGGCCTCGCGCATCCACCCCGATCCCATTCCGTCGCTCGCTGCGGGTCAGCCAGCGGCCTGGCTGCAATGGCTTTCCATGCTGTGCCTGGCTGCGTTGCTGGGGCGCGCCGCGTCGGCGGGGCAGGCCTTGCGGCGCGGCTGGCTGTTCGCCACGGCCATGCTGGCGGCCACGTTCTGGTGGCTGTTCATTTCCATGCACCTGTATGGCGGCATGGCGGCTCCGCTGGCCGCCGCCGCGGTGCTGGCGCTGGCGGCTGCACTGGGGCTGTACTACGGGCTGGCGGGCGGTCTGTGGTGGTGGCTGGCACGCCGCACGGGTTGGGGTGCCTGGGGGCAGGCGCTGCTGTTTGCCGCACTCTGGACGCTGGCCGAATGGGCCCGCGGCACCTGGTTCACCGGCTTCCCCTGGGGGGCATCTGGCTATGCGCACCTGGACAGCCTGGCGTGGCTGGCACCCTACAGCGGGGTGTATGGCATGGGTGCCCTGAGTGCCGGGCTGGCCATGGGTGCGGTGGCCTGGGCCCGCGGCGGCCGCATAGGGCGGCTAGGCATGACCAGCGCTCTGTTGGCCTGGCTGGCCCTGCTGGTGGTGCCCGCTGCGCCGGGCTGGGTTGGCGCCGTGTTGCCCGAGCACACCCAGCCCGCCGGCCAGACGCAGGTGCGACTCCTGCAAGGCAATATCCCGCAGGACGAAAAGTTCGAGGAACGCAGTGGCTTGCCGCTGGCTTTGCAATGGTACGCAGAGCAGGTGCAGCAAGCGGCGCGGGAGGCTCCGGCCAGCGGAGACCGCGTGCTGGTGGTGGCGCCCGAAACCGCTATTCCCCTGTTGCCGCAGGTGCTGGATGCCGACTACTGGCGCAGCCTTCTGGCGGCCAACAACGGCAGCCATGCGGCGGTGCTGCTGGGCCTGCCGCTGGGCAGTTGGGAGGCGGGGTACACCAACTCGGTGCTTGGCTGGCGGCCCGGGGAGGGTGTGCCCGAACCCGCGCCGGGTGCCGCGCTGTACCGCTACGACAAACACCACCTGGTGCCCTTTGGGGAGTTCATTCCCTGGGGCTTCCGCTGGTTCACCGAACTCATGAACATTCCCCTGGGCGACTTTGCGCGTGGGCCGCTGGGGCAGCCCGCGTTCGACTGGGATGGGCAGCGCTTTGCACCCAATATCTGCTACGAAGACCTGTTCGGGGAGGAACTGGCGGTGGCCTTCAACGACCAGGCCCAGGCCCCCACCGTGCTGGTGAACGTGAGCAACATCGCCTGGTTTGGCAATACCGTGGCCATCGACCAGCACCGCCATATTTCGCGGCTGCGTGCGCTGGAACTGGGCCGACCCATGCTGCGCGCCACCAACACCGGGTCCACCGCCATCATCAGCCACCGGGGGGAGGTGGTGCAGGAACTGCCGCGCCTGACCCGCGGCGTGCTCGCCGGCACCGTGGAAGGCCGGCAGGGCACCACACCGTTTGCCCGCTGGGCCGGGCGCTGGGGCCTGTGGCCGGTGGTGGGGCTGTGCGCTGCTGTGGTGCTGCTGGCCGGGCTCTCCGCGTTCCTGCGGCCTGCCCGGTGGCGGCCGTAAAATCAGGGGTTGCCCTGCTCCCGAGGCCCCGTGCCCCGGCCCACCTTCGAGTGCCCATGCTCACGTTCCAACAGATCATCCTGACCCTGCAGTCCTACTGGGACCGGCAGGGCTGTGCCTTGCTCCAGCCCTACGACATGGAAGTGGGGGCTGGCACCAGCCACACGGCCACGTTCTTGCGCGCCATTGGCCCGGAGCCCTGGAAGGCCGCCTACGTGCAGCCCAGCCGCCGACCCAAAGACGGCCGTTACGGCGAGAACCCCAACCGCCTGCAGCACTACTACCAGTTCCAGGTGGTGCTGAAGCCCGCGCCCGCCAACATCCTGGAGCTGTACCTGGGCTCGCTGGAGGCTCTGGGGTTCGACCTGAAGCAAAACGACATCCGCTTCGTGGAAGACGACTGGGAGAACCCCACGCTGGGCGCCTGGGGTCTGGGCTGGGAAGTTTGGCTCAACGGCATGGAAGTGACGCAGTTCACCTACTTCCAGCAGGTGGGTGGCCTGGACTGCAAGCCCATCACCGGCGAAATCACTTACGGACTGGAACGCCTGGCCATGTACCTGCAGGGCGTGGAGAACGTGTACGACCTGACCTACGCGCCCGGCCTGAAGTACGGCGACGTGTTCCACCAGAACGAGGTGGAGCAGTCCACCTACAACTTCGAGCATGCCGATGCCGAGTTTTTGTTCACGGCCTTTAGCGCCCACGAGAAGCAGGCCAAACACCTGATGGAACAGCAACTGGCGCTACCCGCCTATGAGCAGGTACTCAAGGCGGCGCACACCTTCAACCTGCTCGATGCGCGCGGTGCCATTTCCGTGACCGAGCGCGCAGCCTACATCGGGCGCATCCGCAACCTGGCGCGCAGCGTGGCGCAGGCCTACCACGAAAGCCGCGAACGCCTGGGCTTTCCCATGGCCCCGCGCGAGTGGGTGGCCGAACTGCAGAAGAAAGCCGCCTGACCATGAGCGCGCAGAACACGATGAACAATTTGCTGGTGGAGCTCTTCGTGGAAGAGCTGCCGCCCAAAGCCCTGCGCAAGCTGGGCGATGCCTTTGCCGGCGTGCTGCACGAGCAGCTGCTGGCGCTCGGCCTGGCCAGTGGGGCGTCGGTGCTCACGCCCTACGCTTCCCCGCGCAGGCTGGCGGCCCATGTGACGGGCGTGCTGGCGCAGGCGCCCGACAAAGCGGTGCGCCAGAAACTCATGCCCGTATCGGTGGGAGTGGACGCCAGCGGGCAGCCTACGCCCGCCCTGCTCAAGCGCCTGGCGGGACTGGGCGTGGATGTGAGCAACCCCGCCGCTGCGCTCGCTGCGCTGGAACGCGAAGGCGAGGGCAAGGCCGAAGCCCTGTACTGGAACAGCGTGGCGCCTGGCCTGACGCTGGCCGAGGGCCTGCAGAAAGCGCTGGATGAAGCGCTGGCCCGCCTGCCCATACCCAAGGTCATGACCTACCAGCTGGAGACCGATTGCGAGCTCCCCGGCTGGAGCAGTGTGCATTTCGTGCGCCCTGCCCATGGCCTGGTGGCCCTGCACGGCGCCGAGGTGGTGCCCATCCAGACGCTCGGCCTGCGTGCAGGCCGCAGCACCCAGGGCCACCGTTTCGAGGCGCTGCAGAATCCCATCACCCTGCCCAACGCCGATGCGTACGCGGCGCAGCTGAAAGAGCAGGGCGCCGTGGTGGCCGGTTTCGATGAGCGCCGCGCCCTCATGGTGAGCCAGTTGCAGGCAGCCGCTGCCGCAGTGGGGCAGGGCGTGCAGGTGCTCATGGACGATGCGCTGCTGGACGAAGTGACCGCTCTGGTGGAGCGCCCGAATGTGCTCACCTGCAGCTTCGATGAAGCCTTTCTGGAGGTGCCGCAGGAGTGCCTGATCCTGACCATGAAGGCCAACCAGAAGTACTTCCCGCTGCTCGATGCGCAAGGCCGCCTGACGCACCGCTTCCTGGTGGTGAGCAACATCAGCCCCGCCGACCCGAGTGCGGTGGTGGGTGGCAACGAGCGCGTGGTACGCCCGCGCCTGGCCGATGCCAAGTTCTTCTTCGATCAGGACCGCAAGCGCCCGCTGGAATCGCGCGTGCTGGGGCTGGCCAAGGTGGTGTACCACAACAAGCTGGGCACGCAGGGCGAGCGCGTGGAGCGGGTGGGCGCACTGGCGCGCGGCATCGCGCACGCGCTGGACAGCAGCTCCGCCCTGCTGGCCCGCCAGGCCGACCAGGCCGCGCTGCTGGCCAAGGCCGACCTGCTCACCGATATGGTGGGCGAATTCCCCGAGCTGCAAGGCATCATGGGAGGCTATTACGCCCGCCACGACGGCCTGGACGCTGCAGTGGCCGAGGCCATCGAGGACCACTACAAGCCGCGCTTTGCCGGCGATGAACTCCCGCGCAACCCGGTGGGCCTGTGCGTGGCGCTGGCCGACAAGCTCGAAACGCTGGTGGGCATGTTCGGTATTGGCAACCTGCCCAGCGGCGACCGCGACCCCTTCGCCCTGCGCCGCCATGCGCTGGGTGTGCTGCGCATGCTCATCGAGCGGGACTTGCCGCTGGAACTCCCCGCGCTGCTGCGCCTGGCCGTGCCTGTGTTCGGTGACCGCATCACCGACCCCACCGCCGCCTTGCTCGATTTCTTCTACGACCGCCTGAGCGGTTCCCTGCGCGAGCAGGGCTACACCGCGCAGGAAGTGGACGCCGTGCTGGCCTTGCGCCCGGCGCGCCTGAGCGAGGTGGGCCGCCGCCTGGAAGCGGTGCGTGCCTTTGCCGCTCTGCCCGAGGCCCCGGCGCTGGCGGCAGCCAACAAGCGCGTGGGCAACATCCTGAAAAAGGCCGATGGTGCCGTAAAGCCCCAGGTGGACTCCAGCTTGCTGCGCGAAGCCGCCGAACAGGCGCTGGCAGCCGCCCTGGCCAGCGTGGCCCCGCAGGCCGATGCCGCCTTGCAGGCCGGCGACCACACCGCCCATCTGCGCGCGCTGGCGGCACTCAAGGCCCCAGTCGATGCCTTCTTCGAGCACGTCATGGTGAATGCGGAGGACCCCGCCCTGAAGGCCAACCGGCTGGGCCTGTTGGCCACGTTGCACCAACGCATGAACCAGGTGGCGGATTTGTCCCGTCTGGCTGCCTGAGGGAAAGCACAAAGCTGTGCCCAGATCGTCCGGAAGCGCTACAGTGGCGTCCATGAGACTCATCGTCCTGGACCGCGACGGCACGCTGAACGAGAACCCGGAAGACTTCCTGCGTTCGCCGGAGGACTGGACACCCATCCCCGGCGCGCTGGAAGCCGTGGCCCGACTGAATCAGGGCGGCTGGCGCGTGGTGGTGGCCACCAACCAGTCGGGGCTTGGGCGCGGGCTGTTCGATGTGGCTACGCTCAATGCCATGCACGCCCGTATGCACAAGGAACTGGCCGCCGCCGGCGCGCGCGTGGAAGCGGTGTTCTTCTGCCCGCATGCACCCGAAGAGGGCTGCGACTGCAGAAAACCCGCCCCAGGGCTGTTCCAGCAGATTGCCCGGCGCATGAAGGTGGCGCCGTCCTCCGTGGTGGCGGCCGGGGATTCCGTGCGCGACGCCATGGCCGCCAGCGCTGCCGGGTGTGAGGCCCACCTCATTGCCTCTGGCCCAGCCGCCGAAGTGGGGGCAGACCTGCCTGCAGGTACCCGCATCCACCCCGACCTGGGCGCCTTTGCCGATTTCATCCTGGCGCGCGACGCCGTAAAGTCCGCTTGATTCCCTTATGGCAGTAATTCGCTCCTGGCTCCACCTGGTCTTCATGGTGGTGACTGTCATTCCCTGGGCCACCGCCGTGTTGCTGGCCGCTCCTTTTTCCAGCAGTACCCGTCTGTACTGGATGTGTGTGGGCTGGCTGCGGGTGGCAGTGTGGGGCGGCCGCTCGATACTGGGCATACGCAATGAGGTGGTGGGCGCCGAGAACCTGCCGCTGGGTAGCACCGCGCCAGCCATTCTGCTGCTCAAACACCAGTCCACGTGGGAAACGTTTGCCATGCCCACGCTCATGCCGCATCCGTTGGCCTACGTGTTCAAAAAGGAGTTGCTGTATGTGCCTTTCTTCGGCTGGGCCATGTCCCGGCTGGACATGATCCACATCGACCGCTCCAAGCGCTCGCAGGCCTTCAACAAGGTGGTGCAGCAGGGTCAGCGCCTGCTCGATCAGGGCACCTGGGTCATCATGTTCCCCGAAGGCACCCGCATTCCCCGCGGCCAGCAGGGCGTATACAAGTCGGGCGGCACGCGGCTGGCCGTGCAGACTGGCGCACCGGTCATTCCCATTGCCGTGAATTCGGCCCGCTGCTGGCCGCGCAAGGCCATCATCAAGCGCCCGGGCACGGTGACATTCTCCATAGGCGCGCCCATACCCAGCCAGGGCCGCGACCCGGAAGACCTCATGCGCGAGGTGGAGCGCTGGATAGAGGCCGAGATGCGGCGGCTGGACCCGGAGGCTTACCCCTCCACGCCCACGGCCGCCAGTCATTGAAACGCCATGCCCGCCGCGCAGCAACTCTCTTTGTTCGATGTGGGGTGGTCGGTCCCCCTGGCGGCGCCTGCGGGCACGGTTGCCCCTGCCACACCGGCCGCCTCCGCATCGCCTGCCGCTTCCCCTGCTGGCACAGCGCCCGCGAGCCCCGATCTGGCGGGCCTACCCCGCACCTGGCGCCATCCGCGCGCCAACCGCGAATGCCTGCTGGGCGACTGTCTGGTGGCCTACGAGTTCCAGCGCGGGCGGCGGCGCACCATTGGGTTGACGGTCGGCCATCATGGCCTGAGCGTGCGGGCGCCACGCTGGACGCCCCTGCCCGAGGTGGAAGCCTTTGTGCGCAGCAAGGCCGACTGGGTGCTGCAGAAGTTGGCGCAGGCCGACGAACGCCAGCGCCAGTCGGTGCAGCCCATGCGCTGGGAAGACGGCGCAGCCGTGCCTTATCTGGGTGGCACGCTGCGGCTGGTGCTCGACCCCAGCCATGCCCGCAGCAGCGGACTGGCCCAGCTGGCCGATGGCTGCCTGGTGCTGGCACTGGCGCACGATGCCGGCAGCGACCGTATCCGCGATGCCGCGCAGGCCTGGCTGATGCGCCGCGCCGAACTGGTGTTCACCGAACGCCTGAACCATTTCGCCGTGGGCATGGGCGTCATGTACACGCGCCTGCGTCTGTCCAGCGCTGGCACGCGCTGGGGCAGCGCCAGCACCGACGGCAGTATCCGCCTGAACTGGCGCCTTATTCACCTGAGCCAGGACATCATCGACTACGTGGTGGTGCACGAACTGAGCCACCTGCGCGAGATGAACCACAGCCCGGACTTCTGGCAGGTGGTGGGCAGTGTCATGCCCGACTACGCGCTGCGCAGGCGCGCGCTGCGCCAGGTTCGGCTGGCTGGCGAGTGATTGCCCAGCGGGTAGCAGGCGGCAGACAGTGGGTCGGTCCCGGGCGCAGCTGGCCTGCAGGACTGGCTAGTCAAGGGCCCCGCGCCGGTATAAAGTCACGGCTGCAAGGTTCCGTTTACGTAAACGTCAAACAGCGCTCCGGGCGCCGCACCTCTACATGGCCACTGGTATCACCTACAGCATCAGCGATCTGGCAAAGGAATTCGACCTGACCACGCGCGCCATCCGCTTCTACGAGGACATGGGCCTGCTGCAGCCGCAGCGCGAGGGCCCGGGGGGGCGCAACCGCGTGTACTCGGCCCGCGACCGCACCCGGCTGCGCCTGACGCTGCGCGCCAAGCGGCTGGGCCTGAGCCTGACAGAGGCCAAAGACCTGATTGACATGTACGACAGCCCGCGCGACACCGGGCCGCAAATGCGCAAGTTTCTGCAAGTGCTGGCCGACCACCGCGCCAAGGTAGAGGCGCAACTGGCCGACCTGCAGGCCAACCTGGAAGAGATCAAGGCACACGAGCGCGAGGCCCGCAGCCTGCTGGCGCGCCTGAACAAAGCAGTGCCGGCCTAAATTGACGTTTACGTAAACGTCAATTAACATCGGCGGGTTTCCTGCTCGACCCTTCACGCGCGAATTTGTCCATTTCTGCCGTCCGCTCCCTGTCCATGCAAGCCGACTCTTCCGCCTCCGCCGCGCCCGCCCAGGGTGCCCACCCCGAGCTGTGGGAGCGGGTGGCCAAGAGCCTGGCCCGCCAGGGCATGATGCAGCATCTGGGTGTGCGCCTGCTGGCGGTGGCGCCCGGCGAAGTGACGCTGGCCCTGCCGTATTCCGAGCGGGTGACGCAGCAGCAGAGCGGCTTCCACGGGGGTGCCATGGGCGCACTCGCCGACATTGCCGGAGGCTACGCCGGCCTGACCGTGGCGGCCGAGGGCATGGAAGTGACCACGGTGGAATTCAAGATCAACTTTCTGGCCGCCTTCCAGGGCGGCGAGCTGCAGGCCACCGGCCGGGTGGTGCGTGCGGGCAAGCGCCTGATCATCACCACCGCCGACGTGGTGCACCTGGCCCCGGACGGCACCCGCAAGGACTGCGCGCTCATGCAGCAGACGCTGGCGCCAGTGCCCATGAACTACTGACCCCCTCATATCCCCCACATTCAGGAGACTGCCGTGACCCAACTCCCCGGTCTGGATTTCATGCTTGGCGAAGACATCAATGCCCTGCGCGATGCGGTGCGCGATTTCGCGCAGGCCGAAATCGCCCCGCGTGCCGCCGAGATCGACAAGAACGACCAGTTCCCCATGGACCTGTGGCCCAAGATGGGCGAACTCGGCGTGCTGGGCATCACCGTGGGTGAGGAATACGGCGGCGCTGGCATGGGCTACCTGGCGCACATGATTGCCATGGAGGAAATCTCCCGCGCCTCGGCCAGCGTGGGGCTGAGCTACGGCGCGCACAGCAACCTGTGCGTGAACCAGATCAAGCGCAACGGCAACGACGCGCAGCGCGCCCGTTACCTGCCCAAGCTGGTGAGCGGTGAGCACGTGGGCGCGCTGGCCATGAGCGAACCGGGAGCGGGCTCCGACGTCATCAGCATGAAGCTCAAGGCCGAGGACAAGGGCGGCTACTACCTGCTCAACGGCACCAAGATGTGGATCACCAACGGCCCCGACGCCGATGTGATGGTGGTGTACGCCAAGACCGAGCCCGAACTGGGGGCGCGCGGCGTGACGGCCTTCCTGGTTGAAAAAGGCATGAAGGGCTTTTCCACCGCACAGAAGCTCGACAAGCTGGGCATGCGCGGCAGCCACACCGGCGAGATGGTGTTCCAGAACGTGGAAGTGCCCGCAGAACACATTCTGGGCGGCCTGAACAACGGCGCCAAGGTGCTCATGAGTGGCCTGGACTACGAGCGTGCCGTGCTGGCTGCAGGCCCGGTGGGCATCATGCAGGCCGTGATGGACAACGTGGTGCCCTACATCCACGACCGCAAGCAGTTTGGCCAGAGCATCGGGGAATTCCAGCTGGTGCAGGGCAAGGTGGCCGACATGTACACCGTGTTGCAGGCCGGCCGCGCCTTCCTCTACACCATCGGCAAGAACCTGGACCAGCTGGGCAGCGAGCACGTGCGGCAGGTGCGCAAGGACTGCGCCTCGGTCATTCTGTGGTGTGCCGAGGAAGCCACCAAAATGGCTGGCAACGGTATTCAGCTGTTTGGCGGCAATGGCTACATCAACGAGTACCCGCTGGGCCGCCTGTGGCGCGATGCCAAGCTGTACGAAATTGGCGCCGGCACCAGCGAGATACGCCGCATGCTGATTGGCCGCGAGCTGTTCTCGGAAACCTGCTGATTGAGGCTGCGCACCGCATGAGCCCGCTGGCCCGCACGCCGCCCTCGGAGAGCCGCAACCTGGAAGACCTGTTTGCGCACAACCGCCAGTGGGCTGCGCAGATGGTGGCAGAGCGCCCTGCGTTTTTCTCCGACCTGCTGGCCCAGCAGCGACCGCAGTACATGTGGATAGGCTGTTCCGACAGCCGAGTGCCCGCCAACCAGATCACCGGGCTGGCCCCGGGTGAGGTGTTCGTGCACCGCAACGTGGCCAACGTGGTGGTGCCCACCGACCTGAATTGCCTGTCCACCATCCAGTACGCGGTAGACCTGCTGCAGGTGCGCCACCTGATGGTGGTGGGCCACTACGGCTGTGGCGGCGTGCATGCGGCGCTGGGCGATGTCCGTGTGGGCCTGGCCGACAACTGGCTGCGCCACGTGAAAGACGTGCGCGACCGCCACCGTGCCCTGCTCGACAGCCTGCCCACCGCACAGTGGCTGGATGCGCTGTGCGAACTCAACGTTATCGAGCAGGTACGCAACGTGTCGGAAACCACGGTGTTGAACGACGCCTGGGCGCGCGGGCAGGTGGTCACACTGCACGGCTGGGTGTATGGCCTCAAGGACGGCCTGCTGGAAGACCTGCACATCACGCTGGACGGACCTGAGCAGGCCGGCGCGCTGTACCGGCAGGCCCTCGCCGAGGTGCCCCTCCGGGCTGCAGCGCGCGCCGCCACCCGGGCACCCATCTCCGCATAATGCGGGCATCTGCCCACGCCCACATTGCCGGAAACGCCCATGCTGCCGAAAAGACTCGACTCCACCCTGGCCTACGACATTGCGCGCGCCATGGTCGATGGCTTCAACCGCCATTACCGGCTGTTCCGCACGGAAAGCGCCCGCGCCAAACACCGCTTCGAGACCGCCGACTGGCGCGGCCAGCAGCGTGCACAGCGCGAACGCATCGAGTTCTATGACCTGCGGGTGAAGGAATGCGTGAAGCGGCTGGAAGGCGAGTTCCAGGCCTCCCTGCAGCCCATGGAGGTGTGGCAGCAGGTGAAATTGCTGTACGTGGGCATGCTGGTGGACCACAAGCAGCCCGAACTGGCCGAGACCTTCTTCAACTCGGTGAGCACCAAGATTCTGGACCGCAGCTACTTCCAGAACGATTTCATCTTTGTGCGCCCGGCCATCAGCACCGAATACATCGAGCCCGAGAACCCGGACACCCACACCACCTACCGCTGCTACTACCCCACGCCCGACGGCTTTCTGGCGGAAATCCGCCGTATGGTGAGCGACTTTGGGCTGCGTGTGCCGTTCGAGGATTTCGACCGCGACACGCTGTCGGTGCAGCAACGCTTCATGCCGCTGTTCGACCACACCAAGCTGCGTGCGAACTTCCAGATCCAGGTGCTCGATGCGCTGTTCTTCCGCAACAAAGGCGCCTATGCGGTGGGCAAGCTCATCAACGGTTTCCAGGAAGTACCGTTTGCGCTGCCCTTCCTGCACAACGAAGAAGGCAAGCTGGTGATAGACGCGCTGCTGCACGGCGAGGACGACCTCCTCATGCTGTTCAGCTTTGCGCGCGCCTACTTCATGGTGGACATGGAAGTACCCAGCGCCTATGTGCAATTCCTGCGCAGCATGATGCCCAGGAAGCCGCGCGCCGAGTTCTACAACGCCCTGGGCCTGGCCAAGCAGGGCAAAACGCTGTTCTACCGCGACTTCCTCTACCACCTGCGCCACAGCACCGACCAGTTCCGCATTGCGCCCGGCATCAAGGGCATGGTCATGCTGGTGTTCGACTTGCCGAGCTTCCCCTTCGTGTTCAAGGTCATCAAAGACTACTACCCACCGCAGAAGGACACCACGCGCGAGCAGATCCGCGACAAGTATCTGCTGGTGAAACAGCACGACCGCGTGGGCCGCATGGCCGACACGCTGGAGTTCAGCGGCGTGGGTTTTCCGCGCGAGCGCTTCACCGACGAACTGATCGAAGAGATACAGAAGTTCGCGCCCAGCCAGATCAGCATTGGTGACACCAATGGCGACGGCGACATGGAGGTGCTGCTCAAGCATGTGTACATCGAGCGGCGCATGATCCCGCTCAACCTGTACCTGCAGGAAGCGTTCGATGCACTGCAGAAAGACAAGCAGGACTACGCTGCCCGCGAGCAGCTGGAGCGTGCGGTGGTGGAGTACGGCAACGCCATCAAGGACCTGGTGGCGGCCAACATCTTCCCGGGCGACATGCTGTGGAAGAACTTCGGTATCACGCGCCACGGCAAGGTGGTGTTCTACGACTACGACGAGATCGAGTACATCACCGACTGCAATTTCCGCCGCGTACCGCCGCCGCGCAACGAGGACGACGAGATGTCCGGCGAGATCTGGTACCACGTGGGCCCGCGCGACGTGTTCCCCGAAACGTTTGGCCCCTTCCTGCTGGGCAACCCGCTGGTGCGCGAGGTGTTCATGCGCCACCACGCCGACCTGCTCGACCCCGCTTTCTGGCAGGGCCACAAGGAGCGCATCCAGGCGGGCCACGTACACGATGTTTTCCCTTACGAACGCGAGCGCCGGTTCCGTGCGCAACGCGACCGCGAACTGATGGACTGAAAGAAAAGGAGCTTCCATGACCACCCCCCACCCCCTGTCTGCCGACCCCGTTGTCATCGTAGGAGCCGCGCGCACCCCCATGGGCGCCTTCCAGGGCGACTTCTCCAGCCTGGCTGCCCACGACCTGGGCGGTGTGGCCATACGTGCCGCCATTGAACGTGCTGGCGTGAACCCCGCGCTGGTGGACGAAGTGCTGTTTGGCAACTGCCTGATGGCGGGCCAGGGCCAGGCGCCCGCCCGCCAGGCCGCGCTGAAGGGCGGCCTGCCCCTGAGCGCAGGTGCCGTGACCTTGTCCAAGATGTGTGGCTCTGGCATGAAAGCCACCATGCTGGCCCACGACATGCTGCTGGCCGGCAGTGCCACGGTCATGGTGGCTGGCGGCATGGAGAGCATGACCAATGCGCCCTACCTGCTGCAGAAGGGCCGTGGCGGTTACCGCATGGGCCACGACAAGGTGTACGACCACATGATGCTCGACGGGCTGGAAGACGCCTATGAAGCGGGCCGTTCCATGGGCACTTTCGGTGAAGACTGCGCCGCCAAATACCAGTT
>Ga0075154_10000632_pt1 | contig 28781 bp, 27 predicted proteins | sample JI71714BDNA_FD_70965 | JGI IMG/M metagenome (GOLD analysis project Ga0075154, IMG submission 70965) | Wastewater effluent complex algal communities from Wisconsin, to seasonally profile nutrient transformation and Carbon sequestration -... | ecosystem: Engineered > WWTP > Effluent > Algae...
TGAGCGAATAGCAGAGATTGCCTTCAAACAAAAATCTCCTTACGAATGTCTGATTTTACTGCAAAACCGGACATGAAGCCCAGTTTATTTAAAACGAAATTATCGGTCTATAGTGCAAATTGTCCTTGATGAATGTTGACCGATGACATGCGTAAATATATGAGTTGCCTTCAAATCCGGCCTGACACAAGCTAAATTGTCTGAGCTAATGAAGGTAGAAAAAGAAACTTTAAGCCGGATAGAAACCGGTAAAATATCACCTACTCTTGAGCGTATTGAACAAATCGCTCATATCCTGAATCGCCCTGTTTATGATTTTTTTGTAGAGCCAGAGGAATGTGACGTCGAAAAATCCGTGTTTGAGTTTTTTAAGATGTTGACCTCTTCTCAAAAGCAATTTGTTCATAAAATGGTACGGGAAATAGCTAAATTGAAACACGAAAATTAACAAAAAGATATTCTGCTGATTATTCAAAGCTGACAGTTTCAAAAATAGCATCAGCATTGCAGTTTGCTCACTTTTACTAACTAAAAGCGCATGAACGTTACGTAATGCGCAAGCTGCTATACCTTTAAAGAGTCAGGTGTGTGAAGATAACTGACTACTTTCCTTAATTTATATTCGGCTAAAAGTAACAATATCCTCACCTGCCGCCTGACGATCAGCATGATAACTTGACCTAACAAATGGCCCGCATGCTGCGTGCTTAAACCCAAGTGAATAGGCAATTTGTTTAATTTCCTCGAATTCTTGGGGGGGCATGTAACGTTTAACAGGCAAGTGATGCTTACTGGGTTGTAAATACTGACCGACAGTAAGCATATCAACGTTATGATCTCGAAGATCTTTCAAAACCTGTATTAGTTCTTCAGTGGTTTCACCTAAACCGACCATCAATCCTGATTTTGTGGCAACCTCTGGATGTGCCATTTTAAAACGCTTCAATAGCTGCAAAGACCATTTATAGTCTGCGCCCGGGCGAGCCAACTTATAGAGACGAGGTGCCGTTTCTAAATTATGGTTAAATACATCTGGCGGCGTCTGGTTTAATATATCTAACGCAACATCCATTCTGCCTCGAAAGTCAGGTACCAACGTTTCAATCTTGATGGCCGGATTCAGTTTCCTAATTTCAGTGATGCACCCAGCAAAGTGCTGAGCACCGCCATCACGTAAGTCATCACGGTCAACAGAGGTAATGACCACATATTTTAGTTTCATATCCCTGATTGTCATTGCAAGCTTCAGTGGCTCTTCAGCACTGGGTGGTAATGGTCTGCCATGGGCAACATCACAAAACGGACAGCGTCTAGTGCAAATCGCCCCTAAGATCATAAAAGTGGCGGTACCATGACTAAAACATTCACTTAAATTAGGACAGGCAGCTTCTTCGCAAACAGAATGCAGGCCATTTTTTCGTAATGCAGATTTTATCTCATCAACTCGCTCTGAACTTCTCGGTAATTTAATTTTTAACCAGGATGGCTTAGAAAGCTGTTGCTCTGGTGAAGCCGATACAATTTTAACAGGGATTAGCGCCATTTTTTCAGCGTCCCGAAGTTTTACACCTGGTTCAATAAGAGCTGTTTTACTCATTTTTATTCCATTCCTAATGTTGATGTAGCCACCAATCAGAAATGACTATTCGATGTTCTGAATGATCGCAATGTCTAAGCACTATAAACACTATCACCGCTTCAAAAGTATAGTTTTAGGTACAGGACAGCAACATCCTGTACTCCGTTCTGTATCAGCGCGCTTACAAATTCTAAAAGCACTAATAATGAGATGCCTAATACCTGAGTAATTTACTCAACTAAATACTTGAGTAAAATACTAGGGTATTATAAGATCAAAGTCCAACGATATTCTTATCACCGACAGTTAATGGCATTTACTAATGAAGCTTATTAGATGTTAGTGATGCGCCAACACAAAGGATAGCCCGATGACACAACAACTTGAGCAAGCACTAGCACGGCAGTATGAAGCGGGTTTTGTCTCAGATATCGCATCAGATACCTTCGTCGCAGGCCTTAATGAAGAAGTGATTCGCCGAATCTCAGCTATTAAGGAAGAGCCTGAATGGATGCTGGAGTGGCGGCTTAGGGCTTATGAAAACTGGTTAAAAATGGAAGAGCCGGATTGGGCTCATGTCAGTTACCCAAAAATTGACTTTCAAGCAATTTCATACTTTTCTGCACCGAAAAGTATGAAAGACAAACCTAAATCGCTGGCCGAGGTCGACCCTGAGCTTTTAAGGGTATACGAAAAACTTGGTATTCCGCTATACGAGCAAGAAGTACTGGCTGGCGTAGCTGTCGATGTGGTTTTTGATTCGGTATCGGTTGTGACCACTTTCCGTGAAAAACTTAAGGAAGCAGGCGTTATTTTTTGTCCCATTTCTGAGGCAATCAAAGACTATCCAGAGTTAGTCAAAAAATATCTTGGTGCTGTTGTGCCTCGTTCAGATAACTATTTCGCCGCACTAAATAGCGCGGTATTTACCGATGGCTCTTTTGTTTATATTCCTAAAGGCGTTCGCTGCCCAATGGAACTCTCTACCTATTTTAGGATTAACGAACAAAATACCGGACAGTTTGAGCGTACATTAATCATTGCCGATGAAGGTAGCTATGTAAGTTATCTCGAAGGTTGTACTGCACCACAGCGTGATGAAAACCAGCTGCACGCTGCAGTGGTCGAGTTAGTCGCACTGGATAACGCACAAATCAAATACTCTACGGTACAAAACTGGTATCCAGGAGATGAAAATGGCATAGGTGGGATCTACAACTTTGTCACTAAACGTGGTTTGTGCCAAACCAATGCCAAGATTTCCTGGACTCAGGTCGAAACCGGATCAGCCATAACTTGGAAGTACCCCAGTTGTGTACTTAAAGGTGACAACAGTGTCGGTGAGTTTTACTCGGTCGCCTTAACACGCGGGCATCAGCAAGCGGATACCGGTTCCAAAATGATTCATCTAGGCAAAAATACTAAATCCACGATCATTTCTAAAGGGATCAGTGCCGGCCAAAGTAATAACGCCTATCGCGGTCTTGTACATATGGGGCCAAAAGCCGACGGGGCGCGTAATTTTACCCAATGTGATTCGCTGCTCATTGGTGATCGCTGCGGTGCACATACCTTTCCATATATTGAAAGCCGTAACCCCGGTGCCAAAGTCGAGCATGAGGCCACCACATCCAAAGTGAGTGATGAACAACTTTTTCTCTGTCAGCAACGCGGGTTGGATGCTGAAAAAGCAATTTCAATGATTGTTAATGGCTTTTGTAAAGCGGTATTTAAAGAATTACCGATGGAGTTTGCCGTCGAGGCAGGCAAGTTATTAGAAATCAGCCTCGAAGGCTCAGTAGGATAATCCACACATGCTTACTATAAAAAATCTGCACGCGCGAGTTGAACAAATACAAATTTTAAACGGTTTAGATCTCATCATTAATCCCGGTGAAGTTCACGCCATCATGGGGCCAAATGGCGCAGGCAAGAGTACCCTAGGATATGTGTTATCAGGTCGAGAAGGCTATGATGTTACTGAGGGTGAAGTGCACTTCAAAGATGAAAATCTCTTAGCGCTGGATATTGAACAGCGCGCTCGTCATGGCCTCTTTTTGGCATTCCAGTACCCAGTTGAGATCCCGGGTGTCAGTAATATGGAGTTTTTAAAAGAATCCGTGAACGCTATGCGTTTGCATCGCCGCCAAGAACCGCTTAGCGCCAGTGATTTTCTTAAAGCCGCTAAGACTGCCTGCCAGCAAGTACAGCTACCCCTGGATTTTCTGAAACGTGGCGTTAACGAAGGGTTTTCTGGTGGTGAGAAAAAGCGTAATGAAATTATGCAAATGATTTTGCTTGAGCCTTCATTGTGCATTTTAGATGAGTCGGACTCTGGGTTAGACGTCGATGCATTACAAGTTGTGGCCAATGGGGTAAATAGCCAACGTAATGCAACACGTAGCTTTGTGATCATTACTCACTATCAGCGATTGCTTGATTATATCCAGCCTGATTTTGTGCATATTCTGGCAAATGGCAAAATTGTGAAAAGCGGCACTGCGGCGTTAGCGCAGCAAATTGAAAAAGAGGGGTATGCTTTTCTCAACACAGCAACTAGCTTGGAGATAAAAGCATGAATCCATGGTTTCAAGGTGTAGTTGCACGCGCAGAGGCAAAATCTGATAGCTTAAGTCCTCTTAGGCAAGGCGCGGTTCATTCATTAAAAGAGACCACCTGGCCAGGAAGACGCACTGAGCATTGGAAATATACCTCGTTATCTGTACTGGAAAATCTAGAACTGGTTCACACACCTTCTAATCAAGAGCTCACCGTAGCCGCTATTGAGAATGTTCAGACTATAGATTTACTCTTTGTTGATGGGAAACTGCGAACAGATCTGACTGCTTTACAACTTCCTGCTGGGTTGACTATCAGCTTGCTAGATAAAGCAGATGGGCTGCAATACGTCATTGCCACCAGTTTTTTTTCCCAAATCAAACCGAAACGTCATTTGTTTGGTTTGGTCAATGATGCTTTGGCAAATGATATTCTGTTTATTTCAGTTGCATCTAAAAGCATTATCAAGCCATTGATTCGTATTATTAGCCATCACTCAGCAGGCCACGAGGCGCATCAACGGGTGTTAGTTAGGGTGCAGCAAGCGGCCAGCGTGAAGATCATTGAACAAATTGAAGGCCAAGGTCAGCACTTAAGTACAAATTTTACCGAGTTCGAAGTGAGCGAACATGCTAACCTCGAACATTATCGTCTTATCCAGCCTTCTGCCGAGGCACTGCATTTTGGCGGTAACCATTTTTGTCTGCATCAACATGCCGTGTTAAATAGCACCCTGCTAGGTTTCGGCAGCGTGTTATCACGCACAGATATCGATATTCTGCACAATGGTGAGCATGCCAATGCCAAACTTAATGCTATCTCTGTGTTAGGTGATTCCGCACATTTCGATTTACATAGCAATGTCGAGCATATTAAAGCGCACGGTAAAACGACTGAGCAGGTACGCGTTATTGTCGGCGATAAGGCTAATGCAGTGTTTAACGGGCGGATCCACATCCATCCTAAAGCACAAAAAACGCAAGCAGCATTGCATAATCGCAATTTACTGTTATCTCGCCGAGGGCAGGTGAACACCAAACCCGAGTTAGAAATTTATGCTGATGACGTGCAATGTGCACATGGCGCGACAGTCGCAGAAATTGAAGAAGATGCCCTCAACTATTTGCAAACGCGGGGCATAGCCCGCGATCAGGCACTAGTGATGCTAAACGTGGGTTTTATTCAAGAGCTGATTAACCAGCTCCCTGATCCGCATCTGGCTCAGTGGTTAAATCAAGGTTTACTCCCTCGCCTTAAGGAGATAGCCATCACATGAGCACAAGCCAAAACCTATTTGATGTGTCCGCTATCCGGGCTGAATTTCCGGTTTTACAGCAGAAAATTGCCAACAAACCGCTGATTTATTTTGATAACGCTGCGACCACTCAAAAGCCATTATCGGTTATTAATGCCATTACCGATTTTTATATGCAGTGTAATGCCAATGTCCATCGGGGAGCCCATACTCTGGCGGAAGAAGCAACCCGCCGCTACGAGCAAAGCCGAGATAAAGTAGCCAGCTTTATAAATGCATACGATCGCAGTGAAGTCATATGGACGCGAGGCACTACCGAAGCGATTAATATCGTTGCAAATGGCGTGGCGCAACGTCTAAAGCTGGGTGACGAAATACTGGTGACAGAAATGGAGCACCATGCCAATTTGGTGACCTGGCAGCAAGCTTGCCTGCGCAGCGGTGCAGTATTAAAAGTTTGCCCGATCTATGAGGATGGCAGCTTAAATACCGAGGTGTTTGCCACATTGCTGACGCCCAACACTAAACTGGTCGCACTGCCTCATGTCTCTAATGCACTTGGCACCATCAACCCGATAAAAACGCTTACTGCTCTGGCAAAAAATGTTAATGCTTTAGTGTTGATTGATGGTGCTCAGGGTATCGCCCATGGTGGCGTGAATGTACGTGAAATCGGTTGTGATTTTTACGCTTTTTCAGGGCATAAAATTTTTGGCCCCACAGGTATTGGCGTGCTTTGGGGTAAAGCAGAGTTATTACAAGCATGGCCTGTGTGGCAGACAGGTGGGGAAATGATTGCTGAGGTGAGCTACCAGTCTGCCACCTGGGGCGAATTACCTAACCGGCTAGAGGCCGGAACGCCCAATATAGCCGGTGCTATTGGGTTGGGTGCGGCCATCGACTGGTTCAGCCGCATTGACCTTACCGCATTACAAGCGCATGAACAGCGCTTGATCCAACATGCCACCACTGTAGCCGGCGACTTTATTGGTATGCAGCTAGTGGGTATGGCACCGGCAAAGATTGGAGTAATGAGTTTTAATATAAAAGGTTGTCACCCTACAGATGTTGGATTTCTTTTGGATAAACAAGGCATTGCTATCCGTACCGGTGCGCACTGTGCCCAGCCACTAATGCAGCGCCTGGGGTTACCTGGTACGGCAAGAGCGTCTTTCTCTCTATACAATACTATGGACGAAATTGACCAGTTTTTTAATGCATTACAAAAAGTTAAGCAAATGCTTACCTGAGGATATGAGATGCACGTAGAAACTTACACCCCAAACACAAGTGCTGAAAACGCGCCGGTAACCTTTACCACTAATGCAATTCGTCACTTCGAAAGCAAGTTGGCAAGCTTGCCAGGGCAAGTGTTGCGCCTGGCCACTAAAACCAGCGGCTGTACTGGTTATGCTTATGTTATGGATATAGTTTCTGAGCCTAAGACGGGCGATATCCAGCTGAAAGTGACTGACAAGCTGACATTTTGCATTGCTGCAGATGCATTAAATCTGGTTCGCAACACCGAAATAGATTATGCCAAAGAAGGCTTGAACGGCGTATTGAAGTTCAACAACCCGAATGTCATAGCAGAATGCGGTTGTGGCGAAAGTTTTAACGTAACTTAGGCAGCGCTGTCTAAAAGGTGAAAGCATGCAACAAAAAATCGTTGCCATCGAACGTGATTGCCTGGCTAGGAGGGTGCCAAACGGTGCAAAGCAGCTAATAAGCGCAGGGGAATTCGTCACCCTAACGCAAGAGCTGGGCGGTAATTTTACCATCACATGGCAAGGCAATATGTATCGTATTGATGGCACAGACGCTGATGCGGTTGGTCGAAAACCATTGATACTAAATTTTGTTACACCTAAAAACGGTCAAATAGATAAAGACCAAGTTTATCAAGCATTAGAAAGTATTTATGACCCGGAAATCCCCATCAACCTGATGTCTTTGGGGCTGATTTACAAAGTGAACATTGATCAGGCCAGCCGCAGTGTCGTGATTGATATGACCTTAACTGCGCCAGCTTGTGGTATGGGGCCTGTGCTGTTGGGAGATGTAGAGCACCGTGTTGGCATGGTGCCTAATATAAATACAGTGCGGGTTAATCTGGTATTTGACCCACCATGGTCTCGCGACATGATGAGTGAAGAAGCACAGCTTGAGACGGGCCTGTTTTTCTAAGCACTGAAGACGCCACTAGGCACTATCCTTGAATCACAATTAATGAGCAACTTATGACGTTACCAACCCAACAGAACATATTGGATGACTTAGCCTTCTTTGATGATTGGGAGCAGCGTTACCAATACATTATTGACCTGGGTAAAAGTCTTCCAGCCTTGCCCGAGCAGTTAAAAACAGAAGCACTGCTGGTTAAAGGCTGTCAAAGCAGCGTCTGGTTATCTGCTCAGTTTTCAAATGGCGTCTTAGCATTTCAGGCCGCCAGTGATGCGATTATCGTCAATGGTTTAGTGGCAATTGTCTTAGCGGCTTATCAGCATCAAACACCGGCAGCTATTTTGGCGTTTGACATTGATCATTATCTAAAAACGCTTGATCTAGAGCGACATATCAGCCAAACCCGTGGCAACGGTTTACGTGCCATCGTAAGTAAAATAAAGGCCATTGCCAAAAGCTATGTCTGATACATCAAGCCACTGATTATCTGTTATTACATCCCTTTCATTTTTCAAATAAGGCGTTGTTATGAGAAGTACCATTACCGAAACCGTTACTGCTGTTCATCATTGGAATGACACCTTGTTTAGTATTAAAGCCACCCGATCACCCAGCTTTACCTTTGAGAATGGTCAATTTGTGATGATTGGCATTGAGGTGGAGGGCAGACCCTTGCTGCGGGCATATAGTATTGCCAGTGCCAACTATGAAGACGAGCTGGAGTTCTTTAGTATCAAAGTACCAAACGGCGCTTTAACGTCACGTTTGCAACATATACGGGTAGGCCAGCCCCTCATACTCTCTACCCGCCCCACAGGCACCCTGGTGTCCGGTTACTTAAAACAAGGGCAACACCTCTATCTACTCGCCACCGGAACCGGACTGGCACCCTTTATGAGTATTATTAAAGATCCTTATATCTACGAGCAATTTGAAAAAATAATCTTAGTACATGGCGTTCGACAGGTGTCTGAGCTGGCTTACCAGCGAGTGATTTGTGAAGAATTACCAAACAACGAATATTTTGGAGAGCAGGTTAAAGAGCAGTTGCTGTATCACCCCAGCGTCACCAGAGAACCTTTTCGCACAGCGCTGCATCAACAACGGATCACCTCCTTATTGAGCTCAGCGGCGTTTACCGAATACCACGGTTTACCGCCACTTTGTCCAAGCCGTGATCGCTTTATGTTATGCGGTAACCAAGCCATGCTGGACGAAACAATGGCAATTTTAAATAACCTTGGTTTTAAAAAAGCGACATCGCGTGAGCAAGGTGACTACGTTATAGAACAAGCCTTTCTTGAAAAATAATTAATACGTTTTAAGGAAACATTATGTTACTAAATGAAGCTATGTTGGTGATGAATGCCCTGCAAAAACAGGCGATGGAAACGCCTATGGTAAATAACGGATTAAGCCGTGACGAAAAATATGAAAAGATTACGGCGTTAATGAGAGAGATCGTTTTAACGTTAGGACTTGACCTGAATGATGACAGTTTACGAGAAACGCCACATCGCATTGCCAAAATGTATGTTGATGAAATTTTTGGTGGTCTGAACTATCAGAACTTCCCCAAAATTGCGTTAATTGAAAATAAAATGCAAACGCATGAAATGATCAAGGTGAAAGACATCAGCTTTAATAGCACCTGCGAACACCATTTCGTAACGATAGATGGCTCGGCAACGGTTGCATATATACCGACAGGGCGTATTATTGGCTTATCAAAGATAAATCGTATTGTCCGCTTTTTTGCGCAGCGGCCTCAAGTGCAAGAAAGGCTAACGCAACAAATTTTAGTTGCCCTGCAAGCCCTGCTTGGCACAGAGAATGTTGCAGTTTCCATTAATGCAGTTCATTACTGTGTAAAATCACGTGGCGTAATGGATGTCAACTCTAGCACCGTGACTACCGCCTTGGGCGGCGAATTTAAATCCAATTCGTTAAGCCGTAGCGAATTTCTAAATTAATAACACTCATTTGGCATAACTCTTAACAAAGACAATACCAGAGACAATTCTGGTATTGTCAAAAAACATAAATAACATACTCGCCTTAACTCTAAGTCCTATTTATAGCCATCTAAACATCTTTGCGAACACAAAAATTAAATATCCAAATTTTCTGCGGCTTCAAGTGCATCTTGCACGTCAATACCCAAGTACCGTAATGTGCTCTCAATTTTCTTATGTCCCAGCAACAATTGAATCGCACGCAGGTTTTTGTCGCGTTTGTACAAAATAGACACTTTGGTTCTGCGCATGGAGTGAGTGCCATAACCCCTGCTATCCAGACCAATCGAGCTGACCCATTTATGCACCAGCCGGTCATACGCACGGGTACCAAGGTGCGGCACCGTGTGCTTTCGTGAAGGGAATAAGTAGTCAGTAGCGTTTAACTTCGCGTGTGCTATCCAGGTGCGTAACGACTGACGGGTATGAGCTATTATCTCAAACATCACCGGCGTACCGGTTTTTTGTTGTACCACACTGGTGCGTGTCAGAATATCGCCAGAGCGCATCACATCTGAGACTTTCAACGCGACTAAATCACAGCCTCGAAGCTTAGAGTCAATCGCGAGATTAAACAGAGCCAGCTCCTTTAGGTTGTTGGCTATTTCAAGCCTAGCACGGATTGACCAAATCTATTGTTGGCGCAGCGGCGCTTTTTGGCCAATGATCTTGCCTTTGTTCCAAGGTATGCGACTTGCCATGATAATGCCTAGTTCTTTTGCTGTGATATCTCTTTATCGACTGGTTAGCACAAAAAATAACCGAGTTTGATGTTTAGATTAACAACACATAGCACACGTTGGCATAACCAGCATTTAAGGTTATTTTAGATCAGGACTTGAATAAGCCGGATGCGCAAGTAAAAGTCGCCGAACACACTTGGTATTTGCTAAAGCAATGACCGCTTTGAACTGCAAAGCAGTCTTTGTTGTTGATTTCGGGAAATGTCTGCTATTGGCACAAAGCACTCTTCTAAAATGCTCTCTAAATAGTCTACTAATTTATAAATTAGTAGACACTTCTAAATCCTCCTTCTACACTGTCTAGTAAATCGCCAATCGCGTAGTTAGTAGACATTTTGTTTACTATTCGATTTAGGAGACATGCATATGCGTCTTTTTGGTTATGCCCGCGTTTCAACTAGTCATCAATCCCTCGATATTCAGCTGAAAGCTTTGGTTGAAAAAGGTGTTGAACCACACAGGATCTTCAGCGACAAAGAATCTGGCAGTCATCTCGATAGAGCAGGATTACAAACACTGTTGATGAAGGTGGAAAAGGGCGATTTGGTACTCGTCAAAAAACTCGACCGGTTAGGTCGAGATACTGCAGATATGGTCAACCTTATTAAGGAATTCGACAATATGGGTGTGGCGGTCCGTTTCATCGATGATGTTATCAGCACTGAAGGTGAGATGGGCAAGATGGTTGTCACGATTTTGTCAGCTGTAGCGCAGGCAGAGAGACGCCGTATTTTGGAGCGCACCAATGAAGGCCGGCAGGAGGCGAAGGCACGGGGTGTAAAGTTTGGGCGTAAACCAAAGATTGATAAAACAAAAGTTATTGATATGAGGGCAGCAGGTAAGTCTGCGACAGAAATATCACGTGAGCTTAGTATTGGTCGATCCACTGTTTACAAGATTTGCGGAAAAGGGAACGGCATTGACTTGGATGCTACACAATATAACCAGAAGAATTTTAAGGTTTAGCTAATTTTCAATTGATATTTTTAATAACATAACAAAGAAAAATCAGATTAAGTTAATATTAATTTGAGAATTATTGCTAGTAGCAACAAAGACTCAATTACAATGCAGAAGAATTTCGAATGTATGCGTAACCACGCAGCGGACGCAATTGGCATAAAATCATTCATTTGCCAGTAAATTAGAGTCAATTGCTTGTGCGAAGCGATTTGCATCATAACCCCCAATGTCACAAAACCTTTTAACATTGCCAGTTACGCCTTGCTAACGCTGATGGTTGCTCAGGTGTGTGACCTGGAGCCTGGTGATTTTGTCCATACCTTTGGTGATGCGCATCTGTATCTGAACCATTTGGAGCAGGTCAATCTGCAATTAAGCCGCACGCCTTATCCTCTACCACAAATGAAGCTGAACCCGGCAGTCAAAGATATTTTCGCCTTTAGTTTTGCCGATTTTGAATTGCTTGGTTATCAGGCGCATCCGCATATTAAGGCGCCTGTCGCGATTTAATCTTCAATGGTGTCACTGATGCAAGCCGGTATGAATACCGGCTTTTTTCTATACAAAAGTTATACGCCAGCGTGTCTGTTGCATTTTTTTCTGCAAAATCACCAATAGCTTTAAACCATTGACGCAGGCCTTGCGACTACACTGACAACAGAAATCAATCACGGAAATTGCATCAGGATGCAGCAACAGCTGGAAACCTGGGTTCATCAGGCAAAAAAAGGTGATCAACAAGCTTTTTATCAGTTGTATCATCAATTTAAAGGACGGGTTTATGCAATTTGCCTGCGACTGCTGGCCGATCGGGGGCAGGCGGAAGATGCAACGCAGGAAGCCTTCGTCCGCGCCTGGCAACAGCTGCCCGGCTTTCGCGGAGACAGCAGCTTCTCGACCTGGCTGCATAGCATCAGCAGCCGCACTGCGGTTGATATCTGGCGTAAAAACAAAGTGATGCGTTTAGTTGTGGATGAAGAACCGGAAGAACAAGGTTATGTTGATGCGCCGGAGATGCCGCAGTTAGAGCAGGCGATCTTGCGTTTGCCGTCACAAGCCAGAGCCGTTTTTGTGCTTTTTGCGCTGGAAGGCTATCAGCATAATGAAATTGCGGAAATGCTCGGAATTGCCGAAGGCAGCAGCAAAGCGCAATACCACAGAGCCAGACAATTGTTACGGAGTTGGGTTGATGAAAACTGAACAACAGCTCGATGCCATGATTTCGCAGTTAGCGCCGGCGATAGAACCGCAACGCGATTTGTGGCCGGAGTTATCCGCCAGACTGGAACCGCGCCAGCGCCGTGGTTACGGCAGTTGGATGGGAGTGGCCGCAGCCGCAGTACTGACATTCTGGTTTTGGCCACAGCAATTACCGACTGCGCCACAAGACGTCGTGACCAATGCGCAAGGGCAATCCATGCCTGCGGTTTCTTTGCTTGACGTGAGTCGTCAACTAGGACTGCAGCTTGAACAGGAGCAAACCCGGCAGTTAAAAGCGTTACAACAGATACCGGATGGTTTCACCGACTGGGCACAGCAAATCGCCATCTGGAACAAAGCACAGGCGCAAATTGAACTGGCTTTACAGTTCCAACCTGATAATCAGAAACTGATTCAACAATTACAAAGACTTCAGCAACAACAACTTAGCTACATTGCCAAACTGGTAGAAACCAGCGAACTGACTTAGGAGTGATACCATGACACCATCTATCAAACTGACCGTGCTGATGCTGGCGCTGCTGCAGGCTCCGGCTTGGGCTGCCGGTGAAGCGATTGACCAAAGCCGCGATGTGACCGCCACGGAAAAGATCGAAATTGAAAATATGCGCGGGGAAGTGCGCATTATTGCCGTGAAAGCGAATAAGTTTAGCGTCAAAGGGACGCTGGATGAGAAAGCTGAAGGGTATGACCTTGTTTCAGAAAACGGGGTTACACGCTTTCAGGTAAAAATGCCGCGCACATTATACGGCGGCTGGGGCTCTGACAAAAACGAAGGGTCTGATCTGACGATTGAAGTGCCGTTTGGCAGTGAGGTGAAGTTCAGCGGCGTCAATGCGAATGTCAGTGCCACGGGCATCGAAGGGGGCACACGTCTCAATACGGTCAATGGCGCTGTCCGGGCTGAAAAGCTAAAAGGCGATATCGCATTAGAAACGGTGAACGGCCAAATCGATAGCCGCGATAATAATGGCCGCCTGCACCTGACCACGGTAAACGGAGAGATTAACGATCAGGGCTCGGCTGGTTCACTGGAGCTTGAGTCGGTCAATGGCGAAATTTCAGTAGCAAGTGCGGCGACCGATGTAGAAATGTCGGTTGTGAACGGCGAAGGCAGGCTGGAATTAACCGGTACTGAGCGCCTTGAGTTCAGCAGTGTCAACGGTGAGATCAGTGCTGCGGTGAAAAACAGTAAAAAACCAAGGATCTCGGCCAGCAGTGTCAGTGGCGCCAGCCGTCTTTCTTTAGACGCAGATGTCAGCGCCCGCTTTGAGTTAGAAGCCAGTGCTGGGGGTGACATCGGGAACAGCCTGACTGCAGACAAAGCCAGCCGCGATAAATATGGTCCGCGTCGTCATCTGGAATTCACTACCGGTAGTGGTGATGGGAATATTGAGATTTCGACAGTGTCCGGTGACATTGAACTGAAAAAACACTAAGAGGCCGGCAGGTATCCCGGTAGCAGGCCGCTTAGCGACTGGAAATACCTGAACTTCACTTTAAAAAAAAGCCCCAAAGATGTTGTGGGGCTTTTTCGTTTCATCCAGCGATGGCGTGGCGCTTAGAAGCGATAATTTAGCTGCGCACTCAGCAGCAGGGCATTATTGCGATAATGTGCGGCCAAACCTGATTTGTATAAAGCCACTTCCTGCACGTTGAATTCCCGTTCGCGGATGTTCAGCCTATCCATCCACATCCAGCCGGCAGCGAGATCAAAGCTCCATTGTGCTGAAACACTCTGGTTCATGCCCAACGTCCACCAGACACGGTCAGTGGTCGGCACTCTCGCTGTGCGGTGCGATTGTTCAATCGGGTTTTCATCATACGCCAGACCGGTTTTTATCATCCGGTCGGGCTGGATTTGCCAGCTTAGCCCCAAAGCAACGGACATACTGTCACGCCAGTGTTGCGGGATAAACCCGATGTATCCGGGGTGATTCAGGTTTTGAGCCTGCTGCGCAGATAGAGAAATACTTGGAGTTGCAGCAGTACTGACAATCTCAATGGCACGGAAGTCACTCCACTGTGTCCAGTTCAGGCTAGCTTGCCAGGACCAGGTCGGATCGAGCTGATGGTCCAAACTGATTGCCAGACTGGCGGGTGTGGTCAACGCCAGGGCACTGGCTTCTGTTAACAACGGTTGGATAGCCAGTTTGCCAGTTTGTTTGCTAATGGCTGGTAAGGTTGGGCCTGCTACGATGTAATTGCTGTTCGCTGCAACTTGCGCACCGGGGATTGGGGTGTTGGTGATCACGGCGTCACCCTGCAACCGAAAGCGCACTGCACTGTGGTAGGCCACAGCAACCCGCCATGCAGGAGTTAGCAAACCGTGCAGACCAATACTATAACCAAATGCCAGGTCATCTCCGGTAACAGCAAAATGGCTCTGGCATACCAGCGGGTTGTAGACGTCGGCTCTGTAGAGCTGGTTAATACCGCTCCCCAGCTCACACAAGCCGTTATGGTCTTTGAATTTAGATAAGGTGCCCTCAGCGCGGTTCAGATTAAGCCCGAACCCCACAGACCATTGTTGATTGAGTTGGTAGGCGCTCACCGCTGTCAGCGCCAGAACTTCAATCGCCGTTTCATCGGCGAAGTAGCGACCGGTCCAATCATCCTGATAATCGCCTGATAGGCCGAAAGGGACATAAAAGCCCGCACCCATGCTGAGTTTGTCATTGACTGCTGTGCTGTAAAATACAAAAGGCACGGCTTCATTCAAACTATTTTTGCCGTCGGTACGACCAATGACCGGTGCAGCATTGGCGCTTTGCGCGCGGACCTGACTGTATTGGGTTTCGGCGTGGATTAGATTCAAGCCACCTGACCATTGTGAACCGGATAATTGCGTGATTGCGGCAGGATTCGAATGAACTAAAGACGCATCGGTGATTTGTGCACCCCGGCCGGCATAAGCATTACCCATTGCACTGACGGATTGCTCAAAAAGTTTATAGCCTTCTGAATGGACATACTGACTGTAACAAACTGCAGAGATAAAAAGGGCGAGACTGGATTTTTTCATCAGGACATCAAACTCTGTGAAGGGGATATGGATCTGGACAGACCAGTTAAAAAGCGCTGAAGTATAAAGGGGTTCCTTGCACTGGCATAGCGAAAGGTATCGCATAAAGCGGGGAGTTAGTCGCAAAAAAAGTTGGATGAAACGACTAATAAATAGCGGAATTTACTAAACCACAGAAACATCTTGTTGCAACTGAGTAGTGGTTTACTTGTATATCGTAATGATTTTAAAGCATAAAATTTGTGATATTGCATATGGCACAACAGCTGCACTCAGTCTGCATCACAGTTTAAAAATTGACTACCAGGCAAGGAATTCAACATGAATAATATCTCTCAACTTTCCAAAGCGGTTTCGCTGGTTTTATTAACCTCGACGTTGCTGCTCAGTGGCTGCGAATCTGCCAATAGCAGCCCGGATACCGAGAAGAAGGACATCGTAGTCAGTATCCCGGTAGAAGCTGCCAAAGTCAGCCGTGGCGAAATCAGCAGTACCTACCGCACCACATCCACGCTTGAGGCCAAAGCTGATGCTGAAGTCAACAGTAAAGCCACCGGTATTGTACAAACCTTGTTGGTTGAAGAAGGTGACCATGTCCAGGCTGGGCAGGTGCTGGCTACTTTGGACACCGAGCGCCAGCAGCTGGCGCTCGCCAAAGGCCGAGCCGATTTGGGACAGCTGAAAAGTGAGCTGGAGCGTGTGGAAAAAATGCATCAGCGCAAACTGGTCAGCACAGATGTTTATGACAAACTGAAATGGCAGGTGGAATCGCTGGAAGCTTCTGTGCGCATGCAGGAGTTGGCATTGCGTGATACCAAAATTGTCGCTCCTATCAGTGGTGTGATTGCCCGCCGTTATGCCAAAGTAGGGCAGTTGATCACAGAGTTCTCATCAAAAGCCCTGTTTCATGTGGTCTCGCAGCAATATCTGGAAGCGGTGATCAATCTGCCGGAACATCAGCTGAGCCGGGCAAAAGTCGGTCAAACCGCCTTTTTGAACTTTGCCGGCATGCCGCAGATCCAGGCAAAGATTATCCGCATTTCACCGGTTGTCGATGCAACAACAGGCACGGCACGCGTGACTATCGGTATTCAGAACGATGATTTGAGCCTCAAGGCTGGTATGTTTGCACAAATCGAATTGCAGTATGAAACCAAGCCTGACGCACTGCTGGTACCAAAACGTGCCGTGCTGGCCATGGACAACAGCAGTTCAGTGTTTGTGGTCAAAGATGGAAAAGTCGAGCGCAAGACGGTGAAAACCGGGTATGAAAACGACGCCATGATTGAAATCATTGACGGCATCGCGGCTGGTGACGAGGTCGTTACCGCTGGCCAGGCGAGTCTGAAAGATGCCAGTGCTGTCACTGTGATCGCCAGCAACAGCTGATTCTGACCGCACGGGAGGCGACCACGCTTCCCGTCTTCCCAAAAAAATTACAACAGGAACGCGTTTATGAAACTGGTCAATGTCGCAGTGGCCCGTCCGGTCACTATTTGGATGTTTACACTGGGGATCATGTTGTTTGGTCTGGTGGCCATGTCACGTTTAGCGGTGAATCTGCTGCCGGACTTGTCTTATCCGACGTTAACGATCCGGACTGAATACGCCGGAGCGGCGCCAGCCGAAGTCGAGCAACTGGTCAGCAAGCCGATTGAAGAGACGGTGGGGATTGTCAAAGGCATCCGCAAAGTGGAATCGGTTTCCCGCGCTGGGCGCTCCGACGTCATTATGGAATTTGATTGGGGCACAGACATGGATCTCGCGGGCCTCGAAGTCCGTGAAAAGCTTGACGTGTTATTGCTGCCACTGGATATCAAAAAACCGTTATTACTGCGCTTTAACCCCAATCTGGATCCGATTGTACGCTTAGCTTTAACCCGCAGCGATGCGCCACAAGGATTAACCAACGCGCAGCAAGTCGCCTTGCGTACCTTTGCTGAAGAAGATTTGCGCCGCCGGCTGGAATCGCTGGCCGGTGTCGCCGCAGTGCGTCCTGACGGCGGTTTAACGCAGGAGATCCAGATCCTCGTTGACAATGAAAAATTGGCACAACTGAAACTGGATATCAAAACCGTCAATGCCCGGCTGACTGAACAAAACATCAACCAGTCCGGTGGTCGTCTCGAAACGGCCGCACATGATTATCTGGTGCGGACCATCAATCAATTTGCCACCCTGGACGAAATGCGCAACTTGTATATTGCAACCGTCAATGGCAGTCATGTCCGGCTATCTGACATCGCTGAAGTGCGGGATGCATTCGTAGACCGCAACAGCATTACTTATGTCAATGGTAAAGAAGCGATTGAAATCGCGATTTATAAGGAAGGGGATGCCAACACCGTTCAGGTGGCGAAAACACTACTGAGCCGAATGGATGACTTGAAAAAGAACCTGCCCACCGGCTATGAACTGACTCTGGTGTATGACCAGTCCACTTTTATCAGTGACGCAATTGACGAAGTGAAATCATCCGCCTGGCAAGGTGGTTTGCTGGCGATGCTGGTGATTTATCTGTTCCTGCGGAATGTCTGGACGACAGTGGTCATTTCTATTTCCATCCCGTTGTCGGTGATTGCGACTTTTAATCTGATGTACAGTCAGGATATCAGTCTGAATATTATGAGCCTCGGTGGGATTGCGCTTGCGATTGGGATGCTGGTCGATAATGCCATCGTGGTGCTGGAGAACATCTCACGCTACCGCGAGCAGGGCATGGCGCCAATGGAAGCGGCGAAGAAAGGTGCCAGTGAAGTGTCGATGGCCATTACGGCGTCAACATTAACCACTGTGGCGGTGTTTTTCCCGCTGGTATTTGTTGAAGGTGTCGCCGGTCAATTGTTTAAAGATCAGGCGTTGACGGTCACTTATGCTCTGCTGGCCTCGTTATTGGTTGCGCTAACGCTGATCCCGGCAATGGCCGCTCGGGAGCGGGTTGGCACCTCAGCTCCGGTAACATTCAGCGAACCGAAAAAAGCGGCGCCGCAGCGGAATTGGCAATATTGGCTGATGTTACCGCTTCGCTTCGTATTCCGGACTGTGGCGGTATTAGTTTCCGGCCTGATCACCGGTTGGACTTTAATCTGGCGGTTGCTGTGCAAAGTTTGCAGCTTCGTGTTCAGTCCGCTGGTCAATCTGGTTCAGCGTTTTATTGCGCTGTTGGAACAGGGCTATCGTCGAAGCCTTGCAGTGTTACTGCAAGCCCGTGGTTTGACGATGACGTTGACTTTACTGGCTACACTGGCCTGTTATGCGTTGATCCCACGACTGGGTTTTGATGTGATCCCAACCATGAGTCAGGGGGAATTCTACGTTGAGTTACACCTGCCGGTAGGCACGGCGATTGAGCACACCGATAAAGCTTTAAAGCAGCTGGCTGCAGTTGCCGCGAAACAAACCCAGGTGGAGCGTACCTATGCTCAGGCCGGTACCGGCCAGCAAATGACCGTCGATCCCAGCATTGGTGGCAGTCATTGGGGCCGTTTAAACATCGTGTTGAAGTCTGGTGCTACGGCGAGCGACGAGCAGTTGGTCATGCAGGCGATGCGTGATGCTGTGGCGGGGATGCCCGAAGTGACTGCCAAAATCGATACGCCGGAATTGTTTAGTTTCTCAACACCGCTGGAAATTGAATTGGCGGGTCATGATCTTGGTCATCTCAAAGCTGCCTCTGAGCAGTTGGTCAGGTCGCTGGAAGCGCAAGACCGCTTTACGGATATCAAGTCCAGTTTGCGCAGTGGTCAGCCGGAAATCACCTTACATTTTGACCATGCCCGTTTGTCGCAACTGGGGATGACGGCATCTGATGTTGCCAAGCGCGTAGCGAATTACGTTGGCGGTGAAGTGGCTGGTCAATTCAGCATCCAAGACCGTAAAGTGGATATCCGCGTCCGTCTGGCCGAACAGTATCGTAACTCTGAGCAGGAACTGGCGCAGATCATTATCAATCCCGGTAGTGTCTCACCATTACCATTATCTGCCGTCGCGCGGATCAGCCGGGAAGTTGGCCCAAGCGAAATAACCCGGATTGGCCAGCAACGCGTGGCCGTCATCAGTGCTAACCTGGCTTACGGTGATTTAGATCAGGCGACTCAAAATGCCAAGGAAGTATTGCAAAGTCAGCAACTGCCTTATGGGGTCAGCGCCAATCTGGTGGGCCAAAGTGAAGAGATGGAGCGCTCTTATAATTCGCTGATGATTGCACTGGCACTGGCGGTATTCCTGGTTTACCTGGTGATGGCTTCACAATTTGAAAACCTGCTACAGCCGCTGCTTATTCTGTTTACAGTTCCGCTGGCCGGCGCCGGTGCCGTACTTGGCTTGTGGCTGACAGATACCCGGATCTCCGTCATCGTATTCATTGGTCTGATTATGCTGGCAGGTATTGTCGTCAACAACGCCATTGTCCTGATCGACCGGATTAACCAGTTGCGTGCCGAAGGCTGGGCTTTGTCCGATGCGGTGATTGAGTCGGGTGGAACCCGCTTACGCCCTGTGCTCATGACAACTCTAACAACGGTGCTTGGATTATTGCCGATGGTATTCGGCGGAGAGGGGGCAGAGCTGCGCGCGCCAATGGCCATTACCGTAATTTTTGGCTTATCGCTGTCAGCCCTTCTCACCTTGTTTTTCATTCCGGTGATTTATCACCTGACCGCCCGTAAGTCGGTCTGAGGAGTAAGTCGTGATGGAGCATAAACCTTTAGCATTGACCCGGTTTGCTTTAAGCCGTCCGGTGACCTTATGCATGATGTTCTTATCTTTTCTGGTGTTTGGCTTACTGGCAAGCCGGATGTTGCCGCTGGAGAACTTTCCCGGCATTGATATTCCGGAGATTTATGTCAACGTGCCTTACCCCAACGCCACGCCGGCGGAGATAGAGCGATTAATCACCAGACCGGTCGAGGAAGCGCTATCGACAGTCACCGGCATCAAAAAAATGCGTTCGTTTTCCAAAGAAGATTCCGCCGAAATTGGTCTGGAATTTAACTGGGAAGAGAACATCAATACCAAAAGTATTGAAGTGCGGGAACGGCTGGATGGCATCAGGCACCTGCTGCCCAAAGATGTCGAGCGGGTGCTGGTGTTCCAGTTTAATACCAATGACATGCCGATATTTCAGGTGCGCATCTCCAGCGAACGTGATTTATCGATGGCTTATGATTTGCTGGAACGGCAGATCAAGCGGCCGCTGGAGCGGGTACAAGGTGTCTCTAAAGTGGAGCTGTATGGCGTAGACAAGCGTCAGGTCACTATCCGGTTATTACCTGAGCGGCTGCGGGCATTGCAACTGGATGCGGCTCTGCTGCTGCAGACTTTAAACCAGCAGAACTTTGCGATGACTGCCGGTGAAATCAGAAACAAAGATGAAAGTATCCTGGTGAAACCTGTCGGTGAGTTCGAATCGCTGGACCAAATCAAGCAACTGGCGATTGGCCGTGGTTTGCAGCTGGGTGATGTGGCGGAGATCAAACTGGAGTTGCCAAAACGCGTTGAAGGCCGCCGCTTGGACCAACGTTACGCGGTTGGTATGAATGTCTATAAAGAGTCTAATGCCAATCTGGTCGAGGTCTCGCGTGCTGCGATGAAAGTGATCGATCAGGCCGGCAAAGACCCTGCCTTTAACGGCATCAATATTTACGTGATGGATGATACAGCCAAAGGCGTGACGGACAGTCTGTCGAACTTACTCAGCTCCGGCGCTGTAGGTGCTTTACTGTCATTTGCGGTGCTTTTCCTGTTTCTTCGTCATACACCGACTACTTTGCTGGTGGTCTTGTCGGTTCCGGTATCGATCAGTATCACGCTCGGTCTGATGTACTTCCTCGACTATAGCCTGAATGTCCTGAGCATGATGGGATTGATGCTGGCGGTCGGCATGCTGGTCGACAATTCTGTGGTGGTTGTGGAAAGTATCTTCCGCGAGCGGGCGCTGGATGGCGATGTGCGTCGCGCTACAGAGCGGGGTGTGTATCGGGTCAGTCTGGCGGTCGTGGCTGGCACTGCAACAACCGCTATTGTGTTTTTGCCGAATATCATCGGGCAAAAAGTCGATGTCACGGTATTTTTAGAGCACGTGGCTATTGCCATCACCATAGCGTTGGCAGTGTCGCTATTAATGGCGCTCACGCTCATTCCGTTATTGTCGACCCGCATCAAAAGTATCACGGGATCAGAGAATGCGGCACCGTCGAAGTTGGATCTGTTCTACGGTCGTACCTTGCGTTGGGCGATGGCGCACCCACGTTGGTCAACGTTTATCGCGTTCATGTTGCTTTTTAGTATCGCGATCCCAATGCAATTTATCTCGGGTGGTGATGATAACCAGGGGGATACCAACCGTTTGTTCCTGAACTACAACATCCAGTCGAACTTTGCGCTGGCAGAAGTGGAACAGGAAGTCAGCCGGATGGAATCCTATTTGTATGCCAATAAAGAAAAATTCTATATCGATTCGGTATACAGCTATTACACGCCAGGTTTTGCAGTATCGACCATTATGTTTATCGATGATCTGCCAGTGCCGCTGCAGCAGGTCAAAGATGCGATTCGTGACGACTGGCCGGTGTTGGTGCGGGCGAAACCTCAGTTTGGCTGGGGCGATGCCGGCGGTGGCATGCAATTACATTTATTAGGACCATCGACAGAACAGCTGATGAAAATGTCGCAGGATCTGGTTCCGGTACTCAGCCAGATTAAAGGTCTTGAAGACGTGCGCTCCGAAGTGCAGGGCGGCCAGAAAGAGTTGCAGATCCGCCTGAAGCAGGATGAATTACAACGTCAGGGCTTGTCAGCACAAGATGTTGCACAGGCGATCAGTCTGGCATTGCGTGGCAATAATTTGCGAACCTTCCGTACGCTGGATCAGGGGGAAGTGCAACTGCGGGTGTTGTATGACGAAAAGGTCGGACATTCGCAACAGGAACTCGAATCTATTCCGGTGAAACAACAAGGCACTGACGTGGTTCGGCTGGCGCAAGTGGCGACCTTAACGGTCACGGATCGGCTTGGTGAGATTCGACGTTTCAACCGCCAGACCGGTTTAGCCGTTGGCATGAATCTGAATAAAGATCTGACGATGGATGATGCAAAAGACCAGATCAAAAAGGTGATGGAACAGTTACAGTTTCCGCCGGGTTACAGTTGGTCTTTTGAAGGGAGTTTCCAATATCAGGATGAAGCGCAAGCGATCATGCAGATCAATATGTTACTCGCTGTCGCGATGATCTATCTGGTGATGGCGGCCCTGTTTGAAAGCTTGCTGTTACCAACTGCCGTGATTGGTTCTCTGCTGTTCTCAATGGTTGGTGTGTTTTGGGCGTTTTTAATCACCGGCACGACCATGGGCATTATGGGCATGATTGGCATGCTGGTGCTGATGGGGATAGTCGTGAATAACGGCATTGTGTTGGTTGACCGCATCAATCAGATGCGCGAAGAGTCGCCTGATGCACCGATAGTCCCGCTGATTATTGCGGCCTGTGAAGCGCGTTTGCGGCCGATTTTGATGACTGTTTCCACGACGGTGTTGGGTTTGATCCCGCTGGCGTTTGGTGATGCAACTATCGGTGGTGGCGGGCCGAGTTACGCACCAATGGCCATTGCAATTGTCGGGGGCCTGGTGTTCTCAACCTTGACTAGTTTATTGCTGGTACCACTGACCTATTGGGGGCTGGTCCGGTTAGGATCCAGTTGGGGGCAGTTCACAGCCAAAGCACGAAAACGTGCAGACCGCTGGTTAGCACGGCCAATGAAATCTAACAGTTAGGCATGTGGCTCCTTTCGGATGTTGTAACATCGATGATGGCCGGGACAGAATCTGCTTGCTCCCGGCTTGTTGTTTGCCTACAATGCCCGTCTCCTGACTTGGGGGAGTAATCGCCATAAGCACTGTGCTTATGGGCTGTCGTCAACATACTTGTGCCAGTGCACATGGCGGCAGCGGAACTTGCAACAGCAATGTTCTGATGAGACCTGAGACAGCGCCGTGGCCCAATGCGGGAGCCGCAGCGTTGTCTTTGGCTTAATCCCGCTGAGTACTTCCATGGACGCTTTTATCTCCTCTTTTACCGGTGTCGCTATCGCTGAGATCGGTGACAAAACCCAGTTGCTTTCGTTATTCCTTGCTGCCCGTTTTCGTAACCGGGGCGCGATAGTCGCGGGTATTTTAGTCGCAACTTTATTGAATCACGCGGCGTCAGCCTGGTTTGGCGCCTGGGTTGCTCAGTTTATCCCGGCGGGTTGGCACGCCTGGTTATTGGGCGGTTCTTTCATCGCCGTGGCTTTGTGGTTACTGATCCCGGATAAAGATGACAGCGAAGAAAACGCGATGCTGAAGTACGGCGCTTTTGCCGCCAGTACCGTCTTGTTCTTCCTTGCCGAAATTGGTGATAAAACCCAAATCGCGACAGTGATCCTCGCTGCCACTTACGATGCGACTACGATGGTGATTATTGGCACCACTTTGGGCATGCTGGCTGCCAATGTGCCTGTGGTGTATTTCGGTAAATATATTCTTGAAGTGGTGCCATTGGACTGGGCACGCCGCGCGGCCTGCGGCGTGTTTATGCTGTTAGGTGTGCTGACGATTGCTAAAGGCATGGCTTGGATTTAAAACCGCAGGCTTAGCTCGGCGCCGGCAAACCACTGACCGTCATCTGGCTGGCCATGGACCCATGGGTCCAGCGCCGCCAGATAGCCTTGCTCGTAACTGCGCAGGTAACGATAGCGGCCAAAAGCACGCAGCGAGAGATTGTTGAGTTCAATGCCGGCACCGACACCGGCAAACCAGTCAATCGGCCCCATTTTTTCATAATGACCACCCCAACGGTCATAATAGTCCTGATCTTCTTCATCAAAAACCAGTTCATCAAGCGCCACACCAACTTCAGCATAAAGACTGAATTGGTCAAAAGTACCAACGCGGACAGACGTATCCAGATTCAGAAACTCTATTTCAGGCTGGTACAGACCCTGTGATGGATGTTTATCGCTGTAGTAAGAAGCAAGCCCCACAGCCAGTTGAAAATGCGCGTCGCTCTGAAACACTGCGCCTAATGTGGTGATCTGTCCTTTGTCGTTGGCTTCGTAGCTCAAATAAGGTGACACCCAGCCAACATCGGGTTCATCCAGATAGATGACTGTCTGAGCCTGCAGCATGGCTGGCACAGATAAAAAACAGAGACTGGTCAACAGGGCAAGACTGCGAGCTAGGCGCATGATGGATTCCTGAAAAATGTGGGTGATAACCTCAATCTAAGTGGCTGAAAATTAACAGCTGCTTAACACGGCATCACAGAGCAGCGGTTTTGCCGGCAAAGCAGCAAGCAGGGTTTTGCTCGCAACAGCTGTGCAGCATAAAAATGCGACAGAAAGCCTGGCTGAAAGCCACGCAGACAAGTCGCATTCGGCAGAATACTTGAGTATAATACTCAACCTTTTTTTGCCGCCTATGAGACATACCAATGACCAGCACCACAGTTCCATCCCGCAAATCCGCTCCGGTCGAGCGTATGTCCGCCGAACGCGGTTTGTTTTCTTATCCGAAGTACCGCGGTGACAGTTTTAAACCGGCGCCATTTTTACCGATGAGCCAAGCCGAGATGACGAAGCTCGGCTGGGATTATTGTGACATTATCCTGGTCGTCGGCGATGCTTATGTCGATCACCCAAGCTTTGGCATGGCGGTGGTGGGCCGGATGTTGGAGAGTCAGGGCTTTCGCGTTGGCATCATCGCTCAGCCGGACTGGAACAGCAAAGACGACTTTATGCGCCTCGGCAAACCCAAGCTGTTCTTCGGCGTCTCAGCCGGCAACATGGATTCCATGATCAACCGCTACACTGCAGACAAAAAACTGCGGCATGACGACGCCTACACAGCAGGCAACGAAGGTGGTAAGCGGCCAGACCGCGCGGTGATCGTCTATTCACAGCGCTGTAAAGAAGCCTTTAAAGATGTGCCCGTGGTCATCGGTGGGATTGAAGCCAGTCTGCGCCGTATCGCGCACTATGACTACTGGCAGGAAAAAGTCCGCCGCTCCATTATTTTTGATGCCAAGGCCGAATTGCTGATTTACGGCAATGCGGAGCGGCCACTGGTCGAAGTGGCGCACCGTTTGGCCGCCGGTGAGCCTATCAGTACTTTGCAGGATATCCGCGGCACTGCGGTGATCCGCAAAGAGCCGCTGCCGGAATGGCGCGGCGTGGATTCTACCGCCATCGACAAAGTCGGTAAAATTGACCCCATTCCAAATCCTTATGGCGCCGATGATGTCGGTTGCAGCAGTTATTCTGAATTTGCGCAGGCCGGTATCGATTTATCCAAACCGGCGGAAGTCGAAGCCAAACCCATTCTGGTGCAGCCGCCACGGCAAAAACCGTGGGAAAAAACCTATGTAAAACTGCCGGCGTTTGAGCAGGTCAGCGTGAATAAACCGCTGTATGCGCATGCGTCGCGTATTTTGCACCAGGAAACCAATCCGGGTTGTGCCCGCGCCATCATGCAGCGCCACGGTGACCGCTCCGTTTGGCTCAATCCGCCGGCATTCCCGCTAACGACTGAAGAAATGGATGGCGTATTTGGTCTGCCGTATCAACGCGTGCCGCATCCGGTGTATGGCAAAGCCAAGATCCCGGCTTATGAAATGATTAAAACTTCGGTCAATATCATGCGCGGCTGTTTTGGCGGCTGTTCTTTCTGTTCGATCACCGAACACGAAGGTCGTATCATTCAAAGCCGCTCACAAGAATCAATTTTGCGTGAAATCGAAGAAATTCGCGACAAAGTACCGGGTTTTACCGGCGTGATCTCCGATTTAGGCGGGCCGACCGCGAACATGTACCGGTTGCGCTGTAAAAATCCAAAAGCCGAACAAACCTGTCGGCGGCCGTCTTGTGTCTATCCAACCATTTGTGAGCACATGGATACTGACCAAAGCCCGACGGTGGATTTATATCGCGCCGCGCGCAAACTGCCAGGCGTGAAGAAAGTGCTGGTTGCCTCCGGTGTGCGCTACGACCTCGCGGTCGAAGACCCGAATTACGTGCGCGAGTTGGTGCAGCACCATGTCGGCGGCTACTTAAAAATAGCGCCGGAGCACACCGAAGATGGCCCATTGTCGAAGATGATGAAGCCGGGCATGGGCGCTTACGACAAGTTTAAGGCGATGTTCGATAAATACAGCCGCGAGGCTGGTAAAGAGCAGTACCTGATCCCGTATTTTATTTCGGCGCACCCTGGCACCACCGATCTGGACATGGTGAATCTCGCGCTGTGGTTGAAAGAGCGGGATTTCCGCCTCGACCAGGTGCAGAACTTCTATCCAAGCCCGATGGCCAACGCGACAACTATTTATCATACCGAACTGAATTCGCTGAAGAATTTAAAAGGCAATAATGAATCGGTGCCAGTGCCCAAAGGCGAGCGTCAACGTCGTCTGCACAAGGCCTTGCTGCGTTACCATGACCCGGCCGGCTGGCCGATGATCCGTGAAGCGCTGCAGAAAATGGGCTTGAGCAAGCTCATCGGCAAAGGTAAACAATGCTTGGTGCCGGAAGAGACGCGCGACGAGAAAAACCTCAAGCCCAAAGCCGGTGGCAAAATCGCCGTGACCAAACATACCGGCATGAATCCGGTGAAAGAGGCATTGATCCGCAAACAACAGCAGATCTCTAAATCTTCCGGTCAGGCGTCCTTTAAAAAAGGTAAAGGCTAAGCGGACACGCAGGATGCAGTGTGATGGCTGAGTTTTTAAACACGCCAAGGCTGCAGCTGCGGCCTTTTACGGTGGCAGATGCGCCGGCCATGTTTCGGCTTGGCGCAGATGCTGCGGTGATGCGCTATATCGGTTCGGCGCCGATGCAGACTGAAGATGACGCGCTGGCTTATTTAAAAAGTCATCCGCTAAGGGATTATCAGCGCACCGGCTTTGGCCGTCTGGCGATAACGTTAGCCGAAAGTGGCGACATCATTGGTTTTTGCGGGCTGAAATGGGTCGATGAAATCAACGGCTTCGATTTAGGTTATCGTCTGCTACCAGCGTTTTGGCGGCAGGGTCTGGCGGTTGAGGCGGGCCGTGCTGTGCTGGATGACGCGCGCACACGTGGGATCCGTTGTCCAAGCGGTCAGCTCCAAAACCAAATCTACGGTTTGGTTCACCCAGACAATTTCGGCTCTATCCGCGTGCTGGAAAAACTTGGCTTTGCCTATCAACAAGATATTTTCTTTAGTTTGCTGCCGGATATCGCAGTGCGCCAGTTCGGCCTTAAGCTGGACTGTGCTAGCATGAGCGCCGGTTTTCTAACAGATTCAGGTACATAGATGCGCTGGTCCATAGAACAAATCCCACTGAGATTCCGGGCTGCGGCCGCAGGTGTTTGCCTGTATCTGCTTTGGCCTGTTGCGCATGCGCCACAATGGCAATGGCAGTCTTTATGGCAGTCGGAAGCTGAAACCGCCGCTGCACTGGCGCCTTTGCTGTCTTTTTATACCAAGTATGGTGAACAGGCTTTACCCGCATTACAGGCACAGCTGGAACTAAATAAACTGCGTGATCTGGAGCTCTCCCTCATTGCCGACAATGCCGAATTTTCAGATCAGAGCCGGGATGACAACTGGGCGGAAGCCACTGAGTTTATGATTGCGCATGTGGCGCAGAACGTCAGCGCGAATGAACTGCGAATTTACGACAGTGAATGCCGGAATAACTTGTGCCGGATTGAGCTTGCCGCGCCGAAGGGGCTGGATGCTGAATTTCGCGCGCTGGTACTCAACTATGCGGCAACATTAAAAGCCGGCGATCTGGAATTTAACGATCTGCAGGAAGGCAAAGACCGCATCATGCTGGAGCTAAAATCCGACAAACGGCTGCAATATGGTTTTTTTGCCGAACGCGCGCTGAAACCGGCCGAACGTGAACAATGGTTAGCAGAGGTAAAAGCATGGCTTGGCACCCAACAAAACAACAAAAAGTAGCCGCGGTTTATTTTATTGCGGGGTTTCTTGTCGTTGCCGCAATAGACGGTTTGGTGCGTCTGATGCTGCCAAAACCAGCGGTGTTGGCACCGCATCCGGCGTTAAGCAAAGCGATGTCGCGGCAAGATGTCAGCCTGCAGCAGTGGAATCAGGCTGCTGAGCGGTTGGAAGAAAAACGTAAGCTGTCTAGATTATAACTTATCTATGAACCTTGACCGCCAGTACTTGCTGTGGCAATGATTGCAACAGTTAAATATAAAA
>Ga0075154_10000635_pt1 | contig 28766 bp, 32 predicted proteins | sample JI71714BDNA_FD_70965 | JGI IMG/M metagenome (GOLD analysis project Ga0075154, IMG submission 70965) | Wastewater effluent complex algal communities from Wisconsin, to seasonally profile nutrient transformation and Carbon sequestration -... | ecosystem: Engineered > WWTP > Effluent > Algae...
TATGCCGCAGCGCTGAAGACCGCTTTTGAGGAATTGTACGAAGCCAAAGTGAAGCCAAAGCCTGCATCCAAAGCGAAGGCTGCTGCTAAGGACAAGGCTGCGCCGATGAAAGCGTCACCAAAAGCCAAAACTAAAGCAAAGCCTAAGGCGCGCGCAGTTCCCCGAAAGCGCGGTTAATGCCCTGCTGACGGATAAACCATCCAGCGCCAACCTTTGCGTTCAAATGGCTGCCATTCGCCATCGGCCTGCGCCAGACGATCAGCGACTGCCCACAACACCGCAGGGTTATGGCCAAGCCCGCAATGGCTGCCATTGACTTCGATATTGTCGCTGTGCGGACCTTGTGGTTCCTGGCTATTTTCCCACGGCACAATGCCGTCTTGCCGCGACCAGATTGCGGTCGCTGGCACCGGCGGGACAAACTGGCTTTCGGCGAGCTGCGCCTGAATGTTCGGATCGTCGATGCGCTGCCATGTCATCCATTCATAGGCACGCCACACCGTCGTCGATTTGGGGCAACCGGTGATCGGTGAGCCAAGGCTGATCACCTGCCGCACCATATCAGGCCTGCTGCGAGATAGTTGTCGCGCCAATGTTCCCCCGAGCGACCAGCCCACAAGGCTGACCTTTTCCCCACTTTCGTGGAAGATCCGTTCGAGCCGCTTGATCAGCCGCTCGCCATTGGGGCCAATTGCGCTCGGGCCAAGGTTGCGACCGAGTTGCCAGTGATAGGCCTGATAGCCCAGCCCCGTCAGATAAGTCTGCATCGGCCGCATCGACACTTCGGTCGCCATGAAACCGGGAAGCAACAGCACCGGATGGCCATCGCCTTGCGGTGCCTGCATCAGCCAAGGCGTTGCCAGAGTCATCCAGCCAAATTCAGCAATTGCACGCGGAAATTCCGACATTGCCAGGAAAAGCGAGGGTGGAGAAACCCGTTGCGCGGCAAGACTGGCCAAATTCAATTCCCCCTGAAGGTGCGATCGATCCGGTCTTACGCCGGCATGCCGCTAGCTAGACGGGAATGATTCAACAGGTCAATTGCATTTTGAAACCGATGCTTCGGAAATTGCGTCAAGCCCTTGCCGGTAATCGCGATAGCGCGGCTTCCAGCCTAGCAGGCGCTTTGCCTTGCCATTGGAGACACGCCGGTTCTCTGCATAAAAGGCACGCGCCATCGGCGACAAATGCACCTCTTCTAGCGAGAGCAGTGGTGGCGGTTTCTGACCCAGCAAACCGCAGGCATATTCGATGACTTCGTTCTGGCTGCACGGCATATCATCGGACAGATTATAAATGCCCGCCGGTCCCGCAAAGCTGGCTATGATGCCCGATACAATGTCATCGACATGCACGCGGCTAAACACCTGATCGGGCAGATCGATGCGGTGCGCCTTTCCCTCGCGCACCCGATCAAGTGCCGAGCGGCCGGGACCGTAAATTCCGGGCAGTCGGAAAATGCGCACATCGTTCCGCAACGCCTGCCATGCCATATCCGCCTCAGTGCGCGCGGTCCGACGTCCTGTCCCGATAAGCGCGCTTTCATCCACCCACGCCCCCCCGGTATCGCCATAGACACCGGTGGACGAGAGATAGCCGATCCACGATGCCTCGCTTGATGCGATTGCCGCCCCATATTTTTCCAGCACCGGATCGCCGCCTTCCCCACTGGGTGGAACGCTGGACAAAATGTGGGTCGCCGCATCAATCATAGTCAGCACCGAGGCACGATCGTCAAATGCGATGGCGTCGCCCCCGCTCATCCGTCGCGTGCCCGTCACTTGCCAACCTTCGGCACGTAAGCACGTTGCGAGGCGGGTGGCAGTATAACCCATTCCAAAAATCAGCAGTGTCTTTGTCACTTCATGCCTTCGTCATTCCCGCGAAAGCGGGGATCCATCACCTGTGCTATCGGTTTAAACATGCGCCGCTAGGTGTAAACCCACACAGCAAGTGATGGATTCCTGCTTTCGCGGGAATGACGAGTGTTGATTAGTCGAACCGGGACTGCAACAGAGCAGCAATGGTGGAGAATGAAACAAAAGTCGAAACACTTACCAGCAACTTGCTCGCGCCGTTCGCGCATGGCTTTCTCGGTCGGCGTGGCGGTATGTCGCAAGGAATTTACGCTGGACTTAATGTCGGCCTGGGGTCGGACGATGAACGCGCTGCGGTGATCGAAAACCGGCGGCGCGCAATCGGCGCGGTACTCCCGAACGCAGAGCTGGTGCGCGTTTACCAGATCCATTCGCCCGACGTGGTTACCATAACCAGCGGCATTGATCCCGAAAACCCGCCAAAGGGCGATGCAATGGTCACCGACCGTTCCAATCTACTGCTTGGTATTGTAACCGCAGACTGCGTGCCGGTGTTGTTCGCCGATGCCGAGGCAGGCATTATCGGCGCGGCCCATGCTGGCTGGAAAGGCGCGATCAGCGGCGTTACCGACAACACAATCGCGGCAATGGAGGCACTGGGTGCCGACCGCAGCCGTATCGCTTGTGCCATCGGCCCGTGCATCGCGCAGAAAAGCTATGAGGTTGATACAGGTTTCTTCCGCCGCTTTGTCGAAGAAGATGAAGCCAATGAGCGCTTTTTCCTCGACGGCAAGCCCGATCATTACCAGTTCGACATCGAAGGCTATGTTGCGGCGCGACTGGCAAGCGCAGGAATTAAGCGCGTGGCCTGTCTGGGCGAGGACACCTATTTACAGGAAAACCGCTTCTTCAGCTATCGACGCAGCTGCCACCGAAACGAGCCGGGCTATGGACGGCAATTGTCGTTGATTGGCATACAGCCATGACCTCCAGACGCACGGGGCTTTGGGGCGGGCTTGCCATCTTCATTCTCATGCTGCTCGTCGGGCCGCCCGCGTCAATGGCAGCCTCTGCCTGGAATGTCGCCGCCTTGACCCTGTTGATGGCAATCTGGTGGATGACCGAAGCTTTGCCGCTGACGGCAACCGCATTGCTGCCCTTTCTCGCTCTGCCGCTAATGGGGATCATGAGCGCGAGTGAGGTTGCGAAGGAATATTATTCGCCGATCCTGTTCCTGATCCTCGGCGGGGCGTTCCTTGCGCTCGCTATCGAACGCACCGGAATGCATCGCCGCGTTGCCCTGTATATTTTGAGTTTTGCTGGCAAAACCAGCTTTGGTCTGCTGCTTGCTTTCATGGCGGCGACGGCTTTTCTGTCGATGTGGATTTCGAATACCTCGACCGCGCTGATCATGATGCCGATTGCACTCGCCGTGCTGGCCGCGGGCGGCATCGGCGAAGAGGAGCATGACGGCATGGCGGGGGCGCTGGTGCTGGGCGTCGCCTTTGCTGCTTCGCTGGGCGGGCTGGGTACATTGGTCGGATCGCCCACCAACCCAATCGCCGCTGGGCTGATCGAAAAGCAATTGGGCTTGGAGATCGGCTTTCTGGACTGGATGGGTTTTGGCCTGCCGATCTTACTCGTCGCCGTGCCGCTCACAGCATGGATATTGGCGCGGGTTCAGCGGATTGACAGCCACAGTTTTGATACCGCCGCCGCGCGCAAGGCCATTGGGGAGAGCGTGGTTTGGAGCACTCCCGAAAAACGGCTGCTTCCGGTGATCCTGTTGGTGATCGGCCTCTGGATGTTGCAACCGCAGTTGGAAACCATGCTGCCCAAGGGATCGGTAACCGACGGCAGCATTGCCATTGCCTGCGCGCTGTTGTTGTTCGTCATCCCCGATGGCGACAACCGGCCCCTGCTCAACTGGAAAGAGGCTGACCGCGCCCCTTGGGGGGTGATCATGATGTTTGGCGGCGGACTGGCACTTGCGGCAGGGATTGGCGCATCGGGGCTCGCCGATTGGCTGGGTGAGGCGCTGGAGCCACTTGCCGGGGTTCATCCCTTGATCATAGCCGCTGCCGTCACTGCCTTGGTCATTTTGATTACCGAATTTGCCAGCAATGTCGCCGCAGCCAGCGGCGTCATGCCTGTGGTCGCAGGGTTGATTGCCGCCACTGGCTCGGACCCGTGGCTGCTAGCCATGTGTGCCTCGATCGCAGCAAGCTGGGGCTTCATGATGCCGTCGGGGACCGGCCCCAATGCACTGGCTTGGGCGACCGGTCATGTCGCGCTTCCCAGAATGCTGCGTGCTGGCCTGATGATCGATTTGTTCGGGATACCACTGATCGTGGGGGTGGTCTGGCTGGTTGCAGGTTTGCACTGATCAAAGCTAATATAGTTTCAATTGAAACAAATATTGCTATAGGCTCGCGTCAAAGGAGATTTGACGCATGACCGACCCGAAAAAGCCCCGCCGCATTGGCAAATCGCCAGTCAAGAAAGTCGGTGGGCGCATGCTCAAGCCCTCAACCTTGATGATGGGGCATGGCTATGATCCGGTGCTGTCCGAAGGCGCGTTGAAGCCGCCGATCTTCCTCACCTCCACCTTTGCCTTTGAAAATGCAAAGGCGGGCAAACGCTTTTTCGAACATATCACCGGCAAACGTAAGGGTCCGGCAGATGGTCTGGTCTATTCGCGCTTCAACGGCCCCAATCAGGAAATCCTCGAAGACCGGCTCGCGGTGTGGGACGGGGCCGAGGATGCGCTGGTCTTTTCCAGCGGCATGTCGGCAATTGCGACATTGTTGCTTGCACTGGTTAGCCAGAACGATGTGATCGTCCATTCGGGGCCACTTTATGCCGCGACCGAATCGCTGATCGCGCGAATATTGTCGCGATTCGGTGTTTCCTTTGTCGATTTCCCCGCCGGCGCCAGCCGCAAAGAGATCGACAAGGTGTTGGCCAAGGCGGAAAAGCTGGCGGCGAAAACGGGTGGCAAGGTTGCTCTGATCTATCTCGAAAGCCCGGCCAACCCAACCAATGCGCTCGTCGATGTCGAAGCGGTAACCGCAGCGCGCGATGCTGCTTTCTCCGGCGCGCAAAAACCCCCAATCGCAATCGACAACACTTTCCTCGGGCCATTGTGGCAGCAGCCGATCAAGCAGGGTGCCGATCTGGTCGTCTATAGCCTGACCAAATATGCCGGTGGCCATTCGGACCTCGTCGCTGGCGGAGTGTGCGGATCGCAGTCGCTGATCGACATGATCCGCCCGATGCGCAACACCATCGGCACAATCTGCGACCCAAATACCGCATGGATGCTGTTGCGCAGTCTGGAAACGCTGGAGTTGCGCATGACCCGCGCGGGCGAGAATGCAGCGAAGGTCTGCGCTTTCCTGAAAACCCACCCCAAGGTGGTCGGCCTCGGTTATCTGGGGATGATCGAGGACAAGGCACAGCAGGATATTTTTAACCGCCATTGTACCGGCGCTGGTTCGACCTTCTCAGTGTTTATCAAAGGCGGCGAAAAGGAGAGCTTCCGTTTCCTCGACGCGCTGAAAATCGCCAAACTCGCGGTCAGCCTTGGCGGCACCGAAACGCTGGCCAGCCATCCGGCAGCAATGACCCACTTGTCGGTACCAGAAGAGCGCAAGGCGGCTCTGGGGATCACCAACAATCTCGTCCGCATTTCGATTGGGATCGAGGATGCGGATGACTTGATCGCTGATTTCAAACAGGCGTTGGATCAGGTCTGAGCGCGATACTTAATGTATGGACCGTAGCCCTGAGCTTGTCGAAGGGCGCTTTTCAGCCCAGCGCTAACCTGTAAGCGTGCTTCGACAGGCTCAGCACTACGGTAATCATTTAACTGTCGTGCAACGGCACTAAGTTGCCGGATCCCCATCACGCCAGTTTAATATCTGCCACCCCTTCTCGCGCGCCAGCCGTTCCAGCGGCGGGTGCGGGTTGGTGGCGAAGGCTTCGTCGGCGAAGGATAAAAGCGGGGCGTCGGAGACATGGTCCGAGTAAGCTCGGATATAGCATTGCTCACGCGCCAGACCTTGTGCAGCCATCCATACCTGCACCCGATCTAATTTCGCCGCATCGTAGCAATTATGCCCGTCGATCCGCGCCAGCACATGGCCACTGCTATCGGTAGCAAGCTCGGTCGCGATCACGCTTTCAAAACCCAGTCGCCGCGCAATCGCATCGACATAGAGACGGTAGGATGCCGTCGCGATGACATGGCGGTATCCATCGGCCTTCTCCGCCTCAATGCGCCACTGCGCCTCCTGATAGACATTACGGCCCAGCACCAAGTCGGCATGACTTTCTAGATAGCGGGCAAAGGCTTGGGGCGAGACGCGGCCACCGATCAGCAAGGTTTGCGCAAACTGCTTCAAACGACCGCGATCCCACAGCTTCACCGCATAGAGCAGCAGGCCCAACGGCAACAGCGGCGCGAGCAACAACCGCCAAGGCGACTTGTTCCACGCCATATGTATCAGAAAGCCATTATAGGTCGCGCGGCGCGTCACCGTCTTGTCCATGTCGTAGATGGCGATACGGATTTTTGGAGCGGAACTCATTGTGCCTCTTTAGCGCAACCTAGCGCCTTGGGAAGCACCCGCGCACTGGACTCTTGGCTTGTGTCCGCTAAGCAGTCATTCGGAGAGAATCAGACATGGTCACTGGGGGAATATCGAAATGAACAGCAGTACCAAAATCCTCATCGGAGCGGGCCTGACGGCTTTGCTCGCATGGGGGTCGCACAGCGTATTCGACAAGGGTGCGGCCTTTGTTGACGGGCTGGAAGCTCAGGCAAAGGAAACGCTCGCCGCGCAATCGGTCGAGGGCGTGACCGTAGCCTCTGAACGCGATCCGGCGCTGAAGCGCGTGATCATCCTGTCAGGCGACAAGAGCGACGAGGAAAAGGCGAAGATCATCGCGGCAGTCAAGGCGATCCCCGGGGTCGCAGACGCACGCTGGGATGATGGCTCGACAGGAGCCGCTGCTCCTGCCGCAGCAGCTGAAGCGCCCGCCACCAAGGAACAGGTTGCCGAATGCCAGGGCGACATCAACACGCTGATGACCGGCAAGACGATCAACTTCCAGTCAGGCAGCGCCTATCTGGCCGCCGACAGCAATGCGATCATTGACGAACTTGCCAAGGCATTGGGGCCGTGTGCTGGCACCAAGGTCGAAGTGCAGGGCCACACAGACCTGACCGGCAATCCCGAAATCAATCAGACGCTGTCACAGGCACGGGCCGAGGCGGTTGCCAAGGCACTGACCGACAAGGGCGTGCCCGCCGACCGTTTGACTGCAAAGGGCTATGGTTCGACCCAACCGGTTGAAAACGCCATGACAGCCGCGGCCAACGCCAAAAACCGCCGCACCGTATTTTCCGTCGCCGCCGCTGGCGCGGCCCCTGAAGGAGGCCAATGACATGGCACTGCTTTTCGAAACGCTGCTTTTGCTTTTGATCACTTTCGCGCTGGGGCTGGGCCTTGGCTGGATGATCTGGAAGGACAGCGGTCGCCGCGCCTGAGCGCCGCCGCCGTCAATCAAGGGGACATTTCATGTTTGCATTAATCGCTGAAAACTGGGTCACTTTTGTGATCGCCTTCCTGATCGGTGTTGCCACTGCCTGGTGGGTTTGGGCCCGCTATCGCGGTGAAGCCGACGTCGGACGTATGGACTCACCTGCAGCTGCTGCGCCAAAGATCGCCGCGCCCGATCCGGCGGTTGCCGCACCAAAGGTTGCAGTTGCCGCCGCACCTGCCGCGCTGATGGATACGGGTAAGGCGAAAGCCGCGCCCAAACCCAAGGCAAAAGCTCCACCAAAGCCCAAAGCTGAACCTGTCAAAAAGGCAGCAGCGCCAAAGGCTGCTGCTCCCAAGGCCAAGGCCGAGCCCGCCAAAAAGGCAGCTGCACCGAAGGTAAAAGCGGAGCCTGCCAAAAAGCCTGTGGCCAAACCGGCCGCAAAGGCAAAGGTTGAACCAGTCAAGGTAAAGGCGGCTCCCGTTGCCAAACCCAAGGTCGAGGCCAAGCCAAAGGCGGCACCTGCTGCCAAGCCCAAAGTGGCACCAAAGCCAAAGGCCACTCCGAAACCTGCACCCAAGCCGGTCATTCCAGACAATTTGGAATTGCTGAAGGGCGTCGGGCCAAAGCTCAACACTTTGCTCAAATCGCTGGGCGTCACCAGCTTTGAACAGGTCGCCGCGTGGAACGCCGCTGACATTGCCGAGATTGACTCCAAGCTGGGCAATTTCGCCGGACGGATCAGCCGCGACAATTGGGTCGATCAAGCCAAATTGCTGTCCGCTGGCGACATCAAAACCTTTGAAAAGCGCTATGGCGCGCTAGGCAGCGAAATCGGCTGAGGGTGATGGCCAACCGGGCTCTCGCAGCGCGGCGCATCAGAGAAAGGCGGGACCGAGAGGTTCCCGCCTTTTTCGTGATGCTATCACGGTTTGACCTACCACTTCTTCATAGATAAGCCTGCTAAACAGGGTCGCATTCAAATTGGGAGTATCAGATGAAAAAGGCGATAATCCTTCCGCTTTTGATTTGCGGTGTACACTCGATGGTGGTTGCTCAAGTGACAGCTAACCCCAGAACAATAAAAATGGCTCCAATTCCAGCAAACCAAAATACAGCCAATACCGCATCCGGCGCTGACCGCAATGCGGACATGATTCGAGAGTTGCAGCTACAAATTGACCAGTTGCGCGCGGATTTGACTGCTGTATCCACCAAGGCCTCATCGCTGCAGACGCAGGTGAAGCAACAGGAAACAAAGTTGTCGGGATTGCAGAATGACAACCTGTCGTTGAAGTCGGAATTGCAAAAAGCAAAGGGCGATTTGGCCAAATCAAACTCGGAGCTTTTAACCTTCAGGATTGAATATGCCGATCACAATCACAGAGCGAGGCTGGCAACGATGAACGGCAATAACCAGGTGCTATCGATGCCCTCGTCCTTGCCACCCAACCAGTATTGCAAGGAAAAGCCCAAGGATCAGATTGTCGGAGGAATGCCGAAACACCCATCCGACTATGTCTGCGAAAATCCCTATAAGCCGAAGTAGGATTTGACTTCAGCAAAGTGGAACCAAACTGTCGGAGGATTCATACCGACCCGATATAGCGGTCGTCACTCCACCCGCTTCACCCGCAGTTTGTCGATCTTGCGCCCGTCCATATCGACCACTTCGAAATGCCAGCCATTGTCGATGAAGCTTTCGCCTTCCTCCGGCAGGTGACGCAATATGTGGAGGACATGGCCGGCCGCGGTCGCATAGTCGCGGTCTTCGGGCAGCGCGATGTCGAGTTCTGCCGCCATGGCATCTGCTGACATCGCGCCCGATACCAGCATCGAACCGTCGTCGAGCGTCACGATATTGGCGGCACTGCCCTGTTCCTGATCCGAGGCGAATTCGCCGGCGATAGCCGCGAGCAAATCATTGGGAGTCACAATCCCCTCAAAATGCCCATATTCGTCATGGACAAGCAACATCGGGACTTCGGCAGAGCGCAATATTTCCAGCGCATCCATCGCGTCCAACTGGTCAGGAACAATTTCTGCCTTGCGCATCATCGCACGGATTTCGAGCGGCGCGCCAGATATCTGCGCGGCGACAATATCGCGCGACTGGACCACGCCGATAATGTCGTCAACATTCTCCCCCACCACCGGCAGCCGCGTGTGCAGCGAATGCACCAGCCGGTCGCGGATTTCCTCGGCACTGGCATCGACCGAAATTGAATCGACCTCAGTGCGCGGGGTCATCACTTCGCGCACGGGGCGGTCAGCAAGGCGGACGACGCCCGATATCACCTTGTGCTCATGCTCTTCGATTATCCCGGCATGGGTGGCTTCGGTGAAAACCACTTTCAGTTCTTCAGCGGTCAGCGCATCGCGATTGTCGCGGTTGAGGCCAAGCAGTCGGAAAATCAGCGCGCTCGATTTATCGAGCAACCAGACAAAGGGTGCCGATATCCAGGCCATGCCTTCCATTGGCCTTGCCATCAGCGAAGCGATTTTTTCCGGCGCGATCAACGCAAATTGCTTTGGCACCAACTCGCCAATTACCAGCGAGGCATAAGTGGTGGCACCGATTACCAGACCAAAGCCGATGGTCATCGCCCATTCGGGGTCGATCCCTAGCAGCGCCAATCGCTCGCCCGTCGGCCCGCCAAGGCTCGCACCCGAATAGGCACCGGCGATGATGCCGATCAGAGTTATCCCAATCTGCACGGTCGAAAGAAATTTTCCCGGATCGCGGGAAAGCCGCAGCGCCGCTGCCGCACCCTTGCTTCCCCCTTCAGTCATTGCCTGCAGGCGTGCAGGGCGTGACGAAACAATCGCCAGTTCGGACATGGCGAAAACGCCGTTAATTGCCACCAGCGCCAAAATGATCAGCGCATCGAGCCAAGGGAAAGGTGTGGGAGCCATGTTGCTTATTGGCTTTACAGCGGGTTGGGTGGTTTTGGCAAGGACATGACATAGAGGGGATGACAGCCGCTTGCGTCCCGCTTATGCGCATCGACTATGCCCCCTGCCCATTCTACCCGTCCCGCCATTGCTTTTGCAGTTGCCGCGTTTGGCATTGGCACCTTTTCGCTGATGGACGCGGCGATGAAGGATCTGGCGCTGGCGATAGGCGCCTACAACGCGGTGCTGTGGCGGAACGGGCTGGGCTCGCTGCTTACCGGTGTATTGTTTCTCGGCACACGGCAGCGCATTCCGATGCTGGCCGTCCTCAAACTGCATTTGTGGCGCAGCTTCATCGTAGCCTTGATGGCAGTCAGTTTTTTCTGGTCGTTGACCGTGTTGCCACTTGCGGAGGCTATTGGGTTATCGTTCATCGCCCCCGTTATTGCGCTCTATCTGGCGGCGGTATTGTTGGGGGAGACAATAGGTCGCGAGGCAATCATTGCGTCGATAGCTGGACTGGGCGGAGTGGCGATCATCCTCGTGGGCAAATTCAGCGGCGACTATAGTGACGAAAGCCTGTGGGGCGCGGCGGCGGTTTTGTTTTCAGCCGTCGTTTTTGCCTACAACCTGATCCTCGCGCGGCAACAGGCGCAACAGGCAGGGCCGATTGAAATCGCCTTTTTCCAGAATCTGTTCACCGCCGCTATCCTCGCGCTCGCCGCCCCTTGGTTTTTCAGCATGGATGCTACCGGCGAGATACCAATGATCGCCGCTGCGGCGGGACTGGCGATTATTTCGTTGCTATTGCTCAGCTGGGCTTATGCCCGGGCGGAGGCGCAGGTGTTGATTCCGGTCGAATATACCGCCTTTGTCTGGGCGGCTTTGTGCGGCTGGGCCTTTTTTGATGAGCCGGTGACGCTGACCACAATGGCCGGCACCGCGCTGATAGTCGGGGGAAGTCTGGTCGCCGCACGCGCCAAGCCAAAACTGGTCGAGCATACCGAAATCACCACCGCTTGACCGACCGGACAGTAGAGTTTAATCGTGCGATTAAACCACCCCATAAGGAGCTTTCTCATGACCACAGCCTATATTGTTGATGCCGTCCGCACCGCCGGTGGCAAACGCGGGGGTAAACTTGCCGGTTGGCATCCCGTCGATCTTGGCGCGGCAGTGTTCAATGCAATTGCAGACCGCAATGATTTTGATACCAAAGCTATCGACGATGTGATCACCGGCTGTGTGATTCAAGGCGGACAACAGACAATGGATCTCGGCCGCAACGCTGTGCTTGCATCCAATCTGCCCGACAGCATCCCGGCGGTGACCATCGACCGCCAATGTGGTTCTTCGCAACAGTCGATGATGTTTGCAGCCCAGGCGATCATGTCGGGCACCCAGGACATCGTGCTTGCTAGTGGTATTGAAAGCATGACGCGCGTGCCGATGGGTTCGACAGCCATGCTCTACATGAAGGAAGGCATGGGCAATTATAAGTCGCCCGGTTTGGAAGCCAAATATCCGGGCATCATGTTCAGCCAATTTGTCGGCGCCGAAATGCTTGTGCAAAAGCACGGTCTGACCAAGGATGATCTGGATGCTTTTGCGCTGGAAAGCCACAAGCGTGCCGCGGCCGCTACTGAGGCCGGCCATTTCAAGCGTGAAATTGTGGCGTTGGAAATCGAAACACCCGATGGCAAGGAAATGCATGTGGTTGATGAAGGCATCCGGTTTGATGCCACATTGGAAGGCATTGCCGGCCTGAAGTTGCTGCAGGAAGGTGGTGCAATTACCGCCGCCAGCGCGTCTCAGATTTGTGACGGTGCCTCTGCCGTATTGATCGTTTCAGAACAGGCGCTGAAAGATCATGGACTGACGCCGCGTGCAGCGATCCGCCACATTTCGGTGACCGCAGGCGACCCGGTCATCATGTTGGAAGAGCCGTTGTTTGCGACCGAAAAGGCGTTGAAAAAATCCGGCATGAAGATCGAAGATATCGACGCCTATGAAGTCAACGAAGCCTTTGCTCCAGTGCCATTGGCCTGGATGAAGCATGTCGGTGCGACGCATGCGCGCCTGAATCAGCACGGCGGCGCGATTGCGCTCGGCCATCCGCTGGGCGCGTCGGGTACCAAACTGATGGCGACGCTGCTTGGCGTTCTTGACGCTACTGGCGGCAAATATGGTCTGCAAACCATGTGCGAAGGCGGTGGCCAAGCCAATGTCACCATTATCGAACGCCTGTAAGAACACGGCCCTAATCAATCCATCCATTTGAAGGACAAAACATGATACTCGATTCAACTATTTCCGCCGTTGTCACAGGAGGCGCATCCGGCCTTGGCGCTGCAACAGCGCGTGCATTGGCGGCAAAAGGCGTAAAGGTTGCGATCTTTGACCTGCAGGCGGAAAAAGGCGAAGCGGTTGCAGCCGAAATTGGCGGCGTGTTTTGCGAGGTAAATGTTACCTCCGACGAAAGCGTTGCAGCTGGCTTTGAAAAAGCACGCGCTGCGCATGGCCAAGAACGCGTTCTGGTAAACTGCGCCGGAACCGGCGCAGCGATGAAAACGGCAAGCCGTTCAAAAGAAGACGGCTCGATCAAATTCTATCCGCCATCTGCTTTCGATTGGCTGATTCAAATTAATCTGGTCGGTACTTTCCGCTGTATTGCGATGTCAGCGGCTGGGATGATGGCGCTCGATCCGATGAACGCCGACGGCGCGCGCGGTGCCATCGTAAACACCGCTTCGGTTGCGGGCGAAGATGGCCAGATTGGTCAGGTTGCCTATTCCGCGTCCAAGGCCGGTGTGATTGGTATGACCTTGCCTATTGCCAGAGATTTGATGAGCGAAGGCATCCGCGTGAACACTATCTTGCCGGGCATTTTCGAAACGCCGTTGATGATGGGCGCACCGCAGAATGTGAAGGATGCGCTGGCCGCATCGGTGCCCTTCCCCAAGCGCCTGGGCAAGCCCGAGGAATATGCAAATCTGGCACTGACCATGATCGAGAATGATTATTTCAATGGTGAGGATGTCCGTCTGGACGGTGCAATCCGCATGGCGCCGCGCTGACGGAAATACAGCCCTTCTCTCAATGAGAAGGTGAAGGAGCGGGGTAGGCAGTGCAACAGTCAGTTTGACACTGCCTACCCCCGACTCCACCCGCGTGCGGGAAGGAAAGAGGAGAAACTAATGACCGAATACACCCAGATCCGTTACGATGTAGAGGATGGGGTGGCGACGGTCACTCTCCACCGCCCGGAAAAGATGAACGCCTTCACCCGCACCATGATGAACGAAATGATCGCCGCGTTCGATGAAATCGACGCCGACGATTCGGTCCGCGCGGTGATCGTCACCGGTTCGGGCGAAAGGGCGTTTTGCGCAGGTGCCGACCTGACGCCTGATGAAGGTTCGGTGTTCGCCGACAGCACTCCGGTTGACGATTTGTCCGACCCGCGCGTGCGTGATGGCGGCGGTAAGTTGACCTTGCGCATTTTCGAATGCAAAAAACCCGTGATCGCAGCGGTCAATGGTGCCGCGGTGGGTATAGGCGTGACAATGCAATTGGCGATGGATTTCCGCCTTGCCAGCGACACCGCGCGCTTCGGTTTTGTCTTTGCACGGCGCGGCATTGTCCCCGAGGCCTGCTCGAGCTGGTTCCTGCCACGCATCGTTGGTATTCCGCAGGCACTCGAATGGTGCATGACAGGGCGGGTATTCGACGCGCAAGAGGCGCTGGCAGGCGGCCTGATCCGCTCAATCCATCCCGCCGACCAGTTGCTGGCCGAAGCGCGCAAGCTGGCGCGTGAAATTGCCGACAACGCCGCCCCGGTTTCGGTCGCAATGACCCGCGCGATGCTGTGGCGGCTATCGTCAACCGCGCATCCGATGGAAGCGCACAAGATTGACAGCCGCGCCATTTTCACCCGCGCGCGCTCGGGCGACGCCAAGGAAGGCATTGCCAGCTTCCTTGAGAAACGCACCCCCACATATCCTGACACTGTTTCAGAAAATCTCCCCGACTTCTTCCCTTGGTGGGACGAAGCGCTATACAGTTGACAAAAGGGGGAGCGATGGCAGCCACAGAACCGAAGACAGCCACAGCCGAAAATGGCGGCGCGCGGGAACAATTGCTCGAAGCGGCTAGCCAAATTATGCGTGAAGGTGACACAATCGACCTGTCGCTGTCCGAATTGTCGTTGCGTGCTGGCCTGAACAGCGCGCTGGTCAAATATTATTTCGGCAACAAGAACGGCCTGATGCAGGCGCTGCTCGACCGCGATATGGGAGAGATTGTGCATGGACTGGAGGCATTGGTTGCCAAGGATATGCCGCCCGAGGAGAAACTGCGCCGCCATATTGGTGCGGTGATCGACACCTATTATGCTTACCCCTATCTCAACCGTCTGTTAATGCGGATGATCCGCGACAGCGCGCCGGTGGAGGCTGCGCGCATCGCCGAACGCTATCTGCGCCCGATTTCACGCGTCTATGACCAGTTGATCAATGAAGGTGTGAAGGCAGGCAAATTCCTGCCGGTCGACCCGCAGCTTTTCTATTTTACAGTCACCGGTGCCGCGGATCGCTTCTTTACCGCGCGGCAAGTGCTGAAACATTGCTATGATCAGGACGACATCAGCCCCGAAATGCGCGATTCCTACCGCGAACATAGCATCGCGCTAATCATGCGCGGGCTACTGGCGTAACGCATGATGACATTTTTTTGATTGACACCGTAGTGCTGAGCTTGTCGAAGCACGCCCCTCGATACTGCTGGACGCCCTTCGACAGGCTCAGGGCTTACGGTTTAACGAAATGCGACACGGGACCCAACGCCTCCCTGATCTCATCACCATCGGCGTCAAGCGAGGGCGGCTCCGCGAAGTAAGAGGCGGGTGTTTCCGAATAATGCACGGGATGCCGCATCGACCGATAATGCGCCGACCCGGCGACGGGCCTTTCCTCAAAGAAGCCCACAGCAGACAGATGCGGATCTGACAACACATCAATATTCCGGTTATAGCGCATAGCCGGGATGTTGTTTTCGGCTAGCATTGCCAACCATTCATCGGTTGTTTTTGAAGCCGTTGCTTCTTCAATCAAGGCATAAAGTTCACCGGTATTTTTGGTCCGCTCTTCATAAGTCGCAAAGCGAGGATCGTCGAAAACGGCCGGTGTGCCAGCCAATTCGAAAAAGCGGGACCATTGTTTGTCATTATACGGGACTATGGCGATAAAACCATCGGCAGTCGGATAGGGTCTGCGACGTGCGTTGACCGATCGGGTGTAGGCCAGTTTACCATTGCCGGGCAGGAAGGTTTCGCCCCACAGATTTTCGACCATGTGGAACCAGGTGAAACATTCGAACATCGGCACCTGCACAAACTGCCCGCCCGCACCATTGCTGCGCGCCAGCAAAGCTGCCATCGTCGCGTTCGCCGCGAACAAGCCGCACACCTTGTCGGCGATTAGCGACGGTGCATATTGCGGGCGATTGCCATCGCGCACTTCGCTTAACGCCGCAAAGCCTGACGCCGCCTGGATCAAGTCGTCAAAAGCTTGTAACTGGGAATAGGGTCCGTCGCTGCCATAGCCTGCGCAATGCACATAGATGATGTCAGGATTGATCGCCTTTACCGTGTCATAATCTAGGCCCAGCCGCTCCATTCCGGCCATGCGGACATTGTGGAAGAAGACATCAGCTCCTTTCAGCAGTTCGACCAGCATCGCCTTTTGCGCTGGATCGGCGGCATTCAGGTCGATCGATTTCTTGTTGCGGTTGAGCGCTGCATAAATCGGCCCAATGTCGGAGGGTGATTGCCCGGCGCGGCGCATCATATCGCCGCCATGTTCGACCTTGATCACCTCTGCACCCAGATCGGCCATTTGCAGCGTGGCAAATGGACCAAGCACCACCGTTGACATGTCAAGCACCCGCACACCCTTGAGCGGCCCTTGGGGTTCCTTTTCCCATTTCAGTTCAGGCCATGCCATCGACAATTCTCCTCCACATCGCGCTATCGGGATAACCGAAAATGCGTTATTGTCGAGTGTGGGGCATATGGAGATTGAACATGCGTACCAAATTTTTACCCCTTCTTGTTTTGCCCTTGGCAATGTCCGCTTGCTCCGCATCCGAAGTGGCAGATGCCCCTGCTCCCATTGGCGAGAAACAGGCCAAGCAGTTGGCGAAGGAACTGGATGGGAAAACACCGGGCGAACCAGTAAACTGTATTACTTCGATCAATGCGCGCGATGCCATGCGGATCAGCGACGATACGCTGCTATATCGCGTGTCGGGCAATCTGGTTTATCTGAACAAGCTGCGATCATCTTGCCCCGGGCTGGCACGTGGCGATGATATCATGGTAGTCGAAACCTATTCTGGCCAATATTGTCGGGGTGATTTCATCCGCCAGGTTGATCGCTATAGCGGCATGCAAGGACCGTCCTGCAGCTTTGGTGATTTCATTCCCTATAGGAAGGCGAAGTAGCGCGCCTCAGACGATTTCCGTATATTCATCTAAGGCAACGGCAAAGGCGGCGGGGTTAAGAACGACCCCCCCCCCGTCAACCTGTCAGACCTGATCGAGTTGCAATTGGGCACGTCATGCGGGGCAGGATGCCGCCCTGCCCGCGCTTGGTCCAGCCATGCCGCGTCGTTGCGGCGATATCCTTATTGAAGGGTCACTGTCACCGCACGGCGGTTGAGCGCCCAAGACTGTTCGTTCGAACCATTGGCGGCAGGGCGTTCCTTGCCATAACTGACCGTCTGGATCCGCGCTGGATCGATGCCGAGCGAGGCGAGATAGTTTTTTGCAGAGTTGGCGCGGCGTTCGCCTAGCGCAAGGTTATAGTCACGCGTCCCACGCTCGTCGCAATGCCCCTCAACTGTCACACGCGTGCCGGGATATTGCGCCAGCCATTGCGCCTGCGCCTGCAAAGTCACCTGATCCTGCGCGTCGATATTGAACCGGTCGGTATCAAAAAACACCCGGTCGCCATCCATGCCGACGGTGCGGATGAAATCTTCCTGGCTGCCCGGGGTAATGACATTCTGCCCGGCATTGGGGTCGACCGGTGTGGTGTTTTCATTGCCATATTGGGTGTTGTCAGCGGTCGGTGGAAGGTCCTTGATTTCCTTCTTGCCGCAAGCTGCGAGCGCGGTTGTGGCCAACAATATCAGGCCCAGGGTGCGTGCTTTTGTCTTCATGCTTCTACTCCTTTGTCCTGCCCCGCTTCAAAAATCATCATGGCAACACCGGCCCCCAAGCCGGGTCGGATCCATCGACGGGTGTCGGCAGCTTTCGCTCGTTCTGACCGGTCAGATCAACCTGCCAGACGCTTGTTTTACCACTATTCCTCTCGGTGCGGAAGAACTGGATGACACGGCCATTTGGCGCCCAGGTTGGTGCCTCATCCTGCCAGCTGTCGGTGAGCAAACGTTCGCCCGAACCATCCGGCCGCATCGTGCCAACGCGGAAATCGCCAGCGATCCGCGTATAAGCAATCAGGTCGCCGCGCGGGCTCCATTCGGGGGTGGCATGGCGGCCCGCGCCAAAGCTTATCCGCCGCTGGTTTGATCCGTCGGCGTTCATCACATAAATTTGCTGGCTGCCCGACCGGTCGCTTTCAAACACGATCTGCTTGCCGTCAGGGGAAAAGCTGCCGCCAACATCAATGCCGGCCGTGTTGGTCAGCCGCACCGGCGTGCCACCATTGGCCGAGATCTTATAGACATCGGTGTTGCCTGCAATCGCCATCGAATAAAGGATGGTCTGCCCGTCGGGCGACCAGCGCGGGGCGAAGGTCGGGTTCTTGCTCGCGGTAATCAGTCGCTGCTTTCCGCTGTCGATATCATAGACATAGATACGCGGATTGCCGTCCTGATAGCTGAGATAGAGGATCGATTTGTAATTGGGCGAAAAGCGCGGTGTCAGCGCGGTTGACTGGCCATTGGTGATGAAACGGTGGTTGGCGCCATCCGAATCCATGATCGCCAGCCGCTTGACGCGCTTACCTTTAGGCCCGGTTTCGGCGATGTAGGCTATGCGGCTGTCGAAGAAGGGCAGCTCGCCGGTCAGTTTCGAATAGATCACGTCTGAACATTTATGCGCCGCCCGCCGCCAGTCACGCGGGGCGACCACAAAGCCCAGCCTTGTTACCTCTTGCCCGAAATTGACGTCGTACAAATAGCAGCCAACGGTCAAATTGCCGTCTCCACCGACTTTCACAAAGCCCTCGATCAATTGCTCGGCGTTGCGGCCTTTCCAATAATCATATTGGGGAGCGGTGACTTCGCCCAAAGTGATGGTACGGATGCCCGCTGGTCCCTGAGGTTCGAACAGTCCCGAATTGCGCAAATTGGCCGCGATCACCTCGGCAATCTGGCGGCTGAGGTCGCTGCTGTTGCCAGCGGCGGTATCGGCGGGATTGGCGGCAACGAAGGATGGCACCGCGATGCGGCGAACCTTGGCGGTGTCGAATTCGACAAGTTCGGGTTCGTCTTCCGCTGGGGGCGCAGGCGTAGTTTGCGCCGACGCTAAGTTAGGCACGCACAGTGCAGCGAAAGTCATCAATATCTTGCGAAGCCAGATGAGGGTCATGATCGGTTTCCTTGTCAGCTGCGCGGACGCAAACGCATCGAATGGCTTTTCCAGACATCGTAATAGTCTGGATCAAGCCCGCGATAGGGGGAAGCAGCACGGGCTGCCTGTAAAATGCAACGTTTGAGCGGCTCGGCCTGCGGGCGGTTGTTGTCGTTGACGCCGGTCTGGTTGGTGATCTGCACATCGTTGAGCCGCCCGCCATTATCGAGCCGAAGCGCAATGGTGGTTTCTATCGCGCGTACATCGACACCGCTAGGTGCGCAGCGTTCAACAAAGCGCAAAATCTGCGGGCCAAGCGCGACGTTGACTTCCTTGCGGACCTGTTGCGCGGTTTTGGCAGCAGGTGTGCCCGCCTTCACCCCGCCGCCGTCATTGGGGCTGGTCTTGGGTGGTGTCTTGGTTGTCGGTCCTTTGCCAATCCCAGCGATCGACTTTTCAAAATCTTTGCTGAATCCAGGTGATTTTGGCGGCGTGCGGGTGGGAGGTTTCTTGACCGTCACGGTCTTTGGCGGCTGCTTCTGCTGGACAACGGGCTTGGGTGGCACCTTTTGCACGACCGGTGTCGGCTGCGGCTTGGGTAGGATTTTCTGGACAGGTGTGGGTACCGGTTCAGGCTCCGCAACCTCGGGTTCCACTGTTTCCATCGACGGCGGGGCGGCAGCCTCGGCGGGCGCAGGCTCTTCCTGAATGGCGTCGGGGGCGCTCGAAATCTGGTCCTCACCGAAGATGGTGACTTGCATTGGCGCGGGCTTGCGGATCACCGGCGTGGTCATCAACAGGCCGAGCGCGAACGCCGCGACCAGCGCGCCATGCACACCAACCGCTGTCCCCAGCCCGATTTTCTCCTCGCGGTCCATAGCCAAAACCCTATTCAGCCTTCGATGAACCCGCCGTGACCATACTCACGGAGTTCAAACCGACACGGTTGAGTTCACCCATCACCCGCATCACCGTGCCATATTCAATCTCTGTATCGCCGCGCAGCAGTATCTGGAGCGGGTTGGCGGGGTCTTGCGAAGCCGCCACATCCTCCAGCCGCACCGATAGTGCGGCCAGCGTAACCGGATCGCCATCAACGAATATCTGTCCTTCCTTGTCGATCGAAATGTCGAGCGGCTCGACTTTTTGATCGAGCGGATTGGCCCGGCTTTCAGGCAGCTCGACCGGCACACCAGACACCAGCAAGGGCGCGGTCACCATGAAAATGATCAGCAACACCAGCATGACATCGACCAGCGGGGTGACGTTGATCTCTGCCATCGGCGCGCGCCGCGACCCGCGCCGACCACGGCTGCGCCCGCCCGATGAGGAAAGGTTCATGGCCATCGCCCTTACCCTTCCCGCTCCAGCTCACGGCTCAGCGTCCCGTGAAAACCATCGGCAAAGCGGCCCAGCCGCGCCTCATGCTGATTCACGCGGTGCGAGAAGCGGTTATAGGCGATCACCGCCGGGATGGCGGCAAACAGGCCGATGGCTGTTGCCAGCAACGCCTCGGCAATGCCGGGGGCGACCACCGCAAGGCTGCTATTCTGTTCTGCGGCAATCGCGGAGAAACTGCGCATAATCCCCCAGACGGTACCGAACAATCCGACAAAGGGTGCGACCGAACCGGTGGTGGCAAGGAAGTTCAGCCGGTTGGCGAGCTTGTCGGTTTCCGCTGCAATCGAGGCGTCCATCGCGGTGGCAAGCCGCTCGCGGGTACCGGCGCGGTCGATGCTCTTGCCATTGGTCGAGCGCCGCCATTCGGATACGCCAGCAGCAAACACGCGCGCGATTGGCAAATCGGCCTTGCCGCGTCCGTTGAAGAAACTGTCAATGTCAGACTGGTTCCAGAATTCGCGCTCGAACTTTTCGGTCTCGTCATTGATCCGGCTCATCCGGAACAGGAAGCCGACGATGATTGTCCACACCCAGATGCTGGCGAGAATCAGGCCGATCATCACAAATTTCACCACCCAGTCAGCGTCGATGAACAGCTGGATCGGGTCAAAGCTCGCGCCTTTTGCCGCCACCGCGCCAGCAGCCGATTGAGTGAGTGTCAAAAAATCCATTTGCTTCCCTTACTTTGCTTGTCCCTTGCCGTCGCGGATCGCGGCAAATTTGTCGAGCCAATCCTTCGGCTGCCGACGGGGACGCCCTTCTGGAGACAGAAAAGCCGCCGTCACCGACGCTTCGGTCAGAATTTGGTCAGCGCGCATGACTCGTTGATGAATGATGACGCTCGCAGCGCGGATTTCTTCCATTTCGCTCACCACCAACAGCGCATCATCGAAATGCGCAGGCGCGCGATATTTGATCCGCAGATCGGCAACCGCATAGACCCCCTGCCCGCCCTCAAACGCCTCGCGCTGGCCAATCCCGGCGCAGGCCAGCATGTCGGAACGGGCGCGCTCCATGAAATGCAGATAGCGGCTATGATAGACCAGACCCGAAAAGTCGGTGTCCTCAAAATAGACCCGAACCGCGAACAGGTGCTGTGGGCCGTCGAAATGGCCGTGATAGGGTTGCGGACCGATCATTGCTTTGCGGCTTAACGCATGGATTCAGCGACAGGAAGGGGGTTATGCAAGGCGAGACTCGGTTGGTCGTTGATATGACTCCAACTGTCTACAATACACCGTCACCCCCGACTTGATCGGGGGTCCATGGTCTTTTGCCGAAGTTTAAACAGAGCTAGCAGACCATGGATTCCCGCTTTCGCGGGAATGACTGGCGCAAATACAGCTCGCCTATTTATCAAACAACCCATCCTGCCCACCTGCAGGTGGGTTGAGGCCCAGATGTTTCCACCCCGGCGGATTGAGCGCTCGACCGCGCGCGGTGCGGGCGATCAGGCCGAGTTGGAGGAGATAGGGTTCGACCACATCTTCGATTGTGTCGCGCGGTTCGCTTAGCCCCGCTGCCAGTGCTTCCACACCCACAGGCCCGCCGCGATAAATGTCGGCGATCATCGTCAGATAACGCCGATCCATTGCATCCAGACCCAGATGATCAACCTCCAGCCGGTTAAGCGCAGCATCGGCGATCTTCGCAGTCACCGTCGCCTCACCCGCAACATTGGCGAAATCGCGCACGCGGCGCAGCAGTCGCCCAGCGATGCGTGGCGTGCCCCGCGCACGCTTGGCAATTTCGCGCGCGCCATCAGGGGCAATGCCCAGGTCGAGCAACCCCGCCGCACGCGTTACGACCAGTTCCAGCTCGTCATGGGTGTAGAAATTCAGCCGCACCGGAATGCCGAACCGGTCGCGCAACGGCGTGGTCAGCAACCCCTGACGCGTGGTCGCGCCAACCAACGTGAAGGCGGGCAAGTCGATCCGCACCGACCGCGCCGACGGGCCCTCGCCAATCATGATGTCGAGCGCACGGTCCTCCATTGCAGGGTAGAGGATTTCCTCCACCACCGGATTCAGGCGGTGGATTTCGTCGATGAAGAGGACATCGCCTTCTTCGAGATTGGTGAGCAACGCCGCAAGATCGCCCGACTTTGCAATGACCGGACCAGAGGTGGAGCGAAACCCAACCCCCAATTCCTTCGCCACAATCTGCGCCAGCGTGGTCTTGCCCAACCCCGGAGGCCCGAAAAACAGCACATGATCGAGCGCATCGCCGCGCGATTTCGCGGCCTCGATAAACACCCGCAAATTCTCCCGCGCCGCCTGCTGGCCGATAAATTCTGACAGGCTTTTGGGGCGAAGAGCCGCGTCAATATCCTCGGGCTTGCGCATGGGGGTTAGATGGGGGTTATCGGTCAAAACACTATCCTACCTACCGCCACGCTGTTGGTCTGGGAAAAGATCCAGCTCATACCGACATTCTGAGCATTCCCGATCTGGCCACAGCTTTTGCCAGCGTCCAATTGGAAAATGCCGTTCCAATTCACCAAAAAACGTCTGATCATTAAAAATATACTCGCGGTCGACTGGCTTGGCGCAACCAGGGCAGCGGCTCAATATCCAACACCCAAGAGATAAAGAGGAAAAGGTCCCGATTATTATCACAAATGCGGATGCCGAAGCCGATTGATAGGCAAAAAAAAGAACCGCGAAAAACATCAAAAAATTGAGAATGCGCCCGATAACAGCGATCTCATATGGCGTAAAACTGCTCTTAATATATTCAGAAATGGTCATTTGTTACCGCCTCCAGCGCATATGACCACTTCTGAGAGAATTTCCCGATGGACCCTGAAACAAGTTCGGGATGACCTCGTTGGCAAAAACCACTCTCAAATAATTCGTCACCCTGAACTTGTTTCAGGGTCCATTTCGCAGCTAAGCTCCGCCCATGCGAGAGGAAAAACAGCCCTGCGTCTACATCCTTGCTAGCAAGCTTTACGGTTCGCTGTATATCGGCGTGACATCGAACCTTGTTGGCCGCATGTGGCAGCATCGCAATCGCGCGATGCCCGGACATACGTCGAAATATACGATCTACCGTCTCGTTCACTTTGAATTGTTTGGCGACATGGAACGCGCGATCAAGCGCGAAAAGCAGTTGAAGAACTGGCACCGGCCTTGGAAAATCAACCTGATCAACGAGCATAACCCGCATTGGGCTGATTTGGCGGTGGGGTTGGGTTTGCCGCCTCTTGGGAATAGCAAACCTCCCGATGGACCCTGAAACAAGTTCAGGGTGACGGTTTCTGATAGGTTGAGAGCAAATCACCGCGCCGCCCTCTTCAACGCCAACCGCACCAGCGCATCCAGCGTCGCCTCGCTGCCCAATTCCTCCAGCGCCAGTGCCACCGCACCCTGCGCCTCACCGGGCTTGAATCCCAATCCCGTTAGTGCCGACACTGCATCGCTAGCATGGCCACCGCCGCCCGCGCCTGACGCCATCAGCTTCGCGCCTCCGCCCAGACCGGCGAGCGCGCCGACCTTGTCCTTTAGCTCATTGACAATCCGGCTGGCGAGTTTCGGCCCCACACCGTTGGCGCGCGCCACCATTGCGCTGTCACCACCGCCAATGGCGCGCGCCAGATCATCGGCCTCCAGCGCCGAAAGGATCGCCAGCGCCACTTTCGCGCCCACGCCCTGCACACCGATTAAAAGCCGAAACCAGTCGCGTTCGTCGCGGCTAGCAAAGCCGATCAGCCGTTGGTCGGTCTCGCTCACCAGCATTTCGGTGAAGACCGTCGCGAAATCATCGACCTTGCCCAGTGCCGCCAAAGTCCGTGCGCTCGCCTGCACCAGATAGCCGACGCCGTTCACGTCGATCACCAGGCTGTCGCTGCCCGTTTCATCAATGCGGCCATAGAGTTTCGCGATCATAGCTCCGGTTAACGCCTGCACGCCCACCTAGCAAGCAAAAGAGAACATCGGGGGAACGACACCGTTCAGCCACGCGAAAGCGATTGCAGCTTAATGCGCCGACAGAATTTGGGGGTCTGTCATGTTCAAGCGCACTTTCACTGCCGCTGCCATCGCTTTGGCTGCCATCGCGCAACCAGCCTTTGCGCAGGAAATCTATATAGGCGCGAGCAAACACAGCGTCGATACGCCTTTTTCGCTCGAAACCGGCGAAGGCGGCAGCGATCTGCAGGCGGGCATCCGCAGCGCGCCGATTGAAGCGCTGAAAGCCATTGGCAAGCCGTCGGCCTATCTGCACGCACAGGCGAGCCTAAATGGCGACACAAGCCTTGCCGCAGTCGGCCTCAGCTGGAAAATCGGCGACAAAATCTATGTGCGCCCAGGCATCGGGCTGGCGCTGCACACCGATCATATCAAGGAATTCCGCGCCGATGGCAGTCGGCTCGATCTGGGATCGCGCATCTTGTTTGAACCCGAAATCGCGTTAGGCGCAAAATTGTCAGGCACGGTTGCTGCCGAACTAAGCTGGGTGCATGTCAGCCATGCGCAACTGTTGAGCGGGCAGAATCCGGGAATGGATTTTATCGGCGCGCGGTTGGTGTTTTCTTTGAAATAGCGGCTCAGCGGATATGATGCGCATGGGTGATTGCCACCGCCAATGCATCGGCGGCATCCTCTCCCGCCAGCTTCACCCCCGGCAATAGCACACGCAGCATCGCGGCAATCTGATCCTTGTCGGCCTTGCCCGTCCCGACCACCGATTTCTTGACCAGCCGCGCAGCATATTCGGTAACAGGAACGCGGTTGCGGGCAGCGCCCAGCAACACCACACCACGCGCCTGCCCCAGTTTCAGCGTCGATTGCGGATTTTTGTTGACGAACACCTCCTCGACCGCCGCCTGATCGGGCTTAAAATGGTCGATCACCGCACGCAGTTTTTCATCCAGAAGCACCAGCCTATTCGCCAGCGGCAATTTGGCGTCGGTCGAAATCTCGCCATTGTCGATATGGCTCAGCCGATTGCCCTCTTTGGCAATGACGCCCCAGCCGGTCGTTCCCAGACCGGGGTCTAATCCCAAAATGATCATAATGTCTCTTTAGCCGTGCGATGGATCAGTTGTCTGCACTCATATCGAGAACGACTTCGCCATTTTTGTCGACGACATATTTGGGCATCCATTTGACATCCCAGACCAGCCCGACCTTTTCGAGCAGCCAGATCACCCAGCCCGACGGATCATATTCATACCAGCGAATGCGGAAGTCTGCGGCGCGCGCGTGGTGATGGTGGTTGTTGTGCCAGCCCTCGCCCAGCATCAGGATCGACATGAACCAGTTGTTGCGCGAATTCTGCTTGCCTTTGAAATTCTGATAGCCGGTCACATGGCCGAAACTGGCGAGCGACAGGAAGACGTGCAGCACGATCAGGCTGCGTAAGCCCCCAGCGATCAGAATCGTTCCTACCAATTGCTGCCAAGTCGAGCCAAAAGCCAGCCACCACAAGGCGGGCATCACCACGAGCGAGGCGAAGAACCACCACCAGCGGGTACGGCTGCAAAACACGGCCGCGGGGCTGTCGATCAGGCCGCGGCCATAGACTTTTACATCGGTATAGGTTTCGTCGAGCACCCAGCCGAAATGCGCCATGTAAAAGCCGCGAAAGCCGGTCATCGGCTTGCCAAAGCTGTCGTAAAAAGGGCTGTGCGCGTCGCCGGGACGGTCGGTGTAGCGGTGGTGACGACGGTGATCGATTGACCATTTGATCACCGATCCAACCGCTACCATCGCCGCCATAGCACCAAGAATATATTCCATAGCCTGCGAGGTCTTGAACGCACGGTGCGCAAACAACCGGTGATAACCCAGCGAAATGCCCAGCATATTCATGATGTAAAGCGCAAGGAAGCCGGTCCATTCGACCCAGCCTGATCCGTAGACCAGCATCCAGATGATCGCGCCGATGGCACCCGCCCATTTGACACCCGACAGTGTTAAATATTCGCGACGATAGGCCGCGGCGAGCGGGCCGCCGACCCAGATACCAGGCTTAATCCCTTCGACCGGCTGTTCTTCCGCAGCATTTGACGCGCCATCAATGGCTATGCCCTGAGCAGTCATGCCTTCTGCTTCCTATCCTGCGTTTCCAGCTTTGCCCAACGCACATTCCAGATCAGCCCCAATTTTTCGAGCGCGGCAATGACCCAACCGGTCATGTCGATTTCGTACCAGGCAAGGCTGGTATTGGCAGCGCGCGGATGACCGTGATGGTTGTTGTGCCAGCCTTCCCCCAGCGAGATCAGCGCAATGACCCAGTTGTTGCGCGACTGGTCATGGCCGCTGACAAAGCGCTGGCTGCCATAGATATGGCCAAAGCTGTTGACGCAGGCGATGGCATGAAGCGCAAGTACCCCGCGCAGAAATCCAGCAATCAGAACCGTTCCCAATACCGCGTCGGGCCTTCCCGCCGCCAGCGCCCACAGCGTCGGCAGCACGATCACCGAAATCAGGAAAATCGGGATGCGATAGCGGTCAACAAACAGCACGGCTTTATCTTCCGCAACGCCTTTGCCATAGACCGCCTCATCGGTCATGCTGTCGACGAAAACCCAACCGAGATGCGAATATTTCCACCCCTTGAACCCGCCGGTCATGCGGCCGTGATCATCATAATAGGGGCTATGAATGTCGCCCGCGCGGTCGCTGTGCGAATGGTGGCGGCGGTGTTCGGCGATCCAGCGGCGTAGAGAGCCAAACGACCCGAGTTGCGCAAGGATCGCGATGGCATAGCGCATCGGCGTCGAAGTTTCGAACGCCTTGTGCGTAAAAAATCGGTGATAGCCAATCGACATCGAAAGGATGTTCATCACATAAAAGGCAGTAAAGGCGCTCCATTCGACCCATCCGGTTGGCTGGGTCGCGATAAAATAGATAGCGGCGAGCGCAGGGATATTTTTGGCGAACAGGTAAAAGATATGCTCGGCATTTTTGCGGCGCGCGGCGGGCGTGCCATATTGGATGCCCAGGGGCCGTTCTTCGATCAGGTCACGTTCCGCCGCATGCGCGGCAGGCAGGGAGAATATTGAGGCATCCGCAGGCGACCCCGCCTTTGCCACTTCCCCGGCTCGACTAGCCATGTGCAACCTCCCGATTCAATTCATCGGAAGTGAACATATACCGTTATTAAAAAAGTGCAAAATTGTTAACCACGGGCATGGCCCAATTGTTGGCGGCTGAGAGCGATCAGCCCAGCTTCGCCATCACTTCGTCGCTGATATCGTAATTGCCCCAGACGGTCTGGACATCGTCGTCATCTTCCAGCGCATCGATCAGCTTGATCAGTGTCGCGGCATTGGCTTCGTCAACCTCAACCTCGGCATGAGGTTTCCAGGCAAGTTTGGCGCTCTCTGCTTCGCCGAGCGAACCTTCCAGTGCCTTGGCAACTTCGTGCAGCGCATCCATTGCGGTCCAGATGCTGTGTTCGTCTTCGCCCGATTCGACATCGTCGGCGCCTGCTTCCAGCGCGGCCTCGAAAATCGTATCGGCATCGCCAACCTTTGACGGATAGGTGATCAGGCCCATCCGGTCGAACCCGTGGCTCACCGCGCCAGACGCGCCCAGATTGCCGCCATTTTTGCTGAAGGCTGTGCGAACATTGGTCGCGGTGCGGTTGCGGTTGTCGGTCAACGCCTCGACAATGACAGCAACGCCGCCGGGGCCGTAACCTTCGTAGCGCACCTCTTCATAATCTTCGCCGCCAGCGGCCGCCGCCTTGTCGATCGCGCGCTGGATATTGTCCTTGGGCATCGACTGCGCCTTGGCCGCGTTGACCGCGAGCCGCAGACGCGGGTTCATGTCGGGATCAGGCATCCCCATCTTCGCTGCGACGGTGATTTCGCGGCTGAGTTTGGAAAACATCGCGGAGCGCTTCTTGTCCTGCGCGCCTTTGCGGTGCTGGATATTTTTGAATTTGCTATGGCCTGCCATGGCTCTCTTCTTTTCGGCTGGAATGGAATTGAAGGCGCGCCCTTACATCAGGTTCGATTATCAAAGCAACCGCTGCCACCATCCGACATCGCGCCAGCCGCCCATTTTCCAGCCAACCTCGCGATAAACACCAACGGCCGTAAAACCCATCGCCTCGTGCAGGCCGATACTCGCTTCGTTCGGAAGGGCTATCCCGGCAAAAAGCGCATGTAAGTTGCGCTGCTTGAGCATTGGGAACAGCGCGACATACAACGCCTTGCCTATTCCTCGTCGCGCATAAGTCGCATCAATATAAACTGCGACATCGGATGATGTTGCATAGGCTTCACGGGTGCGGTGCGGGCTGCCATAGGCATAGCCTGCGATTTGCCCCTCTATCTCGGCCACCAGCCAGCCATGGCTTTCGCCGTAGGCGGTAATCCTATGGGCCATTTCCGCCGTGTCGGGCGGATCGAGCTCAAAGCTGACCCAGCTATCGGTTACATAAGGACGGTATATTTCGGCACAACGCGCAGCATCAGCGGTAGTTGTGGACCGGATTGAGGCGATCACCCCAGCTTCACCGCAGTCCCGCTGGCGCTGACCATCAGCATCGAT
>Ga0075154_10000636_pt1 | contig 28764 bp, 21 predicted proteins | sample JI71714BDNA_FD_70965 | JGI IMG/M metagenome (GOLD analysis project Ga0075154, IMG submission 70965) | Wastewater effluent complex algal communities from Wisconsin, to seasonally profile nutrient transformation and Carbon sequestration -... | ecosystem: Engineered > WWTP > Effluent > Algae...
GCTGCTTCCAATCGCACCATTTAGGAATTGAAACAAGCCTCGGCCAAAATCTTCGTGGCTTCAACCTTGGCTTCCAATCGCACCATTTAGGAATTGAAACACGCCCTCTATTTCGATTTCATGAGCAAGCACGGCCTTCCAATCGCACCATTTAGGAATTGAAACTTTCCTAATTATTAGCTTTTATTTCGCAAATGGACCTTCCAATCGCACCATTTAGGAATTGGAACTTTTTCAAATCATCTCACGTCTTGGCACGTCTTGGTAAGACAAAACCCTCCCATGAATAATTCAAATGAGTATCAACAGGTCGCACCTACGGAGCTTGTCCGGTCTTAGGTCTATCCCGCATGAGCCACAAACAGTGGGCTCCGATGGAGCCGCTTGTCGTCAAATCATTTTATGAATTATGAATTATGAATTATGAATTATGAATTATTTTAATTAAATAATATATTTAAATAGTAATTATTAATGAGAAATAAGTTCATCCTATTAATTTACAATTAAACTCACTCTCTCAGCACTCATATCTAAAGAATTCATCTCACCACATCATTCATAATTCATAATTCATAATTCATAATTCATAATTCATAATTCACCTCCCTTTTCCTCCGTTCCTCCTAAACGTATTGATGATTTCTAAGAAATAGACTATCTTGGGTATATAAATCGAACTCATCTATGACAAAAAAACTTGTTCTTTTTATTTCACCCCTGATCCTACTCCTGGAATTGCAATTGTTGAGCTGGATCACAGCCCTGCTCCGGCAAGCCTCGGATCAAGCTGTGGCCCTCGGTATGCTTCTTCTCTGCGTCGGGGTCTTGGGAAATTATTATCTTGTCAAATTCATTGTAAACCAATCTAAACAAACCATCAAATGAAACATAAACTGCTCATTCCCGCTGGATTTTTACTTGTTTTCGCAACAAGCTGTACCCGAATTGATGCCGGATACGAGGGCATTCTCATCAAACAATATGGAAGCGATAAAGGGGTGCAGGATGTATCTCTCGTCACTGGCCGCGTTTTTTACAATCCCTGGACCGAAGATGTCGAACAATATGCCACTTATATCCAAACAATTGATTACGATGCTTTCGATGTCAATGCCAAAGACGGAAGTAGTTTCTCCGTAGATCCTACCTTGTCATACAATATTGTTCCCGGAAATTCTCCCCGTATATTCAAGAAATACCGCAAAACCTTAGCCGAAGTGAGCGAAACGACGATCTTGAATTACGTAAAGGATGCTTTCCGCTTGCAAATGAATAAGTATTCTACCGACGAAATTGTGAGTAACCGGGAGAAATTTGAAAGCGATGTTCAAAAAACACTCTCTGGCGTACTAGAAAAAGAAGGGTTTCGGCTAGAACAACTCACCTCCGGATTGCAATATCCGCAAACTATTGTCGATGCCGTTAATTCAAAAAACAAAGCGGTGCAAGAGGCGATGAAGGTGGAAAACGAGCTGCGTGTCGCTGAGGCGCAGGCCAAAAAGATGATTGTGCAAGCCGAAGCGGAAAAGAGAGCGAATGAACTTAAACAACAATCCCTTACCCCATTATTGATTCAGCAGCAGTTCATCGAAAAATGGGACGGCAAAACTCCTTTGTATGGCAATGCGCCGGTGTTTTTTAAGAATGTGAAATGAATTATGAATTATGAATTATGAATTATGAATTATGAATTATGAATTATGAATTATGAATTATGAATTATGAATTATTTTAATTAAAATAACCATATTATAACAAAAAAGCGACTCGAAATATCGAGTCGCTTTTTTTTGAAGTCCCATGTGAACTGATTATTTACCACACTGACTTAAAATCGTCTTCAATGTAGTCAAGTTTCCTGTCACCTCATCTTGGTTGGGTTTAACTTGGTTACACTTTTCAAAGAAAGGTAAGGCTTTCGAGAAAATAGCGCAGGCTTTTTCTTCGACTGCTTTTCCTTCCGCCCGATAGGTTTTCATATCCATATCATCCACTTTCTTCTTGATTTCAACGGCTTCGTTGAAGTAAATAACCGCCATGCTGAAGTTGGCATCGTAGTTGGCTGGGTCCACCGTCAATACGCGTTGGTATTGGGCCATGGCCATATCCTTCTTGCCCACATTGTCATAAAGCAATCCTAAGTTGAGCAAGTTGTTGGTGTTGCTAGGATCTGCCTCGACCAATTTAGACAAATCGACGATGGCATCTTCAATTTTATTTGACCGAATGTACGTGTTGATCAACTCACCTTTCAAATCTTTATCCGCGGGTTGGGCTGCAATCCCTTTTTTCAAGGTAGCAATGGCTTCGTCGTACTTATTTTCATTGGACAACAGGACAGCCAACGAATAAAATACAGCCGCATCTTTCCCGTTATTGGCGATAAACCGATTGAAATACGTTTTGGCAACTTCGTATTTTTGGTTTTGCTGTGCAACAATACCTGCATACAAAGACGCAGTCGTATCGGTGGTTCTCACTTCATTGGCTAATTCAAACAATTGGAGTGCTTTTTCCAATTCTTTGACACTGTAGAAGGCCGCACCTTGGGTCATCAAACCACCATACAAACGATCTCCCTTCAGGGTTTCGTTGATTTTGGCAATTTCTTTACTCGCTGGCTCTACTTCGATTGCTTTTTTGTAGGTTTCGAAGGCTGCTTTTGACGCCATGGAGTCTTTTCCACAATTAAGAGCCATGTCCAAGTAAGCATCCGCCAACTTCGACCATGTCGCTGCCTTGGTGTTCTTTTTAGGATTCTCCGTATTCTTTAGGTTGCTCGCGATGGATTTTTCCATGGCTAAGCAAGTCTCCTCCCGGATTTTGTCTTGTAAGGCATCTTGAGCAGAAGCCGTAAAAGCTCCAAAAATCAATGTTGAGGCAACCAACATTCTCTTTTTCATAGGTAATTTGTTAAATGGTTTACGATTCAATTTTACACAAAAAAATTAATAAAAAAGTCCCTTAACATCCTTTTAACAAGGAGGAGGTTTAAGCCTCCTCGCCTGTTGTCGGTTCTTCGGGTGTCTCGGGGGTTTCTCCGCTTTCTTCCTCTTCCTCTCGGATGATGCGTGTTACGGAGGCGATGTTGTCATTGGCGCCTAATTTGATCAACCGGACACCTTGGGTAGCTCGGCCCATGACACGTAATTCCCCAACAGGAATTCGAATGGCGATTCCATTGACGGTGATGATCATCAAGTCGTCTTCATCCGAAACTTCTTTGATGGTCACCAAATTTCCTGTTTTGTCGGTTAGCTGGAATGCCTTGACACCTTTGGTTCCCCGCGAGGTTAATCGGTACTCATCCACTTCTGAACGTTTTCCAAATCCATTTTCGGATACCACCAAAAGTTGGGCTTCTGGACGGGAAACACAGATCATACCGATGGCTTTGAATCCTTCCTCCAAGGAAATGCCTTTCACACCGGCGGCACCGCGACCCATCGGCCGAATGCCTCCTTCGTGGAAACGCACCGCTTTCCCGTTTTGCGAGGCAATCACAATGTAATTGTCGCCGTTGGTTAAGGCCACATCCAACAAGTTGTCCCCTTCATGAATGCTGATGGCGATGATCCCGTTTTGACGAGGGCGTGAATAAGCTTCCAATAGCGTTTTCTTCACAATCCCTTGTTCCGTACACATGACAATGTACGTATTGTTGATGTAGTCTGGGTCGGTCAAGGTGGTAACGTTCAAAACCGCTTTGATCCGATCATCCGGCTCGATGTTGATTAAGTTCTGAATCGCCCGGCCTTTTGAATTCTTGGAACCTTCGGGTACTTCAAAGACACGCAACCAAAATAGCTTTCCTTTTTGCGTAAAGAATAAGAGGTAGTTGTGGTTGGTGGCCGTGAATAAATGTTCTGTATAATCATTATCCTTGGTCTTCACCCCACGCGAACCTGTACCACCGCGACCCTGCGTCCGGTACTCTTGCAGCGCTGTCCGTTTGATGTAACCTTGGTTGGAGATTGTGACCAACATCTCATCATCCGGAATCATATCTTCAATTGAAAACTCACCAGAGGCTAATTCAATTTTCGAGCGACGAGCGTCACCATATTTCGCTTTAATATCCAAAAGATCTTCCTTCACGATATTTTTCTTCAATTCTTCGGAACCTAGAATTTCGTTAAGTCGGATAATGGTAGCTTTGATTTCTTCGAATTCGCCTACGATTTTATCGCGTTCCAAACCGGTCAAGCGTTGGAGACGCATATCGAGGATGGCTTTGGCTTGGACGTCGCTGAGGATTTGTTCCTCGGTCATTTCCTGAACCATGCCGGCAATACCCAAACGAGCGAGGCCATTGGTGACAAAGTCATTTTTTTCTTCGCCGGTCATAAAGTCCCCGTGCATCAAGCCTTGTTTGGCTTCGTCGGGATCTTTGGATTTCCGGATTAAGGCGATGACTGTATCAATAAAGTCTTGGGCAATCAGCAAACCGATGAGGATGTGCGCCCGTTTTTCAGCTTCGCGGAGTTCGTATTGCGTCCGGCGGGTGATTACTTCGATGCGGTGCTCGACGTAGTATTTGATCAAATCTTTCAAGTTGAGCAACATCGGACGGCCATTGACGAGCGTCACGTTATTGATGCTAAACGAAGATTGGAGCTGAGTATATTTATATAAGTTATTGAGGACGACATTGGGAACGGCATCACGCTTGAGGTCATACACCACCCGAAGGCCGTCGCGGTCTGACTCATCCCGTAGATCCGAGATTCCTTCAATTTTCTTTTCATTGATCAGCTGAGCGGTTTTCTCGATCATCGCCGCTTTATTCACCATGTAGGGAATTTCCGTGACGACGATTTGATCCTTACCTGTTTTGCTGACTTCGAAATTCGCTACCGCGCGAATGACGACACGTCCACGGCCCGTTTCATAGGCTGCTTTTACGCCGTTGTAGCCATAGATGATACCACCGGTTGGGAAATCTGGGGCTTTGATGTGTTCCATCAATTCAGCGGCTTCGATTTCGGGATTGTCCACATACGCGACAATGCCATCGACAACTTCTGTGAGGTTATGAGGCGCCATGTTGGTTGCCATCCCGACGGCGATACCTGAGGATCCGTTGAGTAATAAGTTCGGAATTCTGGCGGGGAGAACCGAGGGTTCTTCCAGGGAATCATCGAAGTTTGGCTGATAGTTAACCGTATCTTTATTGATATCAGCCAACATTTCCTCCGCTACTTTTTTAAGTCGCGCTTCGGTGTACCGCATGGCAGCGGCAAAATCACCGTCGATAGAACCAAAGTTTCCTTGTCCATCGACCAAGGGGTAGCGAAGCGACCAATCTTGGGCCATACGGACCATGGTTTCGTACACGGAGGAGTCACCGTGCGGGTGGTATTTACCTAAAACCTCCCCGACGATCCGGGCCGATTTTTTATAGGGTCGATTGTGATAGACACCGAGTTCCGACATCCCATACAATACCCGTCTGTGTACGGGCTTAAAACCATCTCGAACATCGGGAAGTGCTCGGGAAATGATGACAGACATGGAGTAATCAATGTAGGCTCCTTTCATTTCATCCTCAATATGGATGGGAATGATGGTTCCTTGATTCGCTGCTTCGCCGTCTAAATTCTCTAAATCATCAGCCATAAATTAGTGCACTATTTTTTTTAACAACCTGTAACAAAAATAACGAATTACCCTCACTTTTCTACCTTTATTCGGGAAGATCGAGTAAATCGGGGCGTCTTTTTTGGGTTCTTTCCAAAGATTGTTCCAATCGCCAGTCTTGGATTTTACGTTCGTGGCCGGAAAGCAGAATTTCGGGCACCTCGATACCTTCAAAACTAGCTGGCCGGGTATAGACCGGCGGGGCCAATAGGTTATCTTGGAATGAATCGGTAAGTGCGGAGGTTTCGTCGTTGAGCACTCCGGGCAGCAGCCGGATAATGGCATCGGCCAAAATAGCGGCGGGAAGTTCACCTCCACTTAGTACATAATCGCCAATCGAAATTTCTTGCGTCACCCAATGTTCCCGAATCCGTTCGTCGATGCCTTTGTAGTGTCCGGCGATGAGTATCAGATTTGTTTTTAGGGATAATTGATTGACCATCCGTTGTTCTAGGCGTTGGCCATCGGGCGTCAAGAAAATGATTTCGTCGTAGGTCCGTTCTTGCTGTAAGTCACGAATCAACTGAACGATGGGTTCGATCATCATGACCATGCCGGCTCCTCCCCCGAAGGCGTAGTCATCAATTTGCCGGTTCGGACCTAATCCATACGTCCGGAGATCATGGACGTGAATTTCAGCCAACTGATTTTTTTGCGCACGCTGTAGAATGGAGTGTGCAAAAAAGCTTTCCATTAAGGCTGGAACAGCCGATATGATATCAATTCGAAACATGGGTATCGTCGTCTAGATCATCTGGTTCACCGGCTTGGCCCAAGTATACGTCCAACAATCCATCCGGTAAACGGACAATCATTTTTTTATTCTCGGCCTCTGCACGCAGTACGATCGTGTCTGAAATGGGGATCAATACTTCTTTTCCCTTCACTTTAACCGAAATGAGGTCTTGCTGAACCGCTTCATAGATGGACAGAATCGGACCGAGGGATTGTTGAGACGACTCATCCCAGACGTCATACCCAATGACTTCATGGTAGAAGAATTGGCCTTCATCTAGGTCAGGTAATGTATCGAGCGGAAGGTACATGTCGAGGTTGACAATCTTTTGTGCTTGCTCGAAGGTATCGACAGTTTCGAACTTGGCAATGGACTTCTTCCCTTTCATTTGAAGGTTTTCAAAGAAATAAGGAACGAGTTGTCCTTTCACATCAAGGAATACCGAATCCATATCTTCATATTCCTCAGGATAATCCACATCGAGGTACACGATGACCTCCCCTTTGAGTCCATGTGTTTTGGTGATTTTGCCCAGTTGGAAGCAAGTATCTTTTGTCATATAGCCATGATTATGAATTATGAATTATGAATTATGAATTATGAATTATGAATTATTTTAATTAAAATTTATGTTTCAATGGTGATAAAGAGGAATTTTTGCTGTGAAGTAAGCAATTTACCACCACTAAAGGAAACGCGTATATTTTTGATTAACTCTTCTATCATTTTGTCCCTAAATTTAGGCAACAAAACCAGTCCAAGTCGTTTAGTAGGTAGGAACAATAATTCCTAATTTCTAATTCATAATTCATAATTCATAATTCATAATTTCTACGTTGTTTTCCCTAAAACCAAAAATCCCCGCCGGGGCGAGGATTTAGGTGGGCATGATTTGAATTGCCTTATGCCTCAGCTGGAGCTTCGGCGGCCGTATCATCCGCTGCAGGGGCTTCTGTTTCCTCAGCAGCAACTTCATCAGCGGCTGTTTCGGCAGCAGCAGCATCAGCCAAAACTTTGGCTTTCGCAGCTTCCATGTCTTCTTTTTTCTTACGCTCAGCTTCGAAAGCAGCTTGTTTCGCAGAATCTTTCACTGACGACAATTTCGCGATTTTCTCAGCACGTGCTTTTTCTTTTTCTTCCAACCAAGCATTGAAACGTGCATCAGCCACGTCTTGCGTGATTGCGCCTTTGTTCACACCCACTTGCAAGTGTTTTTTCAACATAATACCTGACACCGAAAGAATTTTCCGGGTAGTATCTGTAGGCTGTGCACCCACCATCATCCAATGCAAAGCACGCTCCATTTTCAAGGAGATTGCTGCTGGAGTAGATTGTGGATTGTACTGACCGATTTTCTCAATGAAACGACCATCCCGTGGGGATCTTGAGTCGGCTACGACGATGTCATAAATAGGTGCTTGTTTACGACCTCTACGCGCTAGTCTGATTTTAACTGACATAAATTGACTATTAAATGGGAACCCGTCCCACATGGTTAAATTTTGAAACGCAAAGTTACGTTTATTTTTTTAATAAAAAAAGAAAAGCCGATAAGCCGAGTTCTGTCGTGCCTTATCATTTATCTAGGACCTGCATCGCTACAGGCCTCCATCGACCTACCCTCCGACGAGAGCGAGCAGCTCCCTGCTTTCGCATGTCGGTTTATTTGGTCTTTCAACCCATGAGGTTTACCCTGCCAACAGCATCACTGCTATTGCGGGGGTCTCTTACACCCCCTTTTCACCCTTACCAAGCGAACTTGGCGGTATATTTTCTGTGGCACTGGCTGTCAAAAGGCCTTCGTCTCCTTTCGCCTACCCGTTAGGTAGCATGGCGCTCTGTGTTGCTCGGACTTTCCTCCTGTGTTTCCACCGGCGATAAGGTAGCTTTTCTTTTTTTACAAAATTACCAATTCTTTCTTACAAACCCTCCACCTTCAGCTGCATTTTGCCTGTCGCCTGCACAATGGCCGCTAATCCCTCCTGAGCAATCACGATTTTACTCGGCACCAAATGGGTAAGCTGGCCTGACATCTGAACCCCCGGGCTTAGTGTTTGATTCAAGGCGGTTTGAATTTCTTTTTGCGCACTGGCTAAATCCTCTTTTAGGGGAATTTGGAAATTTTCGGTGATTTTCCGCTCCAAGGTCCCATCAAAAATCCAAGCCGCCGCTTTTACCAAAACATTGCGGGTTTTGATATCAAATTCGGTCGCGGATAACTCAATCCGTTGCTCAGCGGGATTGTATATTGGCATGGATTTAATAAACAAGGTCCCTTTGATGGCACCCGAAGTAAGGATTTCAAACACCAACCGATCCGCCGAGCCATACAACTTAATTTGCTCAAACTTAATTTCCTTTTTCTTAAACGCATACGTCGATCCGCCCAATTGCTTTTGAGCCAAGGCCGAGGCCACGTCGTAATCAATGGTATTCACCAAGCCAATTTGAAATTGATCGGGAATGGTCTGGACATACGTAAACGCCGGGGCCTTCGCTAGCCGGGCACTAGCCGCCGGCTTCTTCCCTGTGAACGTCTCGGTATACGCCTTTAAACCCAACGTCATTTTAATCCGCCGGTTGGAGGCCACAATCGGAGTACAGTACACTTGTACCGGAATGACACGCAACCAAACTTGGTATTCTTCTTGGAGTAATACAGGCTCTAACGATTTATTCCAAGCATCCAATACATACGGCGACAAGTTGATGTCCTTGCTGACCGAATTGTCAATGGTCCGGGCAATGGATTGTAAATTCAATTCGATCACCTTCCCCACCACCGGACCGATGGGTATCTCGACCGAGCCAAACTTCAAAACGGGCTTTGTTATCCACGTATATCCTTGAGCGTTAGTATAGGTTGTGACCGACCAATCTTCTGCCAAGCCAAATCGCGTCGAGAATTTCATGATCATCTCGAAGGTCGTTTCTTGGTATTGTTTGTACCCAAATGCACCGTAGCCTTTTTGTACCCAAACTTTGATCGGAACGGAAAAGTCAAAGCGATCCCCAATGGCTTGGGTGAACGCAATTGGCCGCGTCTTGGTGACCCGCATTTTCAGATCATCTTGGTTGTTGTTGGTAAAACTATCGTCCACATAGATGTCTGGACCAACTGCGGCGTTGATTTGCTTTTCAATATCGACCAACGAAATATCCACCGGAATCGCCAATGTGGACGTCAGCTTTGCCGCTGTAGCTTGTTTCACATCGGTGGCTTCGGCCGGACGTTCTGGTTCGAATTTTTGTGCAGTCAACTGGCCCCATGCGGCAAACTGCCAAGAAATTAATAAAACCCATTTTTTCATTTTAAGGCAACTTTTAATGCTCCGTAACCAAATTTTTCTTTTTGTGCTTCTTGAAACCACGCCACTTGCGGGTGTTTGGATAAAATGCGTTGAATTTCCTGCTTCAACACCCCATTGCCAACCCCATGAATGAACGTCATTTCGGTCAAACCCTGCGCAATGCCCATATCGAGGTGACGTTGGAAGTATTTCAATTGAAACCCCAAGGCTTCTTGACTTGGGACCACTTGGTTGGGTGGAACGATTTTTTCCAAATGCAAATCCAACACCGATGGGGTGATACCGACTTGTTCGACGTCCTCGCTAGTTTGATTTTCTTGTAAAGCCGTAGCCACCAAAGCGGGCTGTAAATTCAGGGCTTGCACCGCCATGTCGTCCAGTTGGTACACATAGCCGGATTCTTGGACCAGAGGAATCGTTTTTTTCTTCGCGAAAAATGATTTCGCTTTTCCTCGCACGACCACCTGGAGCGGCGCTTTGGGGGTAAAAGATCCTTCTCGGTAATACAACGCGGTAAAAACAAAGTTACCCCATTGCTCAAAATCTGAGATCTTCCATTCTTTTAACGACTTTTGAAACGATTTGGGCGTCAATGTGCCCACCAGCACGCCCACTTCTTGCTTTCCTTTCTCATTCACTAAGGTAAAAGGCAGGGTGTAGTCTGTGTTATTGATGACATAGACAACAATCCGTTCGGCATGAATGGGCAAAAACGCTAGAAATATCCCTTTTTCAGCTTGTGGTACGCGAGGTTGGATCACATCCGAAGGCGCGGCTGCTTTTTTGAAGTACGTCAACTCATGTTCAGCGATTTTCACCACCTCATGCAGCTGTACCGGCAAGATAAATCCCTCTTCGATTTCGATCTCAACAATTTGACCCGAGATTTTCATCACAATTCCTTCCTCTTTTCCGTGTAATAGTCGGACACGGTCCCCTATGTTTACTTGCATGGTATAATTAATAAAGACCTAAATATTTTCGCAGCATCCACTCCAAACTGAATATGCTCACCAGTAAGCCCAACACCCAAGCGAGGTCTAGGGTTTTTTTACGGACCTCACGCACCTGGATTTTGCCGGGGAGTGGATGATCATTCATTTTGTCCACCCACGCTTTTCGGTCGGCTAGTGGGATAAATTCGCCCTGATTTTGCGAGGCAATACGCCGTAACAACGCAAAGTCGGCTTGGGTATTCTCTTTTTCGAGCCAACGTTCTTCAATTAAAAAACTACCTTGCACCTTTTGGGGGAGGCCGTCGCAGGTTGCGGTTGCCTGGTACGTGTATCGACCGGGGGCCAAACCACTGAGCTCAAAAGGATCTGGGCTTGAGGCCACGGTGTACGACTGCGGTCTGCCTTTTGCTGGAGCCAGCGTCAACTGCACCTCCGTTCCCCATTGGGGATTCCCTTCCTTATTCCACGTTTCCATCCGGAATGAAACCTTTTCACCCCGGGAAAAAACCGGCTTTTCGGGCAAAACCTGCAAACGCGCTTGGCCGGTGGGGCTTAAAATGTGCTGCAAGACCCGGATCCAAAGTTGATCTAGCTGCAAGACAGCCTCCGCGGACTCTGCCAGTTCCATTCGCCATTTCCACAGACCTTCACCGGTGAGAATAGCTTCTTTATTGCCTACCAGTAAAAGTGGGCGATTGGCCGGCACCGTCCCGATGAGTTGATCCATCCAAATTTCGGGTTCCCGCGATGCGATGTACGTCCCGAAAGGGACCGATAAGGGCGGGAGATTCGGGAGAGATGCTGGGATTTTATCCTCTGTAGGGCCAATCCATCGGCCACGCGCGCGGTCTTGTTTGGAACCTCCACTTTGGATCCCGACTAAATTCTGCATCCCATTCCAAACTGGCAAATGGGTTTCGGCACCGAGGATATACCACAGCGGAACCCCGCGGGATTTCCATTGGCTGATCCACTGGACGGCATCGGGAAATGCCACAGACGGCAGTTGGTGGAGAATAACCGCGGCGTAGTTTTGCCCCATCGGCGACTTGTTGGCCCCTTGGGCTGGAATAATCCATTCCTCTACATCAAACTGATTGCTTCGCTGTAACGAAACTTTCAGTGACCGTATATCCGGGTGTGGGGCATGGGCCAAAATCAAAATTTTCAGCTTATTTTCTATGACCTCCACGGGCCGACGTAACTCATTATTGCTGGCATTCACTTCCGGCATTTGGGAAATAATCTTCACCCCGTAGAGATACGATCCTTTTTTATCCGCCGAAACCGTCCAGATCCAAGGCAAAAATTCGTTTTGGGTAGCAGCGGTCCAGGTTTTGGTTTGCACAATTTCCCCGTCGCGGGTGAGGTGAACCTGCACCGTTTGCCCTTTCATTTGCCGAATTTGGAGATCTGATTCGAGTTGAAACTGGTTGCCAAGGGTAACTTGAGGATTGACAGCCAAACGTTTCACCTGAGCATCCGGCCGTGCGGTGGTATCCCCAATGCCGAGGGTATATACAGGAAAGGGCATTTCAAGCGACGAGATTCCGGCATTGACAATCCCATCCGAAATAAGCAAAACGCGCGGAGAGCTTCCCACAAAGCTTTGTTGCGCGAGCCGAGCAAGGCTTGAGAGAATGGGTGAAAGCGAGTCGCGGGCGGGCGTATAGGCTGTCAGCGGATTTCCTTGCAAATCCACGTGGTGAATTTCCCCTTTCAGCTGTTGGATATCGCGCCAAACATCTTGGCGGGACGACTCAAAAGGCGCCATGGATTCCGATTGATCCCAGACGATCCACCAGGCTGGCTCCCAGGTCTCGGAGGTGGTGACTTTCCAAAAGAGATCCGCCAGCAAAAAACATAAAGTTGCCATACCCACAGCCCGTAGGGAAGCTAAGAGCGCGCGCGAGCGGGAAGAGATTCGGGTTTCGTTGCGGTAGATCAGCCAGGCCACCCCGACCCCGACCGCCAGAAACGCGATCCACCACACGGGAGAAAGACCGATCCATTGTATTGACTGCATAGGGGATACATTTTTACAAAATAAACGAAAAAAGGTACATGATGGACATGTACCTTTTGGAATATCGAACGATGGGACTTACATGACCATTCCGCCGTCAACAACCAGCGTTTGGCCTGTCATGTAGGTGGATAGGTCCGACGCCAGGAATAAACAAGCGTTGGCGATGTCCTCCCCTTTTCCAGCACGTTTCAGTGGAATATTTTTGAGCCATTCGGCCAATTGATCTTGATTTAACTCCCCCGTCATTTCGGTTTCGATAAATCCGGGGGCAATCACATTACACCGGATATTTCGGGAGCCCAATTCTTTGGCTACCGATTTAGAGAAACCGATCATACCCGCTTTGGAGGCCGCATAATTTGCTTGCCCGGCGTTCCCCATGAGTCCAACGACGGAAGAAATCTGGATGATGGAGCCTTTTCGGGCGCGCATCATGGGTTTGGTGGCGGCTTTGGTGAGGTTGAAGACCGACTTCAAGTTCACCCGCATCACGTCATCCCAGTGTTCTTCGGTCATCCGCATGAGCAGGGTATCACGGGTAATTCCCGCATTATTGATCAAAACGTCGATTTGACCAAAGTCAGCCACCACGTCGGTGATCAGTTTTTCGGCAGCTTCATATTCAGAGGCATCGGAGCGGTATCCTTTGGCTTTGACGCCAAACGCTTCCAATTCGCTAGCGAGTGCTTCGCCTTTTTCGACACTGGAGAGGTAAGTGAATGCAATGTTGGCTCCGTGGGAAGCCAAGTGCAAGGCGATGGACCGTCCGATTCCGCGGGACGCACCGGTGACCAAAACCACCTTATCTTGTACTAATTTCATGATGGAGTAATTTAATGGGCAAGCCCTTCAACAACGATAACAAACTCCCCTTTGGGGGTTTTTTCCTCAAAAATACGAATAATTTCAGATAATGAACCGCGAACTGTCTCCTGGAACATTTTGGTAAGCTCCCGGGAAACGCTGGCCTTGCGGTCTGGACCCAGAACCTCGGCCAGTTGCCCCAAGGTTTTGACCACCCGGTAGGGCGATTCGTAGAACACCATAGTCCGTTCTTCTTCGGCGAGTTGCTTGAGTCGGGTTTGCCGGCCTTTTTTGACGGGCAAAAAGCCTTCGAAGGTAAACCGGTCGGTAGGAAATCCCGATTGCACCAGCGCCGGAATGACCGCCGTAGCCCCGGGGAGGCATTCGACATCAATGCCGGCGGCTAAGCAAGCCCGTACCAGCAAAAAACCGGGATCGGAAATGCCGGGCGTACCGGCGTCGGAGACCAGGCAAACCTTCTCCCCTTTTTCCAGTCGGGCTACCATATTTTGAACGGTGTGATGCTCATTGTGGGCATGGTGGCTGTGGAGTGGTTTTTGAATACCAAAATGTTTCAGTAAAAATCCAGTGGTCCGGGTATCCTCAGCCAAAATAAGGTCCGCTTCCTTGAGCACACGCAAGGCACGCAAGGTGATATCCTCGAGGTTTCCGATGGGTGTAGGCACTAACACAAGTGGCATATCAGGAAGCGAGTAGTTGATCAATTTTTGCCGCCATATCATAGTCCTTTTCGGTCACTTGATTTCCAGCGTCGTGGGTAGTAAACCGAAGTTCGACTTTATGGTAGGTATTGATGATCGTCGGGTGGTGTTGATTGACCTCGGCGAGGAGAGCCACTTGGGTCAAAAAACCGAAAGCTTCGATGAAGTTCTTAAATTCATACGAACGGCATAGATGGTCTTTGTTGAGGTGCCACATGGTATTCTAGGATTAAATGGATGCAAATCAACGCAAAAAAAGTGAGAATGTCATCCCGATGGGGTGAAATGGCATTGGCCTATGAGAATATAAAGATTAGGCAATACGTAACATGTATACAAGATCACTTTATGTTGGCAAGATGAAAATTATGACGACAGGTTGCCTTCAAAGATTTGGATACATTGGAAAAAAAGCCTGTTAGACACGTAATCTGTTCAACCATGATCAACTGACCACCAAACCTATTTTATCATTCATTGAAATGCAGGGTTCTCTGACAATTCTAGTGAAAACCTTAACCTAATACTGAACGAATTATTAGATTTTAACCTCTAAAATGCAGTTGATCAGATGATTAAAAATCAAGATCTTTAAATAGACTAGTAAGAAAAATTTTAAAAACAAAAGAATTGTCAGAGAACCAAGTTTATTTCCTTTTAAACAAGCTTTTAAAACTACAATTCTCTTTCCCAATTCAATTGAAAAGGAAGATTAAATCTTACAGAATAATCCCTACGGAAACTATACCAATCATCATGCCTTTTCATTACTTCAATTGCATCTTGAATGAATTGATCAAATAATGTTATTCCAGCATTTGATAGAAATTGGAAATGCTTAAAATTCCTCTTACCATTCTTTATGTAGGGATTACGTTTTCTTAGCTCTGGAAGAGTTTCCTTTGTAAATCTAGAATAAATCAATTCGTTTGTGAATCTTCCGACTATTGATGGTTTTTCTTTAAACCCATTTTTAGGTATTTCCCAGCCTTGAAGTCTATAAATTTCAATGTAAAACTCTTTAGGCACCCTTGCTTTATAGTCCCGAATGAGATGGGAGATATAATTGGTATTTTCAGCAATTTCTACACCCGGATCAAAAAACCTAGTCTTAAAATTTTGGATTTCTAAGGACCTATCTAGACTTAGATCTCCAAAATCATTTAAAATTCTCTGTTCAGGTTTGAGAATTAATTCCAACTTCAGATAATAGTCACTGATAGACCTTTTACCTTGCTCATTTAACTCAGATCCAAATCCAAGATTTAACTCCAAGTTTTGGTTTTCAACCTTTTTCCTTTTCATACAAAAACATTCTTTTTGAGGTGTTTTACGACATCATTAATTGTGTTGGGACTTTCTTCATTCCAATTATTAAAAACATCTTTAATTGGATTTATATCAGGATTGTGCTTGTGGACTAATTTCCAAGCAACGGAACTATTATTACCTTTATCAATAGCATTAAATAGATAAATAAAACTGGGATGAATATGATTAACACGGGCAAATTCATTAATATAGTCAGTGTTTCCAAGATAATCAGATACTATTAACATTTTTTCTTTAGGTAGAAAATAGTCTCTAGCAAATGTATCTGCCTCATTTTCACGTTCCAATTCAGTCAAATCAATAGTATCTTCGTTGGATACAAGAAGTTTATTTTTTCGAACATAATCCCAGTCAAATAAAACATGAAAAAGCTCATGTACTAGTGAGAACCAAAAAGTTGGATAGTGTCCTCTGTAATCAGTGATTATTATTCCAGGTTTCCCATTAGCCTCCATGACAACACCTCTTAAATGTAATGTAGGTATTGATGACTGGAAGATAACCGTAACTCCCATTCTATAAAGGATCTTAACTACGTTAACAAATCCAAGATCGACATTTGTAGAGTACCATCTTAAATCAGAAAAGAAATCAATTAAACCAGTCCTATCGTAAGGAAAAGGGTTATCCAAATCTTTAATTATTGTCGATCCTCGTTTAAGCCACATAGATCGACTTAAATTATTTTTTGGCTTTAATTTTCCAGCACTAAATGCTACATTATCAATCGATACTTGATATTCAAATATGCTATTAATTCCAAGAAATTTACACAATTTTTCTTCAATATCTTTGTAATTACTTAAATCGTTAATTATTCCAGATTTTTTAAGAACTGCAAGGTCAAAATTTTTATTTATAAATTCGATTTTATTTGATGAAAATGGTAACAATTCTGGAAATTTATTTTGAAGTTCATTCAAAAATAGGTTTATGACTGTAGTCTGAGGAATCTGTAGAAAGCTAGCTAATTTTATTAAGACGGTAAAATCGACTTGCTTCAATGAACCTTCTAGAACACCTGTTAATGTCCTCGTCTCAATACCCAAGATTTTCAGGGACTTGGTTTTTGTAATACCAAGCTGCTCCAACCTATCATCAAACAAGGTCTTTAAAGTTTCATTTGTGCCTATCTCATTATCAAAAATATTTTTAAGAAGGTTGTCGATTTCAAAGTGGTCATTCCGTTCCATAATTCAAGGGTGATGTATCATTACAACACAAAAAAAATAGGAAAGTTCATCCTATGGCATTAAATTGTCAAAAAAATGTATAATTACACCACCCTAAATTTAAGATAATTTATCCTTTTTAATCAAAAATATCACGGAATACTAGAATTTCCCTTTGTGAACTCAACATTTGGCCTTATGTAAACTTATTGAGTCTAAATGAAATATTTTGGGTCTTTGTCTCTAATTGCCTAAATTGAACTTTAATTTTTATTAAACTTTGATGCTTAAAAAACTCATTCAATCTAAAGGTGTGAAACAGAAATGGTTAGCGCAGGAAGTTGGAGTTTCTGAGGTTACCATTAGCCAATGGGCTCAAAAGAAAAGCGTTCCAAATAAAAAACACCTCGAAAAGCTTTGTGAGGTGCTAAATGTTTCCCAAACCGAAATCATTAAATGAAGGCCAACCCTAAATACGAATTTTCATTTACTGCTTGTTCTCTTCATACTCAAGAGATGGTCGGGTTTCTTATGTCTGAAAAAGGATTATGCTTGCCGATAGAGGGTGGAAAGTCCGCTTCTATAAAGCGAAAAAACCAGGAATTTCGAAAACGTTTATGGACCCTAACTGACAATCAAACAATCGCGCTGTTAGAGGGAAATACCGTTATTCAACGTCAAATCTCCTATCTTTCGGTTTGTAAACTCTACGGTTTTTTTAGAGATTTTGTCCTGGAAGTCCTTAAAGAAAAAATGATTCTCATGGATCTTCAAGTAACCGAAGGGGAATACCTTTCTTTTTATAGACGGAAAATGATTGATCACCCTGAAATGGAGTTTCTAAGCGAAACCACAGAGAAAAAAATCAAGCAAGTAGTTTTTAGAATTTTGGCTGAGGCCGGAATTATCAATTCAGTAAAAGAAAAAGTTATTCAATATCAACTCCTAGAACCAAATTTGATCAATCTAATCAAGGATGATCACCCTAAATGGTTTGAGGTTTTTCTTTTGAATGATTTTGAAATCAGCACGTACTCTAACCGGAAATGAATCAGATACGAAAACAGTTTGACCATATTTTTAAGGTTGTTTGCCAACAAGACTTTCTTCAAATGAAATCTCTGGGTGGAGAAATTCCCTTTTATATTGCTGCCTACCCAGCCCAGCAGGAAATTGCTGTACGAGATGAAGTCCGGATGTTGAAAAACAAGCTCAGTTCAAATGGCATCGAGGTCTTGGAAATTAATCTTTTCGACTTGATTTGTACAATTTTAGAGGAAAAGGGTGGAATGGAGCGGATGTTTCGTGTCGAAAAATCCAAAGGTTCTGAAAAATTCCTGAAGGCTTTACAGTCCTCCCTAAACATTCATGAAGTTCTTATGCCCAGAATACAAGATCTAATGGAGAAATCTCAGGTACGCGTCTATTTTCTAACCGGTATTGGCATGGTATTTCCATTTATTAGGTCGCATACAATTCTCAACAACCTTCAATCCATAGCCAAGAATTGCCCCACAGTTGTTTTCTTCCCAGGGGACTACAATGGAAAATCTCTTCAACTTTTTGGCTTACTAACCGATGACAATTACTACAGAGCTTTTAACATAAATGAGATCAAAGCATGAAAATATATCAATTTTTCAAAAAGGACATTCACAGAAACATTGAAACCGTCATAAAGGCAGATGATAAATCAAATATTTCCAATGAGGTAGCCGATTATGTTATCACTAAGGAAATCGGAAGTAAAATTGGCAAATTTTTCGGTGCTTATAATAATTATACTGGTGCCAATGGAGTTTGGATCTCAGGTTTTTTTGGCAGTGGTAAATCACACCTCCTAAAAATCCTCTCTTATGTTTTAGAAAATAAGGAGTTCAATGGATACTCAAGCGGTGAATTGTTTGTAGAAAAATTAGAAAATGATCATATCTTGAAAGCGGATGTCCAATCGGCCGCCAAGATTCCATCTGAGTCCATTCTTTTTAATATTGATCAACAAGCTCAAATCACATCAAAAGCAAATCAAGATGCCATTTTAAAGGTCTTTTACAAAGTATTTTATGACCATTTAGGCTTCTATGGTTTTCAACCCCATGTGGCAGAATTTGAATTGTGGTTAAAGCGAAATGACCAGCTGGAGGAATTCAAATCTCGGTTCAATTCAAAAAGTACAAAGCCCTGGGAAAAAGCTAGAATCGATTACTATGATCCTATCGTGACGGATATAATCGCCGAGGTTCTAGCAGAAATCAATGGTAAATCTCAAGCAGACTATAAGGATATTCTAGATAAAATTGAAGATAAAAGCAGGCAGTCCATTGATGATTTTTGTGAGCGAGTCATGGAATACATCAAATCCAAAGGTCCTTTTTTCCGCTTAAACTTCTTTGTAGATGAGATTGGACAGTACATCAGTGACAACACCAAATTGATGTTAAACCTTCAAACAATCGCTGAAACCTTGGCAACCAAAACCAAAGGCAGGTCTTGGATTTTGGTCACGTCTCAAGAGGACTTGGAAAAGGTGGTTGGTGATATGAACAAAACACAGCAAAATGATTTCTCAAAGATTCAAGCAAGATTTGAGATTAAAATATCGTTAACCTCTGCCAACGTAGACGAAGTAATTGAAAAACGGTTACTCGAAAAATCGGAATCTGCCACCGAAAAACTAAAAGACTTATACCAAAAAGAAAATGTACATATCAATACTTTGATCTCTCTTTCGGACACAGGTGTGCAGTTCAAAGGTTTCCAAAGTGATCTGGATTTTGTTAATAAATACCCTTTTCTCCCATATCAATTTGATCTTTTCCAGCAATGTAGGCGCGCACTTTCAACTCATAACGCCTTTCAGGGTAAACATGCTTCGGTTGGGGAGCGTTCCATGCTTGGTGTTTTCCAACAGGTTATGCAATCTATTGGTGAAAACGATGAAAAAACAATCGTTGGATTTGATCAAATGTATGAAGGTATTCGAAATGAACTAAGGGGCGAGATCCAAAGCTCCATTTTATTAGCTGAAAAAAATATTTCCAATGACTTTGCGAAGCGGGTACTCAAAACCTTATTCTTGATAAAATACTACCCAAGCTTCAAGCCTGCCAAACGGAATATTTCAGCCCTTTTGATTGATTCGATTTACGTTGACCTAAAAGCTCATGAAACAAAAATCGAGGAAGCACTAAATCTACTTGAAAACCAAAGCTATATCCAACGCAATGGAGATCTATATGAATTTCTTACTGACGATGAAAAAGATATAGAGCAAGAAATCAAGGAATTAGATATTGATGACCAAGCGATTACCCAACAACTAAAAGAACTTTTCTTTGATGAAATAATAAAAGAGACTCAGATTCAATATGTGGATAATAGACAGAGCTATAATTTTACCTCCAAGGTAGATGGGGCAACTGTGGGAAAAGAAAAGGAGCTGACCATTGAAATCATCAGTGAAAATAACCCGGATTATGAAAATACTGCTTACCTGCAAAGTCAAACCATGGGTAGTCCAATCATGCGTTTGGTCTTGCCTCCAAATTCTATTTTTATAAAAGACATTAAGTTGTACTTGAAGACTGCCAAGTATATTAAGCACAATCAGACTACATCTGTAAAAGTTGAGCGGAGAAGAATCTTACAAGATAAGGGTTTACAGAATAGTGAAAGAAGAGGAAATCTCATTTTTTTAGCGAATCAATTACTTGCGTGCTCCGATGTAATCATCAACGGCACCAAACAGGAAATGGGAAGTCATACGGAAGGTAAAGCAAGAGTATTTCAAGCCTTCCAGATTTTGGTAAAAACGGTATACCCAAATCTTCGGTTAATAGCCCACCGAACCTACACCGAGGAAACGATCAAACAAATCATCAATTCCACCCAAGGTGATGTATTTCAAGTGGAAGATAACCTTACAGAGGCAGAACAGGAAATCTTAAACATCATAAACCGACGAAAAATGAGATCTGATCGGACTAGTCTTCATGACTTGAAAGATGGTTTAGGCACAAAACCCTATGGCTGGTATCCCAATGCGGTTTGGTCTATTGCCGCTAAACTGTACAAACGTGGACAAATTGAATTAAAACAAGACTCAAATATATTGGAAGATAAGGATGTCCTTCAGTCATTCCTGAATTCATCTAAATATTCCAACACACTTGTTCAAGTAAAAGAAGCAGAGGATCCCAAGGCTGTTAGAGCATTGAAAGAACTCTATGCGGATGTATTTGATGAGGGATGTGCTTTTAACCTCGGAAAAGAAATCGCTTCGGCTTTCAAAGAAAAGCTTAAAGAAATACTCCATGAAGTGGAAGTATTCCACAAACAGAGAGTTGAGTACTCGTTTCTCTCCTCACTACAAGAGCCCCTTGATTTACTAAAGAGACTCATATCCAAAGATCACGGACAGCTTTTAGTCCAAGTCAACGAATTTAAGGATGAACTGCTTGATGCAAAAGAATTGGTGCTTGATCCTACACGTAAATTCATGAATGGAGATCAGCGAAAGATCTATGATGACATCCGAAATACCCTGAATGGAGACAGATCCAATTTTGAGTATGTGGATGGTGAGGAGCTTGATCTTCTTCGAAATCTGATGGTGAACCCGAAACCCTACCAAGGCAATAGCATTCGAGAGGCCAAAACAGCCAAAGATCAATTGACGGAAAAGGTACTAGCCAAAATTTTGGAGGAGCGAACCCATACAGAAGAAATTATACAAGAATGTATCGGACAACTCCAAGCCGAACCTGACTTTGCTCAACTCTCGCCAACGGAACAAGCTATAACCTTGGCGCCTTTCCAGATCGAAATGTCAAAAGTTCCTTCACAAACCTATATTGGAGTCCTTCGGGATAATCGAAACCGCATAAAAAATGAAATGCTAACCAAGCAGCTAAATGAGCTGTATCAGAAAGTTCATGAAAGGGTTTCTGAGGTGGGTGAAAAACCAGTGGAGAAAATTGTACCCAAAATTGTCAACGCTGGCTCCATCAACATTGCCTTTCCGGTCAGTCAGCTGAAAACAGAAGCAGATGTCGATGCCTACGTCGAAGTGCTACGTGCTGAGTTTAAAAAACAGATTCAAAACAACCGAAGAATTTCCATTTGATGAATACGAATTCCCTTAAAAAATTTGCTCAAGAAGCCCGAAAGAAATTGATCGCCCAAATTGGGGCGAAACTTGAATTGGTTTTGACCTCAGATTCGATCGAATTTAGAGAAAAAGAATTTCAGATCCGACGATTGAAAGAGGAGATAACGAATACCTCCAAAGAACAAGTTATTGATAAAGTGGCCTATACCTGGTTTAACCGACTCGTGGCCCTTCGATTTATGGATGTTAATGACTTCCAGCCGCTTGGTTTACGGGTGATTTCACCTAAAGATGGATTTACCACACCCGAGCTGTTGGAAGAAGCGAAGCAGGGCCATATTCCTAGCGAACTCGAAGTTAAAAAAGAACGAATATTTGACTTATTGGATAGGAAAATCCCGAGTCTTAATCCTCAAAATGAAGTACTTAAAGAGCTTTTGATCGGAGCTTGTAATTATTTACACTCAAAGCTTCCATTTCTTTTCGAAAAGATCAATGACTACACGGATCTGCTACTTCCTGATGACCTGATTTCAGAATTTTCCATCTTGCAGGATATTCGAAACGGAATGGGTGTAGAAGATTGCCAGGAAGTAGAAGTCATTGGTTGGTTGTATCAATTTTATATTTCGGAATTAAATGAGGAGTTAATTAGCTCGAGGCGGCAGTACAAAAAACATGAATTAGCTCCTGCCTCTCAGCTCTTCACTCCACGTTGGATTGTTGAATACATGGTAGATAATACCTTGGGGCAACTATGGACAGAAATAAATCCAAATACTCGGGTTATCGATCTTATGAGGTTTTATATCAAACCAAGCTATTCAGATAACTTAAAACAAAGGAATAAAAAGAGCATTGAAGAGGTCAAATTCTTTGAGCCGTGTGTAGGTTCAGGCCATATTCTTTCCTATGCATTCGACGTTTTTTATAAAATCTATGAAGAAGAAGGATATAATCCAAATGAAATCCCCGCTTTGATATTAACAAAGAACCTTTTCGGTGTAGATATCGATCCACGGGCCGCTCAGCTTGCTTCTTTCGTTTTGATCATGAAAGCACGTAAAAAGGTTAGGAATTTCTTCAGAACTATTGAGCGGACTAATCTTCAGCCCAACATTTCCCATTACCAAGATTTTGATTTTGATAAGAAGTTCAAAAGTGCTACTGTCCTAGGGTCCTTGATAAAGGTAGAACCTAAAGAAGTGGAAGATTTCAAAATAGAAGCTAACTCTCTGTTTACAGCAAGACAGGAGGAATTAAAAAAGCTTTATGGACTTCTCGGACAGTCTTATGATGTGGTGGTAACGAATCCACCCTATATAAACTCGTCTCGCATGGAAGGTGAACTAAAGACTTTTGTTGAGCAAAACTATCCCAATACCAAATCAGACCTCTTCTCTACTTTTATCATTCGATGCCTTGAACTTTGTAATGAGGATGGATTAACGGGATACATGACACCATTTGTTTGGATGTTTATTTCTTCATACGAAAAACTCCGTGTCAATCTAATTGATCAACATTTTATCAATAACTTGATCCAACTAGAATATTCGGGCTTTGACGGAGCCACGGTACCGATTTGCACTTTTACCTTAAGAAAAAATCCAATTACTGATTCAAAAGGAAGCTATATTCGATTGAGCGATTTTAAAGGGCCAAAACTTCAAGAGCCAAAAACACTTGAAGCTATTCATAACCATTCCAGTGGGTGGTTTTACCAAGCCAATCAAAAGGATTTTGAAAAGATCCCTGGCAGTCCCATTGGTTTTTGGTTGAGCAGTAAAATTTTCAATCAGTTCGATAGAAATAGAGGTGTTGGCGATTATTTAGATTTCGCCTCGGGAATGTCTACAACTAACAACCAAAGATTCCTGAGGTTGTGGCATGAAATAGATTTTTCAAATATATCCTTCAACTCCACTGACTTAGAATCCGCAAAAAAATCAATGTTGAGATGGTTCCCTTATTTAAAGGGTGGGGCGTTTCGAAAGTGGTATGGCAACAAAGACTATGTTTTAAATTGGTTTGATGATGGTGTTGATATCAAAGAAGCCGTTGTAAATAATCCTTCAGACCCAAATACTACCCATTGGTCAAGAAGGATATATGGAACTGATAACTTTTTTCTTCCAAATATTAGTTGGTCAAGAATTTCCTCAAGTGATTTTTCATGTCGAATGTCGGGGTCAGGCACCGTGATTTCAGATGCAAGCAATGGAGGATTTTCAAAAGATCAGGAAGTTCTATTTAAAGCCTTACTTTTTTTGAACTCAAATGTGGTAAGGTTACTGTTAAAAGTGATTTCGCCAACTTTGAATTTTCACTCAGGCGAAATAAGAAAAATTCCTTTTATAGACAAGGTTTTAGTTTCAGATTTCAAAGGACTTGATAAGAGTCTTTTGAATATTTCAAAAACTGATTGGGATTCAAAGGAATTGTCATGGGACTTCATTATTTCTCCAATTTTAAAAAATAAGGTTTCTGATCTTGAGGACACATTTGAGGTCTATCTTCAGTTTTGGTCAAACAAATTCTTCCGACTCCATCGAAACGAAGAAGAGCTAAACCGTCAGTTTATTGAGGTCTATGGGCTTCAGGAGGAACTGACACCTGATGTTCCTTTGGAGGAGATTACTATTCTGCAAGACGAGTTGGACAGAGAGGCACTGAAAGGACAAAATGCCCGATTGGAGCGAGATCCGGTGACTGGATTGGTGACCGATTACAGTGGCATAGAAGTGAAATTTGATGCCAAGGAGGTCTTTGCGCAGTTTATCAGCTATGCCGTTGGTTGCATGTTTGGCCGCTACTCTCTGGACAAAGAAGGCCTAATCTTGGCTAACCAAGGCGAGACTTTTGAGGATTATTTATACGTCATTGCCACCGCAGGGAAGCAATCTCATCCAAGCTTTTTACCTGACAAAGACAACATCATCCCCGTCCTCGATGACGAATGGTTTGAAGACGATATCGTGTCAAGGTTCAAGGAGTTTCTCCGAGTGACCTTTGGCAAGGATAACTTGGAGAAAAACTTAGCCTTTGTGGAATCAGCCATTGGAAAGGACATCCGCAAGTACTTTGTGAAGGACTTCTATACCGACCATATTAAGCGGTACAAGAAGCGTCCGATCTATTGGATGTTTTCCTCACCCAATGGTTCTTTCAATGTGCTTATCTACATGCATCGCTACACGCCAGATACCCTGAGTAAGATCCTAAACGATTACCTCAATCAGTACCGTGAAAAGCTTCGTGCCCGGGTAGAACACTTAGAACACATCATGGTATCCGGAAGCTCCACCGAACAAACCAAGGCAACCAAAGAAAGGGATAAGATCCGTTCTATTTTACTGGAGTTACAAGAATACGAGCGGGATATATTGTATCCGTTGGCTACTGAACGCATCGCCATTGACCTAGATGATGGTGTGTTGGTCAACTACAATAAGTTTGGAAAAGCCATCAAGGAGGTCTCCGGGCTAAACGACAAAAAAGCCAAGGAAAAAGTACGCAAGTTTGATTGGATAGATATAAGGACGATTCGATGAGTAAGATTGAAGAAGGATTACGTCGGCTGTTTGAGGACCATCGGGTCATTTTTTGGTACGATGAACAAGCGGAATTAAAAGAAGATTATACCCAACTTCAGCTTGAAGGGGTAGAAAAAGTGCACGTGGGACAAAATCCCTTTGAGATCAAGTATTTGGTCAATAAACAAAAGCCTGAAACTAGGTTTTTGCTGTATTTCAACAACCCAAAGCCTGTAGCCGAAGACAATTGGTTACTTGATATGGAACTGGCCTACCATGTCTTTCAAACCGATCAAGCGGCTTTGTTTATTCAGGAAATGGAGCTTGGTTTTCATTTGAAAGATCTGATTCAACATCATTTAGAGTTTTTCAAAGCCAAGGAACGCAGATCCAAACTGAAGGAATTGGCCACTAAAGAGGATGGACACCGTGAGGTACGTTATAAAATGCTATCCATTGTTTTTGGTGTAGATAGCCTGAGCCTATCCACATTTATTCTTTCCCATATTGCAGCGTTTTCAGAGGGAAATGACCGAATAGATCGGGAAATGAATCGGTATCAATTGGATGAATTTTATTGGAGTGAAATAGCTCGTATTTATAACTTTACAACTGAATCAAAATCCCTCTTTGAGTTTTTGTTGGAGGTTTTTCAGCAAAACTTTGTGTTGGGGGAAGATCTTGGAATCGGATTGGAATCTAAGTTATTACTTTCCCAATGGCAAGATTCCATTCAGTACAGAAGTTGTTTTGATGCGATGTCTAGGCAAGTAGCCGATGCGTTGGCCATTTCAAAAATCTATGAAGCCACACCGCTCGATAAAATAATTGAGGATGAACTATTCCGTTTGACGGATCAAAAAATCATCCATGAATTTCAATCCTTGATAGTCGACGGAGATATATCGTCAGACCGCATTTTTCAAATCATCAAAAAGCGAGAAAATAAGTTTTGGTATCCAGAATTTGAATCCATGTACCAAGCCACCTGGTATGGTGCAGAATTGATTAGCCTCGTGCAAAAATATGGGAATAAGTCCTATGCTAGCCTGGAGGAAGGAACAAAAAACTACGCCGAACAACTCTACAAGGTTGATCAGGCGTATCGTAAATTCATTTGGCATTACCGAAAGACAAATCAAAACAGAATATTGTTTGACCTATATGAGCGGGTTGAAAAGGTCTATTCCAATGATTGGCTTTTGGAGTACAATAACAATTGGCAAAAAGTTATTGATGATCTTCAGCAGTGGCGAACACATGAGCCTTACAGTCAAAGACAATTCTTTTTTACACATGTAAAACCCATATTAGAAAAAAAGCAACGTCTATTTGTCATCATTTCCGATGCCCTGCGGTATGAGTGTGGAGAAGAATTGAATAGGCGATTTCAGTCAGAAAATCGGTACACTTCTTCCTTGGATCATTTGGTATCCTCTGTTCCCTCCTACACACAACTGTGTATGGCCTCCCTTTTGCCCATCAAAAAGACCTTACATATTCAACCTTTTTCAGATACCGTTTTTGTGGATGATATGTCCAGTGCGGGATTAAGTGGTCGGACGAAGATTCTTGAAGTCAATTCAGGAGTAAGAGCCACAGCAATTCAAGGCGAGGCCTTTATGGCGCTCAATTCGGCCACGGAAGGTCGAGCCTTTGTCAAAGATCATGACCTGATTTATATCTATCACAATGTCATTGACAAGCGTGGAGATGATAAAACATCAGAAGAAACAGTCTTTGAAGGTGTGGAAGAGGAAATCAATTTTCTGGTTGATTTAGTCAAGAAAATTGGGAATATGAACGGGAATAACATCCTGATTACCTCTGACCATGGGTTTGTTTATCAGCATCATACCTTGGAAGAAAGCGAGTTTTCTTCCTCCAAGTTTGATGGAGAAATTTGGAAAGAAAACCGTCGATTTGTGATAGGTCGGGATTTATCTCATGATATGGCCGTTAAAAAATTGACAGGAGAGCAATTATGGCTAAATTCCGATTTAGAGGTGTTAATTCCTAAATCAATTAATAGACTTCGAATTAAAGGTGCAGGAGCCAAGTATGTTCATGGCGGTACGACATTGCAAGAAATCGTCACACCATTGGTCAAAGTAACTCGCAAGCGGGAGAACACCAATCGACAGGTGGAAATTGATATTATTCAATCCACAGATCGAATCACCACCAATATCCTAACCGTTTCTTTCCTTCAACAAGATTTGATTTCGGAACAAATATTACCACGGACCATCCGGACAGGATTGTATGCCTCTGACGGAGAACTACTTAGTGATCAATTCAAATTCACTTTTGATTTTTCAGAGGGAACTGAACGTCAGCGAGAGGTAAAACATTCATTTCATCTTGGGGCAAAAGCCAGCGGAAAGTATAAAAATCAGCGTATCAATTTAGTTTTGGAAGAACCTATCGACGGTACTTCTAAGTGGAAGCCCTATAAGGAATATAAATACTCCTTGAACATTTCATTTACCTCAGATTTTGACAATTTTTGATATGAAACCACTCGATCAAAAAATCAACCAATACTTTGCCGGTAAGGTAGTCCGTAAAGATCTAACCAAGTTGGTAAAAGGAAATGCGATTGTACCAACTTATGTGTTAGAGTATCTTTTAGGTCAATATTGTGCGACGGACGATGAGTCTTCGATCGAGCAGGGGATCCAAACCGTTAAGAATGTGATATCCAATCATTTTGTTCATCGGGATCAAGCTCAAATCATCAAATCCACCATCCGAGAAAAAGGATCACATCGCATCATTGATAAGATTTCGGTCAAATTAAATGACAGAGATGACCAATACGAAGCGAGTTTTGCCAACCTTGGACTAAATAAAGTCCCTGTCGCCGACCATGTTGCCAAGGCCTACCCAAAACTTCTAACTGAAGGGGTTTGGTGTATATTAACCATGGGTTATTTGCGAACAGACGAGAAAAATTCTACTCCATGGATTGTTGAAAATATAAAACCGATTCAGATTTCCAACGTTGATATAGACGAATACAAGGAAGCTAGGAAGTACTTCTCAAAGGAAGAATGGATTGATTTACTTATCCAAACCATGGGATTGAACCCTGATGAATTTTCTTTTAGATCCAAACTTTTGCAATTAACACGCTTGGTGCCGTTCGTAGAGAATAATTACAACCTCATCGAATTGGGGCCAAAAGGCACTGGGAAATCACACGTTTTTTCAGAATTATCTCCACATGGGATACTCCTATCGGGTGGGGAAGTAACCAAAGCAAAGCTTTTTGTAAACAACAGTACTGGAGCCATTGGATTGGTGGGTTTTTGGGATGTTATAACGTATGATGAGTTTGCCGGTAAAACCAAAAAAACTGATCGAGGATTGGTCGATATCATGAAGAACTACATGGCGAATAAGTCCTT
>Ga0075154_10000638_pt1 | contig 28737 bp, 24 predicted proteins | sample JI71714BDNA_FD_70965 | JGI IMG/M metagenome (GOLD analysis project Ga0075154, IMG submission 70965) | Wastewater effluent complex algal communities from Wisconsin, to seasonally profile nutrient transformation and Carbon sequestration -... | ecosystem: Engineered > WWTP > Effluent > Algae...
CTGACCGCGCCGTGCGTTTCCAGGGTTTGCGGGCGCACGCCCAGCAAGGCCTGCTTGGCCTCGTAGCTGTAAGCGGCCATGCCGCAATCGAACCAGGCGGACGAGCCGGCGACATCGGTCACTGCCTTGGCGATCCAGCCACCGGTGCAGCTTTCCGCGGTGGCCAGCCGGTGGCGCGTGGCCTGCAGTCGCTCGCCGGTGCTGCGTGCGAGGGCGTCGAGTTCGGCGTCGGTGGGTACGGTCATCGTGCACGCATCGCTGGGGATGGCCGACTTGTAGCGCACCACGTCGCAAAACGGAACGGCCCGCTTGCGCGGGCCGTCCGTGGATCGCTTCGATCGCCCGGGATCAGAACTGGAAGCGCAGGGTCATGCCATACATCGCCGGGGCACCCAGGAAGGCGTTGTAGGTGTTCGCCGGATCGTTCGGCGCCGGCGAGCCGACGGCCTGCAACGGACCGTCGAAACCGACCTGCACGTAATCCTTGTCGAGGATGTTGGTGCCCCACAATTCCACCTGCCACTTGCGGTCGCGCGCGCCGATGCCGATGCGCGCGTTGACCACGGCGTACGCGTCCTGCAGCTTCTCGGCGTCCAGGTCGGAGCCGGTGTTGTATTCGGACTGGTACTTGGTGCCGATGTTGAAGCGGCCTTCCATGTTCGCGCCGATGTCCCATTCGTAGGTCATCGATGCCGACAGCGACCACTTCGGCGCAAAGCTCATCTGCGCGCCCGGCAGCTTGTACAACTGGCCGGCCGGCGCCGCGAAGTCGGCACCCGGGATGGTCTTGCCGTACTTGGTGTCGGCATAGACCAGGCCGGTCTGCAGCATCAGGCCGGGCGTGGCCTGCCACAGCAGCTCGGCGTCGATGCCCTGCGAGGTCACCTTCGGGATCGAGCGCACCACGAAGCTGGTGCCCAGGAAGCTGTTGAGCTGGAAGTCGCTGTAGGTCTGGTGGAACAGCGCGCCGTTGAGCAGCAGGTTGCCGCCGGCCCAGGTGGTCTTGGCGCCCAGCTCGTAGCTGTCGACGAACTCGCCCGGGAACGAGGTGTCATCGACCGGGACGATGCCGGCGGCGCCGCTGGACAGGCCATTCGACGACTGCACGCGATCCAGGTTGAACCCGCCTGCCTTGTAACCGCGGGCGGCCGAGAAGTAGGTCATCGCACTCTCGTTCCAGCGATAGGCCATCTTCAGGGTGCCGGACCATTCATTCTCGGAACGGGACTGGTCGGTGGCGCGCCCGTTGTGCAGCGCATTGCTCCACGGCAGGCAGGCGCGGCCGATGATGCCGGACATCAGCGCCTGGTTGCCGGCCACCGCGGGCACCAGCCCGGCCAGCAGCTGCTGCTGCAACTGCGGCGACAGCTGCGAGAACCCGTTGATGCGCGCCGCCAGCAGCCGCGACACCGCGGCACCGGGGTTGGCCAGCGCCGTCCCACAGCCCAGGCTACCGTTCGGGTTGCTATAGAGGGACTCGAGTTCCTTCTTCTCGCGGGTGTAGCGCAGGCCAAGGGTCACGTCGAACGCCTCGGTGGCGTGCCAGGTGTTGTTGGTGAACAGCGCCGTGGTCTTGGCGTTCTGCCTGTACTTGTCGAGCGCGCCGAGGCCGGTGAAGTTGGTACCGAAGGCCTTGCCGGTGAACTGGGACAGGAACAGCGCCGGGTTGGACGTGTTGAACGACAGGCCATAGTTGGCCAGGATCGGGTTCAGCGAGGCCGCCAGGCCAGGCAGCGCATTCGCGCCGACCAGGGTCGAGAGGTAGGGCTCGTAACCCGCGCCCACGCGATAGCTCTCGTTACGCTCCAGGTCCTCGTTGGCGTAGAAGAACCCCAGCAACCAGTCGACCTTGTCGGTCGAACCGGCCAGGCGGAACTCCTGGCTGAAGGTCTTGAAGCGCGCGAACGACTCGTTGGCTTCGGGGCTCTGGTAGATCAGGTCGGCGGCGGTGAAGTCGAAGTCGCGTCCGTTGACCGCGTCCCAGTCGCGATTGCCGGTCACCGAGGTGAAAGTGGCGCCGCCAAGCGCATCCAGGTCGACATTGACCTCGGCCTGCAGCCCGCGGTCGTTCATTTTCTGCGTGGTATCGCGGTTGCTGTACGCCACCCGCGCCCACGGATTGGCCGGGACCGCGATCGCGTTGCCGCCGCCCACGCCGTTGATGATCGCGGCGGTGCTGCCGCTGACCAGTTGCACGGCGGTGCAGCAGTTCTCGTCGCGCTTGGTGCTGTCGGCGGACAGGACGATCTCGACGTTGTCGGTCGGCGCCAGCAGCAGCTTGCCGCGGAAGGTGCGGAAGTTCTGGTCGTAGTCCTTGTCCTCGGTGCGCGGGCCGGCGCCGCTCACCACGTCCATCCAGCCGTCGCGGTCGCGGTGCGCCGCGTAGATGCGGAACGCGGCATAGTCGCCCAGCGGGGCATTGAACCAGCCGGCCAGGCCCAGCGCGCCATAGTTGCCGAAGGTCACTTCACCGGCGCCGCCGAGTTCGAAGTCGGGATTGCGGGTGACCACGTTGATCACGCCGGCCGAGGTGTTCTTGCCGAACAGGGTGCCCTGCGGGCCCTTCAGCACTTCGATGCGCTCGAGTTCGCCCAGGTCGCCGAAACCCACGGAGTTGCGCGGGCGATACACGCCGTCGATGACCACGCCGACCGAGGACTCCAGGCCGACGTTGTCGCCCACGGTGCCGATGCCGCGGATGCGCGCCGTGGTGATGGCCTCGTTCTGGGTGCTGGTAACCGTCAGGCCCGGCACCAGGATCTGCAGGTCCTTGATGTCGCGCACGCCGGTGTCCTGCAGGATCTGCTGCGACAGGCTGGTCACGACGATCGGCACGTCCTGCATCGCTTCCTCGCGCTTCTGCGCGGTCACGACCAGGGCGTCCAGGGTCTTCGCTTCTTCCTTCTTGTCCTGCGCTGCATCCTGGGCAAGCGCGGGCAAGGCGGTGAGCGAAATCAATGCCGCCATCACGGCGACGGCCAACGGCTTCGGCTGCAGTTGCTTGCGATACATGGAACCCCCTAGGTTGAACACGCCTGAATTCCAGCCGTCGCGGGCGCGGCGGCTGCATTTTCGTTGGCGCGACCATGTGGGGGTATGGCGCGCGGGCAGTTGAACGCTGCCTTGACGGAAAACTAACACATCCATACGCCGGCGTGTCCAGTGAATTGCGGCGGCCTTGGGAGGATCGGGCACACTAGCCGCCCCCTGCCCACGCACCCCCCATGTCGCTCGAACAGCACACCCCGTTGATGAAGCAATTCTTCTCGGCCAAGGCCGAGCATCCGGACGTGCTGTTGTTCTTCCGGATGGGCGATTTCTACGAACTGTTCTACGACGACGCCCGCAAGGCCGCGCGCCTGCTCGACATCACCCTGACCCAGCGCGGCAACTCCGCTGGCCAACCGATCCCGATGGCCGGCGTGCCCTACCACGCGGCCGAAGGCTACCTGGCGCGGCTGGTGGCGCTGGGCGAATCGGTGGCGATCTGCGAGCAGATCGGCGACCCGGCACTGGCCAAGGGCCTGGTCGAGCGCAAGGTCGTGCGCATCGTCACCCCCGGCACCGTGACCGACGAAGCCCTGCTCGACGAACGCCGTGACACCCTGCTGCTGGCGATCAGCCGCACGAAGGCAGGATACGGGCTGGCCTGGGCGGACCTGTCCAGCGGTCGCCTTCGCGCCAATGAAGTCGATGGCGACGATGCACTGGAAGCCGAGTTGGCCCGCCTGCAGCCAGCCGAAGTCCTGCTGGCCGACGAAGAAGGCTGGCCCGTCGCGGTGCTGGAATCGCGCGGCCTGCGCCGTCGCCCGCCGTGGTTGTTCGATGCCGAGGCCGGCCGCCGCCAGTTGCTGCAGTTCTTCGGCCTGCATGACCTCACCGCCTTCGGGATCGATGGCAAGCCGCGCGCGATCGCCGCCGCCGCGGCGCTGCTGGGCTACATCGAGGAAACCCAGAAGCAGCGCCTGCCGCACCTGCGCGCGATCGCACTCGAGGCCAGCGACGAGGCCATCGCCATGAACGCGGCCACGCGCCGCCACCTGGAACTGGATTCGCGCATCGATGGCGACGTGCGCGCGACCCTGCTCGGCGTGCTTGATTCCACCGTGTCGCCGATGGGTGGGCGCCTGCTGCGGCGCTGGCTGCATCGGCCCTTGCGCGACCGCGGCGTCGTCGGCCAGCGCCACCATGCGGTGTCGGCCTTGATCGATGCGCGCGCCGGCGAGCTGCTGCGCGACGCCTTCCGCAGCCTCGGCGACCTGGAACGCATCCTGTCGCGGGTCGCCCTGCGCAGCGCGCGCCCGCGCGACCTCTCCACGCTGCGCGACGGCTTGTCGCTGCTGCCCTCGGTGCAGCAGATCCTGTCCGGACTGGATTCGCCGCGCCTGCAGGCGCTGCACGCAGCCCTGGGCGAACACGAGGCGACCGCGCGCATGCTGCGCGCGGCCATCGTCCCGCAACCCCCGTTGCTTGCCCGCGACGGCGGCGCCATCGCCGACGGCTACGACGCCGACCTCGACGAGCTTCGCCAGTTGTCGACCAACGCCGACCAGTTCCTGGTCGAGCTGGAAGCACGTGAGCGCGAAGCCACCGGCATCGCCACCCTGAAGGTCGGCTACAACCGCGTGCATGGCTACTACATCGAGATCAGCAAGGGCCAGAGCGTCAAGGCGCCGGTGCACTACACGCGCCGGCAGACGCTGACCGGCGCGGAGCGCTACATCACCGAGGAGCTGAAGGCCTTCGAGGACAAGGTGCTGTCCGCGCGCGAACGCTCGCTGTCGCGCGAGAAGCTGCTGTACGAAGGCGTGCTCGACCTGCTCAGCGAGGTGGTCGAGCCGCTGCGCCATTGCGCCGCCGCGCTGAGCGAACTCGACGTACTGGCCGGCTTCGCCGAGCGCGCGCAGGCGCTGGACTGGAGCATGCCGGTGCTCCGCGATGAACCCGGCATCGCGATCGAGCGTGGCCGCCATCCGGTGGTCGAGGCGCTGCGCGACGCACCGTTCGAGCCCAACGACCTGCACTTCGATGGCGATACCCGGATGTACGTGATCACCGGCCCGAACATGGGCGGCAAGAGCACCTTCATGCGCCAGAATGCGCTGATCGTGCTGCTGGCCTGCATCGGCAGTTTCGTGCCGGCGGCGAAGGCGACGATCGGCCCGATCGACCGCATCCTCACCCGCATCGGCGCCGGCGACGACCTTGCACGCGGGCAGTCGACCTTCATGGTCGAGATGAGCGAGACCGCCTACATCCTCCACCACGCGACCGAACACTCGCTGGTGCTGATGGACGAGATCGGCCGCGGCACCTCGACCTACGACGGGCTTGCGCTGGCCGATGCGGTGGCGCGCCAGCTGGCATCCGCCAACCGCAGCTACACCCTGTTCGCGACGCACTACTTCGAACTCACCGCCCTGGCGGAGCCGGGCAGCGGCATCGCCAACCTGCACCTCGACGCAGTCGAACACGGTGACGCGCTGGTGTTCATGCATGCCGTGCGGCCCGGCCCGGCCAATCGCAGCTTCGGCCTGCAAGTGGCCGCACTCGCCGGCCTGCCGAAGCCCGCGCTGCAGCAAGCGCGAGCGCGCCTGGCGGAACTGGAATCGCAGAACCGCGATGCGCCCACCGTGCCGCTGAGTGCGCCCGCGCTGGACGCGCCGCAGCAGTTCGGCCTGTTCGCGTCGCGCTCGGCGGCGCTGGATGCGCTCGCCGGCATCGACCCGGACGAGCTCTCGCCAAAGCAGGCCCTCGAGGCGTTGTACCGGCTGAAGTCGCTGGCCTGACCATACCCCTGGCGATGCGGGCGGCACCGCATATCCGGCGATGGCCGCAGCCCAGCCGTCCTGCATGCGGCTTGCGGTGACGGGCCGCGCAGTTTTGCTGCACTGCGGATAGGGCGTCCCTATCGAACACTTCACATCATTCAATTTTTCTTTCGTGAATGCCTGCGTAGGATGGGTCCGGTCGATCACAGCGAGCCGGGAGGCGAGCCATCATGTCCAGCGAAGCGAAGTGTCCGTTCCACCAGACAGCAGGCGGCGGTACCGGCAACAAGGACTGGTGGCCCAACCAACTGCGGCTCGACCTGCTCAACCAGCACTCCGACCGCTCCAATCCGCTGGGAAGCGCGTTCGACTACCGCAAGGCCTTCAAGGGCCTCGATTACGCGGCGCTGAAAGCCGACCTGGCCGCGCTGATGACCGATTCGCAGGACTGGTGGCCGGCCGATTTCGGCCACTACGGCGGCCTGTTCGTGCGCATGGCCTGGCACAGCGCCGGCACGTATCGCATCGGTGATGGCCGCGGCGGCGGCGGCCGCGGGCAGCAGCGCTTCGCCCCGCTCAACAGCTGGCCGGACAACGTCAGCCTGGACAAGGCGCGCCGGCTGTTGTGGCCGATCAAGCAGAAGTACGGCCAGGCGATTTCCTGGGCCGACCTGATGATCCTGGCCGGCAATGTCGCGCTGGAAACCATGGGCTTCAAGACCTTCGGCTTCGCCGGTGGCCGCGAGGACACCTGGGAACCCGACATGGACGTGTACTGGGGCCGCGAGACCAAGTGGCTCGGCGGCGACGAGCGCTATTCGCGCGGCTCGCCCGGCGTGGACGACCCGCATGGCGTGCTGGTCAAGGACGACGACAGCAAGGCGCCGCACACCCGCGACCTGGAGAACCCGCTGGCCGCGGTGCAGATGGGCCTGATCTACGTGAATCCCGAAGGGCCGGACGGCAAGCCCGATCCGATCGCCGCCGCCCGCGACATCCGCGACACCTTCGCGCGCATGGCGATGGACGACGAGGAAACCGTGGCCCTGATCGCCGGCGGCCACAGCATGGGCAAGGCCCACGGCGCGGCAAGCGCGGAGAACGTCGGCCACGAGCCGGAAGCGGCCGACCTGGAACTGCAGGGCTTCGGCTGGACCAATGCACACGGCAGCGGCAAGGGCGCCGACGCGATCACCAGCGGCCTGGAAGTGACCTGGACGAAGACGCCGACGCGCTGGAGCAACAACTTCTTCGAGAACCTGTTCGGCTTCGAATGGGAGCTCACCCGGAGTCCGGCCGGCGCACAGCAGTGGGTCGCGAAGGATGCCGAGGCGATCATTCCCGATGCGTTCGATCCGTCGAAGAAGCATCGGCCGACGATGCTCACCACCGACCTGTCGCTGCGCTTCGACCCTGCGTACGAAAAGATCTCGCGCCGCTTCCTCGAGGACTTCGATGCGTTCGCCGATGCCTACGCGCGCGCCTGGTTCAAGCTGACCCACCGCGACATGGGTCCGAAGTCGCGTTACCTGGGGCCCGAAGTGCCGGCCGAGGACCTGATCTGGCAGGACCCGATCCCGGCCGCCGGCCACGCGGCCATCGATGCGAGTGACATCGCCACGCTCAAGCAGGCGATCCTGGGCAGCGGGCTGTCGGTCGGGGAACTGGTGTCAGCCGCCTGGGCGTCTGCATCCACCTTCCGCGGTGGCGACAAGCGTGGCGGCGCGAACGGCGCACGCGTGCGGTTGGCGCCGCAAAAGGATTGGGCCGCGAACGATCCGGCCCAGCTCGACAAGGTGCTGCAGGCACTGGAAGGGATCAAGTCGGACTTCGATGCGTCCGCCGCCGGCGGCAAGCGCGTGTCGCTGGCCGACCTGATCGTGCTGGGTGGGTGCGCGGCGATCGAACAGGCGGCGCGCGATGCAGGCGCATCCGTCAGCGTGCCCTTCCACCCCGGCCGTACCGATGCCACGCAGGAACAGACCGACGTCGATTCATTCGCGCCGATGGAGCCGTTCGCGGATGGATTCCGCAACTATTTGAAGGGGCCTTCCGAAGTTCCCGCCGAGCACTTGCTGGTGGACAAGGCACAGCTGCTGACCCTGACCGCGCCGGAGATGACCGCACTCGTCGGTGGCTTGCGCGTGCTCGGCGCCAATAGCGGCGGCACCGCGCATGGCGTGCTCACCGACAGGCCCGGCACCCTCAGCAACGACTTCTTCGTGAACCTGCTCGACATGGGCACGGAGTGGAAGCCGACCGGCCGCAACAGCTACGCGGGCCACTGCCGCAAGACCGGCGCCGCGAAATGGACCGGCACCCGCGTCGACCTGGTGTTCGGCTCCAACTCGGTGCTGCGCGCCCTGGCCGAGGTCTATGCCAGCGCCGATGGGGCCGGCAAGTTCGTGCAGGACTTCGTCGCCGCTTGGAGCAAGGTGATGCACCTGGACCGCTTCGACCTGGCCTGATTGCCACGTCCCGAGCTCACCAGGACGGTCGCGCAAGCGGCCGTCCTTCCTTAGGTCACTGCTGGAACAAGCGATAGGTGCGAGTGATCACCTCGGTCACCCAACTGTAGTAGCTGACCCGCCAACGTCGACCGACGTTCGGCTCCCACGGATCGTAGATCATCAGGCTGGTGCCGCGTCCGGTGGGATCGCCATCGCCGCGCGCGCCAACGACAAGCGTCATGTGGCCAGGACTGCCTTCATAGCCACCCGGGACACGCTTCAGGTAGCCGCCCACGTTCCACAACGTGCTGACCATCACCGGCCCGTTGCGCACGAGGTTCACGAAGCCTTGTGGCGTCCATGATTGGGGCGCGAAATAGCGCAGGCCGTGCGCTTGCGCGAAACGCTGCGTAGCCGGCTCCCAGTCGGCGCGGTTGGAGGAATTGCTCAACCCGCCGCCGGCAATGAGGTCGGCAGGCGTGGCGGCGATGACCGCAGGTACCGTGCTCCGTTTCAGCATCGCCGTGCTGGCAGCCCAGCAGGTGTTGTCGGTCGGCTGGGGAATGAAGGGGCGCTGGTGCCGGATCGGCGCATAGGACTCTGCATCGAACAGCGCGTTCTGCGTGCACTGGCCAGCGATGCCGTCGACAACCAGCCATGCTTCATCTTGATAGCGGCGTACCGCGACGCGAGTGTTGTTGCCGAAATCGCCATCGACGCGCAATGCGCAGCCCGGCAGCTTGCGGTTCAGAGCTTCCTGCAGGCGACGCACCGCCTCGCCCCTGGATCCCATCGTCAATGCCGTTGCGGCCATGTCACCACTCCTGTTCGATGAGCGGAATGGTGAACACCCCCACAACCCGGCGCCATCCACAGGAAGGGATAGACACCCTCCATCCAGAGTATCCGGTTCCGCCTAGGCGGACGTTCCCCCCTGGACTCACAACGCGTCGATATCGCCCAGTGCGCGGATCAACCGGCGTGCGCGCTTGTCGGGCTTCGACTCCGGCGGACTGAAACCGGCGCGTTCCGCGGCGCGCCCTGCGCGTGCCTGTTCGCGCGCAAGCTTCGAGGCATCGGATTCGCGATACAGCGCCTGCGCAACGCGCGCCGGGCCACGCACGGCGCTCGACGCGAGCACTTCAACCTCGAAGCGTTCCTCGCCGCGCACCACAAGCAGCGCATCGCCGACGCGCACGCTGCGCGATGGCTTGGCGCGCTGTCCGCCGACATCGACCTTGCCGGTCTCGATGGCGTGCTTGGCCAGCGCGCGCGTCTTGTAGAACCGCGCGGCCCACAACCACAGGTCGAGGCGGACGCCCGGTACGGTTTCGATCTGCATCGTCATCGCGGGGGATCAGGCTCCTGAAATGCAAACGGCCACCCAGGGGTGGCCGTTGCAGGAAACGTTGCGCCCGGATTACTCGGCGGCGGCGGCCGCTTCGGCGGCAGCGGCGGCCTGCGCAGCGGCCTTGGCCTTGGCGTTGCCGGCCAGGTCTTCCTTGATGCGCGCCTTCTTGCCTTCCAGCCCGCGCAGGTAGTACAGCTTGGCGGCGCGGACGTCGCCGCGGCGCTTGACCGTCACCGAGTCGATCGCGGCGCTGTGGGTCTGGAACACGCGCTCCACGCCGAAGCCGTGGGAGATCTTGCGCACGGTGAACGCGGAGTTCAGGCCGGCGTTCTTCTTGCCGATGACCACGCCTTCGTAGGCCTGCACGCGCTCGCGGTTGCCTTCCTTGACCTTGACGTTGACGATGACGGTGTCGCCGGGGCCGAAGTCGGGAAACTTGCGCGAAACCTGGGCGGTTTCGAAGTCCTGGACGAGGGTGTGGATCGAGGGCTTGTTCATGGGATCAACCTTGATGGAATCGTGGCGTGCGGTGCACGCGCCTGTTGGAGTAGTTGTTGCGCGAGTGCACGTGGACCCGCGTCATGGCATCGGTGGAACGTGGTGCGGTACGGCCAGCCGCGCATTATAGCCCGGATTTTTCCAGCCGCGCCAGAGGCTTAGGCGTCTCCCGCGGGAGGCTCGCCCACCGCCGAGAGCCATCGCTCGCGGAACTCCCCCAGCAGGCTCCGGTCCTGCTTCGACAGGCTCGCCTCGTGCAGCAGATCAGGCCGGCGCAGCCAGGTTCGGCCGAGCGATTGCTGCCGGCGCCAGCGTGCGATCCCGGCGTGGTTACCCGACAGCAGGACGTCGGGCACCACGCCCAGCGCATGTTCGACCGGGCGGGTGTAGTGCGGGCAATCCAGCAAGCCGTCGCCCTCGAAACTGTCCTGCACCGCCGATTCCGCATCGTTCAACGCGCCCTCCTGCAAGCGCGCCACCGCATCGACCAGTACCGCTGCGGCCAGCTCGCCCCCGGACAGCACGTAGTCGCCGATCGAGACCTCCTCGTCCACCGCGGCCTGCAGGAGGCGCTCGTCCACGCCCTCATAGCGGCCACAGAGCAGGACCAGGCGCGGCATGGCGGCCAGTTCTCGCACCTTGGCCTGGGTCAGGCGCTGGCCTTGCGGGCTCAGGTAGATGACCTTGGCCGGCGCGGGGTCGGCATCGCGCGCGGCGCGAATCGCAGCGCGCAGCGGGTCGATCATCATCACCATGCCCGGACCACCGCCGAACGGACGGTCATCGACCCGACGGTAATTGCCCTCGGCATGGTCGCGCGGGTTCCAGCCATGGATCGACAGCAGCCCGCGCTCGCCGGCGCGCCCGACCACGCCATGCGCGGCGAGTTGGGCGACGAATTCGGGGAACAGGCTGACGATGTCGAAGCGCATCGGCATCGACGTCAGAAGTCCGCGTCCCAGTCGACGGTGACCAGGCCGGCCTCGAAATCCACGCTGCGGATGTAGTCCGGTTGCACGAACGGGATCATCCGCTCGCGCTCGCCATGCGCGACCAGCACGTCGTTGGCGCCGGTCGAGAACAGGTGCGAGACGGTGCCGAAGTCCACGCCCTCCACGTTGACCACGCGCAGGCCTTCCAGGTCGACCCAGTAGTACTCGCCGGCGGCCGGCGGTGGCAATGCCGAGCGCGGCACCCGCACCTCGACCCCGCGCAGGGCATCGGCGGCATCGCGATCCGCCACGCCGGGCATGCTCGCGATCAGGCCCTTGACGCCCTCACGCAGCTTCACGCCCTCGCAGGCGCGTTCCTGCCCGCGCGCGTCGCGCAGGATCCACGGCTGGTAGCGGGCGATGGCGTGCAGTGGATCGGTGAAGCTTTCCAGTTTCACTTCGCCACGCACGCCGAACGCACCATGCAACCGGCCGACGGTGATCATCCGCTGGCTGGCGTCCGGTGCGTTCATGGGAATGCGATCGGGGGCCGCGAGGCGGCCCGCCGGATCAGGCAGCCTTGGCGGCGGCCTTGTAGAGGTCGGCGACCTTGTCGGTCAGCTGCGCGCCGTTGTCGACCCAGTGCTTGATGCGCTCGAGGTTCAGCTCGACGCGCTTCTCGGCACCCTGGGCGACCGGGTTGTAGAAGCCCACGCGCTCGATGTTGCGGCCGTCACGGGCGCTGCGGCTGTCGGTGACGATGACGTGGTAGAAGGGGCGCTTCTTGGCGCCGCCACGGGTAAGGCGGATCTTGACCATTGCAGTTTCTCGGTGGTGCCCAGCGGCCGGAATGGCCGGGTAAGCCGGCAAGTATAACGTGTTGAATCGGCTGGCGAAACCCGGTCGGACGTCGATTACCTCATCGGCATGCCGCCACGCCCGCCCATCATCCCGCTCAGGCCGCGCATCATGCCCTTCATGCCGCCACGGCCCAGCTTGCCCATCATCTTTTCCATCTGCTGGTACTGCTTCAGCACCTTGTTCACGTCGGCCGGGGTCAGGCCGGAGCCACGCGCCACGCGGGCACGGCGCGAACCGTTGAGCAGGTCGGGGTTGCGGCGTTCCTTCTTGGTCATCGAATTGATGATCGCGATCATCCGCGGCACTTCCTTGCCGGTGACCTGCTGCTTCACCGCCTCCGGCAGCTGGCCGACGCCGGGCAGCTTGTCCATCAGGCCGTGCAGGCCGCCCATGTTCTGCATCTGCTCGAGCTGGTCGCGCATGTCGTTGAGGTCGAACTTCTTGCCCTTGGCGACCTTCTCCGCCAGCTTCTTGGCCTTGTCGTGGTCGACCTGCTGCTCGACCTGCTCGACCAGCGACAGCACGTCGCCCATGTCGAGGATGCGGCCGGCGGCGCGATCCGGGTGGAACACGTCCAGGCCATCGGGCTTCTCGCCCGTGCCGACGAACTTGATCGGCTTGCCGGTGATGTAGCGCACGCTCAGCGCCGCGCCGCCACGCGCATCGCCATCGGTCTTGGTCAGCACGACGCCGGTCAGCGGCAGCGCCTCGCCGAAGTGCTTGGCGGTGACCGCGGCGTCCTGGCCCGTCATCGAGTCGACCACGAACAGGGTTTCGACCGGGTTGACAGCGGCGTGCAGCGCCTTGATCTCGGCCATCATCGCGTCGTCGATGCTGGTGCGGCCGGCGGTATCGACGATGAGCACGTCGGCGAAAGTCTTGCGCGCCTCGGCGATCGCGGCCTTGACGATGGCCTCCGGCTTCTGCGACGCATCGGACGGGAAGAACAGCGCGCCGACCTGGCCGGCCAGCGTCTGCAACTGCTCGATCGCGGCCGGACGGTAGACGTCGGCGCTGACCACCATCACCTTCTTCTTGCGACGCTCCTTGAGGTGCTTGGCCAGCTTGCCGACCGTGGTGGTCTTGCCGGCGCCCTGCAGGCCGGCCATCAGGATCACCGCTGGTGCCGGCACGTTGAGGTTGAGGTCGGTCGCCTGCGAGCCCATCACCAAGGCGAGCTCGTCACGGACGATCCGCACCAGCACCTGGCCCGGCGTGAGCGAACGCATCACTTCCTGGCCGACCGCGCGCACCTTGATCCGCTGGATCAACCCCTGCACCACCGGCAGTGCCACGTCCGCTTCCAGCAGGGCGATGCGCACTTCGCGCACGGCTTCGCTGATGTTGGATTCGGACAGCCGGCCACGGCCGCGCAGGCGCTCCATGGTGCCGGACAGGCGCTGGGTCAGGGATTCGAACATGGGGCTGCAGCCTTGCAGATGCCGGGATTTCGGGCCGCGGAGTATAGCCCGCGCCCGGCCGTCGCACCTTTGTGCGACACTCGCGCGATGACAATCGTTCTCATCGCCGTAGTGATCTACGTGGCCGCAGCCGCCCTGCTCTGGCGCTCCGCCACCGGCGATGCCGGCCCCCGGCGCGGCTGGATTCCGGTGGCGGTGCTCGCCGTGCTGTTCCATGCCGAAACCCATGCGGAGGCCTGGCGCCTGCTGCAAGGCGCGGACATGCACTTCTTTGCGGCACTGTCGCTGGTCGGGCTGGGCATGGCGGCGCTGACCACCGCGTTCGGTGCGTCCGGGCGGATGCCAGCACTCGGCATCGTGGTGTTCCCGCTGGCCGCCGCGAGCCTGTTGGCCTATCGCGCCTACGGCCATGCGGACAATGCCAGCGGCCTCGGCTGGCGCCTGCAACTGCATGCATGGATGGCCCTGCTGGCCTATGCCACGCTGGCGTTGTCGGCCGTGCTGGCGATCTTCCTGTGGGCGCAGGAACGCGCATTGCGCCGGCGTGAGTTCCGCGGCTGGCTGCGCGCCCTGCCGCCGCTGACCGAACTGGAAAGCCTGCTGTTCCGCAGCATCACCGTCGGCTTCGTCCTGCTCACCGCCACCCTGCTGACCGGCCTGCTCTTCGTCGACAACCTGCTGGCCCAGCACCTGGTCCACAAGACCGTACTCAGCGTGCTGTCCTGGCTCGCCTTCGGTGCCCTGCTGCTGGGTCGCTGGCAACGCGGCTGGCGCGGCGCCATCGCCGTGCGCTGGACCCTGGCGGCGATGGCGCTGCTGGTGCTGGCGTTCTTCGGCAGCAAGTTCGTCCTGGAGCTGGTGTTGCACCGGACGGGGTGATCACGCGGTTGCGGCGAGAATACGTTTGCATTGTAGATAATTGCATTGACAACTATTGCATGGGCGCAGATCATGCCGTCCCATGACGAACCCGCATTCCCCTGACCACCCGGTGGCACCCGCCATCGGCAGCTGCAGCGGCTCCACGCTGGGCCTGCTGTTCCGGCAGGCCCGAGACGCGATGTGGGCGCGGATGGAAGTGGAGCTGGCGCGTTGCGGCCATGAGCTGAATTTCAGCCAGTTCATCACCATCAAGACGCTGGCCAACAGCACCACCAGCGTCACCGAGCTCGCCCGCGCGGCCTACCTGCACCCGGGCGCGATGACCCGCCTGCTCGACAAGCTGGAAGCGCGCGGGATCCTGGAACGCGTGGCGGATCCGAACGATCGCCGCGCCCTGCACATCCACCTGACCGACGCCGGCAAGGCGATCTGGCGCGACATCGACCAGTGCGGCCAGCGCGTGCGCGAAGCCGCCCTGCAGGGCCTGGAACCCGTAGAACGCGCGCAACTGCTCGCCCTGCTGGAACGCGTGCGCGACAACCTGAACTCCCCCACGGACTGAACCATGTCCCGTCCCTCGCTCCTGGCCACCGCGCTGGCCACCGCCCTCCTCGCCACCGCCTGCGCCAGCAGCGGCGACATCGCGCCGCGCGGCGCGATGCGCGATGCCGGCAGCCTGCAATCCTCCGCATCGCTGGCCGGCACCCGCGTCTCCGATGCCGCGTGGCCGAGCGAACGCTGGTGGACCGCATTCGGCGACCCGCAACTCGATGCACTGGTCGACGAAGCGCTGGCCAACGCACCTTCGATCGAAGCCGCCGACGCGCGCACCCGCAAGGCCATCGCCCAGGCGGGCCTGGCCGATGCCGCGCGCAAGCCGACGGTTGGCGCCGGCGCGCAGGTGCTGGGCGCACAGCTGCCACCCGCACTGGTCGGCGACGAGATCGGCGGCGACTTCAAGGTCGTCAATGTGTTGACCCTCAGCTTCGCCTGGAACCCCGACGTCTGGGGCGTGTCGCGCAGCAAGTGGCAGGCCGCCGTGGGCAGCGCGCGCGCGACCGAAGTGGACGCGCAATCCGCGCGCCTGGCGCTGGCGGCGAACGTGGCGCGCAGCTACGTGGGCCTGGCCCGCGCCTTCGACGCGCTCGACGCGGCGAACGCCGAAGCCGCGCGCGCCGATGGCCTCATTTCGCTCAACCAGCAGCGGATCAAGGCCGGCCTGGACAACACCATCGCGCTCAACCAGAACCGCAGCGCCGCCGCTGCGGCGCGCCAGCAGGCACAGGCCGCGCAGCACGACATCGATGCCATGCGCAACGCCCTGGCGGCGCTGCTCGGCGCGGGCCCGGATCGTGGCCTCGAGATCGCCAGGCCGATGCTCAAGACCCCCGGCATCGCGTTGCCGTCCGTGCTGCCAAGCGACCTGCTGGCACGCCGCGCCGACATCGTCGCCGCGCGCTGGCGGGTCGAAGCCGCGCAACACGGCATCGACGCCAGCAAGGCCGCGTTCTATCCCTCGATCAACCTCAGCGCGCTGGCCGGCCTGGCCGCCGGCAACCTGGGCGACCTGTTCGGCAGCGATGCCCTGCTGCTCAATGGCGGCCCGGCCTTGAGCCTGCCGATCTTCGAAGGCGGGCGCCTGGAACAGCAACTGCGTTCCAGCGATGCAGACCGCGACCTGGCCGTTGCCAACTACAACGAAACGCTGGTCGGCGCGATCCGCGACGTCGCCAACGCCGTGCAGGCCGCACGCGCGCTGGACGCGCAGGTCGCCAGCACCACCGTCGCCCGCGATGCCGCCGCCAGGGCACATGCCCTCGTGCTGCAACGGCAGCGCGCCGGGCTGGCCACGCAACTCGACGTACTCGCCGCGCAGGCACCGCTGCTGCGACTGGACCAGCAACTCGCCGCATTGGTCGCCGCGCGCCGCATCGCCAGCATCGATCTCGACCAGGCGCTCGGCGGCGGCATCGCCGTCGACTCGCCGAACCCCACTGCTTCGCATTCGAACTGATATCGCCATGACGACCGAAACCACGCCGAACACCTCCACCGGCAACGCCGCGCCGCTGCCGCCCTCGCCTCCCGCACGGGCCGGCAATGGCAAGCGCAAGCGCGCGCTGCTGATCCTGCTCGGGGTCGTGCTGATCGCCGGCGGCGCCTGGCTTGCCTGGTACCTGACGGTCGCGCGTTGGCACCAGTCGACCGACGACGCCTACGTGCAGGGCAACATCGTCAGCATCACCCCGCAAACGCCGGGCACGGTGGTCGCGATCAATGCCGAAGACGGCATGCGCGTCGAAGCCGGCCAGGTGCTGGTGCAACTCGACCCGAATGATGCCCAGGTCGCGTACGCACAAGCCGAAGCGAACCTCGCCAACACCGTGCGCCAGGTGCGCGGCCTCTACAGCAGCGTTGACGCGGCGCAGGCCGACATCGCCGCGCGGCAAGTCGCGGTGGCGCAGGCACGTGCCGACGTGGCCCGCCGCAGCGGCCTGGTCGCGACCGGCGCGGTCTCGTCGGAGGAGCTCGCGCACGCAAGGGCGCAACTGGATGCCGCCGAAGCCGCGCTGTCCGGCTCGCAGGGCCAGTTGTCGCGCAACCGCGCGCTGGTCGATGCCACCACCGTCGGCAACCAGCCGCAGGTGCAGGCGGCCGCCGCGCAACTGCGCCAGGCCTACCTCAACCTGCAGCGCGCGGCGATCGTCGCGCCGATCTCGGGCTTCGTCGGCAAGCGTGCGGTGCAACTCGGCCAGCGCGTGCAGCCGGGCGCCGCGCTGATGACCGTGGTGCCGCTGGAACAGGTCTGGGTGGAAGCCAACTTCAAGGAAACCCAATTGCATTCGATGCGCCTGGGCCAACCGGTGGAACTCACCGCCGACATCTACGGCGACGACGTGACGTACACCGGCAAGATCACCAGCCTGGGCCTGGGCACCGGCAGCGCGTTCGCATTGCTGCCCGCGCAGAACGCCAGCGGCAACTGGATCAAGATCGTGCAGCGCGTGCCGGTGCGCATCGAACTGGATCCGAAGCAGGTCGCCGAGCATCCGCTGCGCCTGGGCATGAGCATGTCCGCCGATGTCGGCATCCGCGACCAGGGCGGCAAGACCTTGCCCGTGGCCGCGCCGGCAAAACCCGTGCTGACGACGCAGGCGTACGCGAAGCAGTTGCAGGACGCCGACGCCCGCATCGACACGATCATCAGCCAGAACCTGGCGCAGGGCCGCCGGTCCTGACCTTCCCTTACGCAGGAGTCGCGCTGGCGGCGCTTCGTTCCCTCCCCCTCCCCTCGTGGTGACGGGCGACGCCCAGCCGGCAGCCAACGCGCTGCCGCTCCTGCACCTTTCCAACAAGCCGAAGCCGCATGTCCACGATCGCGCAAGACGCACCTGCCGGGCCCCCGGCTGCGGCCAGCCCGGCCGCGTTCCGCCCACCGAACGTGGCGCTGACCACGCTGGGCCTGGCACTGGCCAGCTTCATGCAGGTGCTGGACACCACCATCGCCAACGTCTCGTTGCCGACCATCTCCGGCAACCTGGGCGGCAGCGCGAACCAGGCGACGTGGGTGATCACCTCGTTCGCGGTCAGCACCGCGATCGCGTTGCCGCTGACCGGCTGGCTGGCGCGGCGCTTCGGCGAGCGCAAGCTATTCGTGTGGTCGACGATGGCGTTCGTGATCGCCTCGTTCCTGTGCGGCATCGCCAACAGCATGGGCATGCTGGTGGTCGCGCGCGCGCTGCAGGGCTTCGTCGCCGGGCCGATGTACCCGATCACCCAGGCGCTGCTGCTGTCGATCTACCCACCGGCGAAACGCGGGCAGGCGATCGCATTGCTGGCAATGGTCACCGTGGTCGCGCCGATCGCCGGCCCGATTCTCGGCGGCTGGATCACCGACAACTACAGCTGGGAATGGATCTTCTTCGTCAACGTGCCGATCGGCATCTTCGCCAGCCTGGTCGTGGGTCGCCAGCTGAAAGGCCGGCCGGAGCGGCTGGAAACGCCGAAGATGGACTACATCGGGCTGGCCACGCTGGTCCTGGGCGTGGGCGCGCTGCAGATCCTGCTGGACCTGGGCAACGACGAGGACTGGTTCGCCTCGCAGACCATCGTGGTCCTGGCGATCATCGCCGCGATCTCGCTGGCGGTGTTCGTGATCTGGGAACTCACCGACAAGGATCCGATCGTCAACCTGCGCCTGTTCCGGCATCGCAACTTCGCCGCCGGCACGCTGGCGATGGTGGTGGCGTATTCGGCGTTCTTCAGTGTCGGCATCCTGGTGCCGCTGTGGCTGCAGCGCAACCTGGGCTACACCGCGATCTGGGCCGGGTTTGCCACCGCGCCGATCGGCATCCTGCCGGTGCTGCTGACGCCCTTCGTAGGCAAGTACGCGAACCGGTTCGACCTGCGCATGCTGGCCAGCGTCGCGTTCATCGCGATGTCGTTCACCAGCTTCGCGCGCTCGCACTTCAACCTCGACGTCAACTTCGAGCACGTGGCCTGGATCCAGCTGTTCCAGGGCGTGGGCGTGGCGCTGTTCTTCATGCCGGTGCTGCAGATCCTGCTGTCGGACCTGGAACCGCACGAGATCGCCGCGGGCTCCGGCCTGGCCACCTTCGTGCGCACATTGGGCGGCAGCTTCGCCGCGTCACTGACCACGTATGCCTGGTCCGAGCGCGGCGCCGTGCATCACGCACATTTGACCGAAAAGATTTCGACGCAGGATCCAGCGACGCTGCAGTCCGTCATGCAACTGGGCGGCGGCGACCTCCAGCGGGGCGCGGCACTGCTGGAACGGATGATCTCCAACCAGGCGGCGCAGATCGCCTTCAACGAGATTTTCCACCTGCTCGGGATCATCTTCCTGTGCGTGATCGCCTTCGTGTGGATCGCCAAGCCGCCGTTCGCGGCCAAGCTGGGCGGCGCGCCCGCGGGTGGCGGGCACTGATCAGCCGATCAGACGCAGCACGATTCCAACCGACAACCCCAAGGCAGTACCACCAATCACTTCTGGCAACGTATGCCGCGCCATCCGTAGGCGAGCCCATGCGAGCAACGGCATCAGTCCCAGCGCGACGATGCCAGCCGGCATCCACAAGGCGAGCAGCAACACCCCGGCAAAGGCCAGGCTGGCCATGTGCAGGGACAGCTTGATCCAGCGGTTGGCGATGCCGGCAACGCACAGCATCGCCACCGAGCCCAGCACACCGTTCGACGTGGCCGAATGACGCCCGCCCAGCCACAGCCAGTAGCCGAGCGACACCGCCAGCGCCAACGCATACAGCACCGGCCGCTCGCGCCGGTCCGATGCATCCACCGTGCCCCAGCGCCCGCTCTTCCGACGCTGCAACACGAAGGCCCAGACGATGGCCACCGCCACTGCCATGCCGATCGCCGTGCGCGGCAACGAGGCCGGATCCATGCGCCACGCCGCGATCAAGGCCAATGCGGCGAACACCGCGAACGGATGCAGCAGGATCGACGTCCACCGTGCGAAAGCGGATGGCACCGACACCGCGCCGCTCACGCGTGTTCCAGGGCGTCCGCCAGCCGCTCCACCGCGATGACTTCCATGCCCTTGTAGCTGCCCGACTTCGGCGCGTTGCCCTTCGGCACGATCGCGCGCTTGAAGCCATGGGTGGCGGCTTCGTTCAAGCGTTCCTCGCCATTCGGCACGGGACGGATCTCGCCGCTCAGGCCGACTTCGCCGAAGGCGATGGTCTTTTCCGGAAGCGGCTTGTCGCGCAGCGATGACAGCACGGCCAGCAACACTGGCAAGTCGGCTGCGGTTTCCTGCACGCGGATGCCGCCGACCACGTTCACGAAGACGTCCTGGTCGCCCACCATCACGCCCCCATGGCGATGCAGGACCGCGAGCAGCATGGCCAGGCGGTTGCCTTCGAGGCCGACCACCACGCGCCGCGGATTCGACAGCGGCGAGGCATCGACCAGCGCCTGCACCTCGACCAGCAACGGCCGCGTACCTTCGCGCGTCACCATCACGCAACTGCCTGGCTGCGGCGTGCCGCTGCCGGACAGGAAGATCGCCGACGGATTCGGCACTTCGCGCAGGCCGCCATCCGACATCGCGAACACGCCCAGCTCGTTGACCGCGCCGAAGCGGTTCTTGAACGCGCGCAGCACGCGGAACCGGCTGCCGGCATCGCCCTCGAAGTACAGCACCGCGTCGACCATGTGTTCGAGCACGCGCGGACCGGCGATGCCGCCTTCCTTGGTCACGTGCCCGACCAGGAACACCGCGGTACCGGTCTCCTTGGCGTAGCGCACCAACCGCGCCGCGGACTCGCGCACCTGGCTGACCGAGCCCGGCGCGGCGGTCAGCGTGTCGGTCCACAGGGTCTGGATGGAGTCGGCGATCAGCAGCTTCGGCCTGGCCTGCGCCGCGTGTTCGAGGACCCGCTCCACGCAGGTCTCGGCCAGCGCCTGCAGGCCGTCCAGCGGCAGGCCCAGGCGCACCGCACGACCGGCGACCTGGGCCAGCGATTCCTCGCCGGTCACGTACAGACCCGGCAAGGCGGGGGCCATCTTCGCCAGCGCCTGCAACAGCAAGGTCGACTTGCCGATGCCGGGATCGCCGCCGACCAGCACCACGGCGCCCTCGGCCAAGCCGCCGCCGAGCACGCGATCGAACTCGCCGATGCCGGTCGACGTGCGTGCGTGTTCGGTGTGTCGGACATCGGCCAATGCGACCACTTGCGCCACATCGACCTTGCCCGCCCAGCCGCTGCGTCGCGAGGCCGGCGATGCCGCCTGCGCCGCGCTTTCAAGGACGATTTCGCTCAGCGTGTTCCACGCCCCGCAGGCCTCGCACTGGCCCTGCCACTTGGCGTGGTCGGCCCCGCATTCGGTGCATACGTAAGCGCTGCGACGCTTCTGCGAGGGGGACTTGGCGGCGGCTTTGGTCATCGATGCAAGGCGGATGGCGATGCAGCACTGTAGCCGGACGCGGTCGCAACCGCTAAGACGTGCACTACCCGAGACCGCGTCGGTCAAACCCGACCGACCGCGCTGCAACGACTACGTCCTGACGCTCCGAAGAATCGAATCGTGATCGTCAGGCTAGTGAAGTCGTCGGCTGCTCGCCGTCGGCACCCACTTCCGCGGCAGCGCGCTGCTGCAGGATTTTCTCTGCCTGTGCGTCCGCTGCCACCCGATGCTGCAGGGACTTGCACAATTCGATGCCGGCCGTGGTCAGCCGCAATCCATCCGCGTCGTCTTCGATCAGGCCGCTCTCGACCATGCGCTGCCTGATGACACTGTCGCCATGCACCAGTTCGACGCCCTGGTCGATGCGGTTCAGGACATCCAGCAGGGCGAGGTCTTCGAGCGAAATCGCGTCCATGACCGCCACGCTGTTGATGGATCGAGGGAGTGGTGCCGGAAATAGGAATCGAACCTACGACCTACGCATTACGAATGCGCCGCTCTACCAACTGAGCTATTCCGGCGAGGGCGCAATTCTAGCCGCTCGCGCCACGCTCCACCAGCAGGGCGCGCGCGGTCATGCCTGGCCGGTGCGGCGGCGGCCGGACTGCAGGGTGTCGACGAGGCCGAGGACCAACTGCTGCGAGCGCCGCGGCGGGTTGCGGACGTCGGCCAGCAGGATCCGTTCTTCCTGGACACCACCCGCTTCCGCCCGGGGTGCCGGCGCGTCCATGCCGGGGTATGCGGGGAGGCGGCCCCCTGATCGACCCGGATGGAACGGACGAGCCTGGCTCGACCATGCGCGGCCGGCGGTGAATCCCCGTGACTCGGTCGCTGATCGCGACGCAAGCGATCCAAGGCCGACCGGCATGTTGATCCAGATCAATGCCCGAGGGCCGCGATCGGAGAACGATGGGGCGCACGGGCGACATTCTGGCGTTCGTGGCGACAACCGGATCCGTTCCCCTCCAATGGCTGCCGGCCGGCAGCGAGGACACGCCAATGAATGCCGCGCTGAACGACTACCTGCGCCAGATGGTGGACGCCAGGGCGTCCGACCTCTTCTTTTCGGTTGGCGCGCCACCCACGCTGAAGATCGATGGCACGCTGCACCCGCTCGACGAGGCCGCGTTGACGCCGGGCGTGGTCACCGAGCTGGCGCTGCAAGCCATGAACGACCGGCAGAAACGCGAATTCGACGAGACGATGGAGATGAACCTCGCCCTCGACGTGCGCGACGCCGGCCGCTGCCGCGTCAATATCTACCGCCAGCGCGGCAATCCGGCGATCGCGATCCGCTTCATCACCAACCGGATTCCTTCGTTGGAGGAACTCCAGCTGCCCGCATTGCTGCAGGATCTTGCGCTCGAGCCACGCGGGCTGGTGCTGGTGGTGGGCAGCGCGGGCGCAGGCAAGTCCACGACCCTGGCCTCGATGATCGACCACCTCAACACGCATCACCAGGTGCACATCCTGACCGTCGAGGATCCGATCGAATACCTCCACACCCACAAGAAGTCGATCGTCGACCAGCGCGAGGTCGGCCTGGACACGCAGAGTTTCGCCAACGCCCTGCGCAACACCATGCGCGAGGCCCCCGACGTGCTGATGATCGGCGAGATCAGGGACCGGGAAACCATGCAGGCGGCGATCTCGTATGCGGAAACCGGCCACTTGTGCATGGCCACGCTGCACGCGAACAATGCCAACCAGGCGCTGGACCGCATCGTCAACTTCTTCCCGGACACCGCCCATCACCAGTTGTTCGTCGACCTGTCGCTCAACCTCAAGGCCGTGGTGTCGCAGCGCCTGTTGCGCACCGTGGACGGACAGCGTGTGCCGGCGGTGGAAATCCTGTTGCGGAGTCAGTTCGTCGCCGAACTGATCGGAAAGGGCGAGATCGCCTCCATCCACGACGCCATGAAGCAAAGCTCCGAGCTCGGAATGCTCCTGTTCGACGACTCGATCTACCGGCTCTATGCAGCGGGCCGGATCAGTTACGAGGAAGCCATGGACAACGCCGATTCGCGCACCGACCTGGGCGTGCGGATCAGGCTGGAAGGTCCTCGGCCGCCCGGCGAGCACCACGACGAACTCGAGGGCGCGCGGATCCAGGGGATCGACGCGGACGGGCGGGTCGTCGAGCACGCGTCGGCTCACGACGGAACCTATCTCAACGTCCGCGGGGGATGAAGACGTGCGGGGCCGGCGCGCGGAATCCCGCCGTGCCGGGTCGCGAGCCGCGCTGGAGCCGGGACTGCGCGTTCACCCGCATCGCGCTCCCTGCCTCGTGTTCCCGACCATCCAGTGATCCCGCACTTCAAGCGAGTGCCTGGCGCCTTGCACGCGACGGCGGGCCGGGATCCCGAATATCACCGCGCCCGAGTTGATCGGGATCAATGCCGCGGACGCCCGCCAGCCCAGACTGTGGGGGAGCCACACTGGAACCGCTGATGCCCGATTCCACCGTACGCGACACAAGCAAGCCCGTCCTGATCACCGATGACGCCGCGCTGGACCGCTACCTGGCGGATGTCCAGCGCGGCGCATACGGGACCCACCGCATGCCGGCCGGGGTGGAGCTTGCCGACTGGCTGGCCAGCGGCGACGACGCCTGCGAGCGCTGCTACATGCACGCCAGTCGCCTCGACGTACCCCTGGTTCGGCTTCCCGCTGTCGTAGGCGATCCCGAAGTCGCCAAGCTGTTGCCGCCCGCCAAGGCCCGGCAGTTGCGGGTGGTTCCGCTGCGGGCGGCGCAGGGGTTGCTCGCGGTGGCGATGGAAGATCCATCCGACAGCGAGGCGCTGGCCGCGGTCGAGTTCGTCACCACCAATCGGGTCGTGCCGCTGATGGGGTCGGCGCGTGGCATCCGCGCGGCCATCGCACGCAGCTACGACCTGGCCGAGGATCGCGAGACCGCACGCCGGCTCGGCCTGGATCCCCTGGCCAGCATCGATGCCAGCGAAGCCGAGGCGCAGCGACTTGCGCGGGAGCAACCGGTGGTGCGGCTGGTACACGGGCTGATCGCCGACGCGGTGGCCCGGCGCGCCTCCGACATCCACCTGCGCCCCGGCGAAGAGGCGACCGAGGTCCTGTTCCGGATCGACGACGAACTGGTTCCGGTGCGCAGCCTGCTGCGCGCCCTGCACGCCGCGGTGGTGAGCCGGATCAAGGTGCTCGGCGGCATGAACCTGGCCGAGCACCGGCGCGCGCAGGACGGCCGCACCAGCTTCATCCTGGACGACGGCACCGAGGTCGACCTGCGCATCTCGGTGCTGCCGGCAGTGTTCGGCGAGAGCGCGGTGGTGCGCCTGCTGGACACGCGCGAGAGCCTGTGGACGCTCGAGCAACTGGGCCTGGCGGAGGCAGACCGCCTCCGCATCGACGACGTCATGAGCCGCAGCCACGGCATGTTCCTGGCGACCGGGCCGACCGGTTGTGGCAAGTCCACGACCCTGTACGCGATGCTGCTGGAATTGCGCCAGCAGCGGATCAACATCCTCACCATCGAGGATCCGGTGGAATTCCACATCCCGGAGATCCAGCAGATGCAGGTCAACCGCGCGGCGGGCTTCACCTTCGCCAGCGCGATGCGAAACTTCCTCCGCCACGACCCGGACGTGATCATGGTCGGCGAGATACGCGACCGCGAGACCGCCGACATCGCCGTGGAGAGCGCGCTGACCGGCCACCTGCTGCTCAGCACGCTGCATACCAATACCGCCGCATCGACCATCACCCGCCTGCTCGACCTGGGCGTCGAGGCCTACCTGTTGCGCGCCAGCCTGCTCGCGGTGATCTCGCAGCGGCTGGTGCGGCTGACCTGCCCGCATTGCCGGGATGTCGAGGTCATCGCGCCGCGCATTCGCGAAGCGCTGGGTGTCGGGGCTGACGAGGTCTTCCACATCGGCCGCGGCTGCACGCAGTGCGAAGGCCTGGGCGTCCACAAGCGACAAGCCGTCTACGAAATGCTGGTCATGAGCCAGCGCCTGCGCGAGCTCGTTGTCCCCGGCGCCGAAGCGGACACCATCCACCGCGTCGCGGTGGAGGAAGGCATGCGCCCGATCACCCAGGCTGCGGTTGCACTCGCGCGGACCGGCGCGATTTCGCTGGCGGAGGTGTGGCGAGTCCGCGCCGACTGAGCGCTACCAGGGTCCTGCGGGACGCTCAGGCCGGGCCAGAACGCATTGCGGATGCGCCACCCTGCCAACTCGTGGTGGACGACCCTGGCCGCTGCGCAGTTCCCCACCGGTGCGGGCGTGATTGACCGGTCAGCCCCGACCCGTATGGCGGCGGCTGGAATGCAGGGTGTCGACCAGGTCGAGTACCAACTGCTGCGATCGCCGCGGCAGCTCGCGGAAGCCGGCCAGCAGCGTGCGCTCTTCCTCGACATCCACCAGTTCCGCATCGGCCGCCGGCACGTCGGCCAATCCGTCCGGATCGGTCGAGATGCCGCCACGGCCGGTGCCCAGCCATTCCAGCGACACCCGGCAAGCCTTGGCGATTGCCAGCAGGTTCTGCATCGACGGCAGGACCCCATCGGCGGATTCCCAGTTGGAGACCGCGCTGCGGCGCACCTCGACCAATGCGGCCAACCCGGTTTGCGAGAGCCCGGCGCGCCGGCGCGCGCGGCGGATCCGTTCCTGCATCTTCATCGCGCCTCCAATGCCAGCCATCATGGCCGCCATCGATATTGGCACAAGGTTGTACAGGATTGCTGTCTTTCATGCACTGAAAGCGCTTTGAATGGTCGCTCCAAGCGGTGCCAGACAGCGGGAATGGCGTCGATCGCTGATGCAATCCCGTGCATTCACAAGCAGCATAGCGGCTCGGGCGACACGGACGTTGCCCGCTCCTCCCCCCGGGGCGCCGGAGCTCCTCGTCATCGATGCCACGCATTGATTCCGTGCTGCCCCGCTTTATGCAAGGTTGAACGCCACGTTCCCAGCGTGGCGTTCCTTTTTTCCCCGGATGGCGCGCTCAGTCGACCAGGCGCAGGCGCAGTTCCTTGGGCAGGGCGAACACCATGTCCTCGGGTTCACCGTGCAGCTCGCGCACGCTGCCGGCACCGAGTTCACGGAGTCGCTCCAGCACGCCCTGCACCAGCACGTCCGGTGCGGAAGCGCCGGCGGTGACGCCGATGCGCTTGCGCCCCGCCACCCACGCGGGATCGATCTCCTCGGCACCATCGATCAGCCAGGCGTCCGCGCCCTCGCGTTCGGCCAGTTCGCGCAGGCGGTTCGAATTGGAGGAATTTGGCGAGCCGACCACCAGCACGGCGTCGCAGCCCTCGCCGACCAACTCGCGGACCGCATCCTGGCGATTCTGGGTGGCGTAGCAGATGTCGTCGTTCTTCGGCCCCTGCATCTGCGGGAAACGCGCCTTCAATGCCGCGATGATGTCGCGCGTGTCGTCCACGCTCAACGTGGTCTGGGTGGTGAAGGAGCAATTGGCGGGCTGGGCGATGGCGAGCGTGGCGACATCGTCGATGTCCTCGACCAGGTGGATCGTCCCCACCCCGCCCTCGCGGCTCCATTGGCCCATCGTGCCCTCGACTTCCGGGTGCCCCGCGTGGCCGATCAGCACCATGTCGCGGCCATTGCGGCATTGCCGCGCGACCTCCAGGTGGACCTTGGTGACCAGCGGGCAGGTCGCGTCGAACACCTTCAGGCCGCGGCGATCGGCTTCGCGGCGCACCGCCTGCGAGACGCCATGCGCGCTGAAGATCACGGTGTTGCCGTCCGGCACTTCGTCCAGTTCCTCGACGAAGATCGCGCCGCGTGCCTTGAGGTCGTCGACCACGAACTTGTTGTGCACGACTTCGTGGCGCACGTAGATCGGCGCGCCCAGGGTCTCGATGGCGCGCTTGACGATCTCGATGGCGCGGTCGACGCCGGCGCAGAAGCCACGCGGGTTGGCGAGCAGGATGTCCATCGCCGGATTATCCCGCCTTGATCTTGGGCTTGCCGGAGAGCAGCCCGAACAAGGCGATGCCGATCGCGCCGCCGACCACCGCGCAGTCGGCGATGTTGAACGCCGGCCAGTAGTGCTCGCCGACATGCCACTGGATGAAGTCGACCACGTGCCCATGTTGCAGGCGGTCGATGACATTGCCGATCGCGCCGCCGATCACCAGCGCCAGCGGCAGCGCCTGTTTCCAGTCGCGGCGCGGCGTGCGCGCGAGCATCCATGCCATCAATCCGCTGATGCCGAAGGCGAGCACGGTGAAGAACCATTTCTGCCAGCCGCCGGCGTTCGCCAGGAAACTGAAGGCCGCGCCGGTGTTGTAGGTGCGGTACCAGTTCCAGAACCCGTCGATCACCGGGACCGCAGTGTATTCCGGCAGCGACGCCAGCACCCAGGCCTTGGTCAGCTGGTCCAGCAGCAGGACCAGCGCGGAGGCACCCAGCCAGGGCAGTGCGTTCGGCTTCACCACGGCCATCAGAACCACATCCGGTCTTCGCCCGGCCCTTCGATGTTGGAGACGCAACGCCCGCACAGCTGCGGATGCGCGGCATGCGCGCCGACGTCGCCGCGATGGTGCCAGCAGCGCACGCACTTGGCCTTGGTCGTCGGCTGCGCGAACACGCCGATCGCGCCCTTCGCCTCGGCATCCGGCACCACCCGCACGTCGCCGCTGATCAGCAGGAAGCGCAACTCGTCGGCCAGCGGCGACAGCCAGTTCTGGTCGGACACGCCGCAGCGCAATTCGATCTCCGCCTGCAACGCGGCCCCGATCTCACCGGCCGCGCGCATCGGTTCCAGCACCTTGGCGACCTGGTCGCGCACCTGCAGCAGGGCATCGAAGTCGGTCATCGACAGGGCCGCGTCGCCCGGCAGCGGTGCCAACCCGTCGTACCACGTTGCGAACAGCACGTTGCCGGCGCGCTCGCCTGGGATCTGCGGCCACATCTCGTCGGCGGTGAAGCTCAGCACCGGCGCGATCCAGCGCACGAAGGCCTCGGTGATGCGGAACATCGCCGATTGCGCGCTGCGACGGCCGCGCGAGTCCTCGCCCATCGTGTACAGGCGGTCCTTGGTGACGTCGAGGTACAGCGAACCGAGGTCCACGCTGCAGAAATTCATCAGCGACTGCACCACCGCGGCGAAGTCGTAGCGCGCATACGCCGCGGCGATGTCTTCCTGCACCTGCCAGGCGCGATGCACGATCCAGCGATCCAGCGCGACCATGTCCTCCAGTGGGCGCAGGTCGCGCGCCGGCTCGAAGCCATGCAGGTTGCCGAGCAGGAAGCGCGCGGTGTTGCGGATGCGCCGGTAGGCGTCCGCGTTGCGCTTGAGGATTTCCTGCGACAGCGACATCTCGTTGCTGTAATCGGCAGACGCGATCCACAGGCGCAGGATGTCCGCGCCCAGCGTCTTCATGATGTCCTGCGGCTCGATGCCGTTGCCCAGCGACTTCGACATCTTGCGGCCGTGTTCGTCCACTGTGAAGCCGTGGGTCAGGCACTGCCGGTAAGGGGCCGCCTTGTCGATGGCGACGCCGGTGAGCAGCGAGCTCTGGAACCAGCCGCGATGCTGGTCGGAGCCTTCCAGGTACAGATCCGCGGGCTTGCCGAGGCCGCGCTCCAGCAGCACCGCTTCATGGGTGATGCCGGAATCGAACCA
>Ga0075154_10000641_pt1 | contig 28667 bp, 26 predicted proteins | sample JI71714BDNA_FD_70965 | JGI IMG/M metagenome (GOLD analysis project Ga0075154, IMG submission 70965) | Wastewater effluent complex algal communities from Wisconsin, to seasonally profile nutrient transformation and Carbon sequestration -... | ecosystem: Engineered > WWTP > Effluent > Algae...
ATAATAAATTTCTTCAGTTTCAAAGGGCAAAGCTGAAACTTTTTTGCCGTGCTGGTCGGTGTAATAAACCAAATTTTCGGCGAAACCGCGCGGATATTGCAGTTTGATTTGATTTACAATGTCTTCTGGTAGCGCATCATAATCCTTGACGATGCGTTTTTTGTTGGAAGTTGGTTTTTTGTTCATAGCCAATGAGGTGGTTAGAGGGAAAATGGTTATTTAGATGTGTGATTTATTTTTAAAATTCTACGTGCATCAAATTTTTAAACTGTTGCAAACGCTCTTGAATATCGGCGGGTTGAATTTCTTGCAAGCGAGTTGGACCAAATTTTTCTACACAAAAAGAGGCAATAGCTGAACCGTGAATTAGGGCGCGGCGCATATTGGCGAAAGAAATATCGCCCGTTTTGGCCAAATAGCCAATAAAACCACCCGCAAACGAATCGCCAGCACCTGTGGGGTCAAATACAGTTTCCAAAGGCATAGCAGGCGCAAAGAAAGTTTGTCCTTCGTGGAACAACAAAGCACCGTGTTCGCCTTTTTTAATCACTACGGTTTTGGGACCCATTGCGTGGATAGCTTTAGCAGCTTTGGGCAAAGCGTGTTCGCCCGACAATTGGCGCGCTTCTTCGTCGTTGATGGTGATAACATCCACTTTAGCGATTACTTTTTTCAATTCTTCCAGCGCAATATCCATCCAAAAGTTCATCGTATCCATAACTACCAACTTGGGACGGCGGGTGATTTGGTTGATAACTTGCATTTGAACGGCAGGCGCAAAATTGCCCAACATCAAATAATCTACTTCAGCATAAGCAGCAGGCAATTTGGGGCTAAAATCAGCCAACACATTCAATTCCGTAACCAACGTATCGCGGCTATTCATATTGTTGTGGTAACGCCCAGCCCAAAAGAAACTTTTCTCGCCTTTGCGCACTTCCAAACCTGTAGTATCAACACCACGCGCGCGCAAAGCAGCTAGTTCTGCCTCTGGGTAATCGTCGCCTATGATAGAAACTAATTTAATATCCTGATAAAAATGCGATGCAGCCCAAGCCACATAAGTACCTGCCCCACCTATAATTCGCTCCGCTTTACCAAAAGGGGTTTCTATGGTATCAAAAGCTACCGTACCCAAAACTAATAAACTCATATTTTGTACTAAAATGAATAATAAAATGCTTGTGTTCTGTTAAAAATTTTAACATTTGAAAAATCGGCTGCAAAAATACATAATTTTGCACAATCGCCAATTATTTTTTTTTTCAAAAAAATTTTTCTACAATTTTTTTTCATCGCGGGAACTTTAGCAGCAGCTCACGGGTTATATGCTCGTACTCGCCAATAAGACAAAACAGACCGCTAAAAAATAATAAAAAAAATTTTTAGTGTTGGGAACTTTAGCCCTAGTTTGCAAGTTATATGCTCGTACTCACCAATAAAATAAGGCTGTTTTTCAAAAAACGTAAATTTTGAACGGTAATTTTTTTACATTTTAGTTAGAAAAGTCATAAATTCGCAAAAAAATGAAGATTTTAACTGAAAAAACGAAAAAAACTGCATTTTTTTCAAAAAAAAATTTGGCCACATACCAAACTTGCCTTACCTTTGCAGCGTCAAACAATTCAACCGAATTCAAATAAAACATCTGCCCTTGTAGCTCAGTCGGTTAGAGCAACGGACTGTTAATCCGTAGGTCACTGGTTCGAGTCCAGTCGGGGGCGCCCAAAAGATTTGGAAAAAGTTGGAAAGTAAATTAAAGCCTTAGTGATGTAAATCGCTGAGGCTTTTTTCATAATACAAAATTATAAAATTATGTGGGCTTTTATCTCTATCCTCGCTTTAATTATCAGCATAGCGGTTGTATTTTGGATAATCAACAGAAAACAAAGTTCTAAAATCCCGCTCAGTAGCAATCCAGCTTTGGCCGAATGCGAGATTAAAATCTCCAAATGCCGACACGAAATTGATGCGCTCTGTGCTTATCAAATGCGGCTTTTGCAGCCTTTTTGTTTTGCAGAAAAAACAGCCAAAACGGATAAAACGCTATTATTTGAATTTTATAATCCCAACAGCAAACAGCGTTTATTTTTCTATCGCGAAAATTTAAACCCAAACCGCGAAGCGGCGAATGAAGCTGATATTTTGGAAAAATTAGCCAATTATCAAATACATTTGGATTTGGAACAGCAAAAAATCATCTTTTGGGAAAAACTTTTCAAACTGCGCAGCGATAGAAATCCGCACGAAAAAATGTTAATTATCAAATATGGCGATTTGGAAGACGATTATAAAAATGCCACAGAATTAGCCCAATTCAAAACTTGGTTGGCAGAATTAAAAAAATTATGTTAATTTATTCGCTTTTGGCTTCGGCTGAAAGCGTTTTTTATTTGTTGTAAGTTGATATAAAATTAGTATCTTTGCACCCCACAAAACCCCAATTTATGCAACAGGATATTCTCACCACATTTCTCAATCAAGCTGACCAAAAAGCATTTTCGCGCCGTCATCGCCAAACTATTCAGTTTAATATCAGCCGTTATGATGAAAAAGTAGCTATTGGTAAAAAACAATTCGCCAACTTAGAAAAAGCGCGCCAATTGGCAAAAAATATAAAATGGCAAGCTATAGAAAATTTGCCGACTTTGTTGTTGGAGTTTGAACGGAATTTCACAGCGCACGGTGGCAAAGTTTTGTGGGCAGAAGATGCAGCCCAAGCTCGAATTTTGATAAAAAACATTTTGCAGGAACAAAAAACGGAGTTAGTCGTAAAATCTAAATCGATGATAACCGAGGAGATAGAATTGAACGATTTTTTGGCTGAACAAGATATTGAAGTGTTGGAAACGGATTTGGGCGAGTACATCGTTCAACTGCGGAATGAAACGCCTTATCACATTATAACTCCAGCAATGCACTTGAGCAAAACTGATGTGGCGGAGTTATTTCACCAAAAATTTGCTACTCCAGCCGACGCAACTCCAGCCCAAATTATGGCTTTTGTGCGCCAACAAATGCGGGCAAAATTCGCTCAAGCTCAAGTAGGAATTACGGGCGCAAATTTTATCATCGCCGACACAGGCAGCATCTTAATCACTGAAAATGAGGGAAATGCGCGTCTTACTTCTACCCTTCCGCCCGTGCATATTGCTTTGGTAGGGATTGAAAAAGTATTGCCTTCGGTTCAGCATTTGGACGTATTTTTACCCCTTTTATCGACTTACGGCACAGGACAACAATTGACGGTTTATAACACGCTGATTTCTGCACCGCAACAAAAAAATGAAAAAGACGGCGCGCAACAAATGTACGTTATTTTGATAGATAACGGTCGCTCGCGATTGCTGGCAGACCCCAAATTGCGGGAAAGTTTGTACTGTATTCGCTGCGGTTCTTGTTTGAATAATTGCCCTGTTTATAAAAACATAGGCGGACACACTTACGATGCGCCCTATCCTGGCCCTATTGGGGCGGTATTGATGCCGCATTTGGGTAATTTTGAGGAAAATGCGCATTTATCCAACGCTTCTTCGCTCTGTGGTGCTTGTACTGAATCTTGCCCTGTCAAAATCAATCTGCACGAACTTATTTTATACAATCGCCATTTGGAAACAGAAAAAGAGTTGAAACCCACAGACGAGCAAAGAATGTGGAAAATGTGGGCTTGGTTGTCCTCCAAACGCTGGCTAATGAACACGCCCCGATTTGCCAAACGCTGGTTTGCCAAGCGATATTTGATGCCGCTATGGGGCGAAAGGCGCGTTTTTCCCCAATTTGAGGGCAAAACATTCAACCAACTTTGGAAAAAAGGCTTGGTCTAAATTCCATAAAATCCCAAAACAAAATAATATGGCTAAAATACGAAAAACCGAGTTGAAAAAATTTTTATCGCTGCTTTCTAAAGAAGAGTTAGAAACTGAAATAATGAATTTATTTGAAAAATATAGCCAAATTCAAGAACATTACACTCAAGATTTGGGCAGCGACGAGGATAGAAACCGTTTATTGAACGATTACAAGGAAAAAATGCGCAAATTATTCGGTAGCTTTCGCAAATTGCCTGTAATTTCACAAATACGGAAAGTGATTGGAGAATACAAAAGAATTAGCATTTTCCCTTATGAATTGGCGCAATTGATGTTTTACAGGATAGAATTATCGTTGGAACTATACGAAGAAATGGGATTTTTGCCTTCAGCTTTTCACAATTCCACCCTTACCGCCTACGAAGAAGTTTGCGAGTTGATAAAAAATAACCTTTTATTCGCTCAATTTGAAAAAGAAATGGATATTTTAATCTGCAACAAAGGGCGAAAAACCAACTATTTGGGGCCTGACCTCGTTGAAGTTTATAATAGATATTGGGACAAACCCTTTCCCAAAAAGATAAAATATCACATTTCTTACCTTAACAATATCATTTAAGCTTATTTTTTATGCGAATAGTTTTAATTTGTGCAGTTTTGGCACAAGCGGCAGCACTTCAGGCGCAAATTGGAGGCGATGCGGTTTATCAATTTTTGCGTTTATCCTCTTCTGCACGCGCTACAGCTTTAGGCGGAAGTCTAATTGCTACAAAAGATGACGATGTGGCTTTGTCGTTGGCCAATCCCGCTTTATTGAACGCCACAATGGACAAACAGATTAGTTTTAATCAAACCATACACCCAGCGGGCGCGACTTTTGGATATTTGAGTTATGGACAAAATTTTGATAAAATCGGCACTTTCCAAGCTGGAGTTCAATACATCAATTACGGCAAATTTCAACAAACCGAACCAGACGGCAGCATAACGGGCGAATTTAGCGCGCGCGAATTGGCTCTCAACGTGGGTGGAAGTAGAGCTTTGAGCGACCGTTTGACTGTAGGCGCAAATTTAAAGTTTGTACAATCTCAATTGGCGAGTTATAAATCTGTGGGTTTGGCTGGCGATGTAGCGGCAATTTATGAAGATACAGCAGCGCGATTTGTGGCTGCGCTCACGTTTAGAAATTTTGGTAGTCAATTAACGACTTACAACAAAGATAAAAATTTTGAACCTTTGCCTTTTGAGATACAATTTGGCATTTCCAAGCGGTTAAAATATCTGCCTTTGCGCTTTTCTGTGATTGGCCAACAATTGCAGCGTTGGGCTATAGCTTACGACGACCCAGCTATTCGGGATAGAAATCAATTATTTAACGATACCGTTACGACCCGACCCGCTTTTGGGGTTTTTGTGGATAATTTTTTCCGCCATTTAATTTTTAACGCTGAATTATCTTTGGGCAAAAAAGAGGTTTTGCGTTTGCGTTTGGGTTACAATTATTTGCACAGTGCAGAAATGCGCGTACAAGGTTTGCGCGGTTTGGCGGGATTTTCTACAGGTTTTGGGATTAAAATTTCCAAATTTCGCATAGATTATGGTTTAAACATTATGCACTTTGCGGGAATGGTGCATCATTTTACCTTTTCCACCAATTTAAACTCCTTTTTGAAGAAAAAATCGGCATAAAAAAAAGTCCTTTCCACAGCGGAGAGGACTTTTTTTTATTTTAGTTATTTCACAGAGGCTTTAAACTGCGCCCAACCTGTATTATCGGCCATTGTGGTTTTGCAACCCAATTTTTTAGCCAAAGCGTTGATGTCTTTAACCCGATTTTTGGGGCTTGGGTGGGTAGAAAGGAAAGCGGGCGTGCCTCCAGCAGCTTTATTAGCAACCAATTTTTCAAAAAAACCAGCCGCGCCGTTGGAAGCATAACGCGTATCGCAAAGATATTCTACAGAATGTTCATCCGCATCTTTTTCGTGTCCGCGAGAGAAACTCAATTGGGTCAAACCAGCCGCTATTTCAGCCAACTGCCCGCCACCGCTACCAGCAGCCACTTGAGTAACAACCTGCAAACCGTAGGCTTTAGTCATCGCTTGAGTGGAATGGCGTTGGTCGGCGTGGGCGATTTCGTGTCCCAACACTCCAGCCAAGTGGTCGGCGTGTTCTAGATATTTTATCAAACCCGTATAAACACACATAAAACCGCCAGGAGCAGCAAAGGCATTGAGCGTTTTATCGTCTTTTATGATGTGGAGTTCCCATTTGAATTGGCTGCGATAGCGAATTTTATCCGATTTTAGAATCTCATCGCGCATAGCATACAAATAATTATAGGCTTTTTCGTTACCTTGATAGGGCAAAACGGGATATTTGGACGGATTGGATAAAATTTCAGCTTTTAGTTTATCGCCCAATTGTTTGTCTTGTTGCAAAGTAAAGACATTTAGCCCCAAGCCATTTTTGCAAGCAGAAAAAGCTAACAACAAACAGAAAAAAAGGTATTTTTTCATAGAACAAAATTTTATTTGTATAAAATTGGATTAACGCAATAAAACGCGTTTGGCAGCATTATAAACATCTTTGGTATCTAAGCCATATTTTGCCAACAACTCGTCAGCTTTGCCGCTTTCGCCAAAAGTGTCATTTGTACCCACAAACTCCATAGGCGCAGGCAAATTTCGTGCCAATAATCCAGCTATACTTTCGCCCAATCCGCCGATGATATTGTGTTCTTCAGCCACAACCACGCGCTTAGTTTTGCGCACAGAAGCCAAAATAGCCGCTTCGTCCAATGGTTTAATCGTGTGTATATTTATCAATTCGCAGCTAATTCCCTCGCTTTCCAATTGGCGGGCAGCTTCTACAGCTTTCCAAACCAAATGCCCCGTTGCAAAAATAGAAACATCAGCCCCTTCATTCAAAATCAATGCTTTGCCAATTTCAAAAGGCATATTTTCGGTAAAAACTGGCCAACTCGGGCGACCAAAACGCAAATAAACGGGATTATCCACAGCAGCTATAGCTATAGTAGCGCGGCGGGTTTGTTCGTAATCGCAGGGATTTATCACTATCATATTGGGCAACATTTTCATCATACCCATATCTTCCAAAATCTGATGCGTTGCGCCGTCTTCTCCCAAAGTCAAACCCGCGTGAGAAGCGCAAATTTTTACATTTTTATGCGAATAGGCTATAGATTGGCGAATTTGGTCATATACGCGCCCCGTAGAAAAATTAGCAAAAGTCCCTGTATAAGGAATTTTACCCGCCGTAGCCAAGCCCGCCGCTATACCCATCATATTGGCTTCAGCTATGCCCACTTGCACAAAACGCTGGGGAAAATGCTCAATAAATTTCTCCATTTTGAGCGAACCAATCAAATCTGCGCACAAAGCTACTACATTAGGATTTTGTTGTGCGACTTCGTAAAGCCCTTGCCCGAAACCGTCGCGGGTGGCTTTTTTTTGTGTGAATTGTATAGAGGATAAGGTCATTTTAATGATTTATTGTTATTTTTTTGAGATACTTTTCAACTGTTTTTACTACAAAAAACAAGAAGATACAAATAAATGGGTACAATATGTAGAAAATATAATCAGGTAGAAAACGGAAAAATGTAAGAACTGCAAAAAAATATAGGAAAATTAAGAAATAGTCTGTTGCTGTAAAAAAATTCCGTAATCGTTTTATTTCCTTTATGTCTTTAATTCTTGCAGAAAATTTGAAATCGCTATCTTCAATGGAATTATCTAGCAGAATTTTTATTGCGAAAGAATCTTTTGCATTCAATAACAAAGGTTTTATTTTTATTTCAGTTTCAGACGATTCAAAGTTCAAATTTAAACTTTCAGTTTTACTATAAGTATTAATTTCTAAAATTTTAGCTTTAGGACAAGTAAAAATAAAATCCGTTTCAAAGTCAGTAGCCACAATCGCCGCATTAGATGTATTAGTAATTTGAAGTATTAAAATACTTGGATTTTTAATTGGGTTTTTACCGAAAAACACCTTGATTTGGCTATTTGTATCAGCTAATAGCTTGGTGTTAGCAATAATTTCTAGTACTAACTCTTTTTTATTGCGCTGCAACAAATAGATAACTATCGAAACAATAATAGCAATAACAGCAAGCACGACAGCCCAAAAATCCCACTCTGCATTTTTAAGATAATTTGAAATTTGTTCCCACATAGGTTTTAGGTTTTAGAAAATTTACAAACATATATCTATCGCTTCTATGGCGATATTTAATTGTGCTGGGTTGAGCGAATTAAGAAAAAAGCTATCAAAATATAACAACATACTTTCAAATAGCAACGAATACTTTTGTTCTGGGGCGGAATTAGCCTTTAATAAATTGAAAAATGGCAAAAAATGATTTTCTATATTTTTAGAACTGTAGCCACCTACAAATTGCGCGGTAAAAGTATTTAATTTATTTATAAAATCCGTCTGCATTTGGTCAATTTCAGCGCGGCGATTATCTACGTGAGTGGAATTATTGAGAATAAAAAGCATAGAATTTGCCCTAATTTCATTTTCAGCACTCAAACCGTCTTGAGCAGCAATTTCCCCATTCGGTTTAAAATAAAAAAAATCTGCGCCATTATCTACGTCAGGATGCAAAAAAAGCGGTTTTTCGTTCATCAAATCAACAGCAGAAACTTTGCATTTAGTCCAATCCAAACCACCAGAAACCAAAAAAGAAACTGTAGCAGGCGTTCCCGAAATAGGAAAATCATCGCCTTTGGGCGTATTACACAGTTTTTTGCAAACAGGGAATAAATTTGTCCATTCCAAATAAAGCCACCAATACGCAGACTTAGGGCGATAATGTTCTACTGAAAGCCGATTATCAAAATCTCCACTAAATACTAACTTATTTTCGCAATAAGCACATTTTCCGTGATAAATTTGTTTTAAGTCTTGATAAATGGGCGCGCTGTGGTGGCGGGCTTGAAAATCAAAATTATTTTTATCGCGAATTAAATCGGCTTCTATTTCCGCTTGCTTATCTAATAATTGTTGCGGAACTTGGATAGGCTTATTGATTTTCCTCATTGGTTTTCAACTTTTTAAGCCTATCTTTCAATTGTTGAAGTCCTTTTTGAAGTTCTGGAGTATCAGCTTTTTTTTCTGCATTTTCTAAAGAAGTCAAACGATTATCTACTTGATTATCAATGTGTCTAACAGTTTCCAAACCAAAAAGCGGCGAGGTTAGAATTTGCCCAGCCAACATATTTTTCACATCAATTTCCACCTTTTCGGCTTGTATATTGCCTTCTTGGTCTTTTTGGACGTGGAAATAACAAGTATTTTCGGGCATACCCAACACAATCATAGGGCTGTGCGTGCTGGCAATAAATTGTACTTTGGGCAAATATGTCTTCAATAAAGTGGGAAATTCGCGCTGCCATTTGGGGTGTAAATGCGCCTCCAATTCATCAATCAACACAATGCCCTGCAAATCTTCTACTTTTTCCACTTCTGGCTGAAAATCAAATAAACGAATCGCAATATCGCCCATTAAAGCAATTATTGTTTTTTGTCCCATTGATAATTTTAAAAAGCTATACTCTACGCCAAAAATATCTGTGTACACGACTTTACTACCCCGTAACTCTATGCTTTTACATTCTGGAATCATTTTAGCAAGCATTAAACAAACTTGTTTCACTAAGTCGTCAAATCCATCAAGACGTTTATTTTTTAACCAAGTTTCTATATTCAAGAGCGGTAGCGGGTCATCGCTTAATAAATGCTTTGTGCTGCTCGCCCTTAATAAGTCGCTGCTTATAGTATTGTGTTCACTTTGTATAGTTACGCGAGAAGCGGAATAGCCGAGTAGGAAAATTTGTTTTTCTTCTGTTCTGGTCTCTTCATATTTTAGACGATATTTGAGAAGTTGAATATTATTTTTAAAATAGAGAAAATCACTATCCAGAATTATATTTTGCAAAATAGCTGTTTTTCCTTGGGCATTATCACCTAAAAGAACTACAAATTGTGAATAATCACCAAAATTTAGATAAATGTTAGTGTGCTTAAGAGAATTAATACTTCTACTTTCATTCCTTTTTTCAAAAAAACATTTGGCTTGTCTAAGTTGCTGATTAGAATTAACAGGGCTAAATTGTATAATTTGAACTTGCAGAGCATTTTTTAGTTGCCTATAGGCTTGTATTACATTTTTATAGTGGGCAACGTACTGTCCCTTATTAAAGGAGACATCATATAACATTATAGTAATTACTTGATAATCAACTAATAAATTAGAAATGATAAAAATATCTTTTGAATGCTGTAATTTTGTATAATTACTATCTACCCAATCCAATACTTCCTTCATATCTTCCCCAGTTTCTAATCTCGTAATTGCCGTTTGCAAAAATTCTATACTTTCTTCTAATTTTGCTATAACTTTTTCTTTTTCTTCTTCCAAATTTTCCATAATTCCTAAATTTTATTTTTAAATTAAATTCGCGCGGTAAAAAAACAGATATATAAAAATAAACATATCGGCCGCAAAGATAAGCTATTTTTCATAAAAATAAAAAAAGCCTCCCGAAGGAAGCTATAAATCAAAAAAACTTATAAAATCACCTTTCTAAAAGTGAGCGAAACGCGGCGACCGCGCGCAAGTCGTTGATTATCAATTACATCATTTTTTATATTTTTGATGCCGTGCAACCAATTAAAGCGGGCTTCATCGCGCAAAATCAACAAACTACGCGGTTGTAAATATAAATTTTGGGTGTTGGATAGATTATTTTTTTCGTAAAAATTCATCGCACAAGCCGTTCCCAAACTCAAAGAAGCGATACAATTTTCAAAACAAGGTTCGCAATCAATATGCGCTGTTATGCCTTGACCAGCTTCGTACTCGTTGATAATCAACTGATTGAATAAAAAAGGACTTAAATTTTGCTGTTGAATTTGTTGAGCTATAGCAGCCGCCCAATCGGGTAAATCGCCTATGTGCATCGTATAATCTACGTGGCGTTTTTTGTAGTCGTATTTATACCCGTAATGTTGAACCCGCCGTTTTAAGTCGCCCAGCCATTCGGAACTATCAATAGCCGCCAATAGTTGATTTTCAACCGTTGGAGAGATAAAATTTTCTATGTAGGTCAGCCCATTTATATTCATAATAACAAAAAAAATTATCCAATAAACATATTAGCTAAGAATAAAAACACTAAAAACAACCACAAACCATCCAAAAAATGCCAATAAGTGCTTAATAATTCTAATTTTAATCGTTTATCGGGGTCAGAAAAATAAATTAACACGCTTACAGGCTCTTTCATCCGCTTGTGAGCCGTATAAATAAATAACAATAAGAACGGAATACCGCCTACTATGTGCGCAAAATGCAGCCCAGAAAGCGCGTATAAATACTGTTTGCCATTGCCTATATTTTGCCCCAGCAGTTGGTCAGCAGCCAAAGTCCAAGCCGCCAATTGCGCAAACATAAACAAAATAGTGGTTACGAGCGTCCAATATAAGCTTTTTTGGTAACCCGAAGTATCATCTGCTTCATAACATTTATTAGCGCGGCTGATACACCAGCTACTCGCCAATAAAATAACCGAATTGACAATAAAAATTGGTGGCAAATATACACCTCCTACCCCATTTTGGCTTCTTGTGTAAATATAAGCTATAGAAAGGCTTAAAAAAGCAGCTGTCAAACCAAAAAGCAGCAAATATAAATACATTTTGTTGGCAGGCAAAGAGATTAAAGCGGCTTCTTGCTCATCTTGGTAATTTTTTTTTGGCATAGTTTTTGTAAAGGTCGTTGTCTGAAACTAAAAAATTTAATTTTGCACCAAACATTACAAACATTCATTTAAAAAAAAGGTTTTTCAAATCTATGCTAACATCATTTATTTTCTTAACGCTTTCGTTGTGGACAAACTTTCAAACTACAGAACTTAGTCATTTTACAGCAAACAACGAAACCACAAATTATTGTCATCAATTAGATTCCAACAAACTCAATTTTATCCCCACAGGCGGCAAAGGGCAGTTTTTGGAGTACAAATACTTCAGTTTGTCTTACTCTTTGGAGCATAAAAACCCCGAATGGGTGGCGTATTCATTGGACGAAATTCAGCGTTTGCAAGCCGACGAAACCAACGCAGCGCGCGAGTCTAATTTTAGATTAGATAGCCGTTTGAAAGGCACAGCGACACATCAAGATTATACCAATTCGGGTTTTGACCGTGGGCATTTGGTGGCTGCTGAAGATATGAGTTTTGAAACCACAGCCATATCAGAAAGTTTTTTTGTAACCAACATCAGCCCACAAAGTCCAAGTTTTAATCGCGGCATTTGGAAAGTATTGGAAGATAAAGTTAGGGCTTGGGCGTATTCAGAACATAAAGTTTATGTAGTGGCGGGGGGAATTTTGGATAAAAATTGCAAAAAAATCGGCTCAAAAGGACTCACCATTCCAGATAAATTTTTTAAAATTGTAATGGTTTATGAAGATGGGAATAAAAAAGCTATAGCTTTTATCTTTGATAATGCCAAAGCGACCAAAACGCTAAAAGAACACGCAACTTCTATAGCTGAAGTGGAAAAATTGACAGGTTTTAACTTTTTTCCCGACTTGAGCGAAACAGAGCGCAAAGAATTGGAAGAAAATTTTGATGTCAATAAATGGAGTTTTTAATTTATTTTTTTATAAAGTCTGCCCAAAAAGCAGGCTTTTTTTATCAAAAAGTGCTACCTTTGCGCTTATTTTCATATTAAAACAACACAAAAATGTCTAAATTTCACCTTTTATTGTTATTCTGTTTGGCTTTTTTCGCCAGTTGCGATTTATTGGAACAAGAATTAAATAATAATTCCAACAATAATAATTCTAATAATACCAACAATACCAATAATAACAACTCCAACAATACCAATACCAATTCTGAATTAGATTTTATCCCTACAGGCGGCAAAGGCGAGCAAAAGGCGTATAAATACTACACCGTTTCTTACGTTAGCAAGCATAAGAATCCAGAATGGGTGGCTTATTCGTTAGCTCAAAAACAACGCAAACAAGCAGAAAGCCAACAAATCCCACGCGAATCTAATTTCAAAAAAGACCCCAATATCACCGAAACAGCCACCAATGAAGATTATGCTGGTTCTGGCTATGACAAAGGGCATTTAGTACCCGCTGAAGATATGAGTTTCAACACTACAGCTATGGAAGAAAGTTTTTATTTGACCAATGTAAGCCCACAATTTCCGAGTTTCAATCGCGGTATTTGGAAATCTTTGGAGGATAAAGTGCGTAATTGGGCTGAAAGCGAACTCAAAGTATATGTGGTAGCGGGTGGAATTTTGCCCCAGCGCGTTAGCCAAAAAATCGGCGATAATGTAACCGTGCCAACCACTTTTTTTAAAGTTGTGTTGGATTACAGAGGCAAAAAAGGGATAGCATTTTTATTCAAAAACGAAAAAGCAACCAAAACCTTAAAAGAATACGCCACTTCTATCCAAGATATAGAAAGCAAAACGGGGCTTAATTTTTTCCCAAGCCTCAGCAGCAGCGAACAGCAACAAATGGAACAAAGTTTTGATGTTAATAAATGGCAATTCTAACCAAAGCCATAAAAAAAACGCGTAACCCAACAATCAGGTTACGCGTTTTTTTATTTTGCAAAGAAAAAAATTAACTCACTAAGCGCCCTCTTCTAGGGCAGTTTTGCGCACAGCTTCAGCCACGCGGTAAGCTACTTCTTCGTTGAGTGCTGGAGGTATAATCATATCGCGAGACGGGAAACGGATAGAATCCGCTATAGCATAAGCCGCCGCCAATTTCATTTTGGGGGTAATGCGTTTGGCTCTTGCATCCAAAGCACCTCTAAAAATACCAGGGAAACCCAACACATTATTGACTTGATTGGGCATATCGCTGCGGCCTGTGCCAACTATAGCTGCGCCGCCTTTTATGGCTTCTTCGGGTAGAATTTCGGGATTGGGATTAGCCAAAGCCAACACTACGGCATCTTTTGCCATTGTGGAAATATCGGCTGCAGTCAATAAATTGGCTGAACTTACCCCAATGAATACATCAGCATCTTTCAACACCTCTTGCACCATACCTTTTTTATTGTTGGGGTTGGTGTAGTATAAAGTGGAGCGTTTGGCAGCGTTCAAATCGGGGCGGTCGGCGTGAATTGCGCCTTTGGTATCGCACAAAATAATCTCTTTGACAGGCACACAAGCGATATTGTCTTTATTATCCACACAACGCAAAAGGCGAGCAATAGCCACGCCAGCTGAACCTGCGCCGTTGATAACTATAGATAAATCTTCTAGTTTTTTGCCCAAAATTTTGCAAGCGTTGATAAGCGCAGCCAAAACCACTACAGCTGTACCGTGTTGGTCATCGTGGAAAACGGGAATACCCAAATCCTGCAAACGCTCTTCTATCTCGAAACAGCGTGGCGCGGCTATATCTTCCAAATTGATACCACCAAAAACGGGCGCAATGTTGCGGATAGTTTGGATAATTTGTTCTGTGTCTTGAGATTTAATACAAATTGGAAACGCGTCAATGCCCGCAAAACGGCGGAACAACATCGCTTTACCCTCCATAACAGGAATAGCTGCTTCTGCGCCGATATTACCCAAGCCCAACACAGCCGAACCATCAGACACTATGGCTACAGTATTGCCTTTCATAGTGTATTCCCATACTTTTTCCACATTTTCGGCTATGGCCTGACAAGGGGCAGCTACTCCAGGCGAATAAACCAAAGCCAACTGCTCGGTTGTACGCACATCCATTTTGTTGGTAACGCCCACTTTGCCTTTTAGGTAGGAATGGAGTTTTAACGATTCTTCGTAATAATTCATAACTGTTTGATAAATGTTATTTTGAAAACGTTTGAAATACTTATTAATAAAAAAAATTAAGCCATTGCGGTGCAAAGTTCAATCAAAAAACCGTCCAAATCGCGCATATAAGCTACGGTTTGCCCCCAAGGTTTGACGGCAGGCGATTTTTCCAACACAGCACCAGCGGCCAACGCCATTTCTACCGCTGCGGGTACATTTTCCACCACAAAACCAATTTCAATACCGAAAGGGCGTTGTTGCAAATTACTTTCTATAAATCCATTATTGAGGTTAGAATTTGCCAATCCGATAGCTGCAAAAGACAAAGTCGTTTCGCCTGATACCAATTCGCCATAATCGCCCTCTGGAGTGATGAATTTTCTTGTCCAACCAAAAGCCTTTTCGTAAAAATTGAGCGAATTGGCTACATTTTGAACGTATAAAATGGTGTAGGCAAATTTTATCATTTTTATTTTTTGTTTAACATTGATATTTGGCTAGCCATTCTTGCTTGGTCATCGCAAATTGAAATTCGCTGCATTGTTGCCCTTTGAAATACAAATTGTCTATTCTCTTCTTTGGCTGTCCAAAGCCCACGCTTTGTAATAACGCAATAGAAGCTATATTCTCAACATCTGTATGTTCCACCACTGCTGCTACATTTTTAGTAATAAACAGAAAATTTAACAACAATAACAAGGTTTCTTTGGCATAGCCTTTTTTTTGAGCCAAGTGAGAAATTGTTATCCCAATTTCAGCCGTATTATCTAGCGGCTGCAGCCGAAGCGCGCAATCGCCTACTATTTGAGAAGTTTGGCGAAGTTCAATCCCATATTGAACCCATTCATCTGCGGCAAGTATTTTGGTTTCTTGTGCTTGTATAAAATTAGCGGCTTGTTCCTTCGTCATTATATCAAATCCTTGATATTGGCAAACTTCAGGATTGGAACGATAGAGATAAAAATTATTCAAATCTGAAGGCTTGAGATTTCTAATCCGCAACCGCTCGCCTTCTATAGATAGATATTCCAAAATATAGATAAAATTTTGAGTTACTCGCTATCGCTTGCCGAATCCGCTTCTACCTCATCGTCGTCCTCGTCTTCATCGACGAAAGATAAATTGTTAAGCACTACATCCAAATCTTCATTTACAGGCGGACTAACATATTCACCTTGAGGATTTTGGGGCTGTTCGTGTAGAAATTTGATTTTGAACTGTTGATAATCGGCTTGAATCGTCGTGTCGTTAGGCGCAAGGTTCAAATAAGTTTCGTATGCCTCTACTGCTGCTGCTGTATCTTGAAAATGCTCTGTTAGCAAAATAATATACTTACGCAATCGCGCAGGCTGTAGAGGTTGGGAGCGCAAAGATTTTTGATAATACAAACGCCCTTTTTGATAATCTTGCAAACTTTCCGTGTGTAGTTCGGCCATTGCGCCGAGCAAAAGCGCGCTATCGCCGTGTAGTTGATGGTCTAAACCTTTTTGATAAAATTCTAAAGCCTTTTCTACATCTTTATGCACACGCCAAGCCATTGTACCGAGCAACTCCAAAGAAAATTCGTGATGTTCGTTGATACTAATAGCCACTTCAGCGTACTGTTGAGCTTGTCCGTATTCGCCGAGTTGATAATGCCCATTAGCCAATTTGCCGTAAATATCGGCAGAATAAGGTTCAACTTCTATAGCTTTATTGTATAAATCAATAGCGGTTTGATAGGCTTGATGCAAAGTAATTTGCAAATCTCCAGCTTGCAATAATGCATACAAATGCTTGTTATTCAATTGAATACAAGACTGATAATGCGATAATGCTTGTTCGGAATTGCCCTGTTTTTCCAAAATACGCGCCAGCGAATAATGGGCTTCGTCGCTTTGGGAATTATAGCGCAAAATCGTTTCAAAAATCTGCTGCGCTTCGCGCTCCAAACGGAACAACATATACAACTTGCGCCCCAAATCTAGGTAAAACTCCGCATAAACAGCAAAAGAAGACAAAAGGTTGTCGTATTCAGACTTTATTTTGGCGAAAGTGGCGTAGTTTCGGCGTTGCAAATCGGTATAATCTACACCCGACCAAGGCAAGCAAGTGGATATAGTTTCAAAAATAGCAAAATCTAAACTCAATTGTTGGAGGTCTAAATAAGGATATTTTTCAACCAATATAGCGGCGGCTTTTTCTTTTAGGTCAGCATCCAAGTGTAGTTGGGAGAAGATAATCAGCGCAGGGCGCAACATTTCCAAGGCTTTGATGTCCGAAAGTAGCGTAATTTGGGCTAAAGCAGCCTGCTGGAGCTGCTCATCGGGCGATAATAAATCGGCTTGTAGTTGTGGAATTTGGGGCTGCATTTTCAATAAAAATAACTATTTTGTGCTGTATGCCAAAAAATGATGCAAAAGTGTGTAAAATTATTGAACAAAGATATTTTAAATAAAAAAAAGTTCCAAAAAACGAAAAAAAATTGAAAAAAAATAAGCCATTCGAATAAAAGTCGTACCTTTGCGCCAACACTCAAAAATTTTGATTTTGAATACAATCCAACTCTATATAAAAGGTTGGTTTTTATGGTTTTTCTGCGCTGCTGTAGTATTTGTAGCAGAGGCACAAAACGGTTTTTTGGCTAGTGATTTTTCCCGTCGGAATATGCTAGATGCCAATCCCACTTTCAACCAAGAAGAAACCAATAACCAACCGAATAACACGCCCACCAAAACGCTCAACAATATAGCCAACACCACCAAGCCATATTTGTTCGAGGAGCAGTTTATTGGGCACCAACCCGCGACTATTAGCACCAACTATGATAATAAGCCTATAGAATGGCAATACTACGCACAAAACCCTTTTAATACCGACAACAGCGAAAATCCTTTTTCGCTACCTTTACAGAACGAGCACACAGAAGAGGCAGGAATAGAAACGCCCAAAAGTTCTAATTTAGAGCATTTTGGCAAAGTATGGGCAGAAGTTACAGCTTTGGGCAATCCCAATGGTTCGACAGATACGCCGACTTGGTTGGCACTCACTTTTTTTGGTATTTTGGGATTTGTGGCGGTTCAATTAACTTTGCATAGAGCGGAACTTTTTAGCACCTTTCAGGCGTTTGGGAGTGCTACAGCGGCTGGGCAATTTTTTAGAGAAGAAAAAAATTTCTTTGCGCCAGCGAGTTTGTTTGCCAACGCTACTTATGGGCTAACGATGGGTACGTTTTTGTTCTTATCGGCTCAACATTTTGGAGACGCACAATTATTCAACACATTTTCGGCTTGGTTGCTTTGTGTATTTGGGGCTTTGGGGATATATTTAGCCAAGCATTTGCAAGTGTGGGCTTTCGGCCATTGGCTGCCTGCACAAGCTGAATTCAATTTTTACAATTTCACCATCACCAACACCAATAAAGTCATTGGAACGGCCTTATTGCCGTTAGTACTTTGTTTGGCTTATGCGCCTGATACTACTCAGGACTTCTTATTTTATGCTTCTTTTGCTGCATTGACAGGAGTTTATGCTTACAGAAGCGTACGCGCTGCGAGTACAGCGTTGGATTACATAGTGAGCCATCCGTTTCACTTTTTGATATATGCGCTTTGTATGGAAATTGCGCCTGTATTGATAGGGCTAAAGATGTTGTCTATTATCTAAAAATTTAACTTTTCAACCCTCAACACTAACATGATTTTGGATTCTGAGAGATTGCGCCCCGTGCAAAGTATATTGGTAACTCAATTGATGAATGAAGCGAATTTGCCACCTTACAACAAGATAGCAGAAAAACATCATATCAAGATTGATTATCGCGCTTTTACGGAAGTTCGCCCACTATCAGTAAAGGAGTTCCGCCGCCAAAAAATTAATTTAGACGATTTTACCGCGATAATTTTTACCTCCAAAAATGCAGTGGATTATTTTTTTGGTCTTTGCGAAGAAATGCGTTACAAGACTTCCGAAGAGATTAAATACTTTTGTGTTTCCGAAAATATCGCTTTTTATTTGCAAAAACACATTACATTCCGCAAACGCAAGGTATTTCACGGCACCAATAAATTTGCTGACCTAATACCCATTTTATTAAAACACCGCAAAAAAGAAAAATTTCTAATCCCTTGCTCTAATGCTGGGCAAAACGCTTATACGGATTTGCTGCAAGAAAGCGAATTTCAGTTTCAAGAAGCAGAAATGTTTCAAACTGTGAGTAGCGATATCAAGGATTTGGAAAACGTATTTTATGATATTCTGGTGTTTTTCAACCCACTAAGCGTAAAAGCCTTGTACGATAACTTTCCTGATTTCAAACAAAACAATACCCGAATAGCTGCTTTTGGAGCAGCTGCTGCCAAAGCCTTACAGGAACGTGGCTTATTGGTAGATATTGTACCCGACGAAAAGTTGATGTCTATGACCAACGCTATAGAAACTTATATCAAAGCAGCCAACGCCAATTTGACCACCACCAAGCCTGTAGATGCTGAACCAAAAGTAAGCGAGTAATCGCTTCAAAAAATCTATATTTTTGATATGACCAAAATCACAAACAGAACCATTCTCATCACAGGCGGCGCAGCTGGTATAGGCAAATTGTTGGCGGCTCGCTGTTTGGCTGAACGCGCTTACAAAGTTATTCTTTGGGATATAGACCAAGCCAAACTGGAAGAAACCAAAGCCGAATTGGAGCAAGAAAATCATCGCGTTTCTACTTATAAAGTGGATATTTCTAATCTGGAAGAAATCAAATCGGCTGCTCAAGCTGTGCGCGATAACGAAGGTGTTGTTGATATTTTATTCAATAACGCTGGTATAGTCGTGGGCAAACCTTTTGCTGAACATACGCATACTGACATCACCAAAACTATAGATATAAACGTGTCAGGCGTTATGCGCGTTGCACTTGAATTTTTGCAAGGTATGTTGCAGCAGAGTGAGGGACACGTTATCAACATCGCTTCTGCGGCTGGACTTATCCCCAATCCCAATATGTCGGTTTATGCAGCTAGCAAATGGGCTGTAGTGGGTTGGTCTGAATCTTTGCGGTTGGAAATGGAACGCGACCACACAGGCGTACACGTTACTACAGTATTGCCAAGTTATATCAATACGGGTATGTTCGACGGGGTGAAAGCACCTTTGCTCACGCCGATAATGGAGCCTGCTTATATTGTAGAAAAAATTATAGAAGGGGTCAAAAATAACGAAATTGTACTGAAAGAACCTTTTATGGTCAAATCTATTCCCATTCTCAAGGGCTTGTTGCCAACTCGCGCTTTTGATTTTATAGCGGGTAAAGTTTTTGGTGTTTATAAAACTATGGATAAATTCGTAGGCAAAAAAACCGCCAAACGCCCAGCTAATAAAGAATAAATGCTAAAAAAAAGTATTTAATATCTAAGCCTTTGCCTTTCGGTAGAGGCTTTTTTTATTATAAATGTTATAAAATCAAAATAATGGATAATCAATTAAATATACAACTAAGACGCGCGGAGATTGCAGATTTAGAGTTATTTTTCCAATTCCAACTTGACCCTAAAGCCAATTATTTAGCTGCTTTTACCAGCAAAGACCCAACAGATAAAGTTGCTTATTTATCAAAATACAGCAAATTATTAAGCGACCCAACTGTCAACAACCAAACCATTTTAGTGGATAATACAATCGTGGGAAGCGTTGCCAAATTTGTAATAGAAGGCGATACCGAAATTAGCTATTGGTTGGATAAAAAATTTTGGGGAAGAGGCGTAGCCACTAAAGCTCTTCAAATTTTTCTAAATATAGAAACCCATAGACCAATTTTTGCGCGGGTAGCTTTCGATAATTGGGGTTCGCAAAAAGTCTTAGAGAAATGTGGTTTTGTCAAAATAGGCAATGACAGAGGTTTTGCCAATGCACGCCAAGCAGAAATAGAAGAATTTATCTATCAGTTAATTTAGCCGTTTTATTTATTCGTCTAATTTATAAAGCCTTTCGCCGTTGCGGAGGGCTTTTTTTTATGCTATTCGGTTTATTTTGAGTAGTTTTGCAGCGTTTTTTTCACTAATTTTATTTTTTATATGAATAAATTTATCGCTTTAATTATTTTAAGCAGCTTTTCTTTGGCTGTTTTTGCTCAAAATGTGCCCGATGCTCCCAAAAAAGACATCCAAGTTAAGGATATTTGGGCGACTTATAGCTTCTTTGCCGCAGGAGTTTCAGATTTCAATTTTATGAAAAATGGCTTATATTATACTGAGTTGGAAGGCAGCGAAGAGGGCGCAGAAATTGTAGAATACAACCTCGGCACAGGGCTAAAAACTCGCACCTTGCATTTTGAGAAAAAAGAGGCTGGTCTAAACGGTTACGAGATGAGCGCAGACGAGAAAAAATTGCTGTTGGAAATGCAGACGGAAAAAATTTACCGCTATTCTTCACAAGCCAATTTTAGCGTTTTGGATATTGAAACCAAACAACTCACGCCCGTTTCCACCAAAGGCAAACAACGCTATGCTTCATTCAACCCCACAGCCGATAAAGTCGCTTTTGTGCGCAACAACAACATTTTTATCAGCGATTTAAAAACCAAAACAGAAGCACAAATTACTACAGACGGCAAAATCAACGAACTTATCAACGGCGCATCAGATTGGGTTTATGAAGAGGAATTTGCGATAAGCAAAGCCTTTTTTTGGTCTAATGATGGCAAAAAAATAGCCTATTTAAAATTCAATGAAAAAGCGGTTAAAGAGTTTAGACTAACTTATTTTAACAATAATTTATACCCTGACGAATCTGTGTTCAAATACCCAAAAGCTGGGGAAAAAAATGCTATTGTTACTGCTCACATTTACGATTTGAGTACGAAAAAGACTTTAAATATCAACTTAAATATCAAAACTGAACATTATTTGCCCCGTTTGACTTGGACTAACGATAATAATTTGTGTATCACGCAGTTAAATCGCTTGCAAAATGAGTTAAATTTATTCATTGCAGATGCCAAAACGGGTAAAGTTAGCACCTTATTGAGCGAAAAAAGCGATTATTTTATCAATATGCACGATGATTTGCGCTTTTTGGATAATGGCGATTTTATTTGGGCATCAGATAAGGATGGTTTCAATCATTTGTATTTGTACAACAAAAAAGGCGAGCAAATTAGATGTTTGACTACGGGCGAATTTGATGTTACGGCGACTTATGGAGTAGATGAAAAAAATAAAAAATTGTATTTCCAACGCGCCCCAGACGCCAACACAGGCGCGATAAGAAGAGAAATTTGCGTAACGGATTTAAACACGGGAAAAATTGATATTTTGCAGGGCGAAAAAGGCGTTCACGAGGTACAATTTAGCAAAGATTTTGCTTATTACATACATAATTATTCTAATGCGAATACACCCAATGTGATAAAATTGCTACAAACAGATTCTAATAAAGTTCTTAAAGTATTGGAAGATAACAAAGCACTTGCGGAGCGATTAAACACGTTTAATTTGACCAAGCAAGAATTTTTAACGGTAAAAAACAATGAAGGCACAGAATTAAACACTTGGCAAATTCTGCCACCCAATTTTGACAAAAATAAAAAATATCCTGTGTTTATGATTGTGTACGGAGGTCCTTCCCGCCAAACGGTTTTGGATGAATACGACCCTTCAGAGTTCGCTTGGGCACAATTATTAGCACAAAAAGGTTATATTGTGGTTTCGGTAGATAATAGAGGAACAGAAGCGCGCGGCGAAAAATTTAGAAAATCGACTTATCTACAATTGGGGAAATACGAAGCAGAAGACCAAATCGCGGCTGCCAAATATCTAGCCACTTTGCCTTATGTGGATAAAAATAGAATTGGTATTTTCGGCTGGTCTTTTGGGGGTTATTTATCAACTTTATGTTTGGAAAAAGGAGCTGATATTTTCAAATTGGCTATAGCGGTTGCGCCCGTAATTCATTGGAAATGGTACGATTCTATTTACACAGAGCGTTATATGCGCCAACCGAGCGAAAATAAAGAAGGTTACGAACAAAATTCGCCCTTAAATTTTGCCAATTTAATCAAAGGCAAGTATTTATTAGTTCACGGCACGGGCGACGACAACGTACACGCACAAAATGCGTTTGAAATGGCGCGCGTATTGGTAGAAAAAAATATAGATTTTGAACAATTCTATTATACCAATAAAAGCCACGGCATATCTGGCGGCGCGACGCGTTTGCATTTGTACAATAAAATGACTAATTTTGTAATCAATAATTTATAAAAAATAAAAACCTCACTCTTTTTACGGAGTGAGGTTTTTTTATTGCTGGAAAGCTGATTTTTAGAACGGAAAAAGCTTAGTGAAGTGGTGGATTTTTCTGAACTAAACTATTAGCCTGCACTTGAATAGAAGCACTAAATTCTAAGTTTGTATATCCCTACCGAGCGCAAAACACGTGTTAGTACTAGTAATTCTTGTCATTCTTTAGCTGTTGGTATATGTTTTTCATTGCAATACTTTTCTACTTCTGTGTCGTTTGCAAAGTAACCGTCACAAAATTCGTCAAGCTCTTTTTCTGCTCCTGAAGCATACTTTTCACTTGCTGTCATTAGTTTTTCGGTCTGCTCAATGAACTTGTTGAACCCATCATTCATTTTGCAGAGTTTGTCAACTGTCTTAAAGTCCAAGTCACGATATGTTGCAGGAAAAAGTATTTTGCTTTGGTAAGGGTTTGCATTAAGTTCAATTATTCCAATTCCAAATGATTGGTTTAGTCGTCCCATTTCTTCGTTCAAACTGTCGCTGAACTCAAAGGCAACCAAGTAACCATAGTTTGCCCAACTTGAATTTGAAACTGCTTGAAAGAATGCTTTTTTAAGTTCGCTGTCGCTTTTGATTTCCTTTTTCAATTCGTATGAACTCATTTTGAAAGTGTCAACACGATTTATGAATTTTAAAAAGTTTTGGCTGGCGTTGGTCTGCAATTTTAGAAACTTAATTCCGACCATATCAGGATGTGTCCAAATTTGGTTGTTGTCCTTGCCGTTAGATTGTTCGTGAGAAATTGTCTTTGAGTAAGTGTCTGTGTTTTTTAAGTAGCTGCTTAAAAGTTTATGTAAATCTCTTTCGTCAAAAGATTTTGCTTTGTCCGCCTTTGTTCCTTTTGTTGTTTGTGTTTCGGTTTCACCTGATAAAATATCAATGCCGATGTTTTGCTCGTTTTTTGTCAAGTAGTAGGAGTATGTCCCACTGTTTTGTTTAATGCGCTTAACTCTTGTGTCACCCTCACGTATGAAGCCACCAAGAGAAGCCGAAACTGTTGCAGGAGGAGTTTTAGCATCTCCAAAGTTAAAATAGCTTTTGGAACTAATGTGACTGAAAACTTCTGTGTAAGTTGCCAAAGTGCCAATATCTTCTAGACTTTTAATTATAGCTTCTTTTAATGTCATTGTCTGTTCTTTCATTTTAATATGGTTGGTTGAAATATCAGCTAACGTTTCGCGAATTGGCGAAAGTGGCGGATTTTGAAAATGCTGCACAAACATTAAAATATTGCGCGGCTTTCCGCCTTTGTTGCTGCAAAAATACACAACTTTTTCAAACTAGCAAACATTTTATCTTAAAAAATATAGCTTTCGACTAATTTTATAATCAATAATTTATAAAAAACGAAAACCTCGCTCTTTTTACGGAGTGAGGTTTTTTTTATGATTTATTATTAGAAGCTGATTTTTAGAACGGAAAAAGCTTAGTAAAGTGGTGGATATAGAAGCACTTACTTTCAGTTTGACACTATGTGCAATTATCAAGTAAATTAGCGCGCATAAGCAGCATACATTTTACAACACCACCTAAAATTTTCGGCTTAGAATAACTACTCCAAAATCATATTGGATAACACTTGTATTTCTGTTAGATTTATTTTTTTTCTGTGATATTCCTGCGCTCTTAAAGCATACGTTTCTAAATCCTGATTTGCTATAATTTGTTTGAGTTCATTTTGCAGGTTCATAAACAGTTGTTCACCTTCCATATCTCTAAACTCATCTAACAAGTTTCGAAAATCTGTTTCTATCCATATATCTTTGCTTTTTGAGAGCATAGAAAGTAAGTAATCAAAATAAGCATTAGGATATTTTTCATCTAAAGTTGCCATAAAAATTTTCTAATTTTTTGCTAAAATAGTATTTTCAGAAGATATATATATTATAATTTTTTTATTAAGGCTTAGTAAAAAATGTTGGGTAAACCTGATAGCGTAGGGTTTCGTTGTGTTATTGAATTGCTTTACCGCATCAAAATTTACTAAACATCCCTATTCTTATTTAGAACCATTAAAATGTCCACGACTTTACGCCTTTGTCGCTGCAAAAATACACAACATTTTCAAACTGCCAAATATCTTATCTTAAAAAATATAGCTTTCGACTAACTTTATAATCAATAATTTATAAAAAACGAAAACCTCACTCCGTAAAAAGAGTGAGGTTTTTTTATTGTTGCTGCTTGTCGTCGTTTTCGTTCGCCTTAAACGTTCTATGTGGTCTTTTGAATTTGTATTTGCTTGTGTCGTATTCCACATTGCAATTTGAACACTGAAAAATGTCACTACTTATTTCCGCCATTTCTGATTTGCATTTATAGCAAAAATATTCTCCTCTTTCAAGATGTCCTAATTTTTCGTTTACGCATTTAACTAAATTATCGTGTATATAGCCGCCTGTCAATTTTAAGTTAGATAAACGTCTTTCTAACATATTGTGGGAACAACAGCTACCGCAATTATCACAAATAAATAAACCATTATCACATCTTTTGGAAACCCTACTGTCTATAATACAGTTACATTGTCCATTCAAACAATGATTTAGATAAATTTCATCATTATTGGCGCAGACTTCATTTATACAATGAAATCTTACAACAGTATTAGCTGCAAAATGACCCGTACCAACGGGAAACAAAATGTGATTACAATCTTGGCAATACAACTTATCAAGTAGCCTATTGAATCTATTGATTAAAGCAATAAATTGATAATAATAACCTTTGGGAATATAATCCCCCATTTTGTTCGTTTCATCAGTGTTTAGACCTAAAATTTCGCAAAAGTCAAGCAATGTATATTCTTCCCATTCCTCTGTTTGGTGGATTGTTTCACATTTGCTAAAACAAGGCTGTCCGCCGCACCACCAAAATTCCCTTTTGAACATTTCGTGTGGCTTATTTGCTAATCTTCCCTCGCAAAACGAAATGCCGTTTGGAATATCTTCTCTTTTTAAGTTTGCTAAATGAGTGTTATTTGCATAATGACTGCCTTCAAAATCAAGGAAAAATCTTTGTTCTCTCGCGAAGGTTAAAACTTCCGTTTCATATTGTGACGGAACGCCCCAATGCTTTTCATTTTGATTCCACTTAACGCCCGAAATTTTCTTGACAGCTTCTTTTAGGTTTTCAAAATTTGGATTAGGTGAATAAACTTCTCTACCTCCCCAACGATTATTCACCCATTTTGTTTCTCCTGTTGAAAAACTGATAGCGAAGTAGAACTGGTTGTTACTAAATTTTACTTTTCTGATTTCGCCTTTTCTTGACCAATCAAATTTGGCAGTCTGTCGCCCTAAGCATTTTTCAAAATAATTTGACAATCTAAAACGTTTGGTTTGGTCAAGTTTTAAATCATTTAGCACAAGAGTCAAAAGCTCACTTTCTACGAAAAAGCGATTATTTTTCTGAAAAGAAAATAATGCCTTAATAACCACGTCTGTAGAAATATCAACAGGTACATCAGGATTAAATTCTAAATTTATTTTGTATAAATCTAAATCAAACCTTGTAAGCTCATTTAGCTTTTCAATGGTTAAATCAAATTGTCCATTTGCTTTGAGAAAAAATAATTTTTTAATTATTTTTACTTGCTCATCGGGAGCAAAATAGATGAATTTTTGTTTCAGCAATTCAAAATCAAAAATACTTTCTTTATCCAATACCCAAAGAATTACTTTGTAGAAATTATTTTGAATTTGTTTTATCTGTTCTAAATGCAATTCATTTAACTGCAACAGAAATTTTATGTGATTTAGCTGTTTGTAAAAAACAATTCTATTGGTTACTAATTCCTGCTTATGCAGAAATGAAAACAAAAAATTGGATATTTCTTCTGTTGTTGTCGCCTTATTTCCAATCCATTTATCAATTTGAGCATAGTTTTCAAATTTATCTTTTAGCAGTCCTGAAACGTGGTTTTGTGGAAATATTTTTGCTTTTCCTGTTACCCAAAATTGAAAATATTCTAATTGCTCAATGGTGTCGAATACTTTCTTGTCAAAAGCATTGAAATTTTCTTGGTCTAAAAACTTTATTGCCAAATCATAAAGCCAACCCAAAGAACCTCTATTGTCAAGTGTTAACTTTTCAGTTAAAATGTCTTTGATGAATGGCTTATCGTCTGATATACTCTTGAATATCTTTTTGCAATCTTCGTTTTCGAGTTGATGAATGTTTTGTCTTAGTGCGTTTTGAGGAACATTTTTTACATATCCTTTTAGGAATAGTTCATATTTCTGTTCATCGTTACTTTGCGTATTAACATAGTTAGCAAATAGCTCTATTAACTCACTTCCTTTTTTATTTTTCCAAAACTCACTATCAAAAAGAACTTTTGAAAAGTCAAAATAATAGTCAAATGAATTCTCTTTTTTGAGTAATCTTTCAAGTAATTCAAAGGCTTTTTCAAAATTCAATTCATCAGAATATTTTTTTAAAAGTTCAAATTGCTTGTCAATTTCTAACTTCGTAAGGATTGATACTTGCTTTTCTGTTTGAGTGTCTTTATCAAAAAAATATTTTGATATAAATGCTAACGATATGTTTTTGATTATACCTTTAACCCAAAGTTCCGTTTCGGTTTCAAATTCAAGAAATTGATAAAGTTCTTTTATTTCTGTAGCAGTAAGATTTTCTATGTTGCTAAATTTATTATTTACATAGAAAGAGCCAAACTCTAAACCAAAACTAAATTTCAAAATACGGTATAATTCTGCTTTACCGATTTCAAGAATATGTGCTTTAAGAACATTTTCAGGGATTTCGTAATCGTCCATTTCATTGTGTGAAATGAATTTAAACTTTTTCTGTTTCCAAACAGTAAAAAGTAATTCTTCATTCAAATTATTGCCAAAATGAGAAAAAACTCTTTTGAGAATATTGGATGCTATGTCAATTGAAAAATGATTTGGAAGGCTATTTTCAAATAGTTCACAATATAAAATGAAATTTTTTGTATCTAAATCCGTATCAAAATAGTCAGTAATAAAATTTGATATTTCATATTCACTCTTTTCTCGAAAGAAATATTTTAACGAAAGTTCAATTAAATTAAACAATTTGATTTCTTTATGGTGGTATAGATTACCACGGTTTCCCTGTGTTGAAATTTCTAATTCTATTCTCACGCTATCAGATTTACCCAAATAACTAAGGATTACTCTCCAGTCTTCAGCAACTCCAACTAAACGACTTTTGCTTGCCAATTTTTTATTTTTCGCTTTGTCTGTTTTAGGCGAAAAAACAATGGGGGTTCCTATTAATATTTTTTCTGGTTTTGTAGTAAAACTATTTATATGAAGAAAATATTCATCGTCATTTGGTGTTCCAACAACACCAAATCCTTTGCCTAAGTCAAACCATTTTACAAGTCCAATTAACATCTTAATTTTGTGGGGGTTGAAGCAGAGCGCAATTATGCATTGGCTTGCGTTATGGCTATTAAAATAGTGCGCGGCTTTGCGCCTTTGTTGCTGCAAAATTACACATAGTTTTTCAAACTACCAAATATCTTATCTTAAAAAATATAGCTTTTGACTAATTTTATAATCAATAATTTATAAAAAACGAAAACCTCACTCTTTTTACGGAGTGAGGTTTTTTGTATTATTTCATTTCGTTAAAATACTGTTCTACCAAAGATTTGTAGTAAGGCTTGAGTGCTGGGGAAACCGTTTTGTACATTTGCACTTGCGCTTGGCGTTGTTTGAGATATTCAGCCAGAGCT
>Ga0075154_10000642_pt1 | contig 28647 bp, 32 predicted proteins | sample JI71714BDNA_FD_70965 | JGI IMG/M metagenome (GOLD analysis project Ga0075154, IMG submission 70965) | Wastewater effluent complex algal communities from Wisconsin, to seasonally profile nutrient transformation and Carbon sequestration -... | ecosystem: Engineered > WWTP > Effluent > Algae...
TTCGACTATCGCGCGCGCCTTAGCGCGATGGGGGGGATGGGGCAAGAGGGGGAGGGGGGAGACTTTGGTAGGGGGGCTTGGAGGGCTAGTCTATCGGTGCCGTTTTCGATACGGCGTTAAATGCAAACACAAACATTGCAGAAATGGAAGTCAAGCTTGCTGATACGTCCCAGATTGACTGATTATCACGGTGTATTGTTGGCGCAGGAAGACGCCGATTTTGCGATTCCGTTCTTTAACGAAGATATACCGCTCTACGTCGATCCATTTCTTATGTGGAAGTCGCCTTCGCAGCAAGATATCGCTTTGCACTGCGCTCTTTTGTCGGCGTTCAATTATGTCGGGCAACTGGCCCTCAAAGGTGAAAGCGACAGAGCAATAGAAATACTTATTGCTGCCTCGGAATGCGATGAAGTTGGTTTGGGTACATCTCGGACACGAACAGGAAAGCGGATTGGTCGCGATAAGGCACAGGAAATATTGGATGTTTTCCGGCGAATTCCTCGATACGCTCAGGAAGGTTTGGCTCACATTGAAGAGTTGCAGTTTTTTGTTGACGGCATCTCCAAAGACCGGATAAGCGACTTCGCCTGCAGTTTTCTGAAGTCATTTCTAATCGATTTCACGATCGATCAGTGCGAACGGTTGGGCATTCCAACTCAGCGGGAAAAGATCGCAAATGTTTGGGACCCGCGGCTTCGTACATTTGGCAGCGGTGAAGCGATGTTGCCCATCGATCCAACCGATGGTCGCCCACTGTTGCTTGTCCCAAAGCGCTGGTTGCGTTTCGTGCCTTGGATCAACTTCGACGACTATTTCGAAAAGCACTGCCCGCAAGATGAAATCTCACATACACCGGATACACTTACTCGGGTCGAAGTACTCAACTACAATCGAGATAACTATGGCATCGTATCTGCCTACGTAAAATCCAAGGAACGTAGCTTGGCTGATGCACAAAACGACCCTCTTTTCTCGCAAATCCCCGTCCGTTCGGCGCGCAACAAGTACATGCTGATAAAGAAGCTGCCTACCGGCAAAACTGACGGCGCTGACATAAAGTACGAAGAGGCTACCTGTCAGTTACTACCATCTTTGCTTTATCCGAACATGGATTTCGCCGCGGCGCAGGCTCGCACGGACAGTGGCGTTAGCATCCGGGATCTAATATTTTACAACACGCGAAGATCGCCCTTCCTGCAAGAAATTTTCAACGATTATGGTTCACGCCAAGTGACATTTGAGATGAAGAACGTTGCCGAGATTGAACGAACACACGTTGACCAATTGAACAGATATCTTGCCGATGAGCTAGGCCGGTTTGGAATTCTTGTTACGCGCAATCCACTAAAAAAGGCGATCATGAAGCGAACAATTGACCTTTGGTCAGGCCAGCGTAAGGCTATAGTTGCACTGACTGATACCGATATTGAGCAGATGGTTGAGGTATTTGACAGCAAACAGCGGGAACCAATTGACGTTATTACTAAAAAATATGCAGAATTTAGGAGAGCCTGCCCTTAGGAGGAAATATGAAAGATCGATCCGAAGTTGAAAGGCTTGAGAAGCTGGTAGGGCAGTTACAGGGACTTCATTCTGAGATTAGCTTGCTGGCGAAAAAATCACCAAATGACGCCGTCAACAAATTTAAACTTGGACTGATAAATAACATCATTAAGTCAGGAAATGATGTTCTCGGAACTGAGTATGTGCCTTTCGATGGATTTGGAGGATTTGATGCAGATGATCTTCCGTCTACGAGCGACGTTGCGTTGGTCCTTTCTCAATATATCGAAGAAGCCGAGCGATATCGATCTGACAATGTGACATATTATGGTGGGGATTGGTATTATTTGGTAGACGGGCGGATGAGCGACATATTGTCAGGTCCGCCATCAAAGGTCGGACGGAAATGAGCGAATTTGAACATCTCACAACTGACGATGCCGTCAATGTCTACGAGTCAGCAATTGGCGTTTTCGATGCGCTTCTGCACGAGGTTAGGGAGCTTTCAAAAAAGAAGCCGGATGCGACACTTAGCAAAAGCAAGGTAAAGCTGATAAACACTGTATTAAATGATTTGTTAAAAATTCTCAAGGATGAACCGGAGGGTAAATATCTTGAGGCATTAGAAGATGAAAATTTACCTCAGGTAAGTGATGCTCTAATGATGATGGTTCAGTTTAGGGCAGCATCTGTTTCCTTTAGATCAAAATATCATAAAATTGTAAGAAATAGATTTATTTCTGGCGAGTTTCATTGGATTACGAAAGAGCTTTTGGATTCGTGGCAGCCGTAGGATGTTGAATTGTGGTGCTTAGGTAGGGGGAGTATTTTAGGACTACAGTGGCGGTGCTCCCAATCACCCCTCACTCAAAACCCGCGTCACTTCCTCCAGCGTCCCGCGCACACGCAGCAGCTGGTCTTTGCCGAAGACGACCAGGCATTCGTCATGCGCGTTGTCGGTGGCCTTCACAAATTGCACAATCTCCGCATTGACCGAGATTTTCTGGCCGCGGGTGTCGATCAGGGTGATGAAAGGGATCATAATCCTCTGTTAGGCGCGCCATCTTTTTGCGCAAGCGTGATGTGGGTCACGTGTCTGTCGGGCATTTTCGGTCAGTGATTGAGGCCATTAATAATAGGGAGTTACTATTATGGCTTTGGTCAATCTTGTTTGCAAAGTTAGCGAGGTAAATGGCGTCGAAACTTGGGTCTTCCGCCATGAATCCGCTGAACTTGGCGTTAGGCGAACTGAAATGCCGTTCCAGGCCGAGGCTGGCGTAACGACTAGACTCAAATGGTGGATGATCGGCAATCCCGGTGGATCCATAAAAGTTGAAGTCTTCCAAGGTGATCGTTTGATCGCCAAGCGGCTTCGCTCGGCGATACCCAATACAAAGCCTGCTGGTTTTGACTCGATCCCCATTAAGCCGGAGTAATCAGGATGCGTAACACAATCTTCATTCCGGCGACTTTAGCCTTGGCTAATCCAGCGGTTGCGCAGGAAACACCGACTCCTTTCGACAACGAAGTCAAATTGGCCAACGAGGAACTTGCTAAGGAACGAGCCAACGACAAGGTTGACGAACAGGTTCATTCGGGAATCGCCAACGGCTCAGCTGATCGGGCATTATTTGCGGCAGATGGCCCCCAGCTGGAAGTATCAGCAACTGAAGAAGACAAAAAAGGTACACTTTCATGGGCGTTTTCGGGAGGCTCGATCGACAAGGGCGCCTTCAAAAGCGACTCATTTCTTCTCCAGGTTTCCACCGCATTCGACGGAAGTGTTGACCAAAAACCACTGTTCGGTCTCAAGGGTTTTGCCAACGGCACAGATGTGTCCTTGGGCTATACGTTTTTCTGGGGAAAGATTGGCGATCCATCTTCGGACACTGTGCAAAGTGAGGATGCAGCAGCGCAGAAAAAAATTGCTATTCGCAATTGCATCAAACGCAATATTGGTGCGGACCCCAAAGATATTGCCAAAAAATGTGACCCTGACCACGCCGATTTTGACGGATCTGAAGCAACTTTTTTGGAAGAATATAATCCCAAGGGCTTTGAGCGCGTTTATGGTTATCACTTCCCCGAAAAAACGATCAAGTTCGGCGGAATAAAAGTCACCGGAAATCAGGCAAAATATGCATATTTTGACAAAGTCGCATTTGTCGAAAATTCGGACACGAAATTCGGATACGAAGCCACAATTTATGGCGGGGTGCTTCTGACGGAGTCGCCAACTTCCTTTACGGGATCTTTGACAGCATCACGTAAATATGAGGCAAACGATCCCATCACGATTTGCCAGCCGATCAACGCTACACAAACGCAATGCATCACAGGCCCAGACGGCGCGGCCAGCAGAAACAAGGCCTTGATTGGTGCATTTGAGGTCCGGCATGCTTTCAGCTTTGGCAAAGATAACAAGGCACGGTTGGCTGTTGCTCCCGAAATCAGCTACGACATTGAAAACAAGGCCTTTGCAGTTGATGTGCCGCTGTATCTCTTTCCCGACAACAAAGGCGCTTTGAAAGGTGGTGTCCGATTTGGATATACCAATACCAAAGACGCACTTGGGAAGCGGGACGGGGATTTTCAGTTGGGGCTTTTCTTTGGCGTGCCATTCTCGATTTTCTGAACGATGGAAACAAACCTGAAGGCAAAAAAACTCTTTCCTACAACAAACCATATAGGTTAGTCATGATTCGTTTCTAAAACCAAAAGAAGGAATCATGACTATGCCTACTCCCAAAAAACCGCTCTCTCCCCAGCAAACGCCCTCCCCGCGTCAGCCGCTCTCCCTGCCGCCGGGGATTTCGCCGCATATCCGCGAATTTTTTGACAAGATGCTGGTGGTTGCAAAGGATCACCGCACGACGCAGCTGGTCGATTATCTCTGCGACCTGCGCGACGAAATGCTGTGGGTGGCGGATGAGCTGGTTGCGCTGGATTTCGACGCTTATGGCTTCCTCATCGATCTCGACAAGGACGATGACGATGATGATGACGCGGACGACGGCGAAGACCTCGACCCCGCGAGCGTCCACTGATGGCGCGGCGGCGCAAGCCCGAGGATGATCTGGCGGCGGCCTCTGCGCATCCGCCGCAAGTCATCCCCGACGGGCCGAACATCGACTTTGCCACGCTGATGCCCGGCTATCGCAAACGGCATGATGGCTGGAACCAGCAGCGCGTGCAGCGCTTTCTCGACACGCTGGCGCACACCGGCTGTGTCAAGGATGCGGCGCGGGTGGCGGGGATGTCCACAGTCGCGGGGCGGCGGGCGCAGAAACGCTATCCCCTCTTCGCTGCCGCGTGGGAGGATGCGCTGGCGCGCGCGCAGCAGGGCTTGATCGCGATTGCCTATAAACGCGCGGTCGAGGGGCGCGAGACGATCATCATCCGCAAGGGCGAGGAATATGAACGGCGGATCGAGCCTTCCGACGCGATGCTTTCACTGTTGCTCAAACAGGGCGACATGTCGGGCGGCAAGCTGGCGCGCAACAGCGAGGAAGTGCTGACCTTTGACGAATGGAAGGCGGGTGTGCGCTTCAAGCAATATGGCGGCAAGTGGAAGCCGCCCTCGCCCGAGGAAGCGCGGGCGCGGCTGGAAGCCAAGTTCGACCAGATGCGCAGACGCATGTTCGCCGATGCCGATGCGCGCGGGGTGTGCGACCGCTGTGGCGGGCCGCTGCCCACCGGCAAGACCAATTCGCAATTGCTCGGCTATGCGGATTGAGGATTAGGCCGCTTCTTTCTCCGCCGCCTCGATCCGCGCGAGCAGTGCCTCCACCTGCACCTGCGCGCCGGGTTCTGCGTTCAGTTCCGCGACCACACCATCAAAGGGTGCGGTCAGGCTGTGTTCCATCTTCATCGCTTCGAGCGTGAGCAGTTTCTGCCCCTTGGTAACGGCCTGGCCTTCGGTCACCTCAACCGCGATGATGCGGCCGGGCATGGGGGAGAGGATATCGCCATCATGCGCGCCGTGGTGGCCGCCGCCGTCGTGCCGGTCGAGCATATAGGCGCGGGCAAAGCCGCCGGTGAAGGCGAGAACTTCGCGCGCGGGCGTGCCGTTTTCAACCTCGGCGAGTTCGACTTCAAACAGCGCGCCGCTATCATCGCGAAGCCGGGCGGTGGCGCGGGGGGCGGCGTTGGCGCGAAAGCCGAGCGCTGCGCTCCACGGTCCGTCGCCGGGGCTGGCGGCGAGCAAGGCAGCAACCTCGGCCAGTTCCTCTGCCTCGACCTCTGGCGGGTGGACCAGGTCGTCACCATCGCGCCCGATCAACCCGGTATCGACATCGCCGCTGACGAAATCGGGATGCTGCAACAACAGCCCCAAAAAGCCCGCATTGGTGCGCACCGGCCAGACTTCGCTATTATCGATGCCATCCTCTATCCGCGCAATCGCTTCCGCGCGCGTGGCCCCATGCGCGATCAGTTTGGAGATCATCGGGTCGTAGAAAGGCGAAACCTCGCCCCCCTGCTCCACCCCGGTGTCTATGCGCACGCTTTCCGCCAGCACCAGATGCTCCAGCCGCCCGATGGAAGGCAAAAACCCCTTCGCCGGGTCTTCCGCATACAACCGCGCTTCCATCGCCCAACCACTGATGCTGAGCTGATCTTGTCGCTTGGGCAGAGCCTCCCCGCTGGCAACGCGCAGCTGCCACTCCACCAGATCGACGCCGGTAATCTCCTCGGTCACCGGATGTTCGACCTGCAGCCTTGTGTTCATTTCCATGAACCAGATGCGGTCGGCGCGCAGGCCCTCGCTGGCATCGGCGATGAACTCGATCGTGCCTGCGCCCACATAATCGACAGCCTTCGCTGCACGAACGGCGGCGGCACACAGATCGGCGCGGGTGGCCTCGTCCATGCCCGGCGCGGGGGCTTCCTCGATCACCTTCTGGTGGCGGCGTTGCAGGCTGCAATCGCGCTCAAACAGGTGGACGATATTGCCGTGGCTGTCGCCGAACACCTGCACCTCAATATGACGGGGCCGCTGGATATATTTCTCGATCAGGACATGCGCATTGCCAAACGAGGCACTCGCCTCACGCTGGCAAGAGGCAAGCGCATCGGCAAAATCCTCCTCGCGCTCGACCAGCCGCATCCCCTTGCCGCCACCGCCCGCGACCGCCTTGATCAGCACCGGATAGCCGATTTCGCCCGCATGCATCGCAAGGATGCCGGGGTCCTGATTCTCGCCCATATAGCCGGGGGTGACGGGCACACCTGCCTCGGCCATCAGCTTTTTGGCCGCGTCTTTCAGCCCCATGGCGGTGATGCTGGCAGGCTTCGGCCCGACCCACACCAGCCCCGCGTCAATCACCGCCTGCGCGAACTCGGCATTCTCCGAAAGGAAGCCATAGCCCGGATGGATCGCCTCTGCGCCGGTCGCCTTGGCAGCTGCGATGATCTTCTCACCCACCAGATAGCTTTCGCGCGCGGCGGAAGGCCCGATATGCACCGCTTCATCGGCAGAGCGCACATGCAGCGCCTTGGCATCGGCGTCGGAATAGACCGCAATGGTACGGATACCCATGGCACGCGCGGTAAGGATAATCCGGCAGGCGATTTCGCCGCGATTGGCGATGAGGAGGGATTGGATCATGGGTTTGTGCCTATCAGAAAACAAATGGTCGCCGCCACTGCGAGAGCCGTCCGGACAGCATGGAGTCGGTTCCATTTTGCCATCAATGGCCGGACACGGGCATCTCCAGTCGCCGGGTCAATCGCTGTCAAAATGTGATTGGTCGGCATGATAAAAATCAGCGTGAACGGCCAGTTGGCGATCATCAGTACCGCCCCGAGCAGCAAGAGTATTTCCCCGGATTGCCACCATGCGGCCATGCCTAACGCAAAACCCAAAATGGCTAAGGTAGACTGCATCGCAAACCCGCGCTTGTACGATGGCTTCCACTGACGGAGCAATGATGCATCGTCCAGCAACGTCCGTGCTGGATGCTCGGCCACATTGATATAAAGCGCCGCGCCGGCGAAGAGTGCCGCTGTAACAAGCGCAAGATTTGCAATCATGGCCGCAATTCCTTCAAAGGTTGTAGGCGATGAGGAGGGATTTTATCATCTATTGGCAGCTTTCATTGCGGCAAGAGCCTGTTCCCGTGAGACGACGGGTGTGTAGCCCAATTCCCCATGCGCCTTGCTGCCGTCAAGCACACAATCGCATTTCATCACCATGACGACGTGGCGGGTGATTGGCGGTTCGCTTTTCAGGTTGAACAGCCGCCAAATGCTTTCGCACAACGCCGCGACTCCATCGAGCAACCAGCTCGGAGCCGATTTGTCGGGGAGCTTCAGGCCAATGGTGTCGGCCATTGCCGAAATCATCGCCTTCATGCTGATTTCGCCGTCATCGAGGATGAAATAGGCCTCACCCCCGCGCCCCTTGGTCAGCGACAGCTCGATTGCATGCACCAGATTGTCGATATGGATCGTCGAAGTGCGCGCCCGCCCGCCGTCGATCCAGGTGAATTTGCCCGCCTTCACCATATCGGCGACGCTGGGCAGCAAAGTGGTGTCGCCCGGCCCCCAGATAAAGCGCGGGCGCAATATGATGGTGGTGAAATCGGGCGTGTTGGCGGCGCGCACCCGTATTTCCGCCTGCGCCTTGGTCGCGCAATAGGGATAGGGCGAATTGGGTGCGAGCGGATAGCTTTCGTCCGCGCCGTCGATGTGCTGGCCTTGGCAGATCGCAGCCTCGGTGCCGATATGGATGAAGCGCTTTACCCCCGCCGCCTTTGCCGCATCGAGCACCGCCTGCGTGCCGAGCACATTGGATTTGTACCACGCATCTTTCGGCCCCCAGCTTTCAACAAAGGCCGCCGCATGGATGACGGCGTCCACCCCCGCCATATGCTTGGGCGCTATGCTCTCAAGGTCGCACCGCACCGGCATCGCGCCCAGCGCGCGAATAGCCGCATCGGATTTTTCCGAACGCGACATGGCGGAGACTTTGTGGCCCTTCGTGATGAGATGCCTTGCAGCCGCCCCGCCGACAAATCCTGATGCTCCGGTTATAAAGATGTGGGTCATTGGGTTGCTCCTTTCACTCTGTCCCCAAACACCTCTCCCGCCGGGAGAGGACCGCCTCAGACGTGGAGAGGAGCGAAGGAGTCATCACTTCTTCCAAAGGCACAGTTTTACCCGTTGCTGGTAAGTATCAGATGGCTGGCGTCTCGTTTCGTTTGAAAAGCAGGCGCCGCTTTTTACCAGTTCGTACCACGCGCTTCCATCGCCCTTTGTGTAGCGGACATTCTCATTCCCATAACCCGTCCAATTGCCGTCTTCATCTTTGAAAACACTGGCCCACCAATCGGTCGACATCTCCATCGCCCCGATCTCGGCTTTGGGATAGTCGATACCGTCATACACTTGGCGCGGACCAGCTATGTGAAATTCGCCGCCCTTGTGAAGGATATAGGCGCAAGGCCCCGAAATCCGCGTCTGACCATCAACGACCAACAGACATTTGCCGATTTTATACCCCTTCGGCAGGCGCGCTGCGGATAAATGAGGCGGGTTGGCTGCGAGTTTTGCGTAATGCCGATCATAATCGAAATCAGGCGGCATTTTGAACTGTTTGGGCGCTCCAGCGATCGAAGTGACCGACCAGCCCGCCAGAAGAAGAGCGGCAGGGAAGCGCCAGATCAGCTTCAGCCCACGCCGGGACTGCGCTTGCAGATCACGCACCACTAACACTGCTCCCGCAGGGGGAGGACTGCCCAATGCGCGGAGAGGAGCGATCGGATCATGATTCTTTCTCAATTCCTCCCCGAGCTTGTCTCGGGGAGGGGGACCGCCCGGCGATTGCCGGGTGGTGGAGGGGCAAGCGCGAAAGCGCCAGTGAGAGGATGCCATCGGCAACCGCATTAACATCCTTCAACACGTCTGTTGCAGGAATGCGCACCGTATCAATACCCTTCGAGCGCAGCCAAGCGTCTCTGTTTAAGTCGCGTTCGGGGTTGTCTCCCATGTCATGCGCAATGCCGTCTATCTCGAACACCAGCCGAGCATCGGAGCAATAAAAGTCCATGCCTATCCTGCTACTTGGATGCTGGCGTCGGAACTTAACGCCTTGCGGCTGGCCGCGCAGCAAGCGCCAAAGCAGCACCTCGGGCAAAGTCATCTCCTTCCGCAATTTCCGCGCCCGAGCAACAGCGCCGGGGGCTGGCTTTGGCGCTTGATCTTTAAACACGGGCCACTTCTTTCAATCCTCCCCGAGCTTGCCTCGGGGAGGTGGCGCACGCGCAGCGTGTGACGGAGGGGCATGAGCGAAGCGAGTGTTTTGCGCGCCAAAGCTCCGCCGCAAGCGGCTGCCCCTCCACCACTGGACTACGTCCAGCGGTCCCCCTCCCCGAGGCAAGCTCAGGGAGGATTTGGGTGCGGATGATCCGGCAGGCAATTTCGCCGCGATTGGTAATGAGGAGGGATTGGATCATGCCAAATTCCTCTCACAGCTTGCAGGGAGAGGACCGCCGAAGGCGCGGACAGGAGCGAAAGGCGGCCCCGCGCGCCCTCCACCACGCCACGTCGCGTCGCGGTCCTCCCCCGTTCCGGGCAGGATTTGAGTGGTGGTGTGGAGAGGTTGGGTCATTGCTACCGAGTCAGTCCGTAAGTATTTTTGACTCTATCGGATTTCATAAGATATGCGGTCCACAGAGCGACTGAAATCAACGGCACAACAAGCGATTTAAAATCGCGGATCTCAAAATTCGCATCAATCAGAAATAGTGCGAGGAAATGACCGCCAACGGACAGTATTAGTCCGCAGAACCAAAGGGAAGCTATGGCGATGATGACCGAACTCGGTTTAAGACGCTTCCACAATAGCAGACCAACGCAAAATTGAATAACGGTTGAAATTCCAAAAACACTCCAAGACACCACATGCAGCGTGGCGAATTCTGAACCTGCTGCAAATTCAGGCGCGGCGTCTCTCATTTCTTCCCATCGCTGAAATAGCCTCCATCCGTTCCAAGGCGGCCCTAGGATCGTCCGAGTCAAAATGAATAGCAAAAGCCATCCCCCAATTCCCTCAAGTTTCTTTGACTCTGGATCGACCATACTCACATCCGAAACACCCCAAAACCTCTATCCTCGACCGGCGCGTTCAATGTCGCCGCCAGCGCCAGTCCCAGCACATCACTTGTCTGCGCCGGGTCGATGATGCCGTCATCCCACAGCCGCGCGGTCGCGTAATAGGGGTTGCCTTCATCCTCATATTTTTGCCGCACAGGGGCCTTGAAGGCTTCGGCTTCCTCGGGCGTCCAGGTCGCGGCGTCGCGGTGAACCGTCGCCAGCACAGAAGCCGCCTGCTCCCCACCCATCACGCTGATCCGCGCATTGGGCCAGGTGAACAGGAAGCGCGGGGCATAGGCGCGGCCGCACATACCGTAGTTGCCCGCACCAAATGACCCGCCGATCAGCACGGTGATTTTGGGGACGGTTGCGGTCGCCACGGCTGTCACCAGCTTCGCGCCATGCTTGGCAATCCCTTCCGCCTCATATTTTCCGCCGACCATGAAGCCGGAGATGTTCTGGAGGAACAGCAGCGGGATTTTGCGTTGCTGCGCCAGTTCGATGAAATGCGCGCCCTTCACGGCGCTTTCGCTGAACAGCACGCCATTATTGGCAAGGATCGCGACCGGCATTCCCCAGATATGAGCAAAGCCGCAGACCAAAGTGCTGCCATAATGCGCCTTGAACTCATGGAATTCACTGCCATCGACCAGCCGTGCGATGACTTCGCGGACGTCATAGGGCGCGCGGACATCGTCGGGGATGATGCCGTAGAGTTCTTCGGCGTCATATTTGGGGGGCCTTGGCTCTTTCAGTTCAACACCGTTAGGGCTGAGCCTGTCGAAGTCCGCCCCTCCGTGCTGCGGAACGCCCTTCGACAGGCTCAGGGCTGCGGTGTTGTTCAAATGGCTCACAATATCCCGCACAATCGTCAGCGCATGTTCGTCATTTTCGGCCAGATGATCGACCACGCCCGATTTCTTCGCATGAAGATCGCCGCCACCAAGATCCTCTGCGCTGATCACTTCACCCGTCGCCGCCTGCACCAGCGGTGGGCCAGCAAGGAAGATCGTGCCCTGATTACGCACGATAACGCTCTCATCGCTCATCGCAGGCACATAGGCGCCGCCAGCGGTGCAACTGCCCATGACACAGGCAATCTGCGGGATTCCGCGCGCCGACATATTGGCCTGGTTGAAAAAGATGCGCCCGAAATGCTCCTTGTCGGGAAACACCTCTGCCTGATGCGGCAAGTTCGCGCCGCCGCTGTCGACCAGATAGATGCAGGGCAGCCGGTTTTCGAGTGCGATTTCCTGCGCGCGCAGATGCTTTTTGACGGTCAGCGGATAATAGGTCCCGCCCTTTACTGTCGCGTCGTTGCACACGATCATGCACTGTTTGCCCGACACCCGGCCGATGCCGCAGATCATGCCTGCACCGGGAATATCCTCGCCGTAAACGCCGTCGGCCACCAACTGACCGATTTCAAGGAAGGGCGAACCCGGATCGAGCAGCCGCTCGACACGTTCGCGGGGCAGCAATTTGCCGCGCGCTGTGTGGCGTTCGCGCGACTTTTCATTGCCGCCCAGCGCCGCCTCGGCAACGCGAGCGCGCAGGGCATCGTTGAGCGCACGGTTGTGTGCGGCGCGTGCCTGCGTGGTGGGGTCTTCGGGGTTATATTGCGTGGGTAGAACAGGTGCAGTCATGATTCCCGCATAACGCTTTTGTGCCGCGATGCCAGCCATAGCAGCACACACGCCGTCAGGGCGATGCAATCGGCGCCCAGCATCGGGATGGTCCAGCTTTGTGCGATGCCCGCCTGATGCAACAACTGGCTGACCGCGCCGATTACTAAGGTCACTGCGCCAACGACAATCAGGTTGATTGCCAGCATCGCAAAACCGGTCGAACTCGCCACCAGACGCCGGGGCAATTCCTCTTCGATCACCGAAAAGACGGGCCCATAGGCAGACGAGATATAAAGGATTGATGCCACCATCCCGGCAAGGAACAGCGGCGAATCGGCGGGTGCCAGTCGATAGGCAAGGATCAGCGGCGCGAGCCCGAGCAAAAACAGCGACAGCGTGCGCGCACGGTCCGTCCCCGACCGGCGGTGCAGCCAGTCGGTGAGCAACCCTGCCCCCATCGACCCGACCAGACCAACGACAATGAACAGGCCGCCGTAAAGGCTGGCCGCGCTTTCCTTGGGCAAGCCCTTGTCATCGTGCAGCCACAGCTGGATGAAGGGGCCAGTCGCCGAGTGCGCGTGCAGCAATATGATCGCCAGCGTCGCATAGCGGTAACGCGGGTTGGTTTTGGCAATGGCCCATAATTCCGCGAGCAGTTCGCGCATGCTGGGCCCTGCCTTTGCGTTCAGTGCAAGGTGTGAATCGTCCTTGATCCGCATCGCGATCAGCGTCGCCACGAGCCCGACCACCGCCATCAGCACAAAGCAATAGCGCCAGCCGATCAACGGCCCCAATTGCCCGGCAATCAGGAAACTGGCACCGACGCCCAGCGGAATGCCTGCGAAAAATATGCCGATCGCGGTCGCCTTCATCCGGTCGGCGACGCGCGACAGGATGATGCTCGACGCCGCCGGAACCAAAGTAGCCTCACCCGTTGCCACAAAGGGCCGCGCCAGCAGCATCGTCCAGAAACCCTGCGCCATTCCGGTCAGTCCGGTGAACAGGCTCCAGATGCCGACACCAAAGGTCAGCACCGGAACCCGGCCGATCCGGTCGGCCATCACGCCTGCAAAAATTGCAGCGACGGCGTAAAAGCCACTAAACGCAATCCCTGCGACCAGCGCAAACTGGCTTCGCGACAGCTCAAGATCGCGCATGATGTCGGGGGCAAAGCTTGCCACCAACTGCCGGTCAATCTGATTGACGATGTGCAGGAACAGAAAAAAGGCAATCAGTCCGGCAGTGCGCCTGCTGTGCGCGACGGTCCCGATGGTCACGCTGCGTGGATTTCCGGCCCGATGACCGATATCCGCTCACCATAGCGCGATTCAGGGTAATAATCCCAAACGGCGTGATGCTGGGTCGCCACATTGTCCCAGATGGTCAGCGTCCCCGCCTCCCACCTGACGCGGCATTGGGCGGTCAGGGTGTTTTCGATGTGCTGGAAAAACAGCTCCATCAGCCCGCGATTTTCATGATGGCTCACGCCTTCGATCCGCGTGGTAAAGCCACGGTTGATCCACAATATATCCTTGCCGCTGACCGGATGGCGGATCACCAGCGGATGCACGGTCTTGTTGTAATGCGTGCCAGCCGATGGCTCGATCCCGTAAATGGTGCGATAGGGAAAGGCGCCGTCATGCGTGGCTTTCAAATTGCGCGCCAACTCCTTGAGCGGCGGCGAGAGCCGGGTAAAGCACTCCGCCATGCTGGAATATAGCGTGTCACCACCGCCATGTTCGGGCATTTCGTGCATATAAAGCAATGAGGCCGCAATTGGTGCCGGATCGCAGCTGACATCGGTGTGCCAGCCTTCGCCAGCGGTGATTTTGGATGCTGCGTTGGTGCGGACCGGATAAACTTCAGGATCATCGCTGCCGCGCGCTGATCCCAATGCGTGCTGGTGCAAGACACCGGTGCCGAAGATGCGGGCGACACGCTTGTGCGCTTCGCGATCGAGTGCTTGGTCGCGGATCACCAGCACTGACCTCTCGGCCAACAACGCTCGCAGCTCTGCCGCCATGGCTTCGTCGAGCTGGTTGAGATCAAGCCCCTGAATCTCGGTACCGATAACCGGATTCAATTGCGTCTGCCGGGCAGAAGCCAGACCCATATTCACACTCCCCTCGAAATACTCCGGCGCACAGGATGCACCGAAACAGGGGTCAGGAAAAGCGATTCTTCAATGCAAACAACGCCAGAGCCGCCTTTGCCGCCTCGCCACCCTTGTCTTTCTGCTTGGGGTCAGCGCGAACGATGGCTTGCTCCTCATTTTCAACCGTGAGGATGCCGTTGCCGATTGCCATGCCGTCCATGGTCAGCGCCATGATACCGCGCGCGCTTTCGCCGGCGACGATTTCAAAATGATAGGTCTCGCCGCGAATGACGACGCCGATGGCGACATAGCCGTCGTAAAGATCGCTTTCGGATGCCAGCGCAATCGTGCCGGGGATTTCGAGTGCGCCGGGGACAGTGATGACCTCGACCTCATGCCCCGCTGACTTCAGTGCAGCGGATGCGCCTGCAACCAGCATGTCGTTCAAATGGTCGTAAAAACGCGCCTCGACGATCAGGAATTTGGCCATGTCTCAATTCTCCGGAATTGGGCGTTCGCCCACAATGTTGATACCATAGCCGTCCAGACCAACGACATTGCGATGCGCGTTGGTCAGCAGGATCATGTCGTGAATGCCCAGATCTGCAAGGATTTGCGCACCGATGCCATAAGCGCGCAGGTCCATCGACGGCGGAGCGGTTCCTGCCCGGCCGATTTCCTTGACCAATGCACCGCCTTCGGTCGGCATGAGCAGCACAATTACGCCTGCACCTTTTTTACCGATTTCTTCCATAGACCGTTGGAGTATGCGCTTGCGCGGCCCGGGTGCGCCGAGCACATCGGAAAAAATTGAAATACCATGCATCCGCACGAGTGTCGGTTCGTCCTGCAAGACCTTGCCCTTCTGCAACGCAAGATGAACGCTGCCGTCAACCTTGTTGCGATAGCTTTTAGCCGTCCATTCGCCGCCATAGTCAGAAGTGAAGGGCGCTTCCGACACGCATTCGACCAGATGGTCATGCTTGCGCCGATATTCGATCAGGTCGCGGATCGTGCCCATTTTCAGATTGTGCATCCGGGCGAAGGCGACAAGGTCGTCCATCCGCGCCATTGTGCCATCATCCTTCATAATCTCGCAGATCACGCCCGATGGATTAAGCCCGGCAAGCCTTGAAATATCGACCGCCGCCTCGGTATGGCCTGCGCGCACCAGCGTGCCACCATCGCGCGCGGTCAGCGGGAAGACATGACCCGGCGAGACGATGTCAGCGGGGCCTTTGGAGGCATCGACCGCGACCGAGATTGTCCGCGCCCGGTCCGCGGCGCTGATCCCGGTGGTGACGCCTTCCTTGGCCTCAATTGACACAGTGAAAGCGGTTTCCATGCTTTCGCGATTTTCACTGGCCATCGGGCCGAGTCCAAGCTGGTCGCAGCGCGCCTTGGTCATCGCCAGACAGATCAGCCCGCGCCCATGAGTCGCCATGAAGTTGATCGCATCGGGCGTCGCCATTTGCGCGGGGATGATCAAATCGCCTTCATTCTCGCGGTCTTCATCATCGACCAATATGTACATCCGCCCGTTGCGCGCTTCCTCGATAATCTCCTCGATGGGGACGAGCGCAGGAGTGTCATCATTGGCGAAGAGATAGGATTCAAGCTTGCGCAGCGTATCCGCCGTAGGGTTCCAGCCAGGCAGGTCAAGATCGCGTAACGTGTTGGCATGAAGCCCGGCAGCACGCGCGAGGCCAGAACGAGACAGACCGCCTTCGGTGACGAGGTGGCGCAGCTTTTCGATGAGATGTGTGGACATGCATGCCCTGTTTCACATCACAATGTGATCGTCAATCACCAAACGACATTGCAATGTCGTTTTAACGCTCGACATCCTCGATAACACCTTGCTGCTCCAATTGTCCCAATGCGCTTTTGGGAATCTGGATTCCGCCTTCATAATAGGTATTTTGCAAGGCCTGCTGATAGATTTCCGATCGCAACTTCGACGATTTCGTCCAAACCATGCGAGGAAGATCGAATACCACCACGTCACCATTGATAGAGGCGACGCGAACAATTCCGTAATTTGTGTCAAGCGGGCTGTTTCCGTTCACCTCACCGACAAATTTTTCGATCTTCACGATATAGCGGTCACCCGCTTTGGGATCGGCAACCAGCTTTGCGTCGGCGGCCTTTTCAATATTGGCAGTTATCATGACCATGCCAACGAACGCGCTTAGCACGCCCAGTCCGACCGCCCAGCCCCAGCGATCGAAAAATGGAATCGGATGCTTGGTCTTCACGCCGTCATCAATCCCCGCCGAAACGGCGACGGGTGCGGTGGAATCAAAGCTGTTGTTGCAAACCTGGCAGGTGCGGAAATATTTTTGCGAAGTGGGCCAGCGCAGCAGATACCAGATGTGGTGGACCTTGTAGGTCAGCATGTAACGGAACGACCGTTGCTCCTTGCACACTTCGCAATAATGCGAACCGGCATCGCCGGCATCAACAGCTTTTCCCGACGACCCCCAGATAATCATGCGCTTATTCCCCTTGTCGATCCGCAATGCCAGTCTGGCTAAACAGGATTTTTGCGCGAAACAAGCGACTTAAGCGAATGTCAGGAAGATGTAGGAGCCGGATGACCCGCAGAAAAATCGTTGCGGCTGCTTCCGTCAGGATCTGACCGGGTTGGCGACACCTACGCCCATCCGACTCCCGGGCGGGCATATGGCAGTGCAGATGCATTTTTGCAAGGTTTGCGCAGGGCTCTAAAAAACATACCAATTCCCAAGCGCATGGTTGGTTAATATCCGCTATCCATTTCGCGCAATATCGGGTTCATCGCACTTTGATAGATATGGGATATCAGACAAAAGGTGAGTCGTGATGCCCCTGCAAGCCATTGAACGACCCGTGATGGAATATCACAATGCCGCGCTCGAAGATCGCTGTGCGCCGCGCGTCAAGCTGGACGTGCCAGCAACGCTGCGTCCCTCGGGCGTCACCGGTTTCAAGGTCAATGTCACCAACCTGTCGCTGGGCGGCTTTGCCTGCGAGGCGACCACCGGAATGCCGCCGGGTACACGCTGCTGGCTGACGCTGCCGGGACTGTCACCTTTGCAGGCAGAGGTTGCGTGGAACAATGGCCAGATGGTTGGCTGCGCCTTTGCCGATCTGCTCAATCAGGCAATTCTCGATTCGGTTCTGCACCGTTTCGGCGTGGTTGTTCCTCGACCCTAACCAACGCCGACCGACGCGCTGGTCACCACTGCGTCAATAAGCGCGTCATCGGCCGGAACCTGCCGGTCAAGCATTAGCATCGCCAGTCCGTGAACGATTGACCAGGCCCTGAGCGCAAACACCCTTTGCTCTGCCTGAGAGGCTTCGACCGGAGCAAGTGCGGCGATATTGTCCATCAAAATCTTCTTGGCGAGCACGTCCTGCCCCAGCGCCGCCAGCGGAGCGCACGAATCAACCGGCGCGGTCATCATCAGCCGGAACAATGTCGGGTTGGCGAGTGCAAAGCGCACATAGGTGCGTCCCACGGCATCAAAACCCGACCGGCCACCACCCGCCTGCGCCATCGCCGCCTGTTGCAGTCTGGCCAGATCTTCGGCGCCTTCGTCGCACAATGCCGAGAGAAGCGCCTGTTTGTCGGGGAAATGGCGATAAACAGCGGTTGCGCTGACCCCTGCCATCCGTGCAATTTCGCGCAGCGAAACCGCATCGGGCGCGCGCGTTTTGAGCAGATCGAGCCCCGCCTGCACCAGCGCCGAACGCAGGTCGCCATGATGGTATCCGCGCTTCTCGCTTTCGATGTTGACACTGTTAGCATTGCTCGCCATGTTATCGCTGTAAACATTGCCGAGTCGAAAGGCAAGATCGAGGAGAAAAAGCATGGCAAGCGCCGTCGAAACACTGATCCGCGGAACAATCACTAAGGGGATCATGAAGGTCGCCGAGTTTAACCGCGACCGCGCCAAGGCCCCGGTTGAACCGCATCCCTATCTGTCGGGCATACACACGCCGATGGATGCGGAACTGACGCTCGACGAGCTGCGAGTGACGGGCGAAATCCCTGCCGAACTCGACGGCCGCTATATCCGCATCGGTCCCAATCCGATTGCACCCAATCCGGCAGCCTATCACTGGTTTCTGGGCGACGGCATGGTCCACGGCGTACGGCTGAAAGGCGGCAAAGCCTTATGGTATCGCAACCGATGGATACGCTCGACCAAGGTCAGCGAGGCATTGGGCGAACCCCCAGCCCCCGGAACGCGCTCCGAACGCTTTGATACGGTCAACACCAATGTTGTCGGCCATGCAGGCGAAACATGGGCGATTGTCGAGGCAGGCGGCTTTCCGGTGCGGATCGATGCGGAGCTGAACACCATCGCGCACGATCCCTTTGGCGGCACGTTGCATTATGCTTTTTCGGCGCACCCGCATCTCGATCCCGACAGCGGAGAGATGCACGCAATTTGCTACAAGGGCGATGTTGCCGACACCATCTGGCATGTCGTGGTTGATGCAAGCGGCAAGGTGATCCGCGAAGAACCGGTGGCGGTGCAGCACGGCCCGATGATCCATGATTGCATGATTACAAAGAATTACGCGATCATCCTCGACCTGCCCTGCACTTTCTCGATGAAGGCTTTGATCGGCGGTCACCCCTTCCCCTATCGCTGGAACCCCGAACACAAGGCTCGCGTCGGCCTGCTCCCGCGCAACGGCAGCGGCGGTGATGTCATCTGGTGCGACGTCGAGCCCTGCTATGTCTTCCACCCTTGCAATGGTTACGAAGATGCCGACGGCACTGTCATCCTCGACGTCTGCGCGCACGACCAGATGTTCCGCCCCGACGCGCTGGGACCGGATTCGACCCGCGTGCCGTTTGAACGCTGGACGATCGATCCCGTCGCGCGAAAGGTTGCGCGCAAAGTGATCGACGATGCCTCACAGGAATTCCCCCGGCCCAACGAAAGCCTGACCGGAAAACCCTATCGCTATGCTTATGCGATGGCACTGCCCGATGGCTTCGACGCTTCCTCTCCAGACCAGACTTTGCTGTTCAAGCACGATCTGGTGGCCGGGGGAAAACAGGTCCATGATTTTGGCGCAGGCCGCATCCCCGGCGAATTTGTCTTTGTTGCACGCTCCGGTGCGACTGCCGAGGATGATGGCTGGCTGATAGGTTATGTCATCGACACCAATGTCCAGACCAGCGAACTGGTGATCCTGAATGCACAGGATTTTGAAGGGTCGCCGGTTGCGCGCGTGCATATCCCGCACCGTATTCCGCCAGGGTTTCATGGAAATTGGGTTGTTGGGTGAAAGGGCGCAACAACCGGCAATGAGAAACCGTAGTGCTGAGCCTGACGAAGCACGCCTCAAGGTTTATGCTGTCCTTTGAAGCGCCCTTCGACAGGCTCAGGGCTACGGTAAATATCTCTCGGTCAAAGCTACTTCCACGCTCCCTCAGCATCCACCGCCGCCTGAACGGCCTTGTAAAAGGCAGCACGCCCCAGTTGTGACGGCTCATCGGTCGCACGCGGCCAGTTGCTGTTCGATGCGATCACCAGCTTGCGTTTGGGGTCAATGAAAATGCCTTGGCCAAAAATGCCCTGCGCAGCAAAACTGCCGTCGTCATAGGTCCACCATTGATAACCATAGCCACGACCCGGCACGCCGATATCGGCGCGCTTGGTGGTGGCGTTGGCGATCCAATCGTCAGGCAGGATTGCTTGGCCGCCGACCTTTGCCCCGCCGAGCATGAACAAGCCAAAGCGCGCAAAGTCGCGGGTTGATGCCTGAATGCAGCAGCCGCTAATCTCGTGCCCGGTTGAACCGAGCAGCCAGCTGGCATCCTGTTCCATCCCGAACGGCGCCCAGACTTTTTCCGACAGATAGGCAGACAGCTGTTTCTTGGTCGCCTTGCTGACAAGCACCCCGATCAAATTGGTCTCGCCGGTTTTGTAAACCCACTTGGTGCCAGCAGGCGCTTCGCGCGGAAGCTTACGCATATAGCTGACGGTGACGTCTATCCCGGGTTCGGGCTTGTGCGTGGCGAACAGCGCGACGTCGCTTTTCTTGTCCTCATAATCCTCGTTCCATTTAATCCCCGAGGTCATGGTGAGCAGTTGCTCGATGGTCACATCGTCATAGGCCGACCCCTTCATTTCGGGGATATAGTCTGTGACCTTGTCCTGCAGGCTTTTGATATAGCCATCCTTCACCGCCGCACCGACCATCGTCGAGGTGAGCGACTTGGCGACCGAAAAGCTCGTCCATTTGCCGTTGCCGTCAAAATCGAGGCCATATTTTTCCAGCCGGATCTTGCCGTCCTGCACGATGACTAGGCCGGCGGTGCGCTGTGTCTTCATATAGGCGTCAACATCCGTATCGATTTTCAGCGGTTCGCCTTTAGGCATCGGATAGACGGTGTCGCCAGCGTCGATGATGTTCGATTTGGCAAGGACAGGCAGCCGGTCCATCGCGCGGAAACCGGCGTCGCGTTGCGGGATGGACCAGAACAGCACATCAGTGTTGGTCGGCAAATTGGCAGCAAGGTTGCGCATATCCTTGTCCATGCTGAACCAGGTTATGCCAAGCGCGATGGCGACCACCACCACTATGCCCAAAATCCATTTTTTCATTATTATCTCCCTGCCAAAACCGTAGTGCTGAGCCTGTCGAAGCACGCCTCACTGCGAAGCGCCCTTCGACAGGCTCAGGGCTACGGTGCTAGTATCTGCATCCTTTTGCAAAGTGACCTGCGCGACATTGATCCCGCCGCCGCGAAACCCGCCTTCGCAATACATCAGATAATAGCGCCACAGCGCAACAAATTTTGCGTCAAAACCTGATGGCAACCGTCCCTGCTCAACCGCCGCGTCAAAACGTTCACGCCATAGCCGCAGCGTTTCGGCATAATGCAGGCCATAATCCTGCTGGTCGCACCATGTAAGGCCCCTCGCCTCCGCCAGCGCCCTAAAGCGGCTTTCGGACAGCAGCATCCCGCCGGGGAAGATATAGCGCTGGATGAAATCCGCGCCGTCGGCATAGGATTCAAAAATGTCATCCTCGATGCGGATATATTGCAGTGCCGCCCGACCGCCGGGTGTCAGGTTGCGCGCGATGCAGTCGAGATAGGATGGCCAATATTCCATCCCCACCGCCTCAACCATCTCTACACTGGCAATGGCGTCATATTGGCCCGTAACATCGCGATAATCGGTGAGGGTGATTGCCCAGCCGGGCTTGCCCGACAGTCTCGCGTCGGCATAGGCTTTTTGTTCGGGCGACAGGGTGATGCCATGATAGTGGATTGCGCTGCGTGCCAGCGCCGCCTCCGCCAGCCCGCCCCAGCCGCAGCCGATTTCGAGCAGATTGTCGCCGGGTTTCATGTTCAGCCGGTCAAGGATCAGGCCAATTTTGCGGTGCTGCGCTGCCTCAAGATCATCGCCGCTTTCGAACACCGCACTTGAATAGGTCATCGTCGGGTCGAGCCATGCGGCGTAGAAATCATTGCCCAGATCATAATGCGCCGCGATATTCTCGCGTGCCTTGGCCTTGTTGTTGCGGTTGAACCAGTGCGCGACCTTGCCCGCCAGCTTGGCCACGCCAGACGCCCGCCCAACCGTCCCCAGCGATGTCCGGTTGCGCATGAACAGGTCGAACACCGGCACTGGATCGGGGCTTTCCCAATCGCCCGCCGCCCAGCCTTCATACCAGCCGATCGAGCCGCCTCGCACCAGCCGGGTCAGCGCGCGCCAATTGTTCAGTCGAACCTCGGCAACCGGACCGGGCGCGCGGCCACCAAGGATGACGGCCGAACCATCGGGCAAATGCCCCTCGATCGTTCCAGCCTCAAGCCCGCGATCGATCCGGTCGATGATGCGGGCGAAGAAGCGGTCTTCTGCCCCGTGCGCCAAGCGCGCAAAAAGGCCGCCCCTTGTCGCAGGCAGTGAAGCCTTGGCGACGAGGTGACGGCCTCTTTGTGTGTCTGGCGCATTCATCACGCCAGTTTAGCGTCGCGAGCCTATTTCTTCAACGCGTCGCGAATTTCGGTGAGCAGATCGACTTCGCTCGGACCAGCAACTGCAGCCGCGGGCGGCGACAGGCGGTTGGCGAATTTGACCAGCTGGAAGATGACAAAGGCGAGGATTAGGAAATTGATCAGCACCGATACAAAGTCACCCCAGGCAAGAACATTGGCACCCGAAGCCTTCGCAGCCGCAAGCGACATGCCCTCTTCGAACTTCTCGGTTGCGCCAAGGACGATATATTTGCTCGAAAAATCGAGATTACCAAACACCATGCCCACAAGCGGCATGATCAGGTCGTCGGTCAAGGCAGTAACGATTTTACCAAATGCGCCGCCGATGATCACACCGACTGCAAGATCCATGACGTTGCCTTTGTTTACAAAATCCTTGAATTCGCTGAGCATTCCCATTTGCGTTCCCCTAGTTGTTAATCGCGCTGGGTTTGAACGATTTTTTAACCAATGTCGATAGTGGCGATTGAAACCGGTTCGATACTGCCCTATCTATGCAATACACATTTCCTATGGGGTAAGGAGTTCCTCAATGCGTTCCAATCTTGCAAAGTTCCTGCTGGTGCCGGTTGCAGCCATTTCTGTTTCCGCCTGCGGTATCAACAGCGTGCCGACGGCTGAAGAAAATGCGAAAGCCAAATGGGCTGACGTGCAGGCCGCGTTTCAGGAACGCGCCAACCTGATCCCCAACCTCGCCAATGTGGTGAAGGGAGCGGCGGCACAGGAAAACAAGACATTGACCGAAGTGATCGAGGCTCGCTCAAAAGCGACTTCGGTTACGCTGGCACCCGGCGATCTGAACGATCCCGCCAAAATGGCCGCGTTCCAGACTGCGCAGAACAATCTGTCGGGCAGCCTGTCGCGCCTGCTGGTTTCGGTAGAGCAATATCCGCAGCTGAAAAGCCAGGAAGGCTTCCTGAAATTGCAGGACCAGCTCGAAGGCAGCGAAAACCGCGTCCGCATCACCATCCGCGATTATAACGAAGCGGTGCGCCAGTATAACACCACGATCCGCACCTTCCCCGACATCATTGGCGCGAAAGTGATCCACGGCGCGAAGGAAATGGTCCCCTATAAGGCCACAACCGAAGGCGCCGAGGCGGCTCCGAAGCTGGACATGGCACCGACGCCATAATCCCCTTTTCAGGGAAAATACGCATGCGCAAGGCCATCGGCCTCTTGATGCTGTTGATGCTGGCTATCGCCGGGAATGTTGCAAACGCACAGACCTTCCCGGCGCTCTCGGGGCGTGTGGTCGATGAGGCCAATCTGCTCGATCCGGCACAGGAAGCGGCGCTTACGGCGAAGCTTGCAGGACTGGAAACGCGCACCAAGCGGCAGCTTGTCGTGACGACGCTGAACAGTCTTCAGGGCTATGAAATCTCTGACTATGGCTACCGCCTCGGTCGCCATTGGGCGATTGGACAGGATGGCAAGGGTGAAGCCGAGAAAGACAATGGAACGATCCTGATTATTGCGCCCAATGAGCACAAATTGCGGATCGAGGTCGGTTACGGTCTGGAGCCAATCCTGACCGATGGCTTTGCTTCTTCGGTGATCCGCAACGACATCACGCCCTTTTTCAAAGCAGGCGATTTTGCCGGTGGCATCAACAATGGCGTGGACAAGATCATCACCCAGATCGAACTGCCGCCCGAAGAAGCCGCCAAGATTGCGGCCGAAGCTGCGCAACAACAATCCAGTGATGGCGGCGGCGAGATTGGCATGGTGCTGTTCTGGCTGTTTGTGTTTTTCTTCTTCATTCTGCCCGTCATTGCCTCGATCAGCCGTAAAGGCCGCAAATATCGCGGAAAAAGGCGCGACGACGATGATGATGATGACGATCATTGGGGCGGCCCGGTGATCATCTGGGGCGGTGGCTCCGGATGGGGCAGCGGCTCGTCGGGTTCCTCATGGGGTGGCGGTGGAGGTGGCGGCTTTGGCGGCTTCTCGGGCGGTGGCGGCGGCTTTGGCGGCGGCGGCGCGTCGGGCAGCTGGTAGGGGAACGGATTATGGCCTTGCGAAAAATCAGCCATGTCAGCGAAGCCGACCACCAATTGGTGACCGCAGCCGTTGCCGAGGCAGAGCATCACACAAGCGGTGAAATTGTCACTATCGTCACTGACCTGTCCGACGATTATGGCGATATCGGCTTGGCTTGGGCGACGGTGATTGCCTTCCTTGCTTTGTCAGTGGTCGCCTTCATGCCCGATTTCTACATGGGGTTGGTCGATCGCTTTTTCGGCGGCTGGGGGCATGAATGGAAGCCGGGCGAATATCTGGCGCTGTTGTTCCTGTTCCTTGGCGGCAAATGGCTTGGCACTTGGCTGCTGATGAAATGGATGCCGCTGCGGCTGTTTTTGACCCCCAAACATGTGAAGCAAAACCGCGTTCGCGCGCGCGCGATTGACCTGTTCAAAGTCGGCACTGAAAGCAAGACCGTGGGCCGCACCGGCGTTTTGCTCTATCTGTCGCTGCGCGAACATCAGGCAGAAATCGTTGCCGATGAAGCGATTGCTGGCAAAGTTTCGGCCGAAGTCTGGGGTGATGCAATGCTCGCCCTGATCCGCGAAGTCCGCGCCGCTCGCCCCGGCGAAGGCATGGCCGAAGCGGTGCGGCGAATGGGCATTGTCCTTGCCGAGCATTTTCCCAAGGGTAGCGAAAATCCCAATGAATTGCCGGATAGATTGATAGAGATTTGAGCAAGGCGTCCTTGATTCGGCTTTTTCCCATATTCCTCGTCATTCCCGCGAAAGCGGGAATCCATCACCTGAGCGACCGGTTTCAATAGCGGGCATAGTATGAAATTGTCCCTTAGGAGCTGGATTCCCGCTTTCGCGGGAATGACGAATTTTATGTGGAAATATGGTGCATGAACGAACCCGAAGAAATCGTCTGGCAAGGCAAATTCGTCACCGCAAAGCGCAAGGGCAAATGGGAATATGTCAGCCGCGCACGCGGAATAAAGGCTGCAGTAATCCTCGCGGTTGAGGATGGCCATGTGCTTCTGGTCGAACAATATCGCGTGCCGCTGGGAAAAAATTGCATCGAGCTGCCCGCTGGACTGATCGGTGATGAAACCGAAGGCGAAGACCCTCTCGAAGCCGCAGGTCGCGAGCTGGAGGAAGAAACCGGCTACCGCGCCGCGCACCTCGAATCGCTCGGCGAATATTATTCGTCCCCCGGCATGGTCAGCGAAAGTTTCACGCTGGTGCGTGCGACCGGCCTGACCAAGGTTGGCGAAGGCGGAGGGGTTGAGGGCGAAGGCATTACACCGCACAGAGTAGCTTTGGACGATCTATCCGATTTTATTGCGCAAAAACGCGCCGAAGGCTGCGGGATTGATGTCAGGATTTTGGGGTTATTGGGGCTGGTGGCGAAGGCATAGAAGGCGCAGCCGGTATAGGTACATTCGCCGAATGACCACCGCCCTTCCACATCACCCGTCCGTTGCAATACCAGTCGGTTCCCGAACCAAATGTGAATCCATCGCGCCCGCCCGGCTTTGGCTGCATTGTAGTAATTTCTTGAACAGTGAAACTGGCCGTTTTTGGATGATCCCGCAAAACATCTGATACTCGCGTTACCATCGTAAGAACTCCATCGGGAGTGTCTTCTTTCTTGGATTTTTCTGTTAGTTTTGCCTTTGAATGCTCTCGCTGCAACGCGGTCAGGCACTTTTCAAATGAAACAAAGCGCTTGATGCGATCCGGCTCGTAAAAAAGGTCACTCGCACCAATTGGCTGGGCAGCCAACATCACCACCAGAAACGCAAAAACCCTAGCGGAAATTATCCGCATAAGCTTGCAACTTCAACACCTTGGGCGCGGCAGGTACCACGGTATAGTCGATACCGTTCTTGTCGGCATAGGCCTTTGCCGCTTCCAGCGTCGGAAATTTCAGGTTGAGCTGACGCCGCGTGTCGCCTGACCCAGCCCAGCCCATTAGCGGGTCGGGGCGTTGCGGATCGGCGGGGTTATATTCCAGCATCCAGATGCCGGTGCCATAGCGGCCCGATTGCAGGGCGTTTTTGGATTTCTGGATGATGCGAGCCTGAGTCATGCAAGGGCTATTCGGATATTTTACCAAGGGTAGCAAGCCGAAATTCTTCCAAAGCTTAGTGCGGGAGAAACGAAAGTCTGTTGAAAATCGCAGATCAAGCCACTGATAAATATAACTTCGTCATTCCCGCGAAAGCGGGAATCCAACACCTGAGCGTCGGGTTTCAACTGCAAGAACCGGGTAAAATTGACTGGCAGGTGATGGATTCCCGCTTTCGCGGGAATGACGACGTGAGAGATTGGAGGGTTTAGCACTTCAATCTCAACGGAACCTAAAGTCCCTGTTTCTTCTTCGTCTTCAAACTTGCGACCGCCGCTGCCGGATCATCGGGCCAGTTATGCCTTGGATAACGCCCGCGCATGTCTTTGGCGACGTCGGCCCAGCTGCCTTTCCAGAAGCCGGGCAAGTCGCGGGTGGTCTGGATCGGGCGGGCGGCGGGCGATGTGAGCGACAGCACCAACGGCACGCGGTTTGCGCCGATAACCGGATGCTCGGCCACGCCGAACAGCGCCTGCACGCGCAACTCGACTGTGGGGCCAGCCTCCGCACCGTAATCGATGGCATGGGTCGTTCCGGCGGGCGAGGTGAAATGTGGCGGCGCGAGGCGTTCGACCTTTTGCTGTCCGTCCCAACCGATTAGACCAAGCAGGGCATTGTGCAACACGCCGCTATCGATATCCGAAAGGCGGCGTTTTCCAACCAACAAAGGCGCAAGCCATTGATCAAGGCTGTCGGCCAGATCCGCATCCGACAGCCCTGCGACTCCCGCCCAAGCGGCGCGTTCGCGCAACCGCTGGCTCGCGTCGGACCAAGGGAGCAATGCCGTGCCGTGCACCCGCACCCCTTCCAGCAAGGCCGCCGAAATCGCCAGCGGATCGGCCTTGGCGTCCTGCCCTTTGCTTAGTGTAATCGCGCCCAATCGTCGCCCGCTTTCGGTCTTCACACCGCCGGTTGCGGGATCAAAGGTCGCGTGCGCTCCGCTTTCGATGCGGTCGCCGTACAATGCTTCGATAGTCGCAAAGTCGATTGCGACGGCGGACAGGATGAGCGCGCCTTGCGCCGAACCCTGAATGTCCGCCACCGCCAGCCACTCTTCCTTTGCCAGCGGATGCGCCGGGTCTAGCCGATAGCCCCTGCCCCCGACGCTGAGCCAATATTCGCCCGATGCGTCGCGGCGGCGGGCAATCCGGTCGGGGTAAGCGAGGGCGATGGCTCCCGAAAGCCCTCCTTCCTTCCGGGGGGAGGGTTGAGAAGCCGGAAGCAGTTTGGTCCATTGTTTCGCCAAACCCCTTGCCGCCTCGGCCCGCTTCCCGCGCTCGCTACGCCAGCGCTCCAGCCGTCGTTCGAGATCGACATCCGGGCCACCCAGCCCGCGTTCGGACAGCAGCACTGCGGCCTGCGCCGCAATTTCGGCAAAGCCCATCCACGCTGCCTCGACCAGCATATGGGCAAGCCGTGGTGGCAATGGCAGCCGGGCGATGGCGCGGCCATGCTCGGTCGGACGGTTTTCATCATCAATTGCACCCAGATCGTGCAGCCGCATCTGCGCTTCATCGAGCGCAGCCTTGGGCGGCGGGTCAAGCCAGTTGAGCATCGCTGGATCGCCCACCCCCCACAGCGCGCAATCGAGCAGAAGCGGCGACAGGTCTGCTTCCAATATCTCTGGCGGATCGAACGGCGGCAATCCAGCAGTCGCGGCTTCCTCCCACAGCCGATAGGCCACCCCCGGCCCTTGCCGCGCGGCACGACCTGCGCGCTGGGTAACCGCGGCTTGACTGGCGCGCTCGGTCACCAGCCGTGTCGATCCCGCTGCGCGATCATAACGCGCACGCCGCGCGAGCCCGCTATCAACAACGATGCGCACGCCGTCGATGGTCAGGCTGGTTTCAGCAATCGAGGTGGCAAGAATGACCTTACGTCTTTCGCCTTTGCGGATTGCTGCACGCTGTTCGGCAGGATCAAGGCTACCATGCAGGCGGTGCAGGTTCGCCGATATGCCCTCAAGCCTTTCGGCTGTCCGCTCAATCTCTCCGACGCCGGGCAGAAAGGCGAGCACATCGCCATCCTCCTCCGCCAGCGCTCGGCGGATAGCAGCGGCCATTTCATCCTCGATCCTTGCCTCTGCCTTGCGTCCGATATGCCGCAATGTCAGCGGCCATGATCGGCCTTCGCTCTCAACGACTGGTGCATTCATCAGCGCGGCAAAGCGGCTACCGTCGAGCGTTGCCGACATCGCCACCAAC
>Ga0075154_10000643_pt1 | contig 28611 bp, 21 predicted proteins | sample JI71714BDNA_FD_70965 | JGI IMG/M metagenome (GOLD analysis project Ga0075154, IMG submission 70965) | Wastewater effluent complex algal communities from Wisconsin, to seasonally profile nutrient transformation and Carbon sequestration -... | ecosystem: Engineered > WWTP > Effluent > Algae...
TTTAGGGCTGACAATAATGCCTCAGATTACGAAATAGCTATTTATCCAAATCCAACATCAACTGTATTCACCGTTAAACAGTATAATGCAAATACAATAACAGCAAATGCCGATTTGGATATTACAATTGTGAGCATGGATGGTAAAGTAGTATTTACTACAAGCACATTGGCAAATAAACCGATATTCGTTTCTAATTTAGCAGCAGGTTGTTATCAGGTAATTATTAAAGATGGCAACAACAATTTATTTTATAAAAAATTGATTAAAACAGAATGACCAAATTTTCTATAAAAGCTTATGCCGCTTCTGCAATCAGCTTCCTGACTATACATCAGGAAGCTGAAGCGCAGGTGGTATATGTTGACATCGACCCTGATATTGTATTAAGCGAAGGAGGGCAAGCAGCCGAACTAGATCTCGACCAGAACGGAACAGTTGATTTTTGGTTTCATAATAATTCGTTTTTCTTACAATACTATACTTATGATGGCGGCACGACAAGCTTTACCAGACAAAACCTTTTAATTGGCCCTGAGATAGGTGGAAATTTTATTGCTGGAAATTCTGAATTTATTAGCTTAGGATATAGTGCATTTACAAGATTTTATCCTTATGCAATCGAATATGGTAGTAAAATTAGTGACTCAATTAGTTTTCAAACTGCAGGATTGCAAATATTGGCGCTAAGGTCAATTGATACATTAGGCGGGATAGTTGGTTTTGGTTTCAACTGTAATTGGTATAACCTAGAAAATACAGAATCAATTGATCATTATTTAGGAATAAAGTTTAGCTCGGGCGAATTAACGAATTCCTTTGGTTGGATTCGTTGTGATGTAAAAGACGAAGGGCGGACTTTGGTGATTAAAGATTATGCTTACGAAACGACACCTAATTATCCAATAATTGCCGGTGACAAATTGCATTATGTAGAAATTGATTCATTACCTGCAGCCCCTGTTGAAATTTATAGTTTCAATGAAACGTTATATATAAATTTAAAGGACAGCGCAGAGACGAGTATAACGGTGACAAATTTATCGGGTCAAACCATTATCAATTTTAAAACTTTCAAATTGCAAAACACGGTGGACATGACAACTGTTGCAAGTGGAATTTACGTTGTAACAGCAGAATATCAGGACAAGTTTTATTCAACAAAAATTATGATACATTAGAAACCGACCACATCCTATAACAAAGGCTTTGGCAAAATTTGTTTTTGTGGGGCGGACAGGTAAATCAAACCTTTATCCATTTCTCAAAGTTTTAATAAAATAAAATCCGGAATCTTTTCTACTCCCACAAAAACAAACTTCGCAAAGCCTCGAACGTTAGCACAAATTATAAAACAAAATACCATTAAAACTAATAGAATGAAAAAAGTAACATTTTTAATCTTGACAACGTTATTTTGTCAAGTAACCTTTGGACAAGTATCAGGAAATATTAATTATCAAAATCAGGTTAAATTTCCTGATCAAAATATTAATGTTAACACACCTTCTACATCTGACATTTATATAAGTGTGAAAGGCTTAGCAAATATCAAAGCGGATTCTTACGTAGCAATATTTAGCGTTACTCAAGTTGGAAAAACAACAGAAGAAGTAAATAAATTACTAGACATACGAATTAATCCGGTATTAACGGAAATTAAACAAAAGAAAGGGGTTGAAACATACGTTGATATGATTTCTTTCGTGCCTGTTTATGAAATTGAAATTGAAAAAAAATTATTCAGCAAAAATACATATAATGAAATTCCTAAAGGCTTTGAGTTGAAGAAGAACATTCATATTAAGTATTCAGACCCCAACCAACTAAATGACTTTATAAGCCTTTTGTCAAATCAAGAAATTTATGATTTAGTTCGAGTTGATTATTTTTCTGATAGTCTTGAAAGTGTGAAAAAAGAATTGATGAATAATGCAAGAAATATTCTTCAAGAAAAAATCATAAGCAATGAGACTTTACTAGGAGTATCGTTTGCTAGCTTTGAAAAAAGTATAAATGACGGATTTAAAGTAATGTTACCTGTAGAGATGTATAAATCATACGAAGCATTTAGTAGTACATCACTAAACCTTAAAAAATCAACAAACGTTAATGCATCTGATAAATCAACAACTCTATATTATCAACCAATAATTGACAAAGAATTTGATTTTGTGATAAATCCAGTGATTTTAGAACCTGTAATACAGGTGATGTATGAAGTCAAAATAGTTATTAACAGAGAAAATAAAACCACTCAAAATGACAAGGAATATTACATTATTACACCAAATGGAGAAATGAAAATACTTAATATCAATAAATAACCGGTGCTAACAAAGTATTACCAAAAGCGGGGCTGATGGAATCTTAATGAACGTTTTTTCTGAAACAAACATTGTTAATTCTATTAAAATTCAGTGCTAAAAGTCCCAGACTTCGGTAATACCCAAAACCTTCGGAAAGAAAAATGTAACTTTTCCAATAAATGAAAATTTGAAAAACTAACACGACTCGCGGCTTGTCCGCCATAACGCAGTAAGGTGGAATCCCTAACGAAGGTTTAGAATCAGAATCGCAGTTGCACCAATAAATTATAATTTAATTATTTTACAATGATATTGAATGTGATTATCCAAAACATATAATAAATAAACACCCGGAATTAAGTTGTCGGTGGATATATCAATTGTTGAATTGCAAGTTGTGGTTTGATATAATATTGATCCGTTTAAATTATATATCGTAATTATACTATTTGAATAATTTTCTCGCAATTTAATTTTTAATTCATTTGAAAAAGGATTTGGTGAAATTGCTAATGATGTAGCTGCTGTAATTTCATTTGTTGATAAAATAAAATCACATGTGGTTGTTGAATCAATTTGTACATAACCAATTTCATTATCATAATAACAACGTAGCGTTCCCCCTTCATAAAAGTCTATCAGACAACTATTTGGAAATGCAAATAAATAACTGAGAGACCCAATTCGTTCAATAACAGGTAAGGTGCCGAAATTCCAATAGTCATCATCAACGCTGCTGGTAAACAATTGTGTTAATTCAACACCTCCTATCAAAACCGTGTTAACATTATCAACTTGAATAAAACCGGTTGAGTCACAATCGCCAAAATTTGAAACACCACCAACCTCCCAGATATCGCCAACTGCAGCATTAAAATCATATAATGTATAAAATGCACCTAACCGATAATTATATACTACACCTAAATCAGAATATACATATTCATTATCCAGGTAAAACGTATCGATAACGGCATCCGGATTGGATAAATCTTTTTGCACCAGTGTTTTGGTAATTTTTCTGCAATTTACGCCACTTATTACCGTATCACTAACAGACTGTAGTTGCAAATACCCATTTCCCGAAAAGTATTCGTAATTGTACCACCATGTTGCACCAATGGGTGCAATTTCGTTGCTTTGACTATAACTTCGAAGTGCGATACTACAAACCAAAAATAAAATAAACCGGGGAATTTGTATTTTCATATTTAGGTTTTTTATAATACCGAAGTTACAATGATATATTTGTAATAACAAACCCAACAGCCCTTTTGCGGCTCAATAGCGAAGAAATTTCCAGATTAATTTTTCAACCTGCGAATTGCATCCGTCCCTACATTTTAATTCATTCGTTTTCGAAAAATGACCAATTTAAATTAAAATTTAAAAAAACGTATTCAATAATAGAAAATGCTTTTATCCGAATAAATATTTTTAATCTAATTTAGCATATTCTCCTAAATGTATCGTCATATCATACTAAACCCTATATTATGGAACCACTCGACAATCTCGAATTAAAAAAATTTAAAACCGACAAAGGTGCGGTAATTCCTGCACCACTTGGTGTTTCTGCTATTTTTACCAGTTTGATAGTTTTGCTTACCGGCCATGGCAATCTGTTTTTTGTAGGCATATTTTTAGTGGGTATTGCTATCCTTTTTTTAAAAAATGGCGTTGAAGTTGACTTGGTGAATCATAAATACCGTGATTATAAATTATTGTTTGGAAATTATTGGGGTAAGTGGAAACCATTGGCTGAAGGCGATTATTTGTTAATATCTAAATCAACAAAACGCTCAGCGGCACCTATTACAATGGCCATGTCTGCAATGTCATCACGTGTTTTCTACGACCTCGATTTAATAACCAAGGGTAGCCGCGATGTTATTTTAAAACGCGATCCTGATTATGAAAAACTACTTAGAATCGCTAAAATGGTTGCCGACGATCATGCACTAAAAATTGCTGAACGGGTAAACAACGATTACATTTGGCTAAATTAAAAAAAGGCAATTATTCAATTGCCTTTTTATTATTTCCTGCTTTTGTTTACAGTTTTTTCTTTTACGCGTATTAAACTGTTTTTTATAAATGTGATATCATGTTCGTGTATCGCATACAATTTAGCCTGCTTATAATATTTAATCGAAGGTTTAAACAGTAATGTCGTTTCAGCGCTCATGGCGAGATGTTTATAAACAAAATATTTATTTACCCCTTCAATTTGTAAACACGACTCTGCATACTTTAGTAATGTTTTGTGTTTGTTTAATTGATACAGCAATTGAACGGTTACATGATAAACAGGAATAAATCCCGGTTTAAAACGTTTACATAAATCAAAATGATAAAGTGCCATGTCGTATTCCGCTAATTCGTGATAATATAACATACCCATTTCAAAATGAGCTACGCCACAATCAGGTTCTTCTTCAAGAATATCCTCAAGCAGACGTTTAGCTTTTATGCATTTGTTTTCATATAAATATTTATTAACGCGTATCATTTTTTCTTCTATGTTGAATAAAATGTTCATGTTAAAAATTTAATTAATTAAATTAAATGGTAACATCTTGAATAGTACAACCTGGTGTAACGCCAACCTAAAGCCTAACACGCCAATTATTGGAGTCTGCCCCATTGCAGACTCCGGCATCGCGTAATTACAAGTATTTTTTTTGTTCTTAAAATATCCCTGAAGTGACTTTAGTCTACTTCAGGGTGTTGAACAAAACATATTTTATTAAGCCATACGAACCACTTTAGGTTTAAACATGCCAATAATGTTTACCAATTCGTTTTGATATTGCATTACTTCGTTGATGTCTTTGTAAGCCATCGGTGATTCATCAATGTCGCCACCAATTAAATGCACGCCTGCTTCATTTAATTTTTCATCCAACATTTTTTGGTTGAAATTATTTTTAGCAGCAGTCCGCGACATTTTTCTACCGGCGCCATGAGAAGCTGATTGGATCGAATTCGCAATTCCGTTACCTTCTACAATGTATCCGGGTGCAGTCATGGAACCGGGAATAATTCCCAATACACCTTTTGCTGCAGGAGTTGCTCCTTTTCTATGCACTATCACTTCTTGCCCATTGTACATTTCTTTCCAGGCAAAATTGTGGTGATTTTCAACCATACCTAAAACCTGTGCACCAACGCTCCTGGCAATTTTTTTATGAATTTGGTGGTGACAAGCCGAAGCGTAATCGCCACTTAAATTCATAGCTGCCCAATATTCCTGACCTTCTGCGCTATTTAAATCGAGATAAGCCAGGTGTTGTGCTACATCAGGTAATTTGCATAATTCTCTTGCCAATCGGGTATAATAATTTGCCACCGCGGCACCAAGACCTCTCGAACCTGAATGCGATAATAATCCAAGGTAATTACCCGGAGGAATATTTAATTTTTCGGTTGATTGTTTAATCTCAATGATACCAAATTCCACAAAGTGATTTCCCGAACCGGAAGTACCAATTTGTTTAAATGCTTTATCGTGAAGTGATTTCAATAATTTATTTTCGTTGAATTCTTTTCTCTCCAAAACAGCATCGTCCATCGGGTTTTTAATAGTGCCTCCTGAACCAAAAACAGTATTTCTGGTCAAAAATCCTTTTAATTTTTCTACATTGTCATTTACAAAATCACCGGGCATATCAAACACACTCAAGCACATTCGGCATCCAATATCAACTCCAACTCCGTATGGAATTACAGCATTATTGGTAGCTAATACACCACCAATCGGTAAGCCATAACCCTGATGTGCATCAGGCATTAAAGCCCCCGCAACAGTAACAGGTAATTTCATGGCAACTTCCATTTGATTAATAGCGCCCATTTCAATGTTTTCAAAACCGTAAATGGCATATTCCTTTCTTTTTTGCTCAAGCGGAATTACATCATTTTTTGGCCTGATTTCATCTAATAATGCAGCAGCAATTTTTCCTAATGCAGCATCTTCTAAATACGCATCAGGCGCAGCTAATACATCTTTTAATATATCGATAGCTTCTGCTTCGGCACTATGTTTATAATATTGATGCATCACTTGAATTGCAATGCCAATAACTTTACTTTCAGGATAACCTATTTTTCTAAGGTCTTTCCCGTTTAGAGATAACTTTCCCATATCACTTTATTTTGTGATGAATAAATAAATTTAATAATAAAATTTGGGGCAATAAAAAACCCCGACGCTATGGTCGGGGCTCGATTTATGAATAAGTTTGAATATTATTTTTCATAAAAATACATGCCCCGACACGTCAAACGATCTAGCAGACCCTTTGGTGTTTGTTCTGTTATTTGATATAAATTACGCATGTTGTATTAATTTGAATGCAAATATAATTTAATTTTTTAAATTGCAAATTATTTTATTCTTTTACATAAATTATTTTTGGCATGCTTCGAACAATTCTACTGTTAATTATTGCATTAATCATAGTTCCACTGGTCGCATTTTATATCGACGACCCATTAACCACATTACAACAAACTATGTTGCGCACCGCCGCTATTATGACCTTAGTAGTAGCGATGTATTGTTTTATTGTGAGTGAATTAGTACGCAATTATAGTCAGGTAGATAAATTATGGAGTATTGTTCCATTATTATATGGATGGTATTTTGCATCTGCTTCGGGTTGGGAGCCGCGTATTGTATTAATGGCTGTTTTAATTTCTATCTGGGGCGCACGACTTACTTATAATTTTAGCAGAAGAGGCGCATATCAATGGAAATTTTGGGCCGGTGAAGAAGATTATCGTTGGGCTATTTTACGTCAGCAACCTCATTTAAATACAAGATTAAAATGGGGTTTGTTTAATTTGTTTTTTATTTGCTTGTATCAAAATGGTTTAATTCTTTTGTTTACCTTGCCCGCAGTTATGGCTGCTGGTTCTGGTAATGGAATAACCATTGCAGATATCGTATTGGCTATTATTTCAGTAGGATTTGTGGTGATGGAATATATTGCTGACCAGCAACAATGGAATTTTCAGAAAGAAAAGTACCGCCGTATCAACAATAATGAACCGCTTACCGAACCGTATTCTGATGGATTTGTTTCATCAGGATTATGGAAATATTTCCGCCATCCAAATTATACTGCTGAACAAGCGATATGGGTGGTATTTTATTTATTTAGTGTGAGCGCAACAGGAAAATGGCTGAATTGGAGTATTGCAGGATGTGTATTGTTGATGTTGTTATTTCAGGGCAGCGCAGACTTCAGCGAAAAAATTTCTGCAGGAAAATATCCTAAATACAAAGATTATCAAAAACGGGTAGGTCGGTTTTTCCCAAAATTATTTTGAAGATTGATGCACCCAATAGGCAACACGCTCATCCGGCTTTAATGGTTCCTGTTGGGCGCGGTCGTAATGAAATACAATACCCAGTTTAATGGAAATACCTTTGGCGATAATATAATACTGTTCATCGCCAAACGAACCAATATTGAAGGAAAACACATGTAAAGTGTCATCATCGGACAATTGATGTTTGGTCAATATTTCATAACGGGATGTGCCTTGAATTAAAGTCAACTGTTCTTTATCCCAATGATCAGCCCAGATACTTTCACTACTTATGGTATGTGTAATAGCCTCAAAAAAAACAATTTCAATTTGATGATAATAACTAAAATCAAAGCTGCCTATTACAATAACTGCTTTATCCGGAATTTCATTATTCGGATATGCAATACCACCATCCTCGTCCGGAACATCTAGCCTGAAATACATGCCTGCGCTATGTACCGTTTCATTAAAACTGTTTAATGTCTGAATAATTGTTTCAGTATCGGCAATACATTGATGTAATTTTGTAAAATCGTTTTCCATTTGGAAGTTTTGCGAAGCGGTGGTTGCTAAACGATATAGTTCATGGCTATTAAAAATGATAATTATAAATTAATTTTTATAGTTATTCGTCACCAAGCCATTTTGCAAAGCTTTTGTTATAACCAGTGGTTCAAACGATTTATTCGATGAAAATCTTTTTGTCATACCGCTTTCCATCATTCAACAATGTAACCAAATATATACCTGCTTTATAATTTGTCATGCTAATTAATTCGTATTTATTCTGCAAAATATCTTTAATAATTTGTTTCCCGTTTAGATCGCAAATAATTAATTCTGTATTTTGAGATATTTCTGTATGTATATAAATATTTTTATTGAAACTATATACCGTTGCATTAAAATTTTTGGACTCATTTTGTATGTCAACATAACTTATTAAACTACCAGCCTCAATTGGTTGTTCACATACAGTCTCGTACGCATAGTCATTAATTATTAACCTTTTTGTTGAGTCAGTTGTTGTACATCGTATCCAGCCGTAATGCATACAATCATCATTAATCTTGAAGCGTACGCCAATATAACCGTTTTCAACATCTGGATTCCAGCTACCAAAGCGATTAGCCCAATATGCAGAACCTATTGCTGTTTGGTAGAACCCAGAGCCCATAAGCTGAAATCCCGCGTTTTGAAAACTAAGCGATTCATTGATTAAAACGCCCAATTCAAGTGCATATGGAAAATATTCGGTACTCCCTCCGTAACTTCCATGAGTTATGGACCTAGCTGCAATCTCGTTAAAACTATACTGCGGGCCCGCCCAAATACCATGACGAAACCTATAAACTCCTGTTGAAGTAGCTGATGTCCAATAATGATAATACCCTTCCGAAGTTTTCAAAAACGCAAAATCATTAGTCCCATTATTATCCATATCAATGAATGCAGTTTCGCTATCAAACTGCAATTCGATGTCAGGTTCAAGGTCGGTGTAAATTACCTGTGCCGATGTTTTTGAGTTTAAGGATAAGAATACTCCTGCCAGGCAGGAGTATTCTATTAAACTGAATTTATAGGGTTTCATTTTATTTTAATCAATGGTTTTGTTATTGTTGAATTATCCGAAAATCGAAATGTTACCTGGTATAATCCGGCGTTCAAATTCGAAATATTTATTTGATTAGATTCACTAATTTGAAAAGTAGCAATTGGAAATCCTGCAAGGTCAGACACAATAATATCTATGTTCTCGTCTGTCTGCATTTCATAGTTATTTTCCAAATTAATACTGAAATAGTCATATGCAGGGTTGGGGTAAATCACCACATTATATTTGTCCGAAATTGTCGCTTGCTGCCTTTCATACGGCCCAAATGCATGAATGCCAATTTTAAAGTAACCATAAGAATAACCGGGAACGGGAACACATACGGCACCTAACGGCAGCTCGCAGTCACATTGATTCACATCTTCAACTATTGTGATGCCCTGAATGTCAAACGGATGTGGATTGTAATCAGCATATGCTTGATTACATTCGTAACAGGAATTTATTGCAACATTTTCACCCTGTTTACTCACCATTAGGTTTCTTCCAGAGGCTGAATGTGGAAATTCGGCGTCCACCATGTGCAGGTCAATTGTTGTAAATTTAAACCCGTAGTCGAACAGCGGAAATAAATTTTCAGGGTCAATGATATTATTTTGACTCAACCCTTTTGTATTACTAAAATACACATATAAATTTTCATGTTCATCGTCAATGAAAACCGTTGGAGGTTGATTCCTGCTGTGTTCAGGTAGTGAAATTACTGAAGGCAGGTAATTGAGCTTTTGTTTGAAAATATCACTGAGCAGAAAATAGGTCCAGTAGGTTGTTCTACGCATCCAATACGGATCGTTGATCAAGGCGGGGTTAAGTCCATTTGCAACCAGATCACAGTCATCTGCCTGCACAAGCAAATCTTGCCAGCCGCCACCTGCGAAACTGTGAATGTGTGAGTAGGTGAAAAAATTCTGACGATATAATGTTTTCGTGAAATTTAGTTTTGTTAAATCCCGTAAGAACCATTCCTGTAAAAAATATCCCTGAACGAAAGTATTATAATAAACATCTAAAACACGTTTGTCAAAAGTTTCATCTCCAACTGCTGGATCTTCATTCCATGTATCATTGCTCAGAAAATTTTTTTCGGTGGCCCACATTTCTTTGCCGTCTGGTCCGGCCAGGCTGAATTGTAAATCATCGTCAATCGCCTGATAAAACAACATATAACGTGTTTTGAGAAATTCATTAAGGTTGCCCGGCGCCGGTCCGAAGTATGGGGGCAGGTCAGCAGGATAATTCCAGATGGGGTAACCCATCATACCTTGAAATGCGTCTTTAATTCGAGGGTCATACTCATCATATTTCCAGTTTCCGTCATAGGTATAATCAAGGTCCAAAGGGTCCGAACATGAAATTGAGTTACAACTGGCAGCTCCTTCAGTAGGATAAAGCGCACATAAATGGTCAGTAGCGATGTGATACCAGTTATTATGTGGTTTGTAATAAGTATGTGGTATAACAGCATCAAATTTATAAATATTTGCATGTGTTAAGAATTTATCTCCATAATGCGAACCAAGATCAGCGTTCCAGCCTTCGACATGTTTTGCAAAAGGAAAAGTGCCTTCGCCGGGGTCAGGGCCATTTACGCCGAAAATATTGCCATCGGTTGCGTCATATTCTTCAGGGAGGTTTTCCGCTGGCAATCCAATTTTACAACTCAAGGCATGTTTTAATTTAAATTCTTTAAAATAATTATGATCCCATTTTGTTTTTCCTGCCATAATGGCTTCAGTGATAATGTATTCTCCCGGTGGCGGGCCATAAACGTAATCGTAAAAATTTTCTGTCCAGGTTGGATCAGGATCTTTGCCATCTATGTAATTGTAATAATCATCAAATGTCTCAAATCCCATCATATCCATCGCCCATCCAAAATAGGTTTCATTTCCCATTTCAACTCCTGCGACATTTAAATTATGAATTGGATTGTTTCTCAAATAATCAACAAAATTCCAGCATTCCGTGGCCGATGCCATGGGGATGGGCAGGTCAACAATAATTTCTACTTTGTAACCGGGATCAGCTATTTGATTTTCTTCTTCAATTTTTTTTACCATTCTCAAAAACTGATCTATATATTTCTCACCGGCAGGAAGTGTTTCCTGTGTTTTCCATTTTGAATATATTTTTTCGAAGTCTTCTTGATATGCGTCAGCATCCATCCAGGTATGACATAAATCACAAACATTTGGTAATGATCCGTCGGTTCCTTCTAAATCATTATGAATTGCATCAATAAAATCTTGAACATTCGCTTGTATATTGTCAGTTGGTATGGCAGGAACTTGGTCTGTCTCGTTTGTCACATCATAAAAGCGGATTATCTCATCAATATTATAACCATAACCTTTTATTGGGTCTGTAATACCATCCCAGTCCTTGTCATAGTCAAGTGGATGCTGCCATCTGGTGTCTGCACCTCCTGGATAACGAAGAGAAGATGGCTTTAGATCACTCAGTGCCTGCCAGGCCTGCATGTAATAGGTATCATCTTCTGAAATATGGTTGGGTTCGAAAATTCCGGGAATATGAATGCCAAAAAGACCTGCATTTAGTTCTTTTGTGGTGTGTCCAGGATTAATTGTAATCATTCCCGCATTATCACCAATTCGCAAGCTTAGCAATTCCTGTTTGTTTCCAGTCAAATTCGAATCAACACTTATAAGTGTGTAAACAGCAGAATCGTTTTGAGGGATATAATAGGCAGCATTGTCTGTAGCATAATAATAGGCAGCTGTATCATCGGGTTTACTAAAGAGTATGTTTGAATCAATGTCTCCTACTGCAAAAATAATTGAACTGTCAGGCTCAGCATAATGAACTGAATCCTCGATTAATAAAATAATATCATCGAGACCATCAGTATAAATTTCAGCAGTGTCTGCTACTGTATAAATTGCTTCAACATTTACAGTATCAATAATAATACTTGTGTCAGGTGGGACTGTGTCAGGTGAAAAATAATGATTTAATTTTTCAGCAGATGTAAAACAGGTGTTGCTACCAACTGAAATGAAGCATCGTGCAAATATTAAAAATCCGAAAAAAAACATTGACTTTCGAATACATGGATTTGATTTTGATAGATTTTTCATTGGAGTGAATTTAAAGATAGCGAAAAAAGTTTGAAGTTTTGCTTCATGGGGCAGGGTGTCTGCTTAAGCTGTCTTCATCGTCTCTTGTTCAGTAGACCGACAGTCCAATGATGGTAACTGTCCCATGTTGCAATGTGACTTGAATTTTCCTGAACCATTAGTTAAAACATCTTTATTTTATAAAACGAAATGTTTTTGTTTCATCAAAAATATGCAATTTGCCTTCTAAAGCGGTTTCATCTGCAACAAAAACAGCATCCTTAAAATGTACTAAAGGCAAGCCGTGATTAGCTGATAATTCAAAATAATTATGCGAGGTATCTGCAGGAACTAATGTTGCCGGGTTATCGAAATAAAATAAACAAGTGACAATAATTTTATCTGCCTGCTTCGAAGAAAAATGAAAAATTCCCTGTGCACCAACCACCTGTTCTTCTTCTAAACCATTGGCAATTACTTTAATGGTGGTTTCGTTTAAGAGCACTTTGTTATAATTAGGAAATCCCATTTCGATGCCTTCAAATTCGCGTTTTTCAGAAAGTGTTATCGAAAAAGGCACTTGATTATCATAATTCGTGTTTAATATAACTTGATTGTTTTCATCCGATTTCCATGTTCCGTAGCCATGCCTGTCTAAAGCGCCATAACTAAAAAAGAACTCAAATGAAAAATCCTCATTCAATTTAATACCGCATCCCATTTCGTGGACGCCGGTAAGGTAATATTCGCCGGGTATTGCCATTGTAGAAAAATTAAAACAGGTGAAAGTTACTATTAAACAAACATATTTTTATTATGAATGTATTCTAATTTGCAGCAACATACTCCTAGCTGTTTTTAATTTATTTTGGATACTAATTCGTGAAACGTCCGCCGAGGGGAAAACAGCCGTAACCACAGAGGAAACCCAAAGAAACAGCCCGCGGAGTTCACAGAGTGAAATGGTATATATTCCTTTTGAAGGGATGGTTTTTTAGCCCGCAATTCCGGAAAACCGGAACACAAAATGAACCGACACAAAAGGCACTAAATAAAATGAATTAATAATTAATAAGGTCAACACGTGAGTTGATCACTACAGGAACTTCGAATTAAATTCCAACTGATAACCCGGCTGTTTCCGCCCCGGCGAATGCTTCGCATTAGCACATTAGCATCCGCCGCGGCGGACACATTAATTGGTACATCGGTACATTCACACATTGGTACATTAATTAGCACATCAGCACATTAACACATCAGCACATTACCTCACCACCGTAACATTCCCTTTCTTCGTAATCACTTGTCCATTTGTAGCAGTAAATGTGATTACATATCCATACGAACCTAATTCAACTGTTTTATTATTGTAGGTGCCTAACCAGCCTTCGTTAATGTCGTCGGTTTCGAATATTACTTCGCCATAACGATTTATAACTTTCATATTATATCCATCGGCGGTGCCATAAATTAATACCGGTTTGAAAACATTATTTACACCATTAGGAACGATAGCATTTGGTACATAAATTCTTGGACCTTGTTCTAAACAGAGGATATTAGAATAGGATAATAATTGTTCATCAACACCATTTTCCGGAGAATTTAATCTGAATAAACACTCGATTTGATAACAGAATTCATCGATTACATTTACAAACATAGCAACATCATCAGTATAAGTTTGAATAGCGGCGCCAACTGTGTTGATTAATACAAGTCCTGCACCATCATCACGGTAAATTCTATATTCCTGCACAATACCATCCTGAATTTCGAAACCTGTCCATGAAATGGTATTCGTAAAATTCGCATTATCATTTCCTTTAAGCACAATACTTTTCGCATAACCCGATGTATCCTGATTATCACAACTATCAATAGTAATAATCCGATAATAAAAACTAATTGCATTAGTAGCAATTGAATTATCGTTATAACTATCTACAACAGGAATTGGCAAGCCAATAGGGTAGGTGGTTAAATTTACATATTCAATATTATCGCTACTGCGCTGAATAGATACTTTTTCTAAATCGGCATTGGTATCGGGATACCATTCTACACCTATTTGTGCAGGACCGTTTACGGTGACATTTCTGATGACAGTATAATCTGCAGCCTGAACAATATTTACCAATAAACATACTTCATTGGACACAGCAACTGCAGTTCCGTCGGCGCGTTTTGCTTGCACAGTAATACAAACATTATCACCATCATTAATTCCGGTTAATGAATAGGAATTAGATGTATTCGTAACATCATCAACAGGAGCTGAACCGGCAAAATTTCTGTCCACCCAAATTTCATATTCAAAAACACCTGCAGTCCAGTTGTCGTAAAAATTCCAATTCAATAATAATTCATCACTACAATTTATTTGTGTTACCGTTAAATAAATGGTGTGTTGCGATGCATTATTAAATGGTCCAATGTTGTCACATGAATCTCGTGCTGATATCGTGTACGTTTCAAATTGTGTAGTAGGTGAACCGGTAACGTCGGTATATGAGGTAGTAAATCGACCATAAACAGTAGCAATGGGTGTAAATCCGCCATTTTCCCTGTAAATCACATATGAATTGGTTTCCGGCGAAACAGAAGGTATCCAGTTAATTACCGATTGTCCTCCTGTTACAGTTACATAATCAATTTCTGGCGCAATAGGATCCAGGTTGTCGAGGGTGTCGCTACTGGTCATCGTATAACCCGCACAGCTATAAACGGCTACAATGTAGTAATACCAGGTAGTTACAGCCCCGTCCGCCCCTATATGGGTATACGCGTTTGTGCCTATTGCGGCAATATTAGTAAGTAAAATGTAAGGTCCGGCTAAATTGGTTGAAGCATATATCTGATATTCCACGAATCCACCACAAGCTTCAGCAGAGGCACTCCAGGTAAGGGTTACATCACCGTTTATCTCTGTTTGAACGCATAATAAATTGGCAGGAAGGGTTGATTGTGCGGACAAGTTGATTGGCCCCATGCCCAGGAATACAAGCATTAAATATTTCAATAATAACTTAACCATCGCAGCGTTCAGTAAATCTAACGCAAATTTCGCAAAGTTATTTTACAACTTCGGCTATGCTTATAACTAAAATGACGTTTATTGAAAACGGATCAAAAACAAAAAAATAGCAATCAGGCTATTTTTTTACCACAAATTACTTCTTTCATTGTTTCATAATCGAAATATTTGTTGGCTAATTCCATTAATCGTTCTGCATCAACATGTTTAATAGCATGAGCTAATCCGTCAAAATATTCGGTAGTTAAATTACTCATTACCATATTTTTTATCACATTAATTCTATTAAACGGACCATCGGTTGCGCGCAATAAACCACCCATCATATAATTTTTAATGATGGTTAATTCTTCATCATCAATAAGTGTAGTTTTTAAAACATCCATTTCTTTATAAACTTCACTAATTGCAGCGGCACAAACTTCGTTGCCAACTTCTGTTTCAACTGAAAAATAACTGGCATGAACTAAATGCGTGATAGAAGAATATATGCCATAAGTATATCCTTTATCTTCTCGGATATTGGTCATTAACCTCGAGCCGAAATACCCGCCAAATGCAGTATTCAGCACATTGAGTTCGGCAAAATCGGGATGGGTTTTTGGTATAGACAATGTCCCTATACGTACACTGGATTGAACCGAGTCGTCTTTGTCGATAAAATGTTTGTGTTCAAATGCAGTATGAATAGATTTATCGGTAGCTGCAATTATTTTTCCAACTCCTTTGTGTTTACCAAAATGTTTTTCAATTAATGGCAATGTTGAAGAAGTAATATTTCCTGCCATAAAAATAGTGGCATCACCAGGGTTATAATGTTTGCGACAAAATTGTAAAAGCGTATCAGCGGTCAAAGCATCGAATGTAGATTCATTTACAACATATCCATAAGGGTGCTGACTGCCAAATAAAACATTACTGAATTTTCTGTTGGCATGAAAATCGGTGTTTTGTGCGTTTATACGCAACTTTTGTTGTTGCTTTTGAATAAATAATGCTAATTCTTCTTCAGGAAAATTGGCTTCCAATAAAATTTCCTCAGCAACGGGCATTATTTTTTCTAAATGTTTACTCAAACAGAATATCATCATTGAAGTATAATCCTGCCCGCTTTGAACATCAAGATGAGCACCATAAAATTCAACAATATCTGCAATTTGTTTTGCCGATTTCTGTATCGTGCCCTTGCGCATCAGATTGCACACGGCGCGGCTTACAGCCTGTTGAGGCTCATACCACCTGCCTGCTCGAAAACGCAATTCAATACGAATTAATTCTTCCTGATTGCTGTCAACATAATATACATCAACACCATTACTTAATGATGTTTTTTTATAATTATTAATATCCAGTCTGTCGATTAATTGTAATTCGGGAGCGCTGTTTCTGTTTATCATCTTCGTTAATTAATCTTTTCCGTAATATAATGTGCTGCATTTTTCAGCGGTTAATAATTGTTGTGCAATAGTATGAATACTTGCTGCGTCAACATTCAAATAGCGGTGTATTTCTGTGTTCACTAAATCGGCAGATTCCAACATTTCTGCAATTGCCAACATTTCTGCTTTATTCATTACACCGGTATTGTTGCTGGCAATATCCATTTCTACCGTATTTTTTACACGCGTTAATTCCGCATCGGTGATAGGTGCCTGTTTTATTTTATCTAACTCTTGTTGAATGCCTTGTTCCGCCTGCTCGTAAGTAATGCCTTCAGCAAGTTTGCCGGTAATAATAAACATGCCGGTATCAATACTTCCTGTTATATAAGCAGCAATATCTGTAAACAATTTGGTTTCTTTTTTTAATGCATGTTGCAAGCGTGAACTTTCCCCTAAACCTAAAACATCGCTTAATAAATTAGTTGCATAATATAGCGGTTCTATTCTGCCGGGCATTTTCCAGGCTTTGTAAATCACATTAACCGGTACATCTTTTTTAACGTGCTGAAATTTAGCAGCTTGTTGTTCAGGTTCCATAGCAATGTTGCGATTAAAGGGTTCGCCAGAAGGAATATCACCAAACCACTTTTTTGCAAGTTGCAATGCATTATCGGCACTAATACCACCGGAAATAGTTAAAATGGCATTATTGGGGCGATAATATTTATAAAAAAAGTTTTCTACATCAGTTAAAGTAGCATCCTGAACATGTTGTAATTCCAAACCAATTGTCGGCCACTGATAAGGGTGTTTTTCATAAACCAATTTGCGCAAAATATGCCAAACATCGCCGTAAGGTCGGTTGATATAGTGCTCTTTAAATTCTTCACACACTACGTTGCGCTGCACGTTCAACGACTTTTCAGAAAAATCGAGTTTTAACATGCGGTCGCTTTCCAGCCATAAAGCAGTTTCAATATTACTTACCGGTAAAATATCATAATAATTGGTCAGGTCGTTTGAAGTATAGGCATTGTTAGTTCCACCTGCGAGTTGTAACTCAGTATCGAAATCGGGAATATTTGCCGAGCCGCCAAACATAAGATGTTCAAACAAATGTGCGAATCCGGTTTTAGTAATTATTTCATCACGAGCCCCAACTTTATATAAAACGTTGACAGCGCATAATTGTGTGGTATTGTCTTCGTTTACAATAACCGTGAGTCCATTATCTAATTTGAATGTTTGAAATGCAATCATAAGTGCAAAGTAAATGTAATTAAAGGAATTATAACGTGTTGAAATGAAGTTCGGTTCGATTTGTGGCTTTACTAACTTGAATTATTATGGGCACAATAATATTATTCAAAAAGCGAAGCTTCATTTTCTGGCAATAGTCTAAATGTTTTTCTATGATAGTTGGTACTGCCAAATTGGGCAATAGCTCTTCTGTGGTCTTTGGTGGGATACCCTTTGTTTTGTTGCCAGTTATAAACGGGAAACTCCGTATGTAATTGATGCATTAAATCATCGCGATACGTTTTCGCCAACACAGAAGCCGCTGCAATACTCATAAACCTCGCATCTCCTTTTACAATACAGATATGTGGTATGCGTGTATATTTGTAAAAACGATTCCCGTCAATTAAAAGCAGCCCCGGCTTTTTTTTCATTTGATCAACCGCCTTGTGCATGGCTTTAAAACTGGCTTTTAAAATATTTATAGCATCTATTTCATGATTATCGCAAATACCAATTTTCCAATCTATTGCGGCTGCTTTAATTATAGGAGCAAGCAATTCACGTTCGTTTTCGGTTAATTGTTTTGAATCGTTGAGCAGGGGATGAAAAAAGTTTTTTGGCAATATTACCGCAGCCGCCACTACCGGACCTGCCAAACAACCTCGTCCGGCTTCATCGCAACCGGCTTCAATTAATTCGTCCTGATAAGAGGCTTGCAGCATATCTGCAAATATATTGATTTAATATACAGAAGCGGTTTACCACTTTATTGCTCACTATAATATTTAATTGTAGTTGTAACATTTTAATTATGCTATTCGTTTAGCAAATAGATTTTTGGCATATTGATTGCCGATAGCGTTGAATTGTTTACTTTTACTTCAAATCACTATAATTTGGAAACTGTTTTATCGACAACCGCACTAAAAAAACAATACGGACCAATCAAAGCTGTCAATGGCCTTGATTTACGCGTTGAAAAAGGTGCAGTTTATGGAATTCTGGGGCCGAACGGCAGCGGAAAAACGACTACACTTGGGATGTTATTAGGTATTATCCAGCCAACTTCAGGGGCATATTCCTGGTTTAACAATGGCTCGTTGGATATCAACAGAAAAAGAATTGGTTCGTTGCTTGAGCAACCCAATTTTTACCCTTACCTGAGTGGTGAACAAAATTTAAAAGTTGTCGCAAAAATTAAAGGTGTAGATGAAGGCACAATTGATGCCGTTTTAGCATCGGTAAACCTGCTCGAAAGGAAAAAAAGTCCGGCCCGCACCTACTCTTTGGGTATGCGTCAGCGTTTGGCGTTGGCTTCTGCATTATTAGGAAATCCTGATGTGTTGTTGTTAGATGAACCTACTAATGGACTAGACCCACAAGGTATTGCTGAGGTGCGTGAATTTATTACGCAACAATCTGCTCAGGGCCGAACTATTATTTTGGCCAGCCATATTTTAGATGAAGTTGAAAAAGTGTGTACGCACGTTAGTGTTATTAAAAAAGGAACATTACTCGCCGAAGGAAGTGTTGCCGATTTAATTAAAGGTGAAACACAAGTTGAAATTGCTGCAGATAATAACGAAATAGTATTGCAGGCAATTCAATCTTTTACCGGAATAAAAAAGGCTGCACAAGAAAATAGTATAATAGTAATTAATGTGGATGAAAAATTTAATGCTGCACAATTAAATAAATATCTCAGCGAAAAAAATATTTATCTGCAACATTTGAATGTGCGCAAAAAACGCCTTGAAGAACAATTTTTAGAATTAACTGCCGAATAACCCGATATGATACGTCTGCTTAAAATTGAATTATTAAAACTGGTTCCTTACAGAACTTTTAAAATATTATTTGCCATTTATTTATTGTTGATGACCCTGGTATTGCTGGTTGGCAAAAACCTTGGTGGCAGCGGCGACGAAGGGCTTACATCGGCCAATGTGCTTGGGTTTCCCAACATTTGGAATTATTATACCTTATATGCTTGTTACTTTAATATTATTCTTGCCATATTGGTAATATTTGTAACCTGCAATGAGTTTACGTATAGAACATTACGTCAAAATATTATCGATGGACTTACCAGACAGGAAGCTGTTATCGGAAAAATTACATTAATAGTATTATTGAGTATTATTACCACAATTATTTTAATCATCAGTGGATTAGTTGCGGGAAATATTTATTCATTGCCAGAGGACCGCGACCAAATGTTCGGACATTCGGGATTTATTTTTGCCTATTTTATTCAATCACTCGGTATGATGTCGATGGGATATTTTTTTGGCACCCTGTTCAAAAGAACAGGATTGGCAGTAATTATATTCCTGATTTTTTTATTCCCGATAGATGTGATTTTACGTGAAGGTATTTTCCCTGATGGGTTTGGCGATTATATGCCGGTGGCAACTTACTTTTTAAAAATGGTACCGTTTCCACTCGACCATACTATGAGCGGGGGACTAGAACCAACTCCTGCAGCACCTACAGCCTTATCGCTGGTGGTTGGTGCAGCCTATGCCGTAATATTTTGTGGATTGGGATGGTGGATTACCAAAAAACGTGATTTGTAAACTCATAGAATTAACAATTACAATTCCGCAACACCCATCCTCTGCGCTTTTAGTCCGCTGAAGCGGGTGAACCAACATTGGTATGGGTTAACGGCCAATTTACAAACGTTCCATTTCCTTTAACAACCATTGTTTATTGGCGACCAGACTGCTTTCCAACACGTCCTTTTTAAGTGATTCGAAGGCGAGTTGCCATTTTTCGGTGCTGATGACACCTTTTTCCAAACGCAGCTTATACAGCTTAATCGTGTTGTTAAATAAACTTTTATACAATGAGCGTTGGTTCTTGCTCAATAATTTATCTCTGAGTAAATATATTTTTACCGTATCTCTCAACGATAAAATGGCATCGTATTCATGATGGTCGTAATATATTTTTAATAAAATACTTTTGGCATCGAGATAATAATTGGGGTCTGTAAAATGCACTTTGTTTAATAATTGCATGGCGCGGTTAAAATCGCGTTTTTCGTAATAAAGTACTGCGAGATTATACTGGTAAGCATTATCTCTTCCTTCCGGCGCAAGTTGATTATAATATTGGTGAATAAATTGTTCAGTCCAAACAAATTCCTGTAATCGCACACCTGCAGTTACAATGTTTTTATAGGTCCATTCCGAAATATGTTGTCCCTCATGTAATAAATTTAGCGGTAACATAAAGCGTGAAATTTCGAGCCATTCGTGCAGGAATTCATTGCGTCCTTCGTTGATGCGTTTAACACAATAATTCTGGACATAAGCTACAATGTCTTTGGCTTCCTGCTCGGGGAATTCGCCAATATGTAAAAATAATTTTTCTCTGAAACCCAGATACCAGGCGTCGTTGTGCTGGTCTTTCAACCACAATAAAATGGGATAATAAATACTGATGGTGGGTTGTTCGCCATATTGTTGCAAATTATTTTCCAGGTAATCGATAAAGCGATGAAACTTGTAGGCATCATATTGTAAAGCCAAAATATTTGAGCGACTCAGCAATTCACACCAGATACGCAATTGATTACTTAAATAAAATATATCGAGTGTTTCCTGACCTTTTAATAAATAAGCATTATCTCCTTTTCTTGAGCGTTGAAAATAATATTGGTCCGCTAACTGATGCAACTTAAAACCTGCAATGGCATCTTTATTTTTTTGTAACGTTTGTTGTTTAATTAATTTCCCTGCATTATCCATCACCGATGTTTCCATCAGATTTTCTATCACCATTACATTTTGTTGTTCTTCATTTTTTTCAAATGTTTGCCAGGCTAAAAATTTTTCGAGCAATTGGTATAAATCGCTTAACAAATTATTCAGTTGTAATTCATTGTATTTTTTGCCGGTAAATACTTTTTGATGCGCCGCTTTTTTATCCCAAACTATATCCAATTCCTGTTCATCCGAAAGGGTTGAGGTTATATGTTCTATGTGCTCCATCAAGACAACAATTTTATTACGGGTATTGTGAAATGGACTGCGGACAAAAAGGCCAAATCTGTCCCGTTCTTTGGATGCAAGTGAGCGGTAAATGCTAATAACTTTAGGTAATGCCATGCTATAAAATTGATATTAAAGTATCCATAACATATTGATATACAACAATATAATGTATTTTTGACTAACAACTCGCGGCTATAAAAATAGCAATTTTGTAATTCTCAAAGTAAATTTTTGCCTGCAGTTTTGTGCTATTGAAAACCAAACACTTAATTTTATGAAGGTGAAAAATATTCTACTATTCAGTTCCCTTTTTGCAATTGCTACAGTAGTAACTGCGCAGGATTCATGGGTTTATGCTAAACAAGCAACAGAAGCCTGGCCGGGTGCGACGGCAAAAGCCGCATTATTGCTGGACGATGGTGTGTTGTCGGTTGGTGAAATTGGCCTGCTCGACATTATGGAGGGTGAGGTATTAATGGTTAAAACCGATGAAACCGGTAATGTGCTTTGGGAGCAATCGCATGATAAACCGGGTTACCTCGAAATTGTAAATAGAGTTACTACCACTGCCGATGGTGGTTTCCTCATTGCAACCATGTTGGCGCCGGATTACCGTCCCTGGTTTGTAAAAACGGATGATGCCGGAAATATGATTTGGCAAAGTGCCGCTTGGTCCGATTTATTAGGAGAAAACACAGCTTCACAAACAATGGCTTATCAATTGCCCTCGGGCGATATTGCTTGTGTTGTGGCAAATGATGTTTTTCGTCAGCTCGATATTTATACGGTAGATAATGCAACAGGTAATTTAATTGCTACAACAACTCATTTATATGAAGATATAATTGGGTTATCGCTTTTTTCTGCATCAACTTCAGATATTATACCAACAGCGGATGGCGGATTTTTATTTGCTACACGATTTGGTGTAGTAGATACATTTTATAATCAATTGACAAAAATTGATGCGGGATTAAATTTTGAAGAAGGCAATCCAATTGGAATGGCTGCCGATAATTTTTTCTCGTCACAAATAAATATTAATAGTGATGGTAGTGTATTTGTAAGTGGTGCAAAAAACACCGGTTTTTTGGGTGATAATTATCAAGCTGCAATTGCAACATTTAATGCTACTTACGATTATACCGGTATTGAAATAATTTCCGGCGGATTATTACATTCTAATTGTGGCGAAATAACACAAACACCTTCCGGTAATTTTAAATTAATACGTTATAATTATTCCGGCGACTTTTTTGATATGGCCGTTGGCGATTATGTTGAAGTAGTTAATTTAAATGCATCGTATGTTGAAACAGGTGCTACAACATTTAATTATGCGCCATACAATACTTTAGAATTTATTACAGCTACTGCCGATGATCAATATATTACCGGCGGTATGGCCTGGACTATTGGTGAGCCTAATTATTATTTAGTAATTGCATCCGGTGCAGGGGATGAAGTTCCTGGTTGTATTTTTAATTGTGTTTGGCCGGGTGATGCAGATAATAGCGGTTTAACAGACATGGACGATATACTGGCGCTGGGTTTGGGATACGGTGCAACAGGCGACCCGCGTGATGATATGAGTATTGGCTGGTATGCGCATGCTGCAAACGAATGGGCTACAGCATTGCCATCGGGCACTAATCATAAATATGCCGATTGTAATGGCGATGGTATTATCAATGATGAGGACACAACAGCAATAAGTAATAATTTTTCTTTCGAACATGCTGTATATACTTTAAAAACAACTGAGGGAGATTTGCCATTAACATTTGCACCAGCAGGTCCGCTTAGTATTGGATTAAATAATATCCCAATAGTTTTAGGTGATGTATTAAATAGTGCAGACGCTATTTATGGATTGAGATTTAATATTGTTGTGGAAAGTGAAAATATTGATGCAACATCTGTTAAAGTTCAATTTAATGATTCGTTTTTAGGCTCGGTAAACGATTTAATTTATTTATCTAAAACAAATGCTGATGCTGCTACTGTTTATGCTGCAGTTGCAAAAACAAATCAAACCAATGCATCGGGATATGGTGAAATAGGCACATTAAGTTTTGTGGTAATTGATAACATTGCAGGCAAAACAGAAACTGATAATGTATTGTTAAGTTTCGAAAATGTAAAAGCAATTGATGTAACTAATACAGCATTAAGTATAGTGTCAACTAATGCATCTATCGAAACGCCAACAGGAATTCAAACTATTAATTCAAATGAATTTACAATCTCTCCAAACCCTGTTAGTGGAAATGAAATTCATATTAATACTAATGAATCAATACTCGCTATTGTATTATATAATAGTTATGGGGAAAAGGTGTCGTTTAGCCACGATTTGAATACTAAAACACTTATTCTGCCAGAGCTTCCAATGGGACAATATTTGTTACAGGTTCAAACAAACAAAGGAATAAGCAGCCAAAAACTCGTGATTTTAGGCCAATAAAAGAAGCTTTTGCTTTAAAAAATCTATAAATCGTATGTTTTATTCTGCATAAAATGTTGTAAATCAGCATTTTATGCAGAATAATGCTTTATTTTTAAGCTATAAGGGTGATTTTATGTTCTTTTAATTAGCTTTGGGGTAGAAGATATTTGTATCTGTAAAATTGTCTCAGATACACTTAAACATATTTATTATGAAAAAACGATTTACTCCAATAGCCATGCTCCTCTTGGCTTTTTCTTTTACCTCAGCAGTTTCAGCTCAAAGTTGGGGATTTGCACAAACCGGAAATTGGGCCTATGATATTGCAGTCGGTCCGGAAGGAACTATGTTTGCAGCTGGTTTAGCAGGTGATGATCCGGCTTGGTTAGATGTAACTTCCGGTTACGTTACTAAATTAGATGCGAATGGTGAGCAATTATGGAGCTATGCACCAACTGGTTTTCCATGGGTTTCAGGCAACGCTAACAGCGTAATGCCAACTGCTGACGGCGGCGCTGCTGTATATTATGCTGCTGCCGGTGGCTCACAGGAAATTGTAAAACTAGATGATGCAGGTGCTGTTGAATGGACAACATCATCTTGGGATGGTGAATTTTATGTGTATGGCGGACAGGCGGTTTTGTTGAATGATGGCCGTTATGTAATTGGCGGTTTAGCTGATTTTGAACATAAATTTTATGAAGTAGGAACAGATGGTAGTTTATTATCTACCTGGACTGTTGCTCCTGATACTGGTGCAGCGTGGACGTGGAGTTATTTTACTTACAAAGAAGCAGGTATAACTGCAACTGCTGATGGCGGTTTTGCTTATGCAACTGGAAATGAAGGCAATAAAATTGTTTACAAATACGACTCGGATTTAAACTTAGAATGGTCTAGTTATATACCATGGGATGCTGAATTAAATTGGGAATATGCTTACCAAAACGGTTTAAAAACTGCTTCTGATGGCGGATTTATTTTATCCGGTTCGGGAACTTCTCCTGATGGAAATTACAATGGTGTTGTAAGAAAATTAGATAGCGACGGTAATGTTGATTGGACAACTTTATTATTCCATGGTTCACCATATGAAGAAGGTGCTTGGGCAGTTGAAACCGGTGACGGAAATGTTATTGCATTTAGTCAGGATGGTGGTGAATTAAGTGTATATGGCTGGATATTAGATGGTGCTACAGGAGCTGAAATTGGTGAAACTTTTTTACCTATTATGGCAACTCCGGGTGGTTTCTCAGATACAGGTTTAGAAGTTTGGGATATTGAAAGCACACTTGATGGTGGCTACGCAATAGCAGGTCGTATGTGGTTAGAAGATTTTGACCAGCGATTTACAGTAGTTAAATCAAATGCCGATGGAACATTCGACGATTGTATTTTCAATTGCGTTTGGCCAGGTGATGCGAATAATGATGGTTATGCAGATGGCTCAGATTTATTTGAAATTGGGATTAACTATGGTGCAACAGGAACTCCTCGTGCCGATATGACAATTGACTGGAGTGGTAAACTTGCTCAGGCATGGATGGAACCGGATTCAGTTTATTGGTATATACTCAACGATTTAAAATGGACCGATTGCGATGGTAACGGAACAATTAATGATGATGATACTACCGCTGTAATTAATAATATGGGTCTTGATCACCCATTAAACAACGCACGTTTAGAAGGTGGTGAAGCACCATTGTTTTTTGATCCTGAAATGGACGCATTACATATTGGTTTAAATGAAATTCCAATTTATTTAGGCGATGATTTAACATCAATAGATGAAATTTATGGGATTACGTTTACAATTAATGTTGACGCCGATAACGTTGATGCTACAAGCTTGAAAATTAATTTTGCAGATTCGTGGATTGGCTCAGTAGGTGAAACTTTACGCTCTAGTAAAACTTTTAGCGATACAAAACAAGTAGTTGGAACTATCGTAAGAAAAGACCGTGAAAATACCAATGGTGATGGTCAGATTGGAACTTTAAGTATTGTTGTGGTAGATAATATCACCGGCAAAACTGATGCAGAAGAAGTTGAATTAAGTTTCAGTTTTGTTTCAGCAATCAAAATTGACCGCGAAGTAATTCCGGTTGCTCCCGAACAAAAAACATTAGTTACAGAAGAAGGATCAGCAGTTGAAAACTTATCAGATAATGGATTAAATGTTTATCCTAATCCTGCTAATGATGTATTACATATTACTAATTCATCTTCAGATGCAATTGTTGGCATTAAAATAACTGATTTAACCGGTAAGGTGGTTTATGAAAATAATTCAACCTCGGCAATCAACAACACAATTGATGTTAGCAATTTATCTTCCGGTAACTATGTTATTGAGATAAACAAAGGCAATACCTTAAGTACACAAACTATAACAATTCAATAGTAGGTTTTATACCAATTCAAAACCGCGTCACTCCTCGACGCGGTTTTTTTATTTTGATTAGGCTTCAAATCAGGTGAAAATGCTATTCTGGAAATATTTTATGACTTTTTGCATAAAATTTAGAGTGATAAATAGGTGTTTTTTCCGTTAAAACGACCTTTTAAAACAGTTTAAAAAGCTGATTATCAATAAGTTATGTTTTTTTTGGCCCAATTTTTCCTCCAATAAATTCAAATTTTTGTCTTAGGTTAACTATTTGGTAATAGTGAATTTTATAGCTGTAAGTAATGGGTTACTTAGTGTAGTTAATTAATTCTTCTTAGTTCTCATATTAGAGTCGCAAACCGCATCAGCTCCTCGATGCGGTTTTTTTTATGTGTTTACTTTAAGCATTTCATTTAAGTGTAATGGTTTACAAATTCTATATTTACATCTTACTACTTAAATGTGTCTATAAAAAAACAAGCATACGAAATATTGTTACTTGCCTTACAGCATAAAATTGCGGCAATTGAAAACGATTTATTGGCAATAAAAGAAAGTATCAGCAATGAGACAAAAAGTACTGCCGGTGATAAGTATGAAACTGCTCGTGCCATGTTACATATCGAACAAGAAAATGTAATGAAACAATTGGCCAACGCACAAAATCAAAAACACGAACTTACAGCAGTTGACACTTCTCAGGTTGCATCTGTTGTGCGACATGGTAGTTTGGTGACAACCAATTATGGTATTTTTTTTATCGCAACTGCAATGGGGAAAATTGTTGTAGATGAAAACAGTGTTGTTACTTTATCAAAAATATCTCCACTGGGAAAAGTGCTGATGGGAAAAAAAGAAAATGATATTGTATTGTTTGATTCGCGGAGATATGAAATAAAAAAAGTGGAGTAATAATTCACTCCACTTTAATATTGTATTAAGCACATTACACAACACTCAGTGCGCGTTCTATATCAAAAATTAAATCTTCGTAATATTCAACTCCCACGCTTATACGCACTAATTTTTCGGAGATGCCTAATTTATCTTTTTCAACCTGCGAAACATCAGCATGGGTCATAGTTGCCGGATGTTCGGCAAGTGATTCGGTGCTACCTAAGGAAACAGCCAGCTTAATTAATTTCAGGTTGTTTAAAAAAGTAAATGCTTCTTTTTCACCACCAACAATATCGAAACTTAACATTGCACCCGGGCTATGGTATTGGTGACGATAAATTGCGTATTGCTCAGTGCCTTCTTCTAAAAATCCGAGGTAATATACTTTTTCCACTTTTGGATGTTCGCGCAAAAATTCAGCAACTTTAACTGCATTTTGTGCTTGTAATTCCATACGCGGTTTAAGTGTTTCTAAACTTCTGAGTAATAACCAGCCTGTCCAGGGGCTCATCATATTACCCATAAATGTGCGCATGGTTTTAATACGGGTCATTAACGCATTATTACCCAATACAGCACCTGCAATCACATCACTGTGGCCGCCAATGTATTTAGTAGCCGAATACATAACTAAATCGGCACCATGTTTTAATGGATGGCTCCAAAGAGGACCCATATAGGTATTATCAACTGCTAAATAAACCGGTTTGTCCGGTGCAGAAAATTTGTCTGCAATGCGTTTGCACATTTTTAAATCAATAAGTGCGTTCGTTGGGTTAGCGGGTGTTTCCACATAAATTAATCCCAATTTTTTCTGGCCCTTCGCTTCTATAATAGCTGCAATAGCCGCTTCACTGTCGTTGGCGTCAAAACTGGCGCTTT
>Ga0075154_10000644_pt1 | contig 28559 bp, 27 predicted proteins | sample JI71714BDNA_FD_70965 | JGI IMG/M metagenome (GOLD analysis project Ga0075154, IMG submission 70965) | Wastewater effluent complex algal communities from Wisconsin, to seasonally profile nutrient transformation and Carbon sequestration -... | ecosystem: Engineered > WWTP > Effluent > Algae...
AGAATAGTAAAACAACGGCAAACGCTTGCGGCCAACCTGCAACAAATCATTATCACCCAGCTGCCAGCCGGCATAGACCCATTCCAGATTCAGGTTCCAGTCGCGGGCCCCCCGACTGACAACTTGCGCCGTTAAACTGAGCTGGTCAGACACCTGCAGGTTGCCTTGCAAGCCAAGTTTTGAATCAGCTGCAAAATCCCAGCTGCTCTCGATAACACCGGATTGTGAATAATCGGAAACCATACAAGGACAGTTAAAGCCCGGCTCATTTTTGCCCTGCACTGAGCCACTCATGGTTTTACCGGCAGCGAGAGTCATAAACCCGCTCCAGTTAAACTCTGCAGCCTGGCCATTGGATACAAAAAACGCACAGGCAAGGAGTGGTAAAGCCTGATGCTTCGGATTCAGCCAATTCATGTTGTTTACTCCGAAAATGTTAAAAAAACACGCTCCGCGGCTTAAAAAGTCGCCACCACTTTAACTTTGTCAGTAACAGCTGCTTTATCGATATAGCCAATCACATTCGGGTTCTGGCTGACTAATTCCAGCATCTCTGCGTCGCTGCTGACTTCTTTAGGGGGGGTGCCCTTACCGGTGAACACCAGCTTGGACCAATAGGCTTTAATTTGGCTGCCCGATTTATTCAGGACTTTTTCGTTAAATTGCTCGTTGGTTTTACTGCCCTCTGGCTGCCCCAATGGCAATGCAGCTTTACCGTCTGGAAAACTTTTACTTCGCCCCAGATAAATTTGCGCGATAGCTTCCGGACTGAGTGCAGCAGCATTGGACGGATGCACCACAACAGCAACCTCGGCCGAAACCGACAGACTCAGCAGTGCCAATGGCACCCAAAACATTTTCTTCATATTCGAGCTCCGTGATGGCTTTACAACTTTTCACAAGTGTAGACCAGTATTCTGAACACACTGAACCGGAACAGATATTTTGCAAAGCAACCCATTGCAGCAAGGAATCATCTGCACAAGGCTGGCACTTGTGCAGGGTGTCAGTTAAAATACGCGCCTTTTTTCCATCCGACTGTTACAGGCATATTCTGACCATGAGCAAAAAGCTGCACATCAAAACCTGGGGTTGCCAGATGAACGAATACGATTCATCTAAAATGGCTGACTTACTGGATGCCACTCATGGCTTTACCCTGACTGAAGAAGCAGAAGAAGCGGATGTTATTTTGCTAAACACCTGCTCTATCCGCGAAAAAGCTCAGGAAAAAGTGTTTCATCAGCTGGGACGCTGGCGTCCGCTGAAAAAGAAAAATCCAAATTTAATCATCGGTGTTGGTGGTTGTGTCGCTTCTCAGGAAGGCGCAGCCATCCGCGAGCGTGCGCCCTATGTCGACATCGTCTTTGGGCCGCAAACCCTGCACCGCCTGCCGGAAATGATCAATGCCGTACGCGGTGACCGCTCGCCGGTTGTCGATGTATCCTTCCCGGAAATCGAAAAGTTTGATCGCTTGCCGGAACCAAAAGCCGAAGGTCCGACTGCGTTTGTTTCTATCATGGAAGGCTGCTCAAAATACTGTACTTTCTGCGTAGTGCCCTACACCCGTGGTGAAGAAGTCAGCCGGCCATTGGACGACGTCTTACTGGAAATCGCGCAACTCGCCGAACAAGGCGTGCGTGAAGTCAACCTGCTGGGCCAGAATGTCAACGCCTACCGCGGCCAAACCCATGACGGCCAAATCTGTCATTTCTCTGAGTTGTTGCGTTTAGTCGCGGCCATCGACGGCATTGACCGGATCCGTTACACCACTTCACATCCTGTTGAATTTACTGACGATATCATCGAAGTGTACCGGGATATACCAGAGCTGGTTGATCACCTGCACTTACCGGTGCAAAGCGGCTCTGACCGGATCCTGACGCTGATGAAGCGCAATCACACGGCGTTGGAGTACAAATCCAAAATCCGCAAACTGAAAAAGATCCGGCCAAATCTGTCGATGTCATCCGATTTTATCATCGGTTTCCCTGGCGAAACGGCAGAGGATTTTGCCCAAACGATGGATCTCATCAGCGCCATCGGTTTTGATATGAGCTTCAGCTTTATCTACAGCGCACGCCCGGGCACACCGGCCGCAGATTTACCGGACGATGTACCGGAAGAAGAAAAGAAGCAGCGTCTGTATATTCTGCAAGACCGGATAAACCAGCAATCATTGCAAATCGCCCGCGCAATGTTGGGGACTGAGCAGCGTATTCTGGTAGAAGGTCCATCGAAAAAAGACCTGATGGAACTGACTGGCCGCACTGAAAATAACCGGGTGGTGAATTTCGAAGGAACGCCTGATATGATTGGGCAATTCGTCGATGTGCATATCACTGACGTATTTACCAATTCGCTGAAAGGCGTGGTGGTCCGGACTGAAGCAGAAATGGGCTTACGCCGCGAAATTTCTCCGCAACAGATTATGGCGCGGCAAAACCGGCCGGACACTACAGCAGATGCAATAGGTGTGGCGACTTACCAGCCTTGACGATGGACTGCAAATCCTGCAGTCTCGGCGTTCTAATCAGCAAGTCCGGTGTTTCTGCCGGACTTTGTTTATCTAAGCATGAGAGAAGGACATTTGGACAACCCAATCAGCAGTCTCGAGTTCACCCTGTCACCGGCCGATCATCAACGCCTGGCTATGCTGTGTGGCCCTTTTGATGACCATCTGCACCAGATTGAACGCCGTTTTCGCGTTCAAATCCAAAATCGCGAAGAGAAATTCCGCTTATTAGGCCTGACCGAACAACTGCCGCTGGTGCGTCAATTACTGGAAATGCTGTATCTGGAAACTGTGTCATCCAGCGGTAAGCTCCAATCACTGACCCCGGAGCAAGTGCATCTGGCACTGAGCGGCATCGAGAATCCTAGTAGTCTGGTCAGCGTCGATGCCGGCTCACAGGAAGTCAGCATTAAAACCAAAAAGGGCTTGATCAAAGGCCGCAATGCCAATCAAAGCCGTTATGTTGCCAATGTGCTGACGCATGACGTCACTTTTGGTGTCGGACCTGCGGGTACCGGTAAGACCTATCTGGCGGTGGCATGTGCGGTCGATGCGCTGGAAAAGCAGCAGGTTCGGCGTATCGTGTTAACCCGCCCTGCCGTTGAAGCTGGCGAAAAACTCGGTTTTCTGCCCGGCGACCTGACGCAAAAAGTGGACCCTTATCTGCGCCCACTTTACGACGCCTTGTTCGACATGCTGGGCTTTGAAAAAGTTGAGAAATACTTAGAGCGCGGCACTATTGAAATTGCGCCGCTCGCTTATATGCGCGGCCGCACCTTAAGCGATGCATTTATCATTCTGGATGAAAGCCAGAACACCACGGTGGAACAAATGAAAATGTTCCTGACGCGGATTGGGTTTAATTCTAAAGCAGTCATCACCGGTGACGTGACGCAGGTCGATTTACCGCGTGGTCAGTACTCCGGGCTTAAACACGCCATTGATGTGTTATCTACTGTCGACGCGCTGAGTTTTAACTATTTCAATGCGAAAGATGTGGTGCGACATCCGGTGGTGCAAAAAATTGTCATGGCCTATGAAGCGCATGAAAAAGCCGTCGCTGATGCCAAAGCCGCCGCGCGTGCCGCTGAGCAGGCCGTGCCAGCCACTCCGGTCGTCGCCGAGCCTGTAGAGCCTGCCGCGAAAACCACGCGCCGGCGCAGTAAAGAGGTTTAAATGGCGATTATTCTGGATTTACAACAAGCCAGCACCGCAACAGATTTGCCGACAGAAGCAGAGTTGCAACGGGTGCTGGACGCCGCAGTGGCGCCTTTTCAGGCGGATGCGGAAGTGACGATCCGCATCGTCGATGAAGCCGAAAGCCAGCAGCTGAATTTTGATTATCGCGAAAAAGATAAACCCACGAATGTGCTGAGTTTTCCCTTTCAGTGCCCACCAGGTATTGAACTGCCGCTGCTGGGTGATTTAGTGATTTGTGCGCAGGTCGTCGCGCGTGAAGCCGCAGAACAGGGCAAAACTCTGCAAGCGCATTGGGCACATATGGTGGTCCATGGCAGCTTGCATTTGCTGGGCTTTGACCATATAAATGAAGACGATGCTGAAGAAATGGAAGCGGAAGAGATCCAAATCCTGCATGATCTCGGCTTTGCCAACCCCTATCTGATTGACTGACATGGAGCTGATTTGAAGTCATGAGTGACGACAATCCACACTCGGGACGCGGTTCTGCCGCAAAATCCTGGCTAGAACGTATTGCCGCGATTTTTACTGCAGAACCCCAAGACCTGACTGATTTACAAGCAATTATTACCGAGGCCAACGCCAGGTCCCTGATCGACACAGACACAAAAGGCATGCTGCAAGGCGTGTTAGCGATCTCCAAAATGCGCGCCCGCGACATCATGGTGCCGCGCTCTCAGATGGCCACTATCGATATTGACCAGCCATTGGAAGAATATCTGCCGATCCTGCTGGAAAACAATCACAGCCGTTACCCGGTGGTCAATGAAGACAAAGACCATATCGAAGGTATTCTGATCGTCAAAGACATCCTGAAGTATGCGTTAAAGCCACAAACCGAATGGCAACTGCGTGACTTACTGCGTCCGGCGGTCATTATTCCCGAAAGTAAAAGAGTCGATGCCCTGCTGAAGGAGTTCCGCCAGCAGCGCTACCACATGGCGATTGTCGTCGACGAATACGGTGGCGTGTCCGGCCTGATCACCATTGAAGATATCCTTGAGCAAATCGTCGGGGAAATCGACGACGAGCATGACGAAGTCGAAGGTTCGGACATCCGGAAACTGGGCAGTCATGTGTATTTAGTCAGCGCATTAACGCCACTTGACGAGTTTAACGAAGCCTTTGGTACCGGTTTTGATGAGGAAGAAGCCAGCACCATTGGCGGAATTGTCTTACATGCTTTTGGCCATATGCCGGTGAAAGGTGAAACTATCACGCTTGGCGGCCTCACTTTTAAAGTGAATAAAGCCAATAGCCGCCGCCTGGTGCAGCTGCAAGTGATCAAACCCAAAGCCGACAGTGCTAACGAAGAATAACGGCGGCAGACCAAGCGCCGCAGGATGAACTCAGTGCAATTCAGAATTTCCGCCAAAACCGTGCTGCTTAGCTTGTTGCTCTGTGGCGCAGGCTTAATCAATACCTTTGCTTTTGCGCCTTATCAATGGCATGCCCTCCCCTTATTCACGCTGACCCTTTTGGCATTTGTCTTACGTCAGAGCCAGACCGCAGGTCAGGCCGCATGGTTCGCCTATTGTTACGGTCTCGGCTGGTTTGGCTTGGGCATCAGCTGGGTGCATGTCAGCATCGCTACTTTTGGTGGTATGCCACTGATTGCAAGTCTTGGCATTATGGCGCTGCTGGTTGCTTATTTGTCACTATTCCCGGCACTAGCGGCTTATCTAGCGGCACGGTTGGCCAAAGGCCAACCAACTTATTGGCCACTGCTGCTGGCGATATGCTGGACCTTTAGCGAAAACCTGCGCTCCTGGGTACTGACTGGTTTTCCCTGGCTATCACTTGGCTACAGTCAAACGGACGGTTTTCTCGGCAGTTACGCACCGCTGATTGGCGAAACGGGTATCACCTTCATCCTGGTATTTGCGGCCGGTAGTTTCGCCGCAATATGGCGGCAGCAACAGGCCCGCAGCACTCAGGCCCAACTCGCTGTCACTGTGGTACTACTGGCACTTTCGCCAGTGCTGAGCCTGTTCAAAGGCTGGCAAACCACTGGCGCTCAAGCCAGCGTCGCGCTGGTTCAGGGCAATATCAGACAGGAACTGCGCTGGGCACCGGAGCAAGAACTGCCCACGATGAAGAAATATATGCAGCTGACGCGGCCCCACCTGGCCGACAGGCTGGTGATTTGGCCGGAAGCAGCTATTCCGCAACTAGAGCCGGATGCGCAGGCTTACCTGTTTAATCTCGATCTGCTTGCTGCTGAAAACCGGGCTGCAGTCATCACCGGCATTCTGGATTCGAAACGTAACGGTGATGCCTACAATGGCATGATCGTGGTCGGAGATACCGGTACCAAAGGTCAGATTTATCATTACGAAACCAGCAACCGCTACCAAAAGCACCAACTGTTACCTATTGGCGAATTTGTACCTTTTGAACGCTTCCTGCGTGACGTGGCGCCATTTTTTGATCTGCCAAACAGCTCCTTCGCCCGCGGCGAATGGTTACAACCCAACCTGCAGGCCAAAGGCTACCAGTTACTTGCCGCTTTATGTTTTGAAATCGCTTTTCCACGCCAAATCCGCGCGAACTTCAGCGATGACACCAATCTATTACTGACCGTCAGTAACGACGCCTGGTTTGGTGATTCGCATGGTCCCTGGCAGCATTTGGAAATTGCCCGCATGCGCGCGCTGGAGTTTGGCAGGCCCTTGCTGCGGGCCACCAACAATGGCGTGACTGCTGCGATCGGTGCTGATGGGCAGGTGCTGGGCCAGCTGCCGCAGTTTGAGGATGGGGTGTTAACGCTGGAAGTACCATTAACGCAAGGCCGCACCCTGTATAGCCTGCTCGGTGACTGGCCTTTGTATCTGCTCTGTCTGGCTGGCGCCGCACTGCTGTTCTGGCGCCAACGTCGGCAACCATCGGACAAAACAACGGGCTCAGGCGTAAAAACAACGCCAGACGTGATACCTGAAACATCCGCCAGCGCGGCGACGGCAAGCAACACCGCTGAAGCGCCGGTCAGCAAAGACCGGATCGACCCGCACTTCTGAGCCTGAATTGACACAGAGCATCTAGACAGGCCGCTCAATGAGCGGCCTGTTGTTTTATTCAGCCGGCATCCAGTTTCACCGCGTTAGTCTGCAGCCAAGTCAGTCGGACTTTTTCGGAGTATCTTGATGAGTAAAATGATGATAGTGGGCTCCTCCATGCTGGGCGCCGCAACAATCACAGCCTTGAGTGCGTTCGCCACCCATTACAACAGCAATAGCCAAACCCAACCGCAATGGGTTGAAATCGTCAGCAGTAAAGCGCTGACTGAAACCTCAACAGAGCCCAAACAACAATGCTCGACACAGAAAATAGCTAAAACCGCACCGGTGCAAGACCAGCATGAAATTGCCGGCACTGTGATAGGTGCGGTTGTCGGTGGTGTATTGGGCAACCAAGTGGGCGGTGGTACTGGCAAAAAACTGGCAACGGTCGCCGGCGCAGCAGCGGGCGGTTATGCCGGCAAGCAAATACAGGAAGATCTACAGCAAAAAGATGTGAGCTATCAGGACCAGCAAGTTTGTAAAACTGTGCAAAAAACCGTTGAGAAAACAATCGGATATGAAGTGCGCTATCTGCATGATGGCGAACTGAAAACAACGCGAATGAGCCAGAAGCCCACGGGTCGAATGTTACTGCAGGACGGTAAATTGATGGTGCTGGAGCCTGTCAGTTAGCCTGATGCTTCAATGTTCGCAGCGGCGCTTTGGCTATCAACAATCGGTTTATCCTAAAAGCCAAAGCGCTGCTTTTTTTTGCGGGAATATGCGGTCAGTGAGCAAGACGGCCCTATCGGCCGCATAGATTGTCAAAACACACATTGCAGGGTCTGAACTACCAACGACCGAAATACTGGTCGATGAGTAGCATCAGATGATGATTTAACTCTTCAACCAACGTATCCGCATCAGTCTGGTAACTGCTGCAGAGCCGCTCGGCCTGACTATCGCTCAGAACCCGGCCTGCCAATGAAAATTGTAACTCAGGTAACGTCTTATCAAAACGTGGCGTCAGCACCCACTGCATAAAAGCCGGCGCATGGGCACTGACGAGCGGCTGGGCAAACTGACAAAACTCCGTGATATATTGCGCGCCATCCGGCCCAAGACAACCCGGTTCCAGTCGGTAAGTCGCTTCAATCACGGTGTTGTTCGTCATACCCATTCCTTCGTCAGCCGGCGGTTACTGCTGTTTAATCGTGGCGATAAACTGGTTTGAATCGGCGATGGCGCGGTTCATTTCCTGCACCAGCTGGTCAACATCCTGCTGCAACACAGAAAATTCACCAGAAATCGCACCCACCGCTTTCGCATTCAGATTATGTTTTAAATACAATACATTATCCTGCAATACCCGCAAGACCGGCGGCATTTTACTCTCAGCGCGACGCATCACCTTCACCAGTGCATCAAACTGCCGTTTGGTATCGAGCAGCTTTTGTTTGCTCTCAGCGCGTAGCTTCTTATTCTGATATTGCTTTAATTCATCGTCCCATTCGTTAAAGAGGTCAAAAGCGACCAGCTCAACTTTGTTGATGCGGGCACTCACTTCCGCCGCAGCTTTTTGACTGTCTTCATACTGGGTGTTTAATGCTTCATAACGCCCCTGCAAATCACCGCCATGAAAACCTATCAGCTGGGACAACTGATCCAGCGCATCTTTAAATTCTTGCTGTCCTTCAATCTGCGCATCGCGGGCTTCTTCAACCCGGTCGATCAGGATGTCGCGCTTGTGCACGCCGACTTTTTCCATCGCGGCATAATACGCCGTCGAGCACCCAATCAATGCCAGCATTGCCGCCAGCAGTACCGCTTTTTTCAACATTTATTCTTCCTCTGCGCCGCCGTTGACTAATTCAGCAATGGCAGCAAGTCTTTGCATCGTCAGTGCGTTTAACGTTTTTTTCGGATATTGCCCTTTGTGATTGCGTTCACCGGCGGTCAGGCCTGTCAGGAGTTCTAACGCTTCGTCCACCGTGCGAACTGTGAACACATGGAACTGACCGGCCTCGACTGCAGCGATGACATCCTGATGCAGCACCAGGTGTAATAAATTACTGGCTGGGATCACCACGCCTTGCGAACCGGTTAAACCGCGCGACTGACAGAGCTTAAAGAACCCTTCGATTTTTTCATTAACACCGCCAATCGCCTGCACCTGACCATGCTGGTTGATCGAACCGGTGATCGCCAGGTCCTGCCGCAGCGGCACGCTACAGATCGCCGAAATCAGCGCCAGCACTTCAGCCAGCGATGCACTGTCGCCGTCGATCAGACCATAAGATTGCTCCATCGCGATATTGGCTGACAGCGTCAACGGAAACTGCTGCGCATATTTAGCACCAAGATAGCCGGTCAGCAGCATCACGCCTTTGGAGTGAATGGCTTTACCGAGCTCGACTTCCCGCTCGATATCCGTCACGCCACTGGAACCCGGATAAACCGTCGCACTAATGCGCGCCGGCGTACCAAAGGCAGTATCGCCAATTTCCAACACCGTCAGGCCATTGATTTTGCCAACGGCCCAACCGTCTGAGTCAATCAGGATCTGCCCTTCCTGAATGTCTTCGAGGAATGACTCGCTAATACGGCCAGTACGGTATTGTTTGCCGGCTAAAGCCTGCTGTACATGGGCACCGGTCAGTTCGGCATCCCCGGCCTGATTGGCATAAAAACAGGCCTCCCGCACCAGTTCCAGCACGTCAGCAAAGCGCGCTGACAGCTTACGTTGATGTTCGGCCTGGCGGAAACTGAACAGCAGCAGCTGTTTCAGACCACAGACGGTCAGCGGACCCGCTTCGAGCTGCTGAATTTGGTCTTGTAACTGCAGCGACATATATTTGATAGTCTGATCAGACAACGGCAGATAATTCTCAAAATCTGCCAGCACCCGGAACAGCTCATTAAATTCATCATCGACGTCCTGCACCAGATAGTACAGGTCGCGCGAACCGAGCAGCACGATTTTGACGCTCAGCGGAATGGCCTTCGGCGTGATAATCGTCGAGTTCGTCACCGCATGTTCACTGAGCGTATCAATCGAAATTTCGCCGGATTTCAGCGCTAGTTTCAGCGCATCCCATACCGCCGGTTGGGTTAGTAGCCGGTCGGCATCGAGGATCAGGTAGCCGCCATTGGCTTTGTGTAACGCGCCGGCACGGATCATCCGGTAATTGGTATACAAAGAACCTTGCGCCGAACTGTATTCAACCCGGCCAAAAATATTGCCGTAACTGGGATTGGCTTCAAACACAATAGGCGCGCCGGACATGGATTCATGATGCACCAGCACGTTCGGCACAAAATCGTTAATGAAAATGCCGCGAATATCCAGCTCTTCCGCTTTATCACTTTCCAGCTCTTCCGGTAACAACTCCAACACCGATTTGACCAGCTCAGGCCGCATTTCGCGCAAATAACGCAAAATACCAAGCTCAGTGGCGTAATCATGCTCCAGCTGTTTCAGCAGTGGTTTAATAGCTTGTTCAATGGTCTCACGGCGCAGCGTCCGTAAATTTTCGGATAGCTCACGCTTCCACTGCGGTAACTCCAGCAGCTGCTCGTTCAGAATGGTTTCGAGTTCACTGACCAGCTCATAAAAAAACTGCCGCTTATCGTCGGCGAGATTGGCGAATTCAGCATCATCCAATGGTTTCCCATCCACCACCGGCGAGAAACTCACCGCGCCATTTTCTTCATAAAGCACCACCTGTTTTTCCAGTGCTTTGCGTTCCACCAGCGCGATGGCGGCTTCATATTTGTTGTCAAAAGCGGCATGAATGGCTTTTTTGCGACGCTGATAACCCGGGTTATCAAATGCAGCCGGAAAAGTATCGAGCAGTTCGTCAATCAGGGCTTCGAGTTTTTTCACCAACACCCGGCCTTCACCGGGCAACAGGCGCAGCGTTTGTGGCGTGCGTTCATCATCAAAATTGTTTAAGTAACACCAGTCGTCTGGCGTTGCTTTTTCACTGGCGGCTTGTTGCAGAATGTCCTGAACCAGCGTAAAACGCCCAAGAGCAGGCTCTCCCATCACATAGAGGTTGTAGCCCGGCATATCCATGCCGATGGCAAAACTTAACGCTGATTTCGCTCGGTCCTGACCAATAAAAGTACTGCTATAGCCCGCGACGTCCAGCGCATCTTTAATCTGTGCATCATCCAATTGCGGCGATAATTGTGCGACTTTCAGTGCCAGCGTTTGAAGTTTTTCCTCGGCAGCTTTTGTTACTGCTATTTGCGTCATGCCGGAATTTCCTTGACTGAGAATGTCGGCATACTAACAAAATCATCGGCATGCCGAAAACATATCTGTGATTTGTCAGCTTAAATCTGCCGTGCTTTAGACCGGAAGCCCCCGACGTAAAAAATGTCCGCTACCACAACCCGGACAACGGATCAGCTCCGCCGGGTGGTTGTAATGAAGTGATTCGCCGCAGGTCCGGCAGACATACAACCCCATTCCAACCGTCTCGCCCTGTAAATAAAGCCCCTGATGCGATAAATCCTGTTCAAGTTCCTGCCATTCAACCTGAGTTTTATCGGTGACTTGCGCGAAGAGCTGCCAGAGGGTTTCCGGCCAGATGGACGGCGGCTGTGCTTGCTGTTGCTGACGAAAAAAGGTTTCAATAAACAGCTGCGATTCATAAGCCGTCAAATCGCGACCGGCCCGCAGGTAATCTGCCAGGGTTTGCGCAAAATCGATTGCCGGCTTTAAGCTGGGGTCTACATCCGACTGTAACCACTGGTCCAGCTGTTGCAGCCAGTACCGATATTTTTGCGTTAAATCAGCCATAAGAACCTCAAATTACCGACGGGGAATGTTTGGAGTATAGCCGCAGCAAAGCATCCATGATCACGCGTTGGTTTTTCCTGAGCGTTGCCGTTGCGGCTGCAGACAATTGCGGCCCTGATCCTGCAAAACAGTGGACCTAGGCCAACCAACAGATGAGACGGTAAACCACAGCAGGCAGCGCGGCCTGTTACAGAATGATCCGCGCCTGCATTTTTGACCGGATCAACAGCGACGGGCCGAGCCACACTAGCAGTTGTTGCCACAGGCCTGAATGCGTTATCCTAGCGGCAAATTGCTTTTATTCTTTTGCCAATATCCCCGTGATATTTATCTGTTGAGATCCTTCGCATGCAAGCACCAGAAAACAGCACTCAGGCCCCTTCAGCGCAAGCCGTCACCGCTGCCTATGAACCGCGCCTGATTGAAACCGCCTTACAACAGCACTGGGCCACCTCCAACGCCTTTAAAGTGACTGAAGACCCAAGCAAAGAAAAATACTACTGTCTGTCGATGTTCCCTTACCCAAGTGGCCGCCTGCACATGGGCCACGTGCGGAACTACACCATCGGTGACGTGATTAGCCGCTTCCAGCGCATGCAAGGCAAAAATGTCATGCAGCCAATGGGCTGGGATGCTTTTGGTCTGCCGGCAGAAAATGCGGCCATTGCCAATAAAACCGCACCGGCCAAATGGACCTACGCCAACATCGAATACATGAAAAACCAGCTCAAACGCTTAGGTTTTGGTTATGACTGGGACCGCGAGATCGCGACCTGCAAACCAGAATATTACAAGTGGGAACAATGGTTCTTCACCAAGCTGTTTGAAAAAGGTCTGGTCTACAAGAAAATGGCCACCGTCAACTGGGACCCGGTCGATCAGTGCGTGCTGGCCAATGAGCAGGTCATCGACGGCCGTGGCTGGCGTTCAGGCGCTTTAGTCGAGCAGCGCGAACTGGCGCAGTGGTTTATCAAAATCACCGATTATGCTGAAGAATTATTGAATGACTTAGACCAGCTGGACGAATGGCCAGAACAGGTCAAAACCATGCAGCGTAACTGGATTGGCCGCTCTGAAGGCGTCGAAATCAAATTCAGCCTGGGTGGTTCGAGCTACGATTTCACTATCTACACAACCCGGCCTGATACCTTATTCGGCGTGACTTATGTCGCCATTGCGCCGCAGCACCCGCTGGCACAAAAAGCGGCAAAACTCGACGACAAGCTGGCCGCTTTTATCGAAGACTGCAAAGGCAATAAAGTTGCCGAAGCCGACATGGCAACGATGGAGAAAAAGGGTCATCCGACCGGTTTCTTCGCCGTACACCCGCTGACTGGGGAACAGGTACCCATTTTCGTCGCCAACTTTGTGCTGATGGATTACGGTTCAGGCGCAGTGATGGCCGTGCCGGGTCATGACCAGCGCGACTATGAATTCGCCAGCAAATACGGTCTGAAAATCAAGCAAGTGGTGGCACCGGCTGCGGGTTCTGAATCTGTGGTGGACCTCAGCAAAGCTGCATTTACCGAAAAAGGCGTGCTGATTAATTCCGGCGAATTTGACGGTCTGGAATTCAGCGCCGCTTTCAAAGCGATCTCCGACAAGCTGGTTGCCAAAGGCGTCGGCCAGGTGAAAGTGAATTACCGGTTGCGCGACTGGGGTGTATCACGCCAGCGTTATTGGGGTGCACCTATTCCGGTGCTGACGCTGGAAGATGGTACGCAAGTGCCGGTTCCAGCCGACCAACTGCCGGTACGTTTACCGGAAGATGTGGTGATGGATGGCGTCAAATCGCCAATCAAAGCCGACCCAGAGTGGGCGAAGACCACTTATCAAGGGAAAGCCGCGTTCCACGAAACCGATACTTTCGATACCTTCATGGAATCAAGCTGGTATTACGCCCGTTACTGCAGCCCGGACAGCACCGACGTGATGCTGGACCCGGCGAAGGCCAATTACTGGCTGCCGGTTGACCAGTATATCGGTGGAATTGAGCACGCCATCCTGCATTTGCTGTACTCACGCTTTTTCCACAAATTGCTGCGCGACGTCGGCTTGGTGCAATCGGACGAACCATTCAAACGCCTGTTATGTCAGGGTATGGTGCTGGCAGAAACCTTCTACCGCGATAACGAAGGCGGCAGCAAAACCTGGTTCTCGCCACAAGACGTGGCTGTTGAACGTGACGACAAAGGCCGCATCACCGGTGCTGTGCTGAAATCTGACGGGCAAAAAGTTGAATCGGCTGGCATGAGCAAAATGTCCAAGTCGAAAAATAACGGCATTGACCCGCAAACGGTTATCGACCAATACGGTGCCGATACCGTGCGTCTGTTTATGATGTTTACATCACCACCAGAGCAAACGCTGGAATGGCAGGATTCTGCGGTTGAAGGCGCGATGCGTTTCCTGCGCCGCGTCTGGACCCTGGTCAATGAATTCAGCACCTTTGGCGCGCTGGAGGCTCTGGACAAAGCTGCACTGAATGCAGACCAAAAAGCGCTGCGCCGTGAGCTGCATAAAACCATTGCGAAAGTCACCGACGATATTGGCCGGCGTTACACCTTCAACACCGCGGTGGCCGCCATTATGGAACTGATGAACAAGCTGCAGAAAGCGCCAACCGACAGTGCGCAGGATAAAGCAGTCCTCGGTGAAGCTGTTGTTGCCGTGCTGCAACTGCTGAACCCGATCACGCCGCATTTGTCGCAATACCTGTGGAAAGCGTTAGGCTTCAGCACTGAGCTGGAACACAGCGGCTGGCCTGTACTGGACGAATCGGCACTGGTGGAAGACGCCAAACTGGTCGTAGTACAAATCAACGGTAAAGTGCGCAGTAAAGTCACAGTCGCCATTGATGCAACACAAGACGACGTGCTGGCATTGGCCAAAGCCGAAGAAAACGTCCAGCGTTATCTCGAAGGCGTTGAGCTGAAAAAAGTCGTTTACGTCCCGGGTAAACTGCTGAGTCTGGTGGTCGGCTGATGCGCGCCCTGCTGCAGCGCCTGCCTGCCCTGCTGCTCCCTGTGCTGCTGAGCCTTGTGCTCAGCAGCTGCGGTTTCCAGCTGCGTGGGTCCTTGCCGTTGGAGAAGTATCCGGCAGTCTATCTGCAAGGGGATAAGCATTCTGAGCTGCTGCAGCAACTCGGTGCACAGCTGGAACGAAATCAGGTTAAATTGCTGGATAGTTCAGACGCAAAATCGGCTATTTTTGTCCTCGATTCCGACAGCCTGCAGCGCCGCACGCTGTCGTTATTCCCAAATGGCCAGGTCGCCGAATATGAACTGATTTACAAGGTCAATTATCAGCTGATATTGCCGGGCCAAGACCCGCGCCCTTATCAGATTGAGCTGTACCGCGATTATCAGGACGACCCGTCCCGTGCCCTTGCGAAATCAAAAGAACTGGACCTGATGCTGACCGAGCTGCGCTCGCAGGCGGTCGCCCGCATAATCCGTCAATTCGGCCGGCTCTAAGCCATGCTGAAACTCTACGCCAATCAGCTCGGTGCCAGCTTAAAAAAACAGCTCGCGCCGGTTTATCTGGTGTTTGGTGAAGAACCACTGCAAAAACTGGAAAGCCTCGATGAACTGCGCGCCGCTGCGCGCGCGCAAGGCTTTACCGAAAGGCAAAGTTATCTGCTGGAAGCGCAGCTGGACTGGGATAGCCTGTTTGGTGAATTCAATAGTTTGTCGCTGTTCTCCGACCGCAAGCTGATTGAGTTGGATCTTGGTACAGCGAAAATCACACCGGCACAGCAGGACCAGCTGAAAAAAATTCCGGCGATGCTGCATGCAGATGTGTGCCTGGTGTTGCACGCCGCGCGCAATAGCGGCGAGTTCAGTAAAACCAGCTGGTTTAAAACCTTGTCGGAGCAAGGTGTGCAGGTGCAGTTTTATCCGCTGGATGACCAGCAGTTTATGCGCTGGCTGAAAGAGCGGGCACAACAACTAGGCTTGAAGTTACAAACCGACGCACTGCAACTCTTGCAACATCATGCCGCCGGCAACTTACTGGCGGCGCGGCAAGAGCTGGAAAAACTGGCTCTGACAGCGCCGGGCCAATGGCTGGATGGCGCTTTTTTACAGCAATATCTGGCGGACCAGTCACATTTTACCGTGTTTCAGCTGGTAGACTCGTTGTTGGCCGGCCAGGGTGACGAAGCGCTGCACCGGCTCGACCGGCTGCTGCAACAAGATACGGAGCCAGTGATTATTGCCTGGCAATTACAAAAAGAAGCCACCACTCTGCTGGCGTTACAGCAAGTCGGTCAGGTTGGTGACGAACAGTACAAAAAATATGGGATCTGGCCGAAACGCCAACCACTGTATCAGCAGGCGCTGCTGCGGTTATCGCCGAACTGGTTGCATTTTCTGTTGCAGGAATTGCAGTGCTTTGACCGCAGTTTTAAATCAGGCCAGCTGCAACATGTCGAAACGGCCCTGGCACACCTCGTGACTTTGTTTATCAAACCGGTGCCGAAAATTTTCTCGCTGCAACAGCGGGTCGCCGGAGACTAGCGCATGTCTGCCTGTCAGCCAAAACTGCGCGGTTTTTACGGGGGCACTTTTGACCCGATCCATCAGGGCCACCTGCAAGCCGCGTTGTACGTGCAGCAGGCTTGTCAGCTCGATAGTCTCGACCTGCTGCCCTGTCATTTGCCGCCACATCGCGACTCCCCGAGCAGCAGTAACCATCGTGCCGAGATGGTACGCTTAGCCATCGCACCTTATCCGCAGCTGCAACTGAATCTGCTGGAATTGCAACGCCACACCCCGTCGTACACTGTCGATACGCTCGAACAGCTCCAACAGCAGTACCCCGCCGATACGCTGTGTTTTATCATCGGTATGGATTCATTGTGTTATTTCACCCGCTGGCACCGCTGGCAGGAAATTCTGCAACGCTGTCATCTGTTGGTATTACAAAGGCCAGGTTATCAACCAACCGATGGGGATGCGTCGGCCTTGTTAAAGCAATTCGGCGCTGCGTCTTCTGCTGCACTGCGCCAATGCTCAGCAGGCTGCATCCTGCTGCTGCAAAACCCACCCGTTGACGTTTCCGCGACAGCGATCCGCACAGGTAAAGCGTCCACAGATCTGCAAATTGCCGCTGTTCAGGCCTATATCCGGCAGCATGGTCTTTATCAGTGCTGAAATTGCAGCAAAACAGCCGTAAGTCAATGGTTCCCGCTTTGGCATGCGCGGCAGAAACTGTTAACATGCTGCCATTGTTCTTGAAGGACCCGCCCTGTGCACAGCCAACAATTAGTCGCCTTTGTCGTAGATAAACTCGACGACATGAAAGGTCGCGATATTATTCAACTTGATGTTAAAGGCAAATCGTCAGAAACCGAATTTATGGTGATTTGTTCCGGTACTTCCAATCGCCATACCCGTTCTGTCGCCGGTTACCTGATCAATGAAGCCCGTAAAGCCGGGCTGCACATTATTGGTACTGAAGGCGACCGCACCGGTGAATGGGTACTGATAGACCTCGGCGACGTCGTCGTGCATGTGATGCAGGAAGAAAGCCGGCAGTTCTATCAACTGGAAAAACTCTGGGCGGCCTGACCAATGAAGCTGATTTTGATTGCGGTTGGCACCAAAATGCCTGGCTGGGTCACCACCGGTTTTGAAGAATATGCGCGGCGCTTTCCGCGTGATATGCCGTTTGAACTGATTGAAATCCCTGCCGGTAAACGCGGTAAAAACGCGGACATCAAACGCATTCTCGATATCGAAGGTGAGAAAATGCTGGCAGCAGTGCCCAAAGGTGCACGGATCATCACTTTAGAAGTTGAAGGGGGAAACTGGTCCAGCCCGCAACTGTCACAAAAGCTGGTGCAGTGGCAACTGGATGGCCGTGACGTCTGTTTGCTGGTTGGTGGCCCTGAAGGGCTGGCACCGGCCTGTATCGCAGCCAGCGAAGGGAAATGGTCGCTTTCAGCCTTAACCTTGCCACATCCACTGGTCCGGGTCGTGCTGGCAGAGAGCCTGTACCGTGCCTGGAGTATCAGTACTAATCATCCTTATCATCGCGAGTAACGGATGCTGAAACGCCGAATTGCCATTGCCGATCTTGCTTTTGAAACGCAGCTGTTTAATAGCAGGGCGCTGTTCGCCTTTGGTTTTATTGTGCTGTGTTTTGGTATTTTGGTGGCGAACTTATACAACCTGCAGGTGGTTCGCTACGAAGAATACACCACCCGGGCAGATGGCAATCGCATCAAACTGGTGCCGCTATCACCGAATCGCGGCATGATTTTCGACCGTCACGGTAACTTGTTAGCAGAGAATGCCCCAGTGCATTCGGTCGAACTGGTACCAGAGCAAGTTCCAAATTTAGCTGCAACTGTAGAGCAAATTGCCGCACTGATTGAAATTAGTGACGAGCAAAAAGCTGATTTTTTCAAAGAAGTCAAAGCGCAACGCCGGTTTAAAAGCATTGCGCTGAAGGAATTACTGACCGAAGCTGAAGTGGCCCGTATTGCTGTACATCTGCATACCCTCAAAGGCGTCACGCTTGAGGCCCGGTTAACCCGCAATTATCCCTATGGCGATTTGCTGACGCATGCACTCGGCTACATCGGCAAAATCAACGACCGGGAATTCAAGCAGATTGAAGAAAACGGTGAAAGTGCTAACTACGCCGCAACGCGCGATATCGGTAAAATTGGCATCGAAAAATTTTATGAGAATCAACTGCATGGCAGCGTTGGCTATCAGGAAGTTGAAGTCAATAACCGGGGCCGGGTGGTCCGGACGCTGCGTGAACAACCGGCGATTTCAGGCGATGACCTCTATCTGACACTGGACTTGGGCTTGCAGCTGAAAGCACAGGAAGCATTAGGCGAAAACCGCGGAGCCATTGTCGCGCTAGACCCGCGCAACGGCGGTATTCTGGCGTTTTATTCTAATCCTTCTTACAACCCGAATTTATTTGTGCACGGCATCAGCGGGAAAGATTACCGTATGCTGCTCAACTCACCTGACAGGCCGCTGGTCAACCGGATGACGCAGGGTGTCTACCCGCCCGCTTCCACAGTAAAACCCCTGATGGCCGTTGCCGGCCTTGAAGCCGGCATCGTCACTGAGCACACCCGGATCCCGGACCCGGGTTTTTACCGCCTGCCAAATGTACGCCGGCCCTGGCGCGACCATGTCAAATGGGGCCACGGTTATGTCGATGTCTATACTGGAATTATTAAAAGCTGCGACACCTACTTCTATGATTTAGCTTACAAAATGGGCGTCGACCGGATCTCTGATTTTATGCAAAAAGCCGGATATGGTCATCTGTCCGGCATTGATATCGGTGAAGAAACCTCAGGCCTGATGCCAAGCCGCGAATGGAAAAAAGTGCGCCGCAAGCAGAACTGGGGCCCAGGCGATACGATCAACATCGGTATTGGTCAGGGCTACTGGCAGTCCACGCCGTTGCAAATGGCGCTGACCACAGCAACGCTGCTCAATGATGGTGCCAGAATCACACCGCGGCTCGGTGAGAGTTTCAGAAACAATGACAACCAAACCTCATTGTTAATGCCATTAGAGCAGGTGATTGAAGTCATAGACCCGAAAAACTGGGAAATCGCGCGGGAAGCGATGTACCGTACCACCCTCAAGGATGGGACCGCCTACGGCGCTTTTATCGGCGCGACCTACACATCTGGAGGTAAAACAGGGACTGCACAGGTTATCAATATGGCCGCCGGCGTAGAATATGACGCGAACAGCATCAATGAACGACACCGGGATAACGCACTCTTTGTCGGCTACGCTCCGCATGATAAACCGGAAATCGTGATTTCTGTGATCGTGGAAAACGTTGCCAGCGGCGGCGGTGGCAGTAATGCCGCACCCGTGGCCCGCCAGTTGATGGATTATTTTTTCTCTGAACAGTACAACAACCCCATCCTGCCAGACCGTGCGACTGTACAAAAAACTCAGTCGGAACGCGCCGCAGCAATGATCGCCCGAGAACAACGCTACGCGGAACAAGCTGCCCGTAAAAAAGCAGAAAAAGAGTTGGCGGCGAGCAAACCCAGGGCAACCACGACGCCGCCTGAAACACCTGCTGCAACGCGGCCCGCTGTCACGACCGTAGTGCCCACGCCTGACCCAGCAGACAACACACCTGCCCGCAGTCAGCCACAAAACGCAGCGCCCGTAATTGTCACGCCAGAACCGCAGAACGTACCTGCACCACAGTTAAGTGACGACGAAGACCAAAATCAGGGCAATCAACCAGCGGCGCCACAAACGGAGCCCGTGCCGATAACTGCAGGCGGAGGCAGACCATGAACATGTATGTACAAGACGCCAAAAGCCGCTTTGAACGCTGGCACATCGACGGCCCATTGCTCTGCGGCATTATCGCACTGATTCTGGTCGGTCTGCTGACGCTCTACAGTGCGGATGGACAGGATTTGACTATGTTGGAGGCGCAAGCTGCAAAGCTCGGCTTCGCGATGATTGTTATGTTTGGGCTGGCCCAAGTGAACCCCAAAACTTATTTGCATTGGTCTGTTCCCTTATATCTGGCCGGTGTTTTTTTGCTGATATTAGTCGAATTTTTTGGCTACACGGCCAAAGGCGCAACCCGTTGGCTGGACTTAGGTTTCACAAAATTTCAGCCTTCCGAGATTATGAAACTGGCTCTACCTATGGCCGTTGCCTGGTATATGGCCAATCAGACTATTCCGCCCCGCACCCGCGATGTCATCGCAGGTTTTTTGATTTGTCTGATCCCCACCCTGCTGATTGCAAAACAACCCGATCTGGGTACATCTATCCTGGTTGCGGTCGCCGGTATTTTTGTCGTGTTCTTGAGCGGAATGAGCTGGAAGATTATCACTGTGATTGCAGGGCTGGTCGCAGGCTTTATTCCCATCCTGTGGACCTTTCTGATGCATGATTATCAGCGTCAGCGGGTGCTGACGCTGCTGGATGAAGAACGCGACCCGCTTGGCAAGGGTTATCATATTATTCAATCCAAAATCGCCATCGGTTCCGGTGGCTTTGAAGGCAAGGGCTGGCTGCAGGGCACCCAGTCTCAGCTCGAATTTTTACCCGAACGACATACCGATTTTATTTTTGCGGTTTATTCAGAAGAATTTGGCTTGATGGGGGTGATAGTCCTGTTAGCTATTTATCTGTTTATCCTTGGCAGAGGTCTCATCATCGCCAGTCAGGCGCAGGACAATTACAGCAAATTCCTTGCAGGCAGCATTACGCTGACGTTTTTTGTCTATGTGTTTGTTAATATCGGCATGGTATCTGGTATCCTGCCGGTCGTTGGCGTGCCACTGCCGCTTGTCAGCTACGGTGGCACATCGTTAGTTACTTTATTAGCCGGCTTTGGCATTCTGATGTCGATTAGTACCCACAAACGGATGTTAGCAAAACAATCATGAAGCACAGCGCCCGATCTCTTTCCTTTCTTTGCTCCGGCAAATCTTTTTCCGCCCTTGCGTTGGCCGTATTTCTGTCAGGTTGCTCCAGTGCGCCGGAATCCACGGGGCCAGATCTACCTGACAATATGAACCCGAATGCCGGCAGGTATTCGCAGGATAAAGACAGCATCCCGCTGCGATTACCGACCGAGGATGAATTGCGCGACCCTGAACCCACTGTGGAAGCACTCAGTCGCGGCGGCAACAAACCGTATAACATCTACGGTATCAATTATTCGCCGCGGACTGACATTCTGCAGTATGAAGAAGAAGGCATCGCCTCTTGGTACGGCAGTAAGTTCCACGGCCATCTCACGTCGAACGGCGAAGTCTATAACGTCTTCTCGATGACCGCTGCGCATAAAACTTTACCGCTGCCGTCATATGTCCGGGTAACGAATTTGGAAAACTACCGCACAGCCATTGTCCGTGTGAACGACAGAGGCCCATTCCATGACAATCGAATCATCGATTTATCCTATTCGGCGGCCTATAAGCTCGGGATCTTCCCGGCAGGAACCGGCCGAGTGAAAGTCGAGTTGATATCGTCACCGGCGATGGCATCGCAAGAGAGCTTTGCAACACCGATTGCAAAACTGCCAGATATCCCCTATCAACCGGTGACCCCGGTCGAACGTCCGGGCCGCAGCAGTGAATTTGTTGAGCGACCATTTGTTCCTGCCGGGGCTCCTGCGCAGGCACCGGTCCGTTCCGCGCCAGCGCAAAGCATTCAACCAGCATCGACAGCGGCAGTGAATAGCGCGAGTGGTTGTTATATTCAGTTACTTGCCAGCTCAGACCGGGCCAAAGTGCAACGTTTAGGGAACGAATTGCAACAACAATTGTCCGTACCTACAGCCATTGAATCAGCCAATGGGTTGTTCCGGTTACTCGCTGGCCCTTTGCAAGGTAATGCGCAGCATGTGCTGAACACCCTGCGCTCAGGTGAATATCCTCAGGCATATTTCACCAACAAAAGTTTATGCAGCTGACATGCTGCCGGAAATTAACCTGTAAGCACAATAAGAATGAGTCTCATGAATCAGTATCGCCGTTTTTTGCTCGCCAGCAGTCTTAGCTGCTTTAGTTTCTTTGTTCAAAGCCAGACTGTACAGATCACGCCAACACCGCCGGAGGTCAGCGCCAAAGGCTATATCCTGATCGATTACGACACCGGTAAAGTTCTCGCTGAAGGCAATGCAGATGCCTTGCTGGCCCCTGCCAGCCTGACCAAGATTATGACCAGCTATATCATTGGTACCGAAATCAAAAACGGCAATGTGAAACCGACAGATCAAGTCACCATCAGTGAAAACGCCTGGGCTAAGCAATACAGCGATTCCAGTAAAATGTTTATTGAAGTCGGTGACACAGTTTCCGTTGAAGACCTCAATCGCGGCGTCATTATTCAATCAGGGAACGACGCCTGTGTAGCATTGGCAGAACACATTGCCGGAACTGAAAGTGCTTTCGTCGATTTGATGAATGCACACGCCAAGCGTATCGGCATGGAAAACACCACTTTTGTTAACTCACATGGTTTACCTGATGTGTCGCAACGCACGACAGCACGCGATATGGCGAAACTGTCCGTTGCGCTGATCAAAGATGTACCGGAAGAATACAAAATCTATGCTGAAAAAGAATATGTGTTTAATGGCATCAAACAATACAACCGGAACGGTTTGCTGTGGGACAAAAGCCTGAACGTAGACGGGATCAAAACCGGTCATACATCAGAAGCCGGTTTTAGTCTGGTGACATCCGCAACCAAAGACGGCATGCGTTTAATCTCCGTAGTGATGGGCACTGATAGTGCAAAAACCCGCGAAGCTGAAAACAAAAAACTGCTGACTTATGGTTTCCGTTTCTTTGAAACTTTCTCGCCGTATAAAGCCGGTGAAGAATTCGCGTCACAACGTGTCTGGCAAGGCGTCAAAGAAAACATCAGCCTGGGTGTCCTGAGCGAGACCCCAATTACATTGCAACGTGGTCAGCGTAAAAATCTCAAAGCCGACTTTAAACTCAGTCAGCAACTGATTGCGCCAATCAGCAAAGGGCAAGTCGTCGGTACTGTTTATCTGAAACTGAATGATACTGATGTCGCGGAATACCCGTTGGTCGCGTTAGAAGACATCGGGCAGGCCGGCATTTTTGGTCGTCTGGTCGATTATGTCAAAATGCAGCTGCAATAAGACCCGCTGAATATTTAGCTGCAATTCAGAAAGTCCCGGCATAGACCGGGACTTTTTGTTAGAATAGGGCCCGTTTTTTGCTGTTCCTTACCCTAAGCAAGAGGTGTCCAATGGTGACTGTAGTTAAAGATACCAAATTTGACGAATTTCTGGAGTTTCCCTGCGCTTTCACCTTTAAAGTGCTTGGCGTAGCGCACGAAGACTTAGTCTCTCAGGTCATTGCCACCTTACAGCAACATGCCGGTGCTAACGATTATGCCCCAAGCGTGAAACCATCCAGCAAAGGCAATTACCATTCTGTTTCGGTGTCAGTGGTGGTCCGTGACAAAGATCACATTGAACTGCTGTATACCGAACTTGGCAGGCTAGAACTGGTCCGCTATGTGATGTAACACTCGCGTCCGGCGCTCTGCTTCGTATAATGCCGCCGGCACAGTTCTGCAGTGATGACCTGAGGAAAGCATATTGGCCTGTTCTGATGCACTGATAATCCGCGATCTAGGTCTGGTTGATTACACGTCGACCTGGCAACGGATGCAGCAATTTACCGATCAACGCAATGACGAGACTGTCGACGAGATTTGGCTGCTGGAACATCCACCGGTATTTACTCAGGGCCAGGCTGGTAAAGCAGAACATCTGCTGTTCCCCGGTGATATCCCGGTCGTGCAGGTTGATCGCGGTGGTCAGGTCACTTACCACGGACCAGGCCAACTAGTGGCCTATGTACTGCTCAATATCAAAAGACGTAACCTCGGCGTACGCCAACTGGTGAATCTGATAGAACAGAGCATGATTGATACATTGGCGCAAAATCAGGTCACTGCTTATGCCAAAGCAGACGCACCCGGTGTATATGTCGATGAAAAAAAAGTGGCCTCTTTAGGGCTTCGCGTGCGTAAAGGTTGTACCTTTCATGGTCTTGCTTTGAATGTCGATATGGATTTGTCGCCATTTTCCCGCATTAATCCATGTGGCTACGCCGGCATGCAGATGGTACAAAGTAAAGATTTGGGCGGGCCTGTTTCGATGCAACAGGCAAAACAACAACTGAGCGCTCAGCTGGTTAAACTGCTGAATGTCAGTGAATTTCAGGAATTAACAGGGTTTTAGTACAGATGACCAAAACTGCCCGTATGGAGCCTGGCGTCAAACTGCGTGACGCTGAAAAAATGGCCTTAATCCCGGTAAAAGTGTTGCCAACCGAACCAGCAGAAATGCTGCGCAAACCGGCCTGGCTCAAGATTAAGTTACCAAAAAGTTCTGAGCGTATTGACGAAATCAAAAGCGCGTTGCGCAAACATGGCTTACATTCCGTCTGCGAAGAAGCATCCTGTCCTAATCTGACTGAATGCTTTAACCACGGCACCGCGACTTTTATGATCCTCGGCGCTATCTGTACCCGTCGTTGCCCGTTTTGTGACGTCGCGCATGGCCGTCCATTGCCACCCAGCGCCGAAGAGCCAGAAAAACTGGCGCTGACGATTAAAGATATGAAGCTGAAATACGTGGTGATCACCTCAGTCGACCGGGATGACTTGCGTGATGGCGGCGCTCAGCATTTTGCCGACTGTATCACCGCAATCCGCCGCGAAACTCCGGCGATCAAAATTGAAGTGTTGGTACCGGATTTCCGCGGCCGGATGGACACCGCGCTGGATATCCTGACGCAGACGCCACCCGATGTATTCAACCACAATTTGGAAACTGCGCCACGCCTTTACAAGCTGGCACGCCCAGGCGCGGACTACAAATGGTCGCTCGAACTGCTCCGCCGCTATAAAGAGGCGCATCCTGAGGTATCAACCAAATCCGGCCTGATGGTTGGCCTTGGCGAAACGACTGAAGAAATCATTGAAGTGATGCGAGACCTGCGCGCACACAATGTTGATATGCTGACCGTTGGCCAATACCTGCAACCAAGCAAACATCATTTACCGGTTAAACGTTACGTGTCGCCTGAAGAATTTGATGAAATCAAACGTATTGGTTTTGAACTCGGATTTAAACATGTTGCTGCGGGCCCATTTGTCCGTTCGAGCTACCATGCCGACCGTCAGGCCGCAGGTGAAGACATCAGTTAATCCTGCGTGATGACTATCTGTTGATCTAGAACAGGCTGTGTTGCAACAGCCTGTTTTTTTTCAGCAAAAGAGCTTATGCTCTTCATGTCTTTTAAGGAGTTGTCATGGACCACCGTAAGTTCAGCCGTATTTTATACAGCAATCAGGCCACTCTGCGTTTTCAGGGTCAGCACTTTTTTACACAGGTTTTAGATCTGTCGCTAAAAGGCGCTTTGATCCAACGCCCAGCTGAATTTCAGGGGTTAGTCGGTGAGCAGGCACAACTGCAGTTCCAACTAGACCAATCTGAACTGGTATTGGAAATGGATGTCACTCTCGCGCATTTACATGACGCCACGATAGGGTTGCGCTGTGACCGCATTGATATTGAAAGCGCCAGTCATCTGCGCCGCTTGCTTGAGCTAAATTTGGGCGACGCCGAGCTGTTAAGTCGCGAACTCAGCGAGCTGTCGAACTAAGCCCAGCAGCATGCAGCGCTTCATGGGCTGCCGGATAACCAAAACTGGCAGATTGCTGCATCAATGATTGCCAACGTCGCATATCATTTTGCTGGCGTGCCAGATAAGCAAAGTAGTATTGGACCGGCATCAGTAAATGATGTTGTGCCAGTTGCTTTTGCATAATGTGCTGATAAAGATCCGGAATAGCGAACTCAAAATGCTGCATATGAGTGTCCTCCTGAACCGGGCGCCACGCCTGAATGCCCGCGTGAAGGCATGTGTCAACCGGTGTCAGTTGCAACTCAGCCTCCACTAAACCCCAATGCTCGGCATATCTGTCAACATCATCTGGTTCCAGCAGCAAGTTAGCCAGAACATCGGTTCTAACACATTCTGCTGCCGCTACGGCGGGTTGCAAAGCGTACTCATCAAGGAAGCCGAGCGCATGACTAAATTCATGGCGAAACAATGCAGGGGCAAAATTCTCCGGTAATTGTAACCAGCCATTGTTATAGCTGGCTTGCCCGCGTCCGGCCGCAACCACCAAAATCTGGGCTTTGCTCTGCATGACAATGTCCACTAAGCCCTCTGCATCACAATCAATCCGACGCCCTGGCTGTTCTGAGCAATTGAGTTGCCGACTATCGAGTAAAATGGGTGGTAACACGCATACAGGTAGCGCGGCAAAATCTGATAGTGGCCAGTCCTTCATCAGACGTTGCCAATGTGAAATAGACACCGTGGTCGTCAGTACCGGCTGTAACCGTAACTGGCAGGTTTGCTGTTGCAAGCCGGCGGTAAGTACCGGCAATAAAGCACCGTGTTCTTGCCACAAACCAAGCACCGCAGCATGCTCGGCAATCACCCCGGGTGCAGACCAAGCTGACAACTGCTGGTACTGCTCTAACGGCCCCAATCGTGACTGCGTCAGTGTAAGCCATTGTGCTATCGCTGCCGGATGTCCTTGCCGGATGGCAAGCTCAAGGTGTTCAGTTGCTTTGATGGGCAGTTCTGCCTGCAGCGCCTGTTGTGCTCGCGTAAACTCTAGAGCGCCGGGCACGGGCTCTGCTGGGGGTGTACAGGCGAATAAAACCGAGCATAAAAAAAAGCCAGCAAGCCGGCTCTTATCGAGGACCCAACGACTCTTAGTGCTGATGTCCATCAGCGGTTTCCGGGAGCTGTGCCTGCTCTATGACCGCTAGACGCAGTCTATTCAGTTCAGTGCGCGCATATCGGTGTTCGACAAACTCGTAGACATTAGTAGCCAGCGACTTTTTATAATACAGCGCTGCCTGTGTGGGATTACCTTTCAGGCTATGCCAGCGTGCCAGATAGAAATACACTTCGCACAATTGTTCTGCCAGTTGCCTCGGATCAGCTGCGTCTGTGCTGGCTATTTCCAGTAACTCAGCTTCACTGATTTGACCAAGATAAAATGCCACAATCTGCGATGACCACGCTTTTTTGTCTAAAACAGATTGGTGTTCCACCAAGGCGGCCAAAGCTTGTGTTTCAGATTGCTCAACCTGTGCGAGAAACAACCATAAAGTCCGGTACGGATCGTCCGGTTTTAAGGCGCGAAACTGCTGAAAGTCACTAATCGCCAGCGCGATTTTACCGTCATAAAGCAACGCAATGCCGCGATTGAGGTAGGCATATTGGTATTGCGGATCAAGCTCTAATGCGGAGTCGAAAGCATCATAAGCCATTTCGAAATCGCCACTGAGCGTATGCTGGATCCCCATAAAGTTATAGGCATCAGCCATATCCGGTTGTAAACGGATTGCTCGCATAAAATCGTAACGCGCTAATGCAGACAAGCCGACACTGTCATACATCACACCACGATCGTAATGCAGGCGTCCACGCTCGGTATCGGATAACTTGGCGCTCTGCAGCATTTCACTGATGCGTGCGATGGCAATTTCAGTGCGAAAAGGCGCAGCAATTGGTTCTGGTTCAAGCAGGTTTTCAACAAGGACACCAACTGGCGCTTTGGGCGCCAGTTGGCAGGCAGGCAACGCCACTACTGCGGTTAGCAGCAGTGGCACCATCAGCAGCTTAGTTAACTGCTTCGGCATGGGCAGCCTCGCCCGGTTTTGCATTCGCTTCTTTGATAGACAGACGGACACGACCTTGTTTGTCTACTTCAAGAACCTTCACTTTCACTTTCTGACCGAGTTGCAGGTGCTCTGCCACGTTGTTCACGCGCTCATCAGAAATTTGTGAAATGTGAACCAGACCATCTTTACCCGGCAGTACGTTGACGAACGCGCCGAAATCAACGATCCGGACGACTTCACCTTCGTACACTGCACCCACTTCGATCTCAGCAGTGATTGCTTCGATCTTCGCGATAGCAATACCAGCAGCGGCGCTGTTGGTTGCGGCGATTTTGACGGTACCGTCATCTTCGATTTCAATCGTAGTGCCTGATTCTTCAGTGATCTGACGGATCACCGCACCACCTTTACCGATCACGTCACGGATTTTCTCCGGGTTGATGTGTAAGGTATAGATGCGAGGCGCGTGCTCAGACAGCTCTGAACGGTGCGTGCTGATTGCTGAATCCATCACGCCCAGGATGTGGATACGGGCTGCTTTGGCTTGTTTCAGTGCGATCTGCATGATTTCTTTGGTGATACCTTCGATCTTGATATCCATCTGCAGCGCCGTGATACCTGCTGTGGTACCAGCCACTTTGAAATCCATATCGCCCAGGTGGTCTTCGTCACCCAAAATGTCTGACAGTACGACAAAGTTGTCGCCTTCTTTCACCAGACCCATGGCGATACCAGCGACTGACGCTTTGATTGGTACACCGGCATCCATCAGAGCCAGTGAAGAACCACAAACTGA